>JAABUU010007908.1_pt1 | contig 10774 bp, 17 predicted proteins | sample 5559301 | NCBI WGS metagenome assembly JAABUU01 (sample SAMN10711884, study PRJNA513360) | rock metagenome | isolation source: Antarctica rocks | place: Antarctica: Victoria Land, Richard Nunatak white
CCGTCAACTCACACCACCGGCATAACGACTGACGCCTAACAGGTGTCCACCTAAAATAAGCGGACACTTAGCCAAAGCACCGCACAATGTTCCCTCGCCCGCCAGATGGGAACATCAAACGCTTACCTCCCTTCCACGCATCGAAATCCTTCTCGTCATGCAAGTACGGAACGGCAATGACGCTGCCGCTAACGGAGCCGGGCGTGGCTGGAGACCAGGGTGTGGCTTGAGAAATGAATACCCCAGTGTCGGGTGCCACCATATCGACAGAGGTCGCCACCTGGCGCCAGCCCATACCAAAATCGCCCCAGCTCTCTAAATGCGCATTGGCGCACCCCATGGCGACGAGCTGATCGCGTGTCCAGGCATTCGCCTTCGCCAGATTGGGTGAACCGGTGAGGCGCGGGCCAATGCCGTCGAGCAGAGCGGTCGCGTAGTCCATGATGCGCGAATGGTTGAAACCCTCATCGCGAATGCGCGAATACGCGCTCAGATCGAGTGTCTCCTGGGCGGGCTGCAGCCCGGGATTTGTATAGCTATACCCCGCAGCCCGAACCGCCGGTGTCGGTTGCGTACTCGCGGTACTGACCTGTGGTTGCGTATGACCTGAGAGCGGCGATAGGGACAGCAAGGAGACTAGGGCAACAGAAAGACTAACGCTTTTCATAGGGTAAGCTTGTCGCACTCTGCAAGGCAAGGTCTTGTATCTATTTGACCTGTCTGCGCCATGCACCCGGCGGTTTCCCGGTGATGTTGCGCACCGTGCGTGTCATGTGCGCCTGGTCGCAGAAACCCACCCGCATGGCCAGTGCGGAGAGATCTTCACCCGTAGTCGAGATGAGCCTCCAGGCGTGCCGCCCTCGAAGTTGAGCCCGATAGACCGATGGACTGATCCCGAAGATCTTCTGAAACCCGCGCGAGACAGTCGCATCCGCTAAACGGTGTGCACGCGCCCAGTCCTGCAGACGCAAATGCGGATTGACCTGCAAAGCACCTGCCAGCAGATCGGGCCAATCCGCGGAATCCCTGTGGACCGGCTTTCCTGAGGAGAGCAGAAGGTTTGCAGCTTCTTTCACATCCAGCTCCGCCATACGAGCTATTTCATCGGGATCGGCTATCTGCATCAACACATGCGGAAGATCGGCGGAGTCAGGCAGAGGAAGATTGAGCACTTCTGCACCGGAGGAATCATACCGATTAGTGTGGGCTTCGAACCGTCCGTGCACAACGACTTCGCCGGCACGTACGCTATGCCTGCCCCGATCTCCAGCTTCTTCGTAGCCACCAGAAAGCACTAGAGCCTGTTAACGCCTTTGCACCTTGCTAGGTTCTTTGCTGGGTTGTGTTTTCTGTTCAGCATGGAGGGATGGGCAAGTCTGCGAAGACGGGGTATATGACGGATGTAAGTGATGAGGAGTGGGCGTTTGTGCTGCCTTATCTGCTTTTGAGCAAGGTGGACAATGCCTCGCGCGAGCACGATCTGCGAGCCATCTTCAACGCGGTCCGCTATGTGGTGAAGGGTGGCAACCAGTGGCGATTGATGCCGAACGACCTGCCTCCGTGGCCGGCGGCGTACCAGCAGATGCGGCGCTGGATGCGGGCGGGTTGTTTCGAGCGCATCGTCGAGGACGTGCAATCGCTGCTGCGTCAGTTTGGCGGGCGCAAGGGCCAGCCGACGGCGGTCTGCATCGACAGCCGCACGCTGCAGTCCACGCCCGAGAGCGGAGCGCGTGCCGCTTACGACGGAGCCAAGCGCCGCAAGGGTTCCAAGGTGCACATCGGGGTCGATACGCTGGGTCATCTAATCGCCCTGACCGTGACCCCGGCCGATGCCGGAGATCGCACCCAGGTGCAGCTTTAGCCGAACAGATGCAACAAGTTACAGGCAACACCGTGGAACTGGCCTATGTCGATCAGGGCTACACCGGTGAGAACGCCGCAGCTGCCGCCGAGCAGCACGGCATCCGCCTCGAAGTGGTCAAGCACCCGATGGCAAAACGAGGATTCGTGCTGTTGCCGCGCCGCTGGGTGGTGGAGAGAAGCTTCGCCTGGGCCGCACGCTTCCGCCGCCTCGCCAGAGACTACGAACGCCTCGACACCACCCTCAAAGGGTTCCACTACCTCAGCTTCGCATGCCTCATGCTCACCAGAATGTTCCACCTGCTCAACTCATAAGGTAATAACAGGCTCTAGAGCGAGATAACCGTCGGCGTGCCGATGCCGCTCCAGGACTGTGCGGCCACTTCTGTATTGCCGTCCCGCAACGATTAGACTCACGCAATTCATAAATTTACCAAATGTAGCAATCTCTCTGGTTTAGCTCTCCGACCAACGTTATCCTTACCGTACGACTTTTGACGTTTGGTGTGGTGACCACGTATGCGCCCATCGTGCAATTTAGGACATGACAGGTTTCCTAAAGAACAGATTTGCGCGGGGATTGTCGTTAAATCGTTCGCAGCTAACGTATCCACGCCTGGTGTAAAGAGCCACTGCGGCTCTCATCGTGTCGTTCGTATCCAGATACAGCCATTCCAGTGAGGTCTCTTTGGCGAATGTCTCCAAAGCGTCCATCAAAGCTTCGGCTATGCCGCTTCGTCGACAAGAAGGCCGAACATAGAGACGTTTACAGTCGCCAATGCTGCCACGGGCTTTTAGCATCACGCACCCGGCAAGCTCATCGCCCTTATAGGCCAGCCACAATCCAGAAGCCGGGTCTGAGACAACCTCTTTCACCTTGACCGGACCGTCGCGCTGAACCACCTCCGCCGCGTCGTAATATTCCCGTAGCAAAGCCGTCGCCTCTTTTGAAAGCGCCTTGAGGCGCTCGATCCTTATGCCTAGTGGGTCAGGCCGCAATATTGAACGAACAGTAGAAAGCGATTGAACCAAGCGATGGCGATCCGCTTCGTTGAGGTCGCGAAGCACCTGGCGCATTTGTTCATCGGACTGTTCGTTGATCTGTGCGACCTTCCTTTTCCCGACGGCGCTCAGAGCTAAAAGCTTTTCCCGTGGATCGCTCGCAGACGGCTTTTGATGCACCAAGCCGCGTCTTTTGAGGCCGGAAAGCAAACGGCTTACATAACCGGCATCCAGCCCCAGCAGGTTCCGGAGCGCGGAGGCTGTAGTGCTTGGATGAGCAGCAATCTCATAAAGGAGGCGTGACTCGGTCAAGGACAATTCGCCGCCCAGGTACCGCTGATGCAGCAAGCCCACGCGAGTAACATAGAAGCGATTGAATTCCCGTATCGCGGACACTTCCATGTCGGCTGTTGTCGTTGATTGCATCTGAAAAGCTAAACATACATAGTTGCCAAAAGCAACTAAGTTCTCAGGGGCCGGAGGTGGTGCGTGGCCGTGGTTTTGATCTGTTCTTGCTTTTGAGATTAAGCGCTACCGCGGCATGGACGAGATCTTTGAAAGCCACCTCATCGATCTCTTCGTTTTCGCGGATGTCGATAGCACGTCTGACATTTCCGTCGAGGCTGGAGTTGAATAGACCAGCAGGATCTTCCAGTGCAGCTCCTTTCGCAAAAGTGAGCTTTACGACGGTCTTATAGGGCTCCCCCGTGCAGACGATGCCTGCGTGAGAAAAGACGGGTGTGCCTCGCCACTTCCATTCCTCGACGATCTCCGGATCTGCCTCATGAATCAGCCTCCGCACGGTCGAGAGCATCTTCCCACGCCAGTTCCCAAGCTCCTCGATTCTCGCGTCGAGAAGCCCGGAAGCAGAATTCATCGAAACGCCTTTCTCCATTGATTCCTCCTACTTTCCGTGCACGGTCGCACTGTTTGCGTCATGGTAACCTTTCCTCCGAGCTGGCGAGAAGTTTGTTCAGCTCTTGATTGATTTGCGCGCAGCCTTTTCACATAGGCGCCAGTACTCTTGCGTGGCGGGGACTGGTGCTGTAGACGCGGCTCCATGCGCGGCGCAGCTGTCTGGTAGATTCAAATCCTGCCCGTTCGGCAACAGCCTCCATATCCAACTGACTGTGACTCAGCAGTTCGCTCGCGGCCGCCACTCGCAGCCGGTTGTGGTACTCGACGATCGGCATACCCACGTGCTCATGAAAGAGGCGCGAAAGGTGACGCCCGCTCGCACCAGCCAGCTTCGCGAGTTGCGCCCGGGTCCAACGCCGAGCTGGATCAGCCGCAATGGCGTCCTGCACGCGATGGAGTGCCGGGTGAATGTGATTTCGGCCCTCAAGCCAGGGTGACAACTGCGGATCTGACCCGGTGCGCCTTAAATACACAACCAGATAGCGAGCGATCGCCAAGGTGCAGTCTCGTCCAAGCAACTGGTCCAACATAAACAGCATGAGATCAATTCCTGAGGTGACTCCCGCACTGGTGTACACGTTGCCGTCCTGGACATACAGGCGGTTTTCAAGCACCTTCGCCTTGGGCGCTACTGATTGCAGCAGGGCACAGTTCAGGTGGTGGGTTGTACAGGCTCTATGGTCGAGAAGGCCAGCTTTCGCGGCAAACATGGCCGCAGAACAAATCGTGACCAGAGTGTGGTGTGGCTTCACAGAGCTCCGCAGCCAATCCACGAGGGCAAGTTCGTCCTCCTCGCTGTTCACAACAGACTGATCGTCGGTGATCCATGGGGCTAGCTGGTCAACATTGCCGACGATCATAACGATCGAATCGTCTTCGATTGCAGCAGGGAGGTTCCCGAGCGCGCTCAAAGGTAATCCGACCGAAGTCATCACGCGCCGTGCCGGACTTACATACTTCACCTCAAAGAAAATCTTCGCCTGTTCCATGTTGGCCTTGCGAAGCACCTCTAGAGGCCCCGCAATATCCAGCAGCATTGCGCGAGGAGGCAGCGCGACGTACACCGGAACTCGCCGCGCTGCCGTACTCGTGTCCGTCATGCAGCACTCCCTGCGGCCAGCACTGCTTCCACGCTCATAATGCGTGCGAAGCGCCCATCAAGCACCAGTTCTGTTCGTGCCTTGATGGCCTCGGCGCTCCAGGAGGTGCCGTGGCGGTCCACCATGGGGAATGTGAGTGTGGCCTCAGTAATGTAATCCACGGAGTAGCCCAGGTCAGAGGCATGACGGGTGGTTGTTTCACAACATTGCTCCGATCTGATGCCACAAATGATGAGCCGTCGAATCCCGTGCTGGACAAGCCAAACATCAAGACCGCTCCCAACCAGAGCACTATGGCTGCGCTTTTGAAATGTCACGTCCGGGGCGAGGTTCAATTCAGGGAACGTCTGCACATTGCCTGAGTCCACGGAGAACGGTCCGTGTTCTTCAACATGGAAGATGCGCACGATCGGAATGTGCTGTTCCCGGGCTCCATCAATAAGCCTCTAGAGGTTGGCGACGAAGGTCGGCACTTCGCCATCGACCCAATAGGGCCGATGGCGAAAAGACTCTTGTACGTCGATAACAACCAGTGCGGTTGAGCAAGCGGACATTATTGTTCTCCTGGGTTTGACTCTTCAGACGAAGATAATCCTTTGAGTTACAGGAATCCAGCCTCGACCAGGACATGTAGAGGACTGAACCGGCCAAACGTCAAGTGACTGTAGGTCGCCTGGTATTGGGATTACAAAGTGAGCAGAAACCCTCTCAAACTTTGGGCAAAAGGAGCGGGGCTGTCCTGATGTACGACGTGCCCACCGTCGAGATCGATATGGGTGGTATTGGGACGGCGACTGACCATCGCTTCGATCTCCTCCTGTGTTGTGACTCGGCTGTCGCGCCCATGGGCGACGAGAGCCGGGCATTTACTAACGAGCCACTCATCCCAATAACTTCCCCGCATAGCTTTCTGGGACTGCACCATGTCTTCGGGATCGAAGGCCAGTCGCCATCCGGAGTTGCGCTCCGAAGTCAAAGGCCGGTCGAAAAACCTGTACCAAGTTGGCGACAGCAGAAGCAGGGGAGGGCGTAAATGCATAGTTTTTTCTGCAGCGGGTTTTCTCATTATGGCGGCTGACGCATCGCCGCAGGCCGGGAAGTCTGCAAGTCAGGCACCGGAACGCGCTCGCACTGTGCTGACCGCGAGCCTGCCCGCGGATATGAATGGCCATCGCCTCCGGGCCACCCTCGTCAAGGTGCATTATGGCCCCGGCGAGGCATCGCCAGCTCACACCCACGCGTGTCCTGTCCTGGTATACGTTCTTGAAGGGAAGCACTCCTGGCCGCATCCGGTGTGCAAAAGTCCGCTTCTAGGTGGACGCCTATAGAAGGAAAGCCGCGATGACCATACCCACCGCTGCATCTTGAAGCCTACTTGCGACAAGTGAGCGACTTTGTGGAATCCGAACCGTTCATGGAAAGTGACGCTAGCTGGATTTGGTAGAGCGATGCCCGCCAGAACCGCGTGCAAGCCACGCTTCCAGTGCGGGCAACAGCTTCGTGTAGAGTCTGCTTCCAATGCCCTTGCCGCTCTGTCCGAACGCAACATACACCGTCACTTCTGACGAATAACGGTAGGCACTTCGAGACTTCCACGGCGTCGCATAGGCGTAGCCGAGCGTCACATTCTGCTCAACCGCCAAGTACCAAGGAAGAGCAAACGATTGAACGACTTCAATCCTACTCGCCATTTATCCAACGCTAACGCTTCTTCTTCGAAGGTGATCGTCGATGGTTCGACGTAGTGGTTGTAGACCGCCGCAACCGATGCCGCATCAGAAGAAGTTGCCTTGCGTATCTCCATGGCGCGCCTCTAGGATAGCTGCGCTGTCGACTACTCAACTAGGAGGCTCAGTGATTCGAGTAGCCACCTCCGCACCTTCGGGTTCATACCCAAAGAGCCTCGCCCTGAGGCAGCACGTCCAGGATGATCGATAACGTCCTTTATCATATATAGAAGAGCGAGCTTTATAGCTGTGATCTCAGGCAGCTGGTAAGAACTGAGGGTGGCAGCGCGATCAGAAGACTATCTGCTAGGCCAGGGGTCGTTTGCCGGTCTAATGCTTGACGAAGTAAGGAATTTTCCTTACCATTATGCTGGAGGGTTATGGCTATATTGCTGGAAGAGGTCAGCACGATTACCGCAAAAGGTCAGACGACTATCCCTAAGTCTGTCCGGCATGCTCTCGGTGTTGACCGAGGCGGCAAGATCGCTTTTCGCGTCGACGATCAGGGGGTTACGGTGATTCGCGCCGAGGTGGAGCACGAAGATCCCACAGTGGATGCTTTTCTCGCCTTTGTGGCAACCGATATGGAACGACGCCCTCAGGCGCTTACCGTATTTTCAGGGTCGCTGGCAGACCGGATTGCAGACCTCACGCAGGGCATTTCAGTTGACCTCAATGTGCCGATCGAGGGTACTGTCGATCTGTGAACGAACTTGTTGTCAATGGATGGAAAATCTTCGCTCACCCGCTCTTTCTAGATCAGATTGAGAAGCTGACGGCTGCTGTCGCGCTGAACAAGTCGAAAAATCCACAAACATGGCAAAGCTCGGCAAACGCTAAACTATTGGCCGCGTTGCGCCAACTCATTTTCGAGACTGTTCCGGAAGACCCAACGCGGGCGGAGTACCGTCAAGGCGGAACGCTGGGCAACAAACGTAAGCACTGGTTTCGGGTGAAGTTCGGTGGTGCACGATTCCGGCTATTCTTTCGTTACAGCAGCAACACGAAAGCAGTCATTTACGCGTGGGTCAACGACGAAACGACTCTCCGCGCCTATGGCTCGAAGACAGACGCGTATGCAGTCTTCCGCAGAATGCTTGATGGCGGAAACCCACCGGACACTTGGGAAACGCTCTTAGCAGAAGCGAACAGAATTGACGTTCTGGAACGGCTCGCAGCATCGGTGTCAGAGCCGTTGTAAGAACAGCGGCAAATCGCTTTGGTCGTCCAATCCCCTCGTAGACTGTGGCCCGTGTACGAGGCGGCTAGGGGAAGGAAGCTCGGGCGGCTCACGCTCGATCATCCTTTTCAGGAAAGGCGACCGCGCTGTTTACGTGTACGGGTTCGAAAAGAAAGATTTAGCCAACATCGATCGTCGGGAGATTGAGGCGTTTCGAGAGCTCGCTGAAGTGGTCCTCGGCTATGCCGATGCTGAAATCTCGCAGCGGGTCAAAGATGGGGCGCTTTCAACGGCCTGGGAAAGAGAGAAGTGAAGAAGATTCGGATCGGTGTTCAGCGGGCACTTCACTGTCGTTGCGGACGGGGAAAAGTTCTCGCGCTGGGCATGTGCGCTACGTGCTACACGCTCAGGCGGCAAGATGAGGAATATTTCGGCGGTCTGCGGGAGCAGGTGCTCAGACGGGACGGCTATTGCTGCCGCGTCTGCGGAGCTTCCGGACGCGGAAAACGCTCGATCGTGGTGCATCATCGGAGACCGAGCATCTCAAAGCTGCCTCTCATGATCTCGTTATGCCCCGCCTGCCACGCCATCGTCAGTCGAACGCGGGTCATGCGTCGGCCCATACCGCCGCTGCTCCCGGAACTCTGGCGAGAGCAGCATCCGAACGGACATGAACAGACGGTGATGAGCTTTGAGAGAGCTGCTTCGATTGCTGCCGTGCCGCTTTTCGCAAGTCCCGCCACGCCGTAATAACTCTTAGCAGGGCCGCGCTGCTCAATGCAGCATGATAAAGGACATGCGTGAAAAGCTGACAGCCGGCGGCAGCGATGAGCATACACTTGAGAATCAAAAGGTGAGCGCGTCTTGCACTCCAAGCAGGATGCTCGCACGCTCAACGGATATCTAAAGAGGGGTAGCTATAAGTATGCAAACCTTCCTGGAACATTTGGAGCTTATCCTCACCGGTGTAGGCGTTGCAGTGGTTGCGATCTTCTTTGCGCTTTTCAGAGATGTTGCCGCGTGGAAGGCGGCGGCACTCTCTGCGCTCGCCGTCGGCGTGCTCCATGGCATCATCTTCTTTGCGGTGCGTTCGGCGCAGCGACAGGCACGGAAAAAGGCTGTTACCGCGATTCGGCATACGCTTGACGATCTTGTCCGCAACAAACTCCAGGTCGTGCTATTCGCCACCGAAATCAAGGATGAGGATTGGCGGCCTGCAGCCCAACGTGCGGTACAAGAGATCCAGTTCAGCCTAAACCGAATTGAAGCCGAGGCTCTAACGGCTACAAAGGCCAGCTAGACCTGACTCCTACTGCACTATCCAGCGACTGCATGTATGGGTGGGAAGTTCGACGTTCCAGGGCAGGAGCTCGGCGATGCGGGTGCTGAGCAGGAAGCCGAAGCCATCTCCAAGCGCACCAAGGCAGCATTGGCAGGCGGCAAAGGCATGGAGCTGGAATAACACCAGGAAACCGCGCCCATAAAAGAAGTTATGGGTGGGTTTGCGGACGTGGTGCAGTTCTGTGGTGCAGTTCTTCAGTGAGGGCGGTGTGAATCTTCAGAGCTAGTTTGGCGGCATTCCTTCGCTGTCGGTGGCGGCACCTAAAGCGGTAGGATAATCTCGACACGCAACCCAGGATCAGCGTTGTGCGCTTCAACAGTTCCCTTATGCAAATGGACAGCGCGCTTTGCGATTGACAAGCCAAGACCAACTCCGCCAGTTCCCTCATCCCGCGCCTCGTCCACACGGAAGAACGGCTCAAAGAGTCGAGATAATGACTCGTCAGGAACTCCGGGGCCGAAATCTCGCACCGAAAGCATTACAGTCTGAGTCTCCCGTCGAACCACAACGTTGATCGGCACCTGCCCTGGCGAGTAACGAACCGCATTCCGAAGGATGTTCTCGACGGCCCGTAGGAGGAGTTCGCGATCACAACGGACGCTGCCGCTGAATTGCACATCTACTCTCATGCTAGGGGGGCGACATTCAACTTCTGCGCAGCAGGCATCTATTGCTTCCTGGACCATTTCGGCGAGATTCACCGAACTCAATTTCAGGAGCTGCGGGTCCCCTTCCAAGCGGGTCACTTCCACGATTTCAGAGGTCAGCATGGTGATACGGTTCACCTCGCGGTCGATACGATCGAGAGCGGATGTTGGGTCGGATGACGTTCTGGCCAACTTGATCGCGAGCTTCAGTCGAGTGAGCGGGGACCTAAGCTCGTGCGATATGTCCTGTAAGAGTCTCTTCTCACTGACGAGCAGTCGTTCGAGACGTTCCGCCATGTCATTGAAGGAACCTGCCAACTGGCCAACCTCGTCCTTGCGCCGAAGATTCGTACGCGCTGAGAGGTCGCCCTGTCCAAAACGGACGACCGCTGCGGTGACCTTGCGTACGGGCATCACTATGAAGACAGCCGCAAGCCAGCAAAGTACGGCTGTGACTCCGATTACAAGAAAGTAGTAGGGGGAGAACTCCCATCGATCGGGTTGCTGCGCTCCGACGGAGAGCAGCCAGTAACGTCCGTCCGCCGATTGATGTGTGACGATGAATCGCCCTTCAACGAATCCTCGCGATCGATTGGCTGGTGGCTTGGGAAGAAACGCCGCTTTGCTTTCGCCCGATAATAGATCGATCCCGTTCGAGTTCAGATAGTAGTGGGACGGACCAAAGAGGCTGTTCAAATGGTCCATGTAGGAAGCTACAGCCACCGATCCGTCTTTGTCCCATGCGCTCTGGGCGCTCTCCAGTTCGAGCTGATCCATTACCTCAAATACAGGGTTTACATATTTCTTCTCGATTCGGTCCGAAATCGTCGTGAACGCCAGCAGCGAAAGTGACAGAGCACCCATCAACGCGAGAGCAATGCTGAAATAGAGAGATCTCATCAGCCCTGTTCCCGTTGTGCTGTGAACATGTAACCTACGCCGCGAATCGTTCGGATGAGGCTGCGGCCATGCTCAAGCTTGCCGCGCAAATGGCTTAC
>JAABUU010007910.1_pt1 | contig 10774 bp, 12 predicted proteins | sample 5559301 | NCBI WGS metagenome assembly JAABUU01 (sample SAMN10711884, study PRJNA513360) | rock metagenome | isolation source: Antarctica rocks | place: Antarctica: Victoria Land, Richard Nunatak white
CAGCGGCAGTTCGTGGAGCGCCGGATGCGATGCCAAGTCGCACGTCCGGTGCGGAGGGCGGGCCGGGGAAACGGATCGGGAGCAATCCCGACACCGCGCCCCGGTCCGACCCCTACGTGTTCGGGGCACGACCGTCGGCGGTCGCGACGCTGGTCGATCGCACTACCCGCTACACGATGGTCGTATCGCTGCCCGACGGGTACAAGGCCGAGACGGTCGCCGCCGCGGTGATCAAGCAGATGGGAACGCTGCCCACCCACGTGCGCAGGTCGCTGACCTGGGACCGCGGCCGGGAGATGGCCAGCCACGCCACCATCACCGCGTCGTTGTCGATGCCGGTGTTCTTCTGCGACCCGCACCACCCCTGGCAGCGCGGCACCAACGAGAACACTGTGAGTGTCGGGGTTGGCCCGGGAGGGCCGGATCAGCAGGCTGGTGCTGGCAGCACGGGATGACCCGCGAGAATACTGGCCGCTTCCGGGCGTGCCTTTCGTTTGACTTGTCTCCCGCCGCTGCCAGCACCGGCCTGGCCCACTCGTCTTGGCTTGATCAGGAGCTTGTCCGTCTCCGGACGTGACCCTTCACAGTGCTGCCACGACAGGTGACCTCTCCCAGGCCGGTGCCGACCGGGCTCGCCCTCTTGGGAAGGACACGCAATGGTCATGCTCGCAGAGCATTACGACTACGTCATCGGCGGTGACCCCGACCGCGACACCATCGACTTGGCGGTCATCACCGCGCCGGCCGGTGGCGTCGTCGCGCACCGATCTGACCAGACTGGCGAGGCCGGCTATCTGCGGCTGCTGAACTGGGGGCGGGAGCAGGCTCCGGGACGCCGAGTCTGGGCGTTGGAAGGCACGGGCAGTTTCGCTGCCGGGTTCGTGATGGTCCTCGCGGAGGCCGGCGAGGACGTCGTCGAGATCACCGGCGGTCGCCGGACACGGGGAGCGAAGAGCGATCGCATCGACGCAGTCGCGGCTGCCCGGACCGCGCTCGCCAGTGAGCAACAGGCGACCCCCCGTTCGCGTGGGCTGCGGGAGGCGCTGAGGCAGGTTCTCGTGACTCGGCGGGCAGTTTTGGTGAGCCGCACCAAAGCGATCAACGAGTTCAAGAGCCTGATCGTCGTCGCCCCAGAGCATCTTCGGGCACCGTTGCGCGGCCGGTCCCTGACCTGCCAGCTTGAGCGGGTCGAGGCTTTCACCTGCGCTGCGGGGGTGCCGGTCGAACACCGGGTCACGGTGTTGACGTTGCGCTCCATCGCGGCGCGGATCAGATTCCTGATCGGTCAGACCGCGGAGCTCGATCCGGAGTTGCTCACCTTGGTGAAGGCCCATCCCGCTGGCCCGGCGTTACTAGCCGAGCCCGGTGTCGGTCCGGTAGTCGCCGCCCAGCTGCTGGTCAGCTGGTCACATCGCGGGCGCGTCCGCAGCGAAGCGGCTTTCGCGGCCCTCGCCGGCGCGGCGCCGTTGGAGGCGAGCAGCGGACAGCGGACGCGGCACCGCCTCAACCGCGGCGGCGCCAGAGACCTCAACCGTGCGCTCCACACCGTCGCCATCACCCGGATGCGTTGCCATCCAGAATCAGTCGCCTACGAGCTGAAGCGCCGCGGCGAAGGAAAAACTCACAAAGACATCCGACGCTGCCTCAAACGGACCATCGCCCGCCGGCTCTACAGGTGCCTCCAGGCAGCCACAGCCCCGGCCGACGACGCGCCGATCACCCCATCTCTGGCAGCTTGACAAACATAGGAGCGTCGAACCGGCTGCTGCGCCAGTACCTGCACAAGAACGCCGACCTGTCCGCGCTCACCCAGGACGACGTGGACGCGATCGCCGCGACGCTCAACCACCGGCCCCGCCAGGTGCTCGGCTGGGCCACGCCCGCCGAGGCGTTCGCGCTGGTCGAGCCGACCCGGCTGCAGCTCGGGTAGCCGCCGACGAGACTAATGACGATCATGACCCACATGGCCGGCAGCGGACTTCCCGAGCTCGACGTTGCCCGCGTGCAACGGTGGTGCACCGCACAGGTCCCCGAACGGCTGCGCGGCGAGATCCGCGTCGAGTGCGACATCGGCGCCCGCCATCTCACCATCTGCGAATGCCGACCGCCCTGGCACGACGACCTCAGCCCCGAGTGGACCCGGTTCCCGATCGCACGCCTACACCACACCAAGACCACCGGTCTGTGGACGCTGTACTGGCGCGACCGGAACCTCAAATTCCACCGCTACCAGCCCCTCGATCCCAGTCCCCGCGTTCAAGACCTCCTTAACTACCTCGACCAACACGCCGACCCCATCTTCTGGGGATAGACGCAGACACCCCCCCGCCAGCAGGCGCTCACGCACGTCTCGTCGTGGAACCGGGTTGACAGCGAAGCCGCTTAAAGCGCGATCGCGCAGGCCGCTACCGGTCGCCAACTGATGCGTTGACCGGTTGAGATCAAGGTTGTTTTCGGGACCAGCGTAGTCACCTGCGTCCCTCAAGGAGTGGCTGGAAGGAGAGAGAAGAACCGAACGTGGGCAGGTCGCACCACCGTAAAGTGCCGCCGGTCGAGGGTGGCGCCCTAGGTGATTCCCAAGCGTTCGGCCACGGCCACGACGGAGGAATCAGTTCCACCCAGCCCAAGTCTGCATAACGCTCAGTCAGGTGAGCCATGCGCCGTAGGTCTGTCAGCGTCAGATCGGCCAGGACAAGCTCGCCAGCGCCGAAGGACCGAAGGAACCTTGTTTCTGCAGGAGCGCCCGCTCTCTCCTGTAGGAGGTGACAAACTTCAGCGATCACAGTTGGAGTCACCAAGAGCTCCTCGAGCACCGTCTCCAGCAGGTCTACGGCTACCCGGTGGCTCGACCCAGACCAACAACTTCTTAGCGCGTTTGACCACTCAGGAGCCGTCTGCCCGCTCGAGGACGAACACTGGGATGCGCCGGTCGGTTGCGGTCTGGTAGTCGGTGTAGTCGGGCCATGCGGCTACCGCCCGCCGCCACCATAGGGCACGTTCCTCCCGGCTAAGCTCACGAGCGATCATCTTGTACTTCTTGGTCCCGTCCTGCAGTCCGACGTGGGGATCAGCGACGATGTTGTAGTACCAGGCAGGATGCTGCGGGGCGCCCCCTTGGGAAGCCACGACCGCATAGCTTCCGGCGTGCTCGACGCGCATAAGCGGGGTCTTTCTAGCCTTGCCGCTTTTCGCCCCGCGAGTGGTGAGGATGACCACCGGTCGGCCGGCGGCGGTGTTTCCCGCTGTGCCGCCCGAGGACTCATAGCGCTCGACTTGGTCGCGAACCCATCGCTCGGGGCTGGGCTCGTAGTCACCGCTATCGGGCGGAACGGTCACAGTCGGCTGGCGAGGTATTCGATTGTGCGGGTAGCGACCGACCCTATCCCCAGCGGGAGCAACTGGGCGGCGAAGTCCGTCGCGCCGGCGTTCCTCAGCCGGTCGAGGCCGGCATCAAGGGCGGCCTCGTCACCGCAAAGGGCAACATCGGCGGGACCCGCGGCACCCTCTCGGGCCAACATCGCCCGATAGGAGGGCAGCGTTGCGTAGACAGCGGCTTGGTCGGCCAGCCGATCCCGGACTTGCTCGGGGTCATGGGTGAGGGCGATCGGCAAGCCGACCACGACTCGCGGGGCCACTCGGCCGGCGGCTGCGGCCGCCGACTCTATGGTCGGCACGATGTGGTCGGCCAGCGTTCGGGGTCCGACCCAGGATGTGATGGTGCCCGCTGTGGCGGTCCCGGCCAGTCGCAGCATGGCTGGCCCCATGGCGGCTAAAACGACAGGAACAGCGGCGACAGCGTTGCTCACGGAGAGTTCGATGCTCACGTTGTAGACCTCACCGCGAAACGACACTGGCGAGCCGTCCACCAGCGGGTTGATGACCTCGAGATATTCGCGAATGTGCCGTAGGGGGCGGTCGTAGGGCAGGCCGAGGGCGCCAGTCATCATTACTTGGTGGCTGATGCCCACGCCGAGCGTGAACCGCCCTCCGGCGGCCGCTTGTGCTGTGAGAGCCTGCTGGGCCAACGCGACGGGGTGGCGCGGCCAGGTGGGGACGACTGCGCTGCCGAGTTCGATAGTTGAGGTTTGCGCTCCGGCCACTGCTAGTGCGGTCACCGGGTCGAATCCTGGTCCGGTCGGCATCCAAACTGTCGGGAATCCTCGCGCCTCAAGCTCTTTGACGCGCTTGACCAGACCGCAGATGTCAGTCTCGGAGTGCTCGCCGAGCCCGACGGTCACGCCGATCCTCACGCTGGTTCCCCTTCGATCATGACGACTTCTCTTACGACGAAGATCGGCGACTGCTCAGCGTCGATGAAGTTGTGTTCGTCGGCGATGAGCGCCCGACCGGCCGCCCGTCCTTCCGGCGTCGACACGGTCGCCTCCATGGAGGCGATGTCGTCGAACCACAGTTCCACGACACCGTCGAACGCCGGCGGGGCGCTACGGGACTGGCGGAGCGTGTCGTTGACGCTGGCGTCGATGGTGTGGCACTGGACGTACCGGCCGCCGCCCAGCGCTCCAGCCAGGGATAGGGCCAGGACGCTGTGCTTCTCTCGCCAGTATTCTTGGAACTCCTGGCGGCTCAGGTCGGGCCTGCGCCGCAGGCAGTACATGAGCTTGATCATCCGGGGATTTCCGCCACGAGCGGCCTGAACCGAGGGAGGGTGATCTCCTCCGTAACTTCTTCGAAGACCACCTCGACTTCCATCCCGACTCGTATGTCGCTGGGAGCACACTCCACGATGTTGCTTACGAGGTGGGCTCCGCCGGCGTCCGCCAGTTCCACCACGATCACGCTGATCGGGTAGCCGTCGGCCGGCCACCGTGACATAGGAACCGCTCTCTGCTCGAACCCGGAGATGACCGTGAACGTGGAGACCACCCCCCTCCCGCTCACCGGCGCCCATTCGGAGTCGGTCGAGTGGCAGCTAGAACACATGAACTGGGGCGGAAAGCGCCACTTGCCGCATGTCCGGCAGCGCTGGATGAGCAGCTGACCTTGCTTACATCCGTCGTAAAAGTCTCTGGAGCCAGAGCTGTAAAAGCGTGGGAGGGGTCGTGGGTACGTTTTTGTCATCTGGCCTCCGAGATCATCGTCCGAGAATCATGGCGCTGGTAGGGGTTGGAACCGAGCTGGTGACCAGACACAGCTCGGCGCCCTCCACCTGCGAGGCCGCGGTGCCCCTGATCTGCTTTACCGCCTCGATCACGTGGTTGAAGCCGTGCACCGGCGCCTCGGCCAACATGCCGCCGCTGGTCGTGATGGGCAGCTCACCGCCAAGCTCCAACCGTCCGCCCTCGACGAAGCTGCCGCCCTCGCCCTTCTCGCAGAAGCCGTAATCCTCGAGCTGAAGGAGCACGTTCACCGTCGAGCAGTCGTAGATCTCTGCGACGTCGATGTCCCGGGGTGTGACACCGGCCATCTCGAACAGACGAGGTGCCACGTATTTTGCTGGCGAGACCGTGGGGTCGGACTTGAAGAGGTGCATCTCCCAGGTTAGAGACGGCTCGGGGCCGAGTCCGGAGGCGGCCCCGAGGATGCTCACCGGGTCTCCGCGGAGGTCCCGAGCCCGCTCACCGCTTGTCACCAACACCGCACAGGCACCCTCGCAAGTGCTGAGGGTGACATCATCGACGGTGAGGCGCCCCGAGACGATCGCTGAGCGCCGATGGTCATCGAGGGTCAGCGGAGTGTCCTTCAGGATGGCGTTGGGGTTCCGGTTGGCTCCGTGGCGTATCGCCACTGCGATCGCCCCCAGCTGCTCGGTGGTCGTGCCGTACCGGGCTCGGTGGGCCTCGTAAGTCAGGGCATAAGTGTCCATCTGGGAAAGCCACCCGTAAGGGCGCATGAAGTCGGCCGTGCCAGCGTCCATGGCCCAGATGGTCGACGCGTTGCGTTTCGCGAACTCGATCATGTCGTAAAGGGTGAACGCCCTGTACACAACGACATGGCGAGCCAAGCCGGCCGCCACCGCCGCGGCGGCCACCCCAACGGCCGCGCACGCCGACCCCCCGTAGAAGGGAATCTCGACCGAGAATGCCAGGTCCTGGATTCCTAAGTTAGCCACCAGGATCTGGTCGTTCCCCGAGCCATCGATCGAGTATCTCACGATCCCGTCGATGTCTTTTGCGTTCAATCCGGCGTCATCCGCGCAACGAAGGATCGATTCCAGGGCCAAGTCGAGGCCCCCGCGGGTAGGGTCGGCCGAGAACGCGGTCTGTCCGATGCCGGCGATGGATGCTGCCCTGCGCACGCTCGTCACCGCCCGCCGTTCCCCGCTTGCCCACCGTCAGAGGGGGCCTCTGGGCCGGGGCGACACCCGACGAGGACCTTCTGGACGTAGCGGGCGCAGAGCTCTTGTTCTTGATTGTAGATTTCGCAGGAGTAGGTGATGACGCCACGTCCTTTGCTTTTCGGCTCCATAGCGGTGACTGTCCCCTCCCAATGGAGTGTGTCGTTGATTCTCGTCGGAGCTGTGACCTGGATCATTTCCATGCCCAAGAATGCGACGAAGCTTCGAGGCACAAAGACGTGCGGCCCCATCCACATGGATAGTGATCCGCCCAACGTGAGGGTGAGCATCCCGTGGGCGATCCTCTCGCCAAAGACGCTGGTCTTTGCGTATTCCTGGTCGACGTGGATTGGGTGCCAGTCGCCTGTCATCATGGCGAAGTTGATTATGTCCGTCTCGGTGATGGTCCGGGACGGGCTCACCATTATCTCTCCGACGGCGTAGTCTTCGAAATACTCCCTGCCCAAGGCCCCTCTCCCTTCTTATTCGAAGTGACTCAGTACGACTTCGGCAGGCCGAGCCGCTCGCCGATGAGGTTCTTCGCCGCGTTGTTGGTGACTGGGGCGAAGGTGTAGCGAGCGTCCCGCAGGTAGTAGCTCATGCTGAAATCTAGGGTGCACTGGTAGCCCCCTAGCATGTCCATGCACTCGTTTACGATCCAAATGACCGCCTCTGAGGCAAAGAGCTTCGCCGCAGACGACTCCTTTTCTGCCGGTCGCCCGTTCGCCTGCAGCCAAGCCGCGTAGTACACGAGGTGCCTAGCGGCCTCGAGCTTCGTCCAGCACTCGGCGACCTTGTGCTGCACCGCTTGGAACTGCCCGATTGGGCGACCGAACGCCCGCCTCTGCATCACGTACTCGAGTGCCTCGTCCAGTGCCGCTTGAGCGATTCCCAGGCACATCGTGGCTGACCCGATGCGCTCGTCGTTAAGGATGCCGAAAAGAGGATACAGGCCTTTGTTGAGTTGGCCCAGGATGTTGGTGGGGGGAACGCGCACGTCGTTAAACGTCACGTAGTTGGCTCCGGTGCTACGTGCGCAGAACAACGGTATCGGCTCGATCGTGAGCCCTGGAGTGGACGTCGGCACCAAGAACATCGTGACGCCGTAGCTTCTACGTTCTTGGAAGCCGTCGGTCCGAGCAACGGCGATCAGCCAGTCAGCGACGTGGGCGCCCGTCGTGAAGATTTTCGAGCCGTTGATCACGTAGTTACTGTCGCCGTCTTGCTCGGCGTGAGTCTTCATAGCTCCAAGAATGTCTGTGCCGCCATCGGGCTCGGTAAGCGACAAGGCAACAAAGCTCGTACCGGCGAGCAACCCAGGCAGGATCAGGTTGCGCTGCTCGTCGGTGCCATGTTCGGCCAGCGTTCTTGCCCCGAAGCACATGGTGAGGAAGTAGGCAGTCGCCGGTCCTCCCATGTTCCGCGCCACCTCCTCGAGGCACAGGGTGGAGTCCATCGTGGTCCCTCCCGAGCCTCCGTACTCCTCGGGCACCACGACACCGATGAAGCCCTGGTCGCCCAATCGCTTGAGCACCTCGGTCGGCCACACGGCGTCGTCTTCGAGCCGACGGCAGTACGCCTTATCGAACTCTTTAGCAAAGATGTTTCCCAAGACCTGGACCATCAGTTTCTGGGTCTCGCTCGGCTCGAAGTCCATCACGGGTGCGCTCGTTTCGTCGACGTTGGCGGGTGGATCAACACGCGCAGAGGGCGTCGTAGGCAGATCGGACGAACGGGACTCCACGCGAGTCGCCGACTGTGACTCCCGGACCCATCTTGTTCATCACATAGGAGATCGTTGCCCTGCGCTCGAGGTCGACGACGACGAGCGAGCCGCCCCAGCCTCCCCAGTAGCAGACGCGACCAGGAGGAACGAACGGCACGGTCGCCGGATCGGCAAGCGCGTACCCGATCCCAAAGCAGACCGGGGAGCCGATCACCATATCCACGCCGCGCGCCTGCTTGGCGAAGATGAGGTCGATCGTCTCCGGTGAGAGGAGCCGCACCCCGTCCAGCGTCCCTCCGCACGCCACGACAGACTGAATCCGGGCGACGGATCGGGCGTTGCCGTGTCCGTTGGCGGCCCCTATCTCGGCGCGCCGCCATGCCGGCGTTGACGCGACGGCCGCGTCGATGAGCGGACCGTTCAGTGTCTTGAACGCGATGCTGCCGGGGTCGATCGCTGCAAGCACGTCCTCCGGGGGCGGGGGCGGGGGTAAGACGTCGGCGACCCGGGCGTCATCGGCGGCGTCCAACCCGATATGGAAATCGGCTCCCAGCGGGCCCGCCACCTCGTCGGCGAAGAAGCTGCCGAGCGACCGACCGGTGATTCGGCGGATGACCTCGCCCACCAGGTGTCCCTGGGTGAGGGCGTGATAGCCCGACGCCGTCCCCGGCTCCCACCACGGCGCCTGGGCGGCCAGCATGGCCGTCGACCGCTCCCAGTCGTAGATGTCCTCCAGCCCGACCGGTTGCGCCCAACCGGACAGCCCCGAGGTGTGAGACAGGAGGTGGCGGACCTCCACGCTGCCCTTGCCGCTGGCGGCGAACTCAGGCCAGTAGTGCGCAACGGGAGCAAAAGGATCCAGTTCGCGCCGCTCGACGAGGACCAGGGCGGCGAGCGATGTCATGGTCTTGGTCGTCGACCAAACGTTCGTGAGCGTGTCGCTCGCCCAGGGGGTGGTTCGCTCGGCGTCCGCCCAGCCGCCCCAGAGGTCGACGACCGACGAGCCGTCGACGGTGAGGGCCACGGACGCCCCCAGGTCGTTGCCGGACTCCAGGCTGGCGGCCAGCAGACCCCGCAGGTTCGCGAAGCGCGCCTCGCACGTCCCGTTCACCTCGACCATCTGAGTAACCGCCCTGGCTAGCGCCCTTGAAGCTGGATGATGGGCATCGTACACATTCGCGGAGCCCGGTCAAGACGGCTGACTAGCAGGAAGATGCGTACCGCAGGGGCTGAGAGCTGCTGCGAGAGGCGAAGCAGTGCGGACCCGAGGCGGTAATTGCTTGACAGGACTGCTCGGCGCCCGTACGTTCCCCCCGCTGGCAGTCGACTACGGGGGAGAAGCATGAAGCTAAACCGGCCGTTTGCCGCAGGTCTGGCACTGACGTTGGCGGTATCGGCCTGCGGGGCCACCAAGACGGGCACCGCGACCAGCAAGCCGCATGGCGGTGGGGCGGGTGCTGCGTCAGGGCCGGTGGTGAAGGTCGTCGACATCCTCGACGAGAGCCGGGCGGAGAACATTCTCCTGCCGCAAGCGCATGATGGCGTCAACGCCCGGGTGGATCGGATCAATGCCGACGGGGGCCTTGGACAGGCGCACGCGAGGGTGGAGCTGGAGTTCTGCATCACTGACCTCGATCCCAACAAGACGCTCGCCTGCGCCCGCAACGCCATCGCTGACAAGTCGGTCATCGCTGTCGCCGGGTCTTTCTCCACCGCAGGGGAAACCGCGCAGCTCTTCGCTACTGCGGGACTCCCAAACGTCCCGGCCGCCGGCTTCCTGCCCGAGACCTTCACCGCAAGCAGCACGTTCAACGTCAACTCGGGGGTTCTGTTCCTGGCCGGGGTCGGGTCGCTGGCGTGCATGGAGGGACACTCGAACCTGAAGGAGCTCCGCAACGGGGCGGCCGCCTCGGCTCAGGCCAGCGCGCTGGTGAGCGGGGCTCTCAAGTCGTATGGCTGCTCAGGGCTGAAGCAGTCGATCGACGTGCCCCTCACAGCGACAGATGTCTCGTCGCAAGTCACAGCCGCCGTCTCCGGATCCGACGGCGTCACGCTCGACCTCGTGCCGTCGCTGAACCAGCAGGTCTTCCGAGCACGCCAGCAACTCGGCATCAAGGTGCCATTCTTCGGGACCACCGCCTCGTTCACGAGCCAGACGCTGGGAAGCCTCGGAAGCGCGGCCAATGGCGCTCAGGTTGTCGGGTGGTATCCGACCAGTGATGTTTCATCGCCCGGTAACACGGCGTTCCTGGATGATCTCAAGGCCATCCACAAGTCCAGCAGCGCCAGTGACATCGCCAGGGCCTCATGGGTGGCGATGGACCTCACCGCCGCGGCCGCTAAGAACCTCAAGACGCCGACTCGGTCGGCGCTGCTCGACGCCCTCCGCGGCGTGTCGAGTTATGACGCCGGTGGGATGCTGCCAAACCTGGACTTCTCCAAGCCGGGCCCTGATGCGAGCTTCCCCCGCATCGTCGACCTGACGGTGGCGCCGGCGTTGGTTCAAAACGGGCAACTCTTAGCCAATCCCGCCCATCGGGGTTTTCTTCCGATCTTCAAGGGCTGAACAGGAACGAAGGTCGCCTCCCGTGTGGACCGTCCTGCAGTTCGCGCTCCTCGGTTTAGGGGCTCTTCGCACTTGGCGGGGGTGACCTCGCCAGCTGGTGTTCACGCCGCCCTGGTGACGGCGATGTGGGTCATGATGCGCCGCTGGTAGTTGTCGATGTTCCGAAAGCCGCAGCCGGTGCGCTTGA
>JAABUU010007912.1_pt1 | contig 10772 bp, 10 predicted proteins | sample 5559301 | NCBI WGS metagenome assembly JAABUU01 (sample SAMN10711884, study PRJNA513360) | rock metagenome | isolation source: Antarctica rocks | place: Antarctica: Victoria Land, Richard Nunatak white
CCCAGGGGTCTGGATGTGCAGTGAGCCAACCTGACACGCCTTCTCAGTGTCAAACACATTGACCATGTAGATGTGGTAATCCCGCTGCAACCACAGCACATCATTGTCACCTCCATGGACCACCTGCATACACACACAAGCTGCACACCTTGGCATCTATACTGCAATCATGGCTCGTTTCAGCGATGCTCTTGACCTCAGAAGGCAGCAGGTCCTGCTGTAAATGTTTTACATCGTGCGCAGCTTTTTTCACAGAGTTGGAAATCTACGGTGCAGCGTTGATGACAACAAGCAAGACTCAGCAGCTGTAACTTGCTGGACAAGCAGCTGAATGACATGCAAAAAAACCTACCTTGAGTATTGATGGGTCTGCAAAAATGGGTCTGAGCAATTGCATGTGGTCATGCAAAGTCAGGGCATCTACCAGATAGTCTGTCTTCCCTGCAATTTAGTAGCAAGTAGTGCTGTTAGCGCAGCCAGCATGAATGGTCAGTGTGATCCTCAGCAGCCTCTTGCTGTAATTCTGGACGCAACAGCTCAGCATGAAGCATGCGACGTTGAAATGTACATTCCAGGTTCTTGCTTTCATGGCAAGCAGGCAGAGCAAATGGCACAATCACATTGTGTCTGAGAAAAGCTTATGGGCAGCCCCAGTGCACATCACAACACAGTTTGTTTGGTGTGTTTATATCTGGAAGCAGGCCACAATATTGCACTGATGGGGTGCAATAGGTGTCTGTATTGAGTGAGCATGCACCCGAGCTGCCTGCAATCTGTGCCAGGTTGTGTGGAGACTGTTGGGGATGCACTTACCGGTTGAAAGCTGCAGCAGGCATACAAAGCCCAAGTATGAATGCAGATGATGATGCTCAACGTCCACTGCCAGCATCTCAATGCTTTGCAGGCTCTGTACCAGTGCTTGTAGTTCCGGCACGGTTGCAATCCATTTGCAACTGCTCTGTACAATGCTTGCTGGCATGTCCATGTGCCTGTGGGTAGCATGATGGGTGTGTAACTGCCAGTGTCAGATCCACATAGAGGGTCTTGCCTTACTCAACACCATGTGTGATGTTCCAACAAATGCATATGCGTGGTGCATACATTGGCAATATGCATAGACGATGCTGAAATAGCCTTTGTGCTTGATCAGTGGCGTCTGCATCTGTCTAATATGTGGCATGTGATGTTGTAAGATCATTCATTATATAGTCCACGCCATGCACAGTCCAACTGCAGCATGACTATTGGCAAGTTGTTAACATAAAAATTAATGCTAGGAATGGTGGGGGGTCATGGAGTGCGAGTATGGGTTGGGCTCAAGGGGTGTCCAGGGCATGAGGAAGAGAGAAGGTGCTTGCCTTGACAAAGCAGTTGGTGGAGTGCTCTTGAGATCCAGAATGCGCTGCTGGAAAGGGTGCACTGGCAGCAAAGCATCATCGACCTCCTCTTCTGCTGGTAGATGCTCAAAAGGCATGTCAGAATTGTCTGCCAGCACCTGTGTAATGCATCCACTTGGATGTATACAGATGATACACATGGGTGGGGTCAGACATGACATGCTGGCTTGAGAATGTCTGTCATGACATAAGTTGAGCACATCGTCACTTGCCTGACGAAAGCAAGTCTGTGGTCTGAGTCCTTGCCCTTTCCTGCATTGCGTACACTGTGACATACTCATCTTTATTGCCAAGCCATGATAAGTGCTTGAACCATGACTGACACTCTGCTTGAGCACCACTTGACGCACCTTTGCTTCCTGTTACGCCAATATAACACACCTAGTGCAACAGCTATGGCTGCCATCGGTTTAAGTGGGCCATGTTTAGTCGACATAACGACAAATAAGGATTCCAGAATCCCCGGCGTGAAATGAGTGCAAAGTGGTCTTTTGGATGTTGCACAGCAGCTTTGCTGAGCAGTTTCTTGCTGAGTTCAGCTCCAGAAACAGCACAGATCACACCGCGTGCGGCTGTACTTCACCTGCTCACAATTTCTTTATGCATTTCGTCGAACAGTCCGGTATACATGGCTTACTGCAGCGCATGCAAGCGAGCTGTCTTCAGAAGCAAACACATCGCACGAAGACGAAACGGCGAGACTGAAGTCAGCAAAGTTTGAATACAACATTGGTCGCGACCGTGCCTGCATAATGTCTCGCCAACCTTGGCATTGGCATCCAATGCCGCGGCACACACAAGCATATAGTGAGCGACAACACAATTACCCTTCATGTGACGCACAGCCGTCTCTGCGGGTGTAGCTGTCCCGAGCTGCACCAGTGATCAGTCGATGAGCGGGTCTGACCGCAAGTCTGCACGGAAGGCAGCGTCTGGTAATGCGGTCAGCCGGGTAAGCATGATGTTCACTTTTGGGTGCGCACTTGTGGGAGTCATTTCGCTCCCGATATGTTGAGCTGGGGGAGTGCTTGCAGACGCAGAAGGATGCAAAGGAAAATGCTGCTACTCCCAACTCTGGGAAGGGGAATACATCAGCCCCATCTTCTGGTCCAAACTCAGGTCCAGGATCACCCAGGCTCACTTTGTCCCCTCGACTCCCTAGCGGTTCAGCTGGCAACTCTGTCAGACGTGTAACCAACAGCAACCAGCGCCTAGGAAGCGGTTTGCTGCGCCAGCTAGATGTCAGCAGGTCTTTGCATGCTGAGTCCAGTCAGGGAGCAAAGTCTTCTGAGCCTGGGTCACCAAATGGTTCGGTTGCCTCTGAAAGTGCCTCTGTAGCATCAGAGAGTGCAGCTCTGCGCAGACGAACAGGTAGTCAGCATTCATATGCCAATGCTTTGATCTCAATGGCTTGCAGAGGCTAGAGACGGTACCGAACATGACGCAGCAATGCTACTACAGGTGGAGATTTTGCAAGCACTCCTCAGAGCAATGTCAAGGCCACTAAGACTCCTGCCAGTACAACCAGCAGAACAGGATCGGCTTCCATGCTACGGCGTTCCATGGACTCTTCTCTGCCTACTCCTCCACCATCCAGAAATGCTGTCAGGAACAGAGAAACAAATGATGAGGTGTCGTCAGTGCAGGTGAACAACAGCCTCTTGCCTTATGTGATGTTGGCATTTCTTGATGGTGCTATGCTTCTTGGCTTGGCATTGCCTGCTATGCACTGCTACTTCTCTTGTGGAGATGCTGTCATCACATCAGACTGGTGCTACGCAACCATTTCTGCTGCCATCCCTGGATAGCTCTGCCATGTGGCACTAGTCCTGCACAAATACAAGCTCAAATCTGCTCCTGCAAAACAGCATGTTTCTACGACGATTGTCACTGGGTCTACAGGATGATGTGCCTTCCACGCCTCAAAGTGAGCTTTCACAGCAGCTGCAAGCTATGCGCAGAGAGCGTGATTCTGTGCGCAGCAGCAATGTCAGCCTGCAGACAGAGCTGGATAAGTTCCGTGAACAAGTCAGTGCCTTGCAGAGTCAGGGCAGCTCTTTGCACTCACAGTACTCTGTGTCTGAGACAACCAAATCTGTGACAAACAAGGTATTTCACTTGAGGTCATAATGCAGCAACAGCACTCTGGTGTCATTGATCTGTCAAAGTGTCCATGGAACCTGACGCACCATGTCAGGCAAGACAGATTGCAGATAGCCTCATGAGCAAACATGGGTTTGTGCTGGTTCTGACCAGCCTGAATTCTGGTACATGAAAGATCAACTGCCTTGCTGCCTCACTAGCTCAAGCAAGGCTGTGTGGCCTGTTGCAGGTGATGCTGGAGTTGACGCAACAGAGCTTGGCGTTCCAGCAAGAACGCTCACAGCTCACAGAGATGCTGCAGGCTCAGCACATTCACATGCAGCAGCTTGTAGAAGAAAACCAGACGCAGGAGGCGGCTCTCAATGGGCTGTCCCGACACGCTCAGCAAGCAGATCAACAGGTACAGACAGATATCACTGCAACAGGTCTTGCCCGCATGTCTGCAAATTTGCAACAACAAGATCCCGGTCGAAATGTCTAGCTAGGGATATCAAAATGGTTGAAAGCAGTGTCACCTGCAAGCCTGTTGTCAGTATAAGTTCAACAGCTGAGCCATATGGTCTGACAGCGTTAGGACCAAACTGCTGTGCAGGCGCTTCAGTATGCCCACTGGTGCACAGTTTAGTACATGAATGTTGCATGGCTGCAGGTTGCTTCGCTCAACCGTGAAGTGGTCGTTCTGCGGGAGTCCGTGCAAGCCAAAGATGCTGAGCTTGCGAGTGCAACAGCAGCTGGCAGCTCAGAGCTGGAGAATCTCAGGTCTGCTCGTCAAGAGCTTGCTGACAACATGGATGCAGCACAACAGCAGCTGCAGGTGATCATTGCTCACAAAAGCAAAAGGCACCCGCTTGGTGTAGGCAGAAGGCCTAGGGTCCTAGCTGCAGAATGAATTGGACAGTTCAGCCATCCTAGCCTCTGCTTCAAAATGCACATTAAAAGGCTTGTTTGCAATCTCTGCTGTCAGTTGGTTTTGCCGACAACAGCCTATTTAATGATTTGCGCCCTTTGGCGATGCTGTCAAATTGATACACGACTTAAATCTGATTTGCAGCCTTGAGCAGGTCTCTGAAAGATTCCCGGCTTATCAGCTAGCATAGGCAGCTTGAGCATTGTTACTTGGTCATGCAGGCTGCTACACAGCAAGCGTCATGCTTGAGTGAGCAGGTGACTGCTCTTCAGCGCCAAGCTGAGGCTCTGCAGAGGGATAAGGTAAGCTGAAGCAACTCAGAATTGCATGACAACGTCATTCCGTTTGGCACCAGCAGATGCTTCTGTTGAACACCACCATAATGGTCTTGTTATTTTGCTTTTAGCACATTGTGTTTGCTGAGCTTTACTCTACAGGGAAGGGCTGTGTTATGCCCAGTGTCCACAACGCTCACAGCCAAATCTTTATGTTCAAGAACACAATGTGTCTGTGCAGGTCAATCTGCAAACTGAGCTATCCCAGTTGAATGATCGTTTGCAGCAGGCCACACAGCACGCTCAGGAGCTGCAATCCAGCCTAGACGCTGAGACCAATGCCACCAACCAGCTCAAGCAGCAACTTGATAGGAAGACCCGTGAGGCTCAAGGCGTACATCAAGAGCTCAATCAGCACACAGTCCTGGTACATCAGCTCAGCCAAGACATTGAGCAGCACACAGCCTCAAAAGACAGGCTGCAGCTAGACCTCCAGCGAAAGACAATAGACCTGAAGCGGACCAGCGAGGAGCTGGAGACCCAAGCTGCTCTGCGCCGGCAGCTGCAGCACACATGTGACGCTCAGACCAGTGAGATCTTGCGTCTCAGGGCCACAGGCGCCAGCAGTGCTTCCACTGTTGAGCTGCAGAGCAAGCAGCTAGAAGGGCAGAACCAACAACTGCGAGCCAAGACAGAGGAACTCACGGCTCTGCAGTTGCAGCTGCAAAGCACCATTGCTGCCATGGAGCAGCAGGAGAAGACTCACGCTGCTCAAGCAAGCGAGCTTCAGGCTGAGCTGGTAGTTGCTGGGGAGGCTGCTCAAGCCTTGAGTGGCTGTTTGGCAAGTCATGAGGCTGAGATTGCTGATCTGCAAACTCAGCTTGAGGCTAGTCAGAATACCAAGCAGTCACTAGAGCAGGTCAGTGAGTCTCAGGATTCAGAGCTGAGTGCACTCAAAGCACAGCTTCAGTCTACTCAAAACGGCTTGGAGACTGTACAACAGCAGCTGAGTGAAAAGGCATCTGCAGTGGAGAAGCTGCAGCAGCAGCTGGCAGCGCAGGAGCTGCTGCAGCAGCAGCTACAGGCCGCTTGTGATGACAACATAGCAGAGCTATCACAGGTGCGTGCCGACCTGGGCGGCAGTCAGCTGGTGACACGCAACCTTGAGAAGCAGCTTGCCACAGCCTCCACTGATCTCAACCAGCTTCAGGACCACTCCTCAGAGCTGGAAAGCCTCAAACTGCGACTGGAAGCTGACAACAAAGCTCAGGCAGCTCAGGTAGGTGACCTGACAGCACAGCTGCAGCAGGCTAAGCAGGAGGGCCGCCAGCTGCGCACTCAGCTTGCAGAGAGGGATCAGTACACAAGCAACCTGCAGGCTGTTCATGAGCGGCAGCAGAGCAGGCTGCGCGGTCAGCGCGGTGCGCAAGCTGAGGAGCTCATGCAGCTTCGGAGCCAAACGGTGGCCAGCCAGGAGCTGACAGATGAGCTGCAGTCCAAGCTGGCCGAGGCAAACACCAGCAGGCTGCAGCTGCAGGGCAGGTTAGCAGCTCATCACCTGTTTGCTTCATGCACAGTCAAGCCTACAAAGCTGTCCTCCATGGACAATGCCACAAGCTGACATGAATGCGTCATGCATATCAGCTTGTCATGTGTTGCATGGCCCATTCCTCATTTGTATGTCACAGCACAGTCTATTTTCAGGATTGCAAGCACCACCCTTGGCCGTCACCCTCTACCCCTCATCTGAATCCATAGCCTGACACCTGAAATTTGCCATTTGGTTCTGCCTGCGCCAATTTAGCTGCAGCTATTTGTGTCATCTCTCGTTTGCAGGCATGATGAACAAGCGGCACACGTTGCCAGCGTCACTGAGCAGTTTGGCAATACTCAGCAAGCTCTGCAGGAGCTGCAAGCAGAGCTTCAGGTCTTGCATACTGCTCAGCATTCTGAGGTTGTCAAATTGACTGAACGGCTGTCAGGTGCTGGCAATTCAATTCAGGACTTGCAGGTATCCCCTTTTGCTATACGCCTGATGTTTCCTGGCATCTTGATTGCATTAGTCTGCTGTCAATGGGACGTCACATAACCACCAAGCAATCAATTGTTGCAGCCAGACTGGCCAACTTGGATGTGCATATCTTGTGCATCTATGCGACAAACGTGATATCATTCACGGTGCATTGATATGCGCTCCAATGATATGCGCAATGGCAGCTTTATTGCTCAAATTCCTCTGAAGATGGCCGAGTTGGTACGAGACAATGCTGTCGACATGGTCTGGATCTGTGCTAAGATAACTAAGCTCCAGGCATGATCCTTGAGCACTTGTCAACACAGCTATACCTATGACTAATCCACCATCTGATGCATGACAGGCCCAGCTTGTTGACAAGGCAGAACAGCAAGCACAGCAGGCCTCCAAGCTTGCTGACTTGACTGCCAAGCATGAGAAGCTGCAAGCCTCAACCAAGGCTCAAACAGTCTCTTTGCAAACCCTGGAGCAGGATCTCTCTGCAAAGAATGCTGATGCACAGCAACTGCAGACCCAGCTGGAAGGCAGTCATTCAGAGCTGCAAAGCACTCAGCGCGAGCTTCAGTTGAGAATAGACGCTCACAGCTTGCTTGAATCCCAGCTCAATGCTCAGACAGCTCAACTTGAATCTTTCTCGGAGCAAGTTGGTGTCCTGAAGGCAGACAAGCAGCAGCTGCACCGCCAAATGGAGACCGCTGCTATTGACAGGCAGCAGCTGCAAAGCAGCTTGGAGTCACACCAGGCTGAAGCTGCAGAGCAGCTGTGCAAGGCCAAAGACCAAGCTCAGCAGCTGCAGGTGAGACATACTGTGTCATCACCATATCTTGGCAGCTGCCATTGAGTGCATTGCTATAGGCTGCCCTGGCATGTGCTTATCACCTCTGCATTTGCTTTGAGCGACACCTGCACAAGTCTATGTGACATAGTTAGGCTGTGACTCAGCATGGTTTGGTCGCTTGATGTTGTCAAAGTCCAGTCATGCTAAACCCCAAGAGGTTGCAAGCTGCAGCTGCATGCCTGACACCCGACATTGCCTGTTCTGCAACAGGTCCAGGTGTCAGACCAGCAACAGGCTGTAGCAGATGCTCACCACCAGCTCCAACAGCAGCAGGAGCGCTATACAAATCTGCAAGCACAGCGTGCGTCAGAGCAGAGCGATGCAGCAGCTGCCGCTCAGCAGCACCAGCAGCAGCTGGAAGAAAGGCACCAGCTGGTACAGCAGCTGCAAGAGGAGTTGAATTCATCAAGGCAACAAGAGACGACTTTGCAGGACTCATGCAATGATTATGTGAAGCAGGTGGAAAGACTGACAATGGAGCTGTCAGCTGCTGATGCCTCTGCACAAGCAGCTCAGGTCAGTTCTGCAGCTCTGAGCAACAGCTGTCCACTGTTTAGAAAGCTTGCACCCGCACCGATACCATGCGCCGCTCACATTCTGGCAAGTGCACTGTTGCAGCGCTTTCTGCTGTTTAGGCTGTCGTGTTTTGAGTTATGCCTTGTCTATGCATCTTGGTTGGGCTGATGAACAGTGCTGGAACATATGCAGGACACTTCTTCTCTGACAGAATGCTGTGTCTACAGACTGATCTGGAGCAGCAACTTGCTGCACTGGGGGGAAAGCACTGTGCCAGCGTGCGTCATGCTGAGTCACTCCAGTCTCAGCTCAGCAACCAAGAACAGACTGCCAAGCGGCTCCAATCTGACATTGAGACCCTGAGTGGTGAGAAAGCTGAAGTAGATCATCAATTGTCTGCCGCGTCCAGTAAAGCCAAGCAGGTTTCTGAAGAGCTGATGAGGACAAGCTCAGCCCTGTCCAGCTCGCAGGCTGAGCTTGCCAGCAAACAGCAGCTGCAACAACAGCTTCAGCAGCAGCTGAAAGAGCAGCTGGCCAGCACGATGTCGCTAAGGAGTGACCTGACAGTCAGTGGTAGCAACATTGCCCAGCTGCAACAAGAGTTGAGCAAGGTACAAAAGATTGTTGATGACACAAATCAGGATGTGCAAAATGCCAAGATAGAGAACGACCAGCTGAAGCAAGAGTCAGTACAGCTGTCAGAAAAGGTGCATGCCCTTACAGAGGCCCTTGACAGCAGCAGGCAGAGCTCAAAAGGGCTGCAGAGCCAGCTTGCTGGTAAACAGGAGGCACTCATCACTGCTCAGAGACAACTGTCAACTGCCAGCTCAGCAAAGGACAAAGTCGACTCAAAGCTTCAGGCTGCTGAGCAGCACCTGGTCACAAAGACCGCAGCTGCTGAGTCACTACAGCAGCAGCTTGACAAACAAGGCCAAATTGTCACCGATCTTGAGGCCCAGCTGCACGAGTCCAAATTGACTCAGCGTAATACTCAGGCTGACATGGATGCTGCCAATGCAGCAGCTCAGGCCGAAGCCCAGTCATCACAGCGGCTGCAGCAGCAGTTGAATGAAGAAGCAGCCAATAGGGCTTCACTGCAATCACACCTGCAGGCGGCTGAGTCTGTTGTTGCTGAGCTGCAAATTGCCAATGCGGACCAGACTGCACAGTTGGCAAGCGTGACAGAGCAGCAGCGTCACAGCAAGGCTGCATATGCTGAGCTACAAGACCAACTGGCACAGAAGGAGGCCGTCCTGATGGCGCAGAGTGATGCATGTGCTCAGGTGATACGTCTACATGTGCTTGCACAAGTACCGCAAAGCAGCACAGGCTTTAGATATTGCCTCACACGAGTCTCAGCTGCTGTTGCAGCCCTGTCTTCCAGTTCTATAATCAAGTGTGATGACACACAGCACGCCTTATGCCCCTTGCATGGTTTTGTGATGAGAGTCACACAACATGCCACGCAGCTTTTAGCCTGCTGAAGCAGCCTAACAGCATGCATGCCAGTGATCAAATCCATGCATGCTGTAGGTCCAGGAACAGTATGAACATGAGAGAGCTGAGGTAGCTAAGCTGACTCACAAGCTTGCTGAGGATGTGGCTGAGACTGAGGAGCTGCAGGATGGGCTGACAGTACTGGAGGACAAGTTCGCATCCATAAAAAAAGAATGTGCAGGTCACCACCAATGCCAACCTGTAGCATCACTGAAATGGGCTGTACTTGCTTGCGTGTATTTGCAGCATAGCATATGCCTGCTTTCCTGGAACAAAATTCATTGAGTATCGGCTTGTGGTAACAATATGGAGGTAACGGTAGCTGCGTAGCTTTTGCCAATGTAGGGCTTTTACTATTCTCAGCTGCTGCCCCTGCAGCAATCATATCCGCTAAAGCACAAGATGGTCTTGCAGTCTGTCACCTTGAGTCTGATACCTACCTGCTGCGAATAGTCCCTGCTGGCACAAGCCCTGATGATCTTCTTGTGATCCCTGATTTGTAAAGAATGTAACAGCACTGATTACATGCTTGTGGTACATTTAATGCAGGCTTGAGAAAGCAGCTGAAGGCAGCCCAGAAGCACACAACAAGTCAAGAGTCTGCTCTCACTGCCCTCAGAACTCAGCTCACCAGCGCCACTGCCTCAAAGGCTGATCTGGAACAGCTGCTGCAAGACAAGGCCCAGCAGCTTGGACATCAGCAGAGCAGTGCTGCTCAGCAGGCTGCTGAGTTGCAGCAGCTGAAAGGCAAGCATGAGCAACAGACCAGTGAGCTGCAAGGGTTGAAGAGCAAACAGGAGCAGCAGGCTGACGTCTGTGCTCAGCTCGAGGGTACTGTTGCGCAACAAGCTGCCGACCTGACACAGCTTAGAAGTGAGCGTGAGCAGCAAGCTGTGGTCAGCTCTCAGCTGGAGGCAGATCTGGCTGCTGTTAGCAAGCAGGAGGAAGATCTGCAGTCAGAAACGGACAGACAGCAGGAGAAGCTCAGGGCTGTGCAGGAGCAGCTTGCAGGTGATGCTCATGAGTGAATTTGTTCATGCATGCAACTGTTCATTCCTGCATTCACTCAATCGTGCTTGCATGCATGCATTGGTTCCCTTTTTGCAATTGTCCAGCATTTCATGCGCTCACTCAAGCGAGTGAGCCTGGAGGCATTAGGTACTTTTTGTTCAGCCCTTAAGTCCTCACAACTACTTTGTTGTCA
>JAABUU010007913.1_pt1 | contig 10772 bp, 13 predicted proteins | sample 5559301 | NCBI WGS metagenome assembly JAABUU01 (sample SAMN10711884, study PRJNA513360) | rock metagenome | isolation source: Antarctica rocks | place: Antarctica: Victoria Land, Richard Nunatak white
TCAAAACTGTCTGGAAACATGTCCAAGATGAAGTATGTGGCGTCTGAACCCCAATGCACATAATTGTGTCATGAGTAGTTTTATAGCTCGTAACTCAGAGTCTCGCCAAGCATCAAGTAAGCTCGTTACTGCCAGTGACATGATCAACGGATCATCTGCAAAGATGAGGATGAGCACCCTGTCCCCGCTTTCAAACTGGTTATGTCAGCCTTGTTTGCCATCAGCCTGAGCTTTTACATATCATTGAAGAAATTGGATAGGCTACAGGCCTTAGCTGGCGTTACAGGTCAGATTACAGCAGGTCCAAAGTCTTACTGTCATAGATGTCAATACAGGCATAGCTGGACTCGAACAGCAAGTGTATTTACCTGCTTGGAGTTCCCAACCAAAATGGGGATGCAAGTGACCATGCATGCTCAGTGATGCCAAATTGCATGACTTGATCACCGGGAATATTTGACACACCTGACAGGCGAAAGCTGTGAATGTCAGCCTACATGCTCCACAACGATCACTGGTGTACGTGTTACAAACCATCAACACATTTTGAGCAATCATCAACACATTGCTGCCCTTGCAGGTCATGGATGATCTTGAGACAGTTGGCGCAGCTGCAAGCTTGCTGCCTGCTCTGAAATGGCGCAACAATGGCAAGTGCAATCTTTACAGACCCTGAACCACAGTGGAGATGGCACTCCTGATTTGCCCGGTACAGCAGGCAGACTACTACAGGCAGGTGGCCTGCATCTGAACAAGCAGCTGCTCAACATCTGCGCAATGTATGCCATCTGTCAGGCGCAGGCACTGCTTTCAAAGACTCAGGTTGGGCACTGACCAAATTAAAGCATGTCTACCCGTAGATCAGCATTTGGCAAATTACGCAAGATATTTGCGGTAATAATCAGCAAATCCCTGGGGGTTTGCCTACTGTAGTACAAAGATGCAACAGCTAGATGGGCATAAAATCTGGTCAATTTCTCAATCGGAAAGTCATCATCAAGTGTGCGTAATGTAAGCATCCACGTCCTGAATGCAATGTACTTTACTTGCAGGTGCTCAACATCAGCAGACTCTCAAAATTTGGGTGGGCCAAAATTGCACACCACCTGTGCCGCTCTGGATCCTCTGGTGGGTCTGGAATCAAGCTGACAAGAGCGCTGGCGACGCTGACAATGCAGCAACAAACAGTAGAATTCATTTCATTTTGTGTGTCTAGATGCTTACCTTCTTGACAGCATGTGATGATTTGTGCTGGATTATGTCTGATGGATGGTTTGTTGAACATTGAGTCAGCACTAGTCCATAGGTGTGTGTTCTCTGACGTCACTGTGTTCTGCTACATGTCATGGTTGAGTGCTGGACGAAGCAGCTGTTGGTAGCTGTTGCGCATCTAGCGTAGTTCCTTTTGCTGGGCGTCTAACAACATGCTTCTCAGAGCATCAACGCTGTCGCAAGCCTCTAGCATCTTAGTGCTTCTCACAGCAGGTCTTGCTGCGGCAAACTACATTCCCAGATCCCCTTTTCAGAGAGCCGCAGTGCCAGCTGTTGTACTAGCTAGTGCTCCTGCATCAGCAACCATCAAGAGCAGCAGCAAGGGCAGCAAGATCACAGCCTGTAGCCTAGCTATCAAGGGCTTGCAGCAATTGCCAGGCCATGCGGGCATGTCCAAGCAGATCATAACTGCGGTTGAGTCGGACCCAATGCTTGCAAAAGACTTGAAATGGTGAGCCAGCAACTGGTGTGCAAGCCTTGTGCCATGCATATCAGGGCCTTCCAAGCTTGGAAATATACTGCTTCTGGATGCAAGTTGCTCCGCTTGTGTGCTGCATGTATGTGCATTTCTGCAGCAATCTTGGCAATGATGAGACAGAGTAGTTGTTGCTACAGGGAAACAGACAAGCTTGGCAAGGTAGGATGGAAGCAGCGCTAGCATCACGGGTGCATTGTCTGCTGAGAAGTCTGGAATCTTCCAAAAGATGAGCAGAAAGCAGGAGTGCCAGATTGTTTGGCATCTACTGGTAGATGAGTTCAAGGCAACAAATGAGCTGAAAACCTCTCAAAAGGCATGCTGTTCAGTGATTGTTGGTCAAACCTGCCTGAGGCCTCTAACACAGGCACCCTTGTGCTGAAGCTGTAGGTCTTCTTCTTGAAGAAACCCTTTCGTCAATCGAGTCAGCAAGCATCTGTGCACTTGAGCAATCCGCTCTATGAGTGCGTCATACTTGGCCATTGACAAGGAATTCACGTGTTGCTTGCTTAAGCATATGTCGAGTGCATGCAGAGTCTAAGGGTATTCAAAGCGTTTTGTCAATGGTGAAAATGTTCTAATTAGCTTTAGGAGGCCTCAGATATATTGATAGGTCTGATCACGTGAATATAAGCAGCTTTGTCTTGCAGGCCTTTCGACAATTTTGAAAGAGAGTATCCTCAGTAAATTATGGTCAGTCTGCACATGATGTATCCAGGCAGAACTGTACATGGAAGCTGCCAAGCAATACTTGCGCAGCAAAATTCAATTTTGTGCGCCGTCGGCCAGCTAGCATTCCTGAGCCACTACAGCTTCCTCAGCTGCAACTGCTAGGGAAGTCCTCCGAAACAAATTCGAAGGACGGGGCGGGGGCGGGGGAAGCTTCCCTGAAGGGACTCGAAACGCCACATCTGTACAAGAGAAGAAACCGATGGCAAGACAGCACTTGCAAGCAGACCAACAAACCAGTCTTCGATGGCGACGCTAGGCTTCCGAGCCATCAGCCAGATCATCTGCGTCCTAGCTTGCGCCCTGCACTATCAGGTGCCACCACTGGTAACCGCTGGCCCACCCCGAGCCCACCTTTCCGACAGGGTGGTACGCAAACCCATACGCACCGACAGGACAAGATTTCTTTTGACATAGCCTGCAAGTTGGTGACGCACCTGCAGCCGTTGAGGTCCGTGCAGCAAACATCGCTCCGGCTTCGGCGCCGCCGCCAGGACTGCAGACAACTTGCAGTTGGTTTGGTTACTCTGCCGACTGAACGCAATTGCAAGACACTCAAAATTACGGAAAAAAACTTTCCCGTTTGAGCTTGCTTACCATTGCGGTAATGGTTGTGCAGACCCAGAGGGGCCGAAGCCGTATGGTGCTAAGCTAATCTTCGACCTTGTCACACAAGCAGCAACTGACCTCGCTCAGAATACCGCCACTGGCAATGATGCTGGCAGGGAGAACTCCAGAAACCAACCTTTGCTTGACAACATTTTTGACAACTTCCTGTCTGCACTCGCAACAGCTCATGCCATTCAAGCATCGGTGACACAAGGATTTGCTGAAGCCATCTATGAGAGCATGTATGCACAAACATTCTCTGGCGAGCTGGGTCTTGACTTGAGACCTTTCTTGCTTCAGCTTGTTCATGCAGCAATGCTTGATCAAGCAATGACTGCTGGATTCATCTTGGTGAGCTATTGCTGCTTGTAAGTGGTCACCGCCAATTGCAATTGCCAATTGTGTTGTACAAAATGGCTGTGCAACTGGAGATTCTAGCAACAAGCTGTTGCATTCACAGATGGATCATCAAGCTCAATGGCAACAAACTGTCATTCAGTCAGACATGTAGCAACAGATCAAAACAGATGCTGCTTTGCAATCAAGCTTGGTGTTCCAGCAACTATTACTGCTATGCATAGCCATATATATATGGCAGTGCAGCTTGGTACATTGACATGACAGCATCTGCTCAGTGACAATTTTTCCAAGCTTTCAATGCTGGGGTTGAATAGGAACCTGTTGCCAGCTACTGCCATATACTCAAAACATTGTATGTCATGATGTTGCAGGCAAGGAACAACAGTTTGACAGCATTGGATGCTTTTGCAGCTTTGAAGACCCTTTCCAGCATCAATGTCATCATGGACCCTGCTGTGATAGGAATAGCTCATTCAGCTGCTATCAACGCCTTTGGCATCACACCTGCAAATGTTCAGCTATCTAATGGTTAGTATTGAAGCCTGCTCTTGTCACATCCTGTTGCTTGTCCGGTTCTTGCAAAGCAGTTCAAGCATGACCCGAGATAAACATCTTGCGTATAACAAGGTGCCTGAGCTTTCTGCAAATCAGCTTGCAGGTAATCTCAGCAGTATCGCCAACTTCATGTTTGGATCTGCATACCTTGGGGTTGATGATCCACTTGCAGCGGCACAGAACTTGTCAAGCGCTGTCTTGTCAATCCACTTGCCACCTGCCCCACAAAAAGAGGCCTTTGTTCAAGCCATCAATCAGACGCTGTACCGAGCACAGCCTGAAGCTGCCGCTGTGCTGCTTGCTGCTGCGCTTTCTGCAGATGAGTCAGCTGCTGTCCCAGAAGGTTTTGCGCTGGTGGGCTTACTTTCAATCAACACACAGCTGTGCCCACTTGTCTGTGCCTGTGTCTGTGCCTGTGTCTGTGCCTTTGCTTGTGCCTGTGTCTGTGCCTGTGCCTGTGCCTGTGTCTGTACCTGTGTCTGTGCCTGTGTCTGTGCCTGTGTCTGTGCCTGTGTCTGTGCCTTTGCCTGTGCCCGTGTCACTACCATACATATGCTGGCACATGCAAGCAAGCCTGTTCCAGGCACACAACACACACTGGTACCTTTGCACGATAGCATGTGCTTCCCTGTTGCTTTCTGTTGCAGTTTGCTCGACAATCAGTCAATGAGAGCTTAGCAGCCTGTCATGCTTACAGGCCACCACAGCGCCTCTGCAAGTGTTGTGTGCCAGCCAAGCTTTCAGCCAAACAATCAGTCTGAGCTATTTCAGTGAGGCACACTCAGCTGTGCAAGCCACTTGTTCAAGCTGACACGTCATCTCTTTCTGTGTTGGACCAACGGGCCATCACCCATAGTATAGCTTGTTGATACAAGCTGGACATCGGCATGACACAGCCAAATTATGCAACATAGTTCAGGCAAAACTAAAGTTGCGCTGCCATTCCAAGCGATGTTACATGCTGTGTGTTTGCTGTCAAACAGGCCTGCTGGTCTTCCACATCTTAATTGACTCATTTTGGTTGACTCTGGCGGTTGACGTTTGCTTAATGGCCAAGATCTTGCAGAAAAGCTCGCATGCTATGAGATGTGTAGCAGCATCCTGACAGCTCTGACCCTAGTAGCACTCTTCTTCACTTAGCGTGACAGAGGGATGGCTGCATGAAGCAACATTACATGGGTCAAAAAACAGGTGAGATCTGCTATCAATACTTGTACCATGGTACCAAGCTCCCTCAGAGTCTTTATAACATTGCAGTCAGCACGTCACCCACAGCTATGACTGCAGATCAAGGCAGGCAGTGATTACAGAGCTTTGAACATACGTGCAACACATTCTAGCACCATACACCCTGCATAGCTGCATGCATTTTTATGGGATCAGTCTGGTACATGGCCACAGTGTACAGTCTGGTACATGGCCATGATGTACAGTCTGGTAGGACTTTCCAGCTGCTTGAGAGAAGCATGCACAGCCGCTGCCTGGTGACATGGCATGTTGGTGCATGACGCCAGTCTATTCTTGCGATGGCCTGCGCCTCAGCCTTGCCTTCTCAGCTTTACTGTGTGAGCGTGTCTAGGTGCGCTGTGTCAGGTGTTGCTGCTGATGCTGCAGGTGTCATTTCCACACAGACACAGCCCTTTTGGACAGGAGAGACAGTAAACCAACCTTACGCCCTGCTGGGCACCAACGCAATTGCTCTGTAGGTAACCAGTTCTGAGGATCACCCCTTGCCATGGCTGTCAGGCATCAATACTTTGACTTCAAATTGCGCTGACTTGTTTTTGAGATAAGACATTGACTCCTGCCAAATTCCTCATTTTTGACATTCTTCACGGACTCAGTATTTGCTGTAGTAATCACCAAAAAACCTGCTAGGCTGCAATGAACAGCTTGAGCAGCAGCATGTATGCGTGCACTGGATAGCTAGATGTGTTCACTACGCATTGCCAACCAGAGAGCTGGCGTGTAGCAGGAGTGTCAAACACAGAATTGCTTGGTGACATTTCATCTTGTCTGTACAGCCTAGGCAGGCCTTGTACCCCTCCTAGAAGATGTTCACTGATAATATCAAATGAAGATGATGATGAGCCAGAGACAATCTGTTGTGGTGGTATTCAGGAGTGGCAGAATTCTTCGCTTTATGCTGAGTGTGTCAAGCACTACAGTCTTCAGCAAGCCAGTCAGAGCTACAATGTTACACAGACTAGCACTGCTGCTGAGCAGAAGTGCTCAAGTGTCCTAGACCATATGAGTCACAGTCAGATTACTGTGGTGCCAAGAATCAAATCAGGTACAAAATATGCACATGTGTGTGGCTTGGAAGAGGGAAGAGATAGACGGATGCGCAGTCTTATCCCTAGCTGCTGATAGAGTATCGTTCTGTTCTGCTGCTGGCAGCAGCCAAGTTCACCCTGTAAGCCCGACCTTGCAGATGTCCTGCAAGGCATCCAGCTCTTGTTGTGTGCCGGTTGTTGAGCTTGGCATGATCAAGACATCAAGTGCAAACAACAGGACAGGAAACAATTTCCCCAGTCCCAACATCTGCATATCACCTTTGTTTGCCGTCTGCAGCATGACCTTTTCTGTTCAGCAAGGCAGCCAGAGCACATGGTCAATCATTGTCTGCCATAAGGGTACTGGCAATGTCTACCTTAAAGGTAGACATTTTGCCATGACTAACAGCACCTGACCGCAGCGAGCCTATTCTGGGTCGCAGCCTTGCAACTGGGCGCAAAGCAGTGCTTGCGGAACCGCTTGCAGCAGAATCATGCGGGGCTCAGTGTGGTAAGCGAATTGTCTGTGACAGGAAACAAACACCTGGCTGCACAGGCAGCATGCAGTGATCTACGGCCCCTGAGAAGAACGGGGCACTCCGGTTGCTCGGTCTGAATCCAATTCATTGCAGCAAGGAGTGAGGAGGATCTTTTCAAGGCCGTTTTGGCTAACTGCCGAAACCCATCGCATCGTCGCCGTAGCCCGCCTCGAGGCCTTGATCCATAGAAACATTCTCCTGTCTTTGTAGACCCTTAATTGCCGTTGAAAGCAACAGGCAACATGATCATTCCAACTAAGTTCTTGCTTGGTCGCTTGAGGATGATGACAGCAATCACACCAGCACGATAGCGCAGAGGCCAAAAGGCTTTGCAGATCAGAGCAGCAACAGGATGATCAGGAAGGAGCGAGAGCCTCACCAAAGACTCTACAGAAGCTGCTTCCGTGTCAGGGGAGCAGCAGCAGGCGAGGCTTTGAAGCAGCCTTAATTGCCATTTATTGAGCAAGATTGTCACCTGTCTCCCTCCACTGCTATGCCCTTAGGACTCAGCCTGTGTTACCAGCAGCGGCCATTACATTTGTGTGCATGAGTGGCTACACCGTATTGGATAGACAAGGGCAAATCTGCAGCACATGTCACGTAGTGTTGCTGTACAATGTCAATGCTGGATGTCTACCAGTACACCTTCAAAGGCCAGAAGTATGGTATGACAAAGAGGTGCCAGCCTTGACATTCACAGAGCAGCTCTCTGGTCCAACTGCAGCTCAGTCTTCCGTGAGACCAGCATTGACACAGTTGTAGTTGTTTGATTGCCCAGGTGCAGGCAGAGCTGCCACATGGGACAATTGTGATGAAGCATCATCAAGAAAGTGGCAGCATGTTGAGGTAAGATCAAGCCCAAAAGCTGTTAGAACGCTGTGTCCTGCCCATGCCAGCTCAGCCACCGATGGCACCTTTATGCCAGTACATCTCACTGACTCTCATGTCTATGATGCACAGATCGAAATCAGTCAGGCCAAGGACAGCATCTTACCAGAACAGCCAACTGCTTTGCAGAGCTGCCCATGCTGCTGAAAGATTTGTCAAGCATTCAAAGTGCCTGTGTAGACGTCACATATCTGCGCTCTGCTGCCTTCTATGATAGCGGCGCCTTTATGCCTGATGATGCTGCTGAGTCTTGAGCATTGTATTGCGTGATGTCAGCACCGGAGAACCTGCTCAGCGGTACAACAAAGGACGGCTCAAGGCACAGGCTTGCAATGGAGCTTGCTGTTAACACCTACCAATATTTGTGACAGGTCTGTTGGCAAGGCTTGCTGTGGCTGATGTGTCACCAAGCTTAGCAAGCAGGCCAGGGGCCGTCCCTAGTAGCAGTAGCTTGGGATTTGAAGATGACATGCATGTTGATGTTGTCTGAAACAGCATGACAGTGCTTTTGTGGATGAGGATGACGTGTGTGATACTTTGTACATGTTGCCCCATCTGTGATGTAGCATGGCAAAAGTATGCATGACAATAAAACAGAGTCAAAGGGCTGACTACTGTTGCACCTTGTTAGGAGGCAGAGGGTGTGCATCAATGAATCAGCTGAATATTCGTCTTTGTACATCCCTCAGACTTGCACATAGCAGTGACGGCATGCACTACCAATCGAATTAGACGCCAGCAGATGACTGCCCTGAAAGGCCATCTTGTATTGCTGGGTCAATACACAATGTCATGTTCAACATGGATTCAAAAGCATGCATTACAGGAAACAGCACTCCAAATCCCACACGCCTGTGCACTGCAAGGATCACTTGCTGTGCTGCATGCACAGCAACTGTCACAATCGGCTTCTGATATGCATGCATCACATGCAGGGTTCAAGACCATCTTTCGGTGTATCATCACACGCAGCAGCATTTGGGTCAATAACACAGATATGAGTGCACTGCAACTTTCACTTGCTCTGCTGCATGCACAGCAACGGTCACGATTAACTGTGATCTATGCATGCATCACGTGCAAAGCACTTTGGGTCAGAAACATGACCCTAAGTGAACTGCAAGGTTCCCTCCAGCACCATAGTCAGACGTTTGCAATTGAGTGGCACTGCCTTGCAAGGCTATATAGTGTTGCTAAGTCAACAATGATGGTCACAATATAATCATCTGTATACTGTGTGTGTGACATGTATGCATGCATTACCGGAAACATCGATGATATCACTGTGATACATAGGCACTCAGTGCAGCATGCACAGCAACTGATGCCTCAAGCCACTTTAGAAATGCTGTCTGGTTGAACAATGCCGCACATGCTTGTGCTTATGCACATTCATGATCATGCCAGTCTCTTGCAACTGAGAATGCGCAGTGACCAGTTCTGCAGAGTGTGCTGGCCAACAATGATGTCTGTGTGTTTAAATCAGGTACCAAGGTTCGCAAACAATTGTCATGCAACACCTCGAGAGGCATGTTACCCTCTTCTCTGGACTATGTGATGGGTAAGTAGCAAATGTCATTTTATCTATTGCTGCAATGATGTCTACAACCTCTGGATTGGGCAAGGACAAAGGTATTGTTTTGATGGTAATAACTCTGCAACTTCACCCCACAGCCAAAATGCAACTTCAATCCTGGCCATCATAAAGGTCTGGAAGTAGCAGTCAGATCAGGACGCCAAGACTTGCTTGCTTACCTCGCGGTAGCTCCTTCCCTGAACACATCAGTATCCTTTTCAGGATGGCATAGCGTTTTTGCAGAGAGATGCTTATATGCAGCATGCGAGCTGCAAGCTGCCGCATGCATTGCTGCTAAGCTTGTCGTAGACTTGTAACATCTGCAGCGCTGCAACATGGGATGTCTATCATGTGCTGCAGTTGGGTGGCAGCATTGAACCCATCACAGTCATTTGCTGTGCAACTGACATACATGTGACATGCAGGCAGGCCTTCGTAAAAAGCTGCCTCGCCTGCAGCAACCAACCCCTCTGTTGTCTTGACTGCGTGTTGACTCTGCACTACATATGCTGATAGGGCTGTTTGTTCACAGGCAACAAAATCTGCCCACAGGTAATGGCATCAGCACAGTATTGATGTCACCACAAAAAGGCAAGGGGCATGATCAGTCTTGCACATGTGATACAGGCAATGTATACCAGCACGCATATTGTCAACTTGTGCCCAAAATCTGCAATGTTGATCCTGTCTGCAAGGCGGCATGCACTCTCTCTAGCACAATTTGTCAGGCCTCTTCAGCAAGCCCTTGCGCTCATGCAGTGACTGCAAGCCTTGATAGTGAGCTCCATCTAGGTCACGCAAGAGGGGCCATTCAACATGCTGCTGCTCAATCAGATGTGGTACAGCAGCATTGACCAAGTCGTGGGCCCAGCATTGCCACGCTGTCACTAAATCACTGTCACCAATGCACACTTTCACAGCAAGCTGTGCAGGAACTGACTCAGCTTGGAAGGCACCTGTAAGGAATTAGTCACTGATGATCGTTGCAAAGCACAGGCTATACGACATGCCAGACCATATACAGATATGCAAGGCATGTGATGCAGTGGCTTCAGAAGACACACAGCGCATTATGTGGCCGTGCTTGTGTGCTATTGATGCATTAGTTGATAGCAAACACTAGGGATGTCAAAGGCCGTCAAGGCTGTGACAGCCAGATGCTGCAGATGTGATCGACAGAATGGCGCAGTACAGATGCTGCTTGGCCCCTGCATCTGTAGTCCGTGCTAACGCAGCTACAACACAAAGGGCTGGCTCTGCTTTGCATGTTCTGATTAGGCAGGAGCCGACGTTCATGTCGTGGGCTGACATCATTCAAGCTGTTTGCCTTGACAGCGATGGTGATCAGTGGAAGACACTTCAAGATCTTGGCTCCGCCGGTCACGCTCCATACCCCGAGTGTGACTCGTGCGCCTTACAGCGCAAGCAAAGACGACGAAGAGCTAAGTAAGAGCTGCTGACGGCCAGCCCCGCAGGTATGACGACCCATGCTG
>JAABUU010007915.1_pt1 | contig 10770 bp, 12 predicted proteins | sample 5559301 | NCBI WGS metagenome assembly JAABUU01 (sample SAMN10711884, study PRJNA513360) | rock metagenome | isolation source: Antarctica rocks | place: Antarctica: Victoria Land, Richard Nunatak white
CTGCCGTGCTCGGGACCGCCGTGCCCGGGACCGCTGTCGTCGGGTGCCATGGACGGAGTCTGTCAGGCCAGTTCGACGGTGACGGTCGGGACGTGGGCGAAGGTGTTCGAGACGTAGCAGGCGCGCGTGGCCGGCGCGAACAGCGCGGTCAGCGCCTCGGGGTCCAGGCTGCTCTCGACGCTGAGCAGCAGCTCGCTGAACTTGGTGCCCTGGTAGGTGCCGGTGGCCGTCACCTCCAGGTCGGGCAGCTCGACGCCGCGCTTGCGGGCCGCCCAGGCCAGAGCGAGGGCGTAGCAGGACGACAGCGAGGCCAGCAGCAGGTCGGTCGGCATCGGGCCGGTCCCGGTACCGCCGACGTCGACCGGCTCGTCCACGACCAGGGCGAAGCCGCCGGCCTCGACCTCGCAGCGCCAGCCGCCCGTCCACAGGGCCCGGGCGGTCTTGGTGCCGTCGCGATCACCTGCCGCGGAGGCCGGCGGCGTCCCGGGCGCCGTCTCAGTGCTCGCCGCCTCAGTGCCCGTCGTCTCGGTGCCCGCCGTCTCAGTGGTCGTGGTCGTGCCCGTGGTCGTGGCCGGCCGGGCGCAGCGCGTAGCTGGCCGCCCGGCCCGCGACGTCGGCGACGCCGACCAGGTCCTCGTCCGCGAGCACCTGCTCGATCGCCTGCAGCCAGCACCGGTAGTAGCTGTAGGGCTCCCCCGGCTCGTGCTGGCCACCTTCCCACGCGGCGATGCTTGCGATCAGCGCGGCCCGGAAGGCGTCGTAGGACACCACACCGCGATCGGTCAGCGCCATGGCGAGGCCGAAAGCCCGGCCCTCCCAGGGCTCGGCGAACACCAGCTCGCCGTTGCTGCGCGGAGGTGCGGCCGGCCCGTCGAGGTCCAGCTCGCGAGTGGCCGTGGTCATGGAGCCGTCACTTTCGTGACGCCCACCATCGTGTCGCGGGTGACCAGCGCCGCGAGCTCGCCCGCCGCCAGCGCCTCGGTCCCGGCCGGCCGCTCCGGCAGTACGAGGTAGCGGACCTCGGAGCTCGAGTCCACGACCCTCACCTCGACGTCGTCGCCGAGCACGGTGCCCCACTCAGCCAGGACGGCACGCGGCTCCTTCACCACCCGCGACCGATAGGCCGAGTCCTTGTACCAGGACGGGGGGAGCCCCAGCACGGGCCACGGGTAGCAGGAGCACAGGGTGCAGACCACGATGTGATGCACGGCGGGGGTGTTCTCGAGCACCACCATGTGCTCGCCCTGCGGCCCCTTGAAGCCGAGTTCGCCGATGGCCCCGGTCCCGTCGCTGAGCAGCCGCGCCTTGTACTCGGGGTCGGTCCACGCCTTCGCCACGACCTTCGCGCCGTTCATCGGACCTACCTGGGTCTGGTAGATGTTGATGAAGGTCTCGATCGTCTTGGTGTCGGCCAGGCCGCGCTCGACGAGCAGCGACTCGAGCGCCTCGGTCCGCGTGGCGAGATCGATCCCGGGGTCCATGTCGGTCACTGCGCCTTCTCCAGGTAGTTCTCGTAGAGATCGAGGGTCAGCGAGAACGCCTCGCCGCCCGGGCCCCACAGCTCGGCTGCGTCGTAGCTGACGCTGTAGACGTGCTGCGGCTGCTCCCCGATGAAGTGCGCCGCGGTGTCGGGGAACACCTGCGCCGGTTGCAGCGCCGTGATCGTGCCGGTCTTGCCGCGGGCGTAGCCCGGCAGCCGGGTGTGAGCTGTCGCGTCCTCGCTGCTGGTGCTCACCCGGTCGCCCACCGCGTACAGGTGGGGCGTGTCGACCGTGCGCAGGTTGCCGCCTCCGCCGGTCTCCATCGTCGGCTTGTGCGGCTCCGGCTCGGCCGGTTCCTCCACGGTGCCGCCGCGCAGGTTCCCGGCCCTTGCCTCGACCGCGCCGGGCGCGAGCAGGCCGCTGTCGACCAGCAGGATCTCGGCGCTGCCGAGCCAGCGGCCGTAGTAGTCGGCAAGGTAGTCCTGCTCCGGCACCCGTTCGAGCGCGCGCCGGAAGGCGTGTAGGTTGGACGAGGTGGCGGCCCGGTTGGCCAGCAGGGTGACGGCGAAGGCCCGTCCTTCCCAGGGTGCGCCGAACGCCGTCTCGTCGGGGTCGATCGGCTTCAGCGGTCCGAAGTGCGCCGACCTGCCGCCCATGTCGTGAACGCCGTCCATGACCGTCCTGTCGTCAAGAAGTGGGGACCGCGTCGTACGACGGCGGGGACCGTCGTACGACGCGGGTGTCGCCAGAGGTCAGACGGTCCAGGTGTTGAGCTGGAACGCCTTCTCCTGCCACGCGGTCAGCGCGGAGTCCAGCACGTCCAGCGGGTTGAAGGCCTTGATGCCCTCGATGAGGTCGTCCTCCCGCATGCCGTACAGGGCGCCCATGGCGAAGCGGCAGGCGTAGATGCTGGCGCCCTCCTTCATCAGCACGCCGAGCTGCTTGTTCATCGACAGGTTGCCGGGAAAGCCCTCCTTGCCGACGGACGGGTAGCCGCGCGAGGCCGAGCCGATGAGCACGGCCGGGCCGTACAAGACGATGCTGACGTCGAAGCCCTTGCGCACCAGGCGGGTCGAGGTCAGCAGGTTGACCAGCGCCACGGAACCTTCGAAGGGCACCGAGTGGATGAAGACGTACGCCTTCTGGCCGGGCTCGGCCTGCACGTCGGGGAAGACCTTCTCGCTGGTGTCATAGAGGACGTCGCCCTCGACGGGCTTCGGGATGTCGACGGTCTTGGTGCTCATGCGGTGTGCCTCCTGGGCAGTGGTTGTCCTGGGCGGACGGGGGACGAGCCGTGCCGTACGTGTGCGGTCAGACAGCAGGCCCCTTTGCCTGCTCGGGCTGGTGCCAGGTCTGGCGGTGGCTGCCCGGCATGGCGCCGGCGACCTTGGCCCGCAGGGCGTAGGGCAGCCGGTAGAACAACGGCGCGTAGACGCGCTGCCAGAACAGGTCCACGCCGTGCGGCGCCGGCGGTGGCGTCACGCCGTACCGCGCGGCCATCTTGGCCTGCGCCGCGATGAGCAGCTGCTCCTCCGAGACGCTGCGCACCCAGCGGGTGAAGCTCTGCTGCTGGGCGCTCACAGGGTGCTCAGCGCGTTCTGGGCCGCCAGCGCGATCGGCTCGTTGAGCGCCCCGATGGGCGGCGAGTAGACGTTCTCCATGGTCGCGAGGTCGCGCAGGGTGATGCCGGTGCGCACCGCCATGGCCAGGAAGTCAGCGCGCTCCTTGATGCCCTCGCCGCCGACCATCTGGGCCCCGATGAGCCGTAGCGTGCCCGGCTCGGCGAGCAGCTTGACCTTCACGGGCTTCATGTCCGGGTAGTAGCGCGCGCGTGAGATCCCTTGTGCCACACCCATCACGAACGGTACGCCGAGCGCGGTCGCGAGCGTCTCGCTGAAGCTGACCCCGCCGATCATCCACTTGCCGGCGACCATGCCCCACGGGACGTAGATCGGCTGGTAGGCCCGCGACCCGCCGGCTGCGTTGACGCCGGCGACCTTGCCCTGGCTGTACGCGTGGCTGCCCGACAGGCCCTGCACCGGCACGTTCGAGACGCCGTGCGGGACCTCGATACAGTCACCGGCCGCCCAGACGCCTTGGGCGGAGGTCTGCATCGTCTCGTCGACGATGAACCCGCCGGCCGTACCCACCTTGAGGCCGGCGGTGGCACCGAGCCCGGTGCTCGGCACCTTGTGCGTCGCGACGACCAGCAGCTGGCAGGCAATCTCGCCGTCGGAGGTGCGTACCCCGTGGACGGCGCCGTGCTCGTCGCCCAGGATCTCCTCGAGCTTGGTGTTGAAGTGCAGGTGGACGCCCATCTCCACCCAGGAGTCCTCCACCGGCTTGGCGATGTCGGGGTCGGTCGCCATCGACAGCGCCCACGGGGTCGGGTCGATCAGGTGGGTCTCGATGCCGCGGTGAGCCAGCGCGGTGACCATCTCCAGGCCGAGCGGACCGGCCTCCAGCACCACCGCGCTCTGCACGGTGTCGAGGACCTTGTCCCACTCCATGGCCTCGCGAATGTTCTTCATGTAGTAGATGCCGGACAGCTCGTCGCCCGGCACGCCCGGCTTGCCGTAGTCCCACCCGGTCCCGACGACAAGCGCGTCGAAGGGGACCGCCTGGCCCCCGACCGAGAGCGTCCGGCCCGCGAGATCAAGGCTGTCGACCCGGGTCTCGTAGCGGATGTCGATGCCCTGGTCGGCGTACTGCTGCTTGGTGCCGAGGAACAGCCGCTCGAAGTCCGGGATCTCCTTGCCGTGCACGTAGGGGATGCCGCACGGGCTGTAGGCCGCGTCCTGGTACTCCGTGTAGACAACGACCTCGGCCGTCGGATCGGTGCCCTTGGCGGCACCCGCCGCACCGATGCCGGCGGCACCCCCGCCGACGACCACGATGCGCTTGCCCACGAAGAGCCTCCGAGTACGTTGAGGATGACGAACGGGCCGTCCACTATGTTGGACAGCCAGCCGAGCCTCGTCAAGGCCCATCCCGAGAGTTGACGTGGCTGAAACGTCCGGCCACCCTGCGCGTCGGCCCAGGAAGGGGGTGGCGTGTCCGAGGACCTCACCCGGATCGTCGGCGGGATCGGTCCGAAGGTTCGTGGGCTGCGCAAGCAGGCCGGCCTGTCGTTGCAGCAGCTGGCCGAGCAGGCCGACGTGTCTGCCGCCGCCATCCACAAGATCGAGCAGAGCGGCATGGTCCCGACCATCACGACCCTGCTCAAGGTGGCCGGGGCGCTCGGGCGCCCGGTAGCGTGGTTCGTGGACGAGGAGGTGCAGACCGACCCGACCGTGCACACCCCGGACGGCCAGCACCGGCCGATCTACACCTCGCACACCGGCATCGACCTCGCCGGCATCAGCGGGACGTACGGCTCGTTCAACATCGCCGGCGCACGGGCGACCGTGCTGGCCGGTGCGAGCAGCGGGACCAAGGCACTCGAGCACCCCGGGGAGGAGCTGATCTACGTCCTGGAAGGAGCGTTGGAGTTCGTCGTCAACGGCCAGGACTTCCTGCTGGGACCGTGCGACGCGCTGCACTTCCGGACCGTCCAGCCGCACTCCTGGCGCAACCCGGGCACGACCGACGCGGTCGCCCTCTGGATGGCCCTGCGGCCCCAGTAGTGGAGGCAGTTCCGTTTCGAGACGCGACGTACTTCGACAACTGGTACGCCGACCTGACCAGCTCACCCCTGCGGGACGCGATCGTTACCCGCGCCCTGGGCCTGCCGCCCGAGCTGCAGTCGACCAGCTTGCTCTTCTGGCAGGGGATCGCCCAGATGACCGGCGAGCTGCAGCTGCCGCAGGACGGCGTGCTGGTCGACCTCGCCTGTGGACGCGGCGGCTAGGCATCGAGGTCTGCCTGCGGACCGGCGCCCGCCTGGTTGGCGTGGACATCTCGACGGTCGCCGTGGAGCAGGGCCGGGCGAGCAGTGCCCGCTTGCTGCGCGCGGGACGGGCGCAGTTCCAGGTCGGCACCCTGCTCGCGAGCGGGCTGGCAGCAGGCGTCGCGGACGGCCTGATGTGCGTGGACGCGGTCCAGTTCGCCGAGCCCCCGCTCGCCGCGCTGGTCGAGGCCCGGCGTGTCCTGGTCCCCGGCGGACGGCTGGCCCTGAGCTGCTGGGAGCCGGCCGACCGGTACGACGAACGCGTGTCGGCGCGCCTCCGCGCGGTGGACCTGCGGCGGGACCTGCCCGCAGCCGGCTTCGTCGACGTCGACGTGCAGGACCGGCCCGATTGGCTCGCGGCTGAGCGAAGGATGTGGGAGCAGGCCGTCGCCGTTCAAGCCGACGCCGACCCGGCTGTCCGGTCGCTGCAAGCCGAGGGCCGACGCTCGCTGGCCGCCTGGGGCTCACTGCGACGCGTGTTCGCCACCGCCACCGCGTAGCTGACAGGCTCGCGTCGGAGACCGGTTCGCCCTCGTGGGCGCGCCGGCTACTCCCCCTCGAGGTCGCCCTCGAGCTCCAGGTACGTCGCCTTGAGCCGGTCCAGCACCTCGGCCGACGGCTCCTCCCACAGCCCGCGGTCGGCCGCCTCAAGCAGCCGCTCCGCAATTGCGCGCAGCGCCCACGGGTTGCTCTTGGTCATGAACGCCCGGTTGACCTCGTCGGAGACATAGGCGCTGGCGAGCTTGTCATACATCCAGTCGTCCACGACGCCGGCGGTAGCGTCGTAGCCGAACAGGTAGTCCACCGTCGCCGACAGCTCGAAGGCGCCCTTGTAGCCGTGCCGCTGCATAGCGGCGATCCACTTCGGGTTCACCACCCGTGCCCGGAAGACCCGGTGCGTCTCCTCCTGCAGGGTGCGCGTCTTGACCGTGTCGGGCACCGCGCTGTCCCCGACGTAGGCCTCGGGCGACTCTCCCGTCAGTGCCCGAACCGCCGCGACCATGCCGCCGTGGTACTGGAAGTAGTCGTCGGAGTCGACGATGTCGTGCTCGCGGGTGTCCTGGTTCTTGGCCGCCACCCGGACCCGCGTGTAGACGCGCTCCATGTCGCGACGGGCGTTGACACCGTCGAGGCCGGCGCCGTAGGCGTAGCCGCCCCAGACCGCCCAGACCTCGGCCAGGTCGGCGTCGGTCTTCCAGTCGCGGGAGTCGATGAGCGGCAGCAGACCCGCGCCGTACGCGCCCGGCTTGGAGCCGAAGATGCGGGCGGTCGCGCGCCGCTGGACGGTGCCGAGTGCGAGGTCGGCCTGCACGTGCTGGTGCACGAAGTTCTCGGGTTCCTCCAGAGCGGCGACCATCCGTACAGCGTCGTCCAGCATCGCCACGACGTGCGGGAAGGCGTCCCGGAAGAAGCCGCTGATGCGCAGGGTGACGTCGATTCGGGGGCGCCCCAGCTCGGTCGCCGGCACCAGCGCCAGACCGGTCACCCGGCGCGAGGCCTGGTCCCACACGGGCGAGACCCCCAGCAGCCACAGGGCTTCGGCGATGTCGTCACCTGCGGTGCGCATCGCCGAGGTGCCCCAGACCACGAGCCCGACCGACGCCGGGTACTCGCCGTGGTCCGCCAGGTAGCGCGTCAGCAGCGAGTCGCCGAGCGCCTTGCCCACCTCCCAGGCGTTACGGCTCGGGATCGCCTTGGGATCGACCGAGTAGAAGTTGCGGCCGGTCGGCAGCACACCCACGAGCCCCCGGGTCGGGGATCCGCTCGGGCCGGCCGGCACGAAGCCGCCGGACAGCCCGTGCAGCAGGTTGTCCAGCTCGTCGGTCGTCCGGTCGAGTCGCGGGACGAGCTCGCTGCACGCGAACTCCAGCACCCGCGCGACGTCCGGCAGCGACCGCCCCAGCAGCGCTTCGACGACACCGTCAGCGACCCAGCCGCGGCGGTCGGTCTCCTCCACCAGCAAGCGGGCCATCGCCTCCAGCCGGTCGACCTGCTCGCGCTCGCTCTCCACCAACCCGTACCCCGCACCGAGCGCGCGCCGCAGCCCGGGAAGCGCGTCGCCGGTGCCCGCCCACGTCTGCTGGGCGCGCAGGATGCCGAGCACGAGGTCGACCCGCGGGGCCCCCACCGGAACGCCGCCGAGGATGTGCAGCCCGTCGCGGATCAGGACGTCCTTGACCTCGCAGAGGTAGCCGTCGACGTGCAGGACGAACTCGTCGAACTCCTCATCCGTCGGGCTCTGGCTGACGTGCAGGTCGTGGTGCAGCTGGGCCGACTCGACGAGCTCCCAGACCTGCGCGCGGATGGTCGGCAGCTTGGCCGGGTCCATGGCCTGCACCTGGGCGTACTCGTCGAGCAGCTGCTCCAGCTGGGCCATCTCGTCGTAGGTCTCGGCCCGCGCCATCGGCGGCACCAGGTGGTCCACGACGGTCGCGTGCGCGCGCCGCTTGGCCTGCGTCCCCTCCCCCGGGTCGTTGACGATGAACGGGTAGAACAGCGGCAGGTCGCCGAGCACGGCGTCGGGCGCGCAGGACGCCGACAGCCCGAGGCCCTTGCCGGGCAGCCACTCCAGCGTCCCGTGCTTGCCCAGGTGCACGACCGCATCCGCGCCGAAGCCGTGCTCGAGCCAGCGGTAGGCCGCCAGGTAGTGGTGCGAGGGCGGCAGGTCCGGGTCGTGGTAGATCGCGATCGGGTTCTCCCCGAAGCCGCGCGGCGGCTGGATGGCGAGCACGACGTTGCCGTACTGCAGAGCCGCCAGCACGATGTCGCCGCCGTCGACGTACAGCTTGCCGGGCGGCGGTCCCCAGTGGTCGAGCATCCGCTCGCGCAGGTCCTCGGGCAGATCGGCGAACCAGGCCTCGTACTGCTCCAGCGGCACCCGCGCCGCGGCCTGCTGCAGCTGGTCCTCGGTGAGCCACTCGACGTCGTGGCCGCCCGCAGCGATCAACGTGTGCACCAGGGTGTCCCCGTCCTCGGGGAACGAGCCCACGTCGTAGCCCGCCGCGCGCATGGACCGCAGCAGTTCCACGGCGCTGGCGGGGGTGTCCAGGCCCACCGCGTTGCCGACCCGCGCGTGCTTGGTCGGGTAGCTCGACAGCACGATCGCGACCCTCTTGTCCGCGTTCGGCACGTGCCGCAGCCGGGCGTACCGGACTGCGGTGCCGGCGACCCGCGCGGCCCGCTCCGGGTCCGCGACGTACTGCGGGACGCCGTCCGGCCCGAGCTCCTTGAACGAGAACGGCGCGCTGATCAGCCGCCCGTCGAACTCCGGGATCGCGACCTGCATCGCGGCGTCGATCGGCGCGAGCCCGGCGTCACTGGCCGCCCACTCGGCGCGACTGCTCGTGACGCAGATCCCCTGCAGCACCGGCACATCCAGGGCCAGGAGGGCCCGCGCGTCCCAGGCCTCGGAGTCCGCCGCGTTCGAACCGCCACCGGCGAGCACCGTGACCACCAGGGCGTCCACGCGGCCGGCGAGCAGCTCGTCGACGGCGGCGAGCCGGCCGTCGGCGTCCGGCCGCAGCGAGGCGACGTACACGGGCAGGGCGTTGGCACCATGTGCCTCGACCGCGTCGCACAGCACGTCGACGAAGGCGGTGTTGCCGCTGGTCTCGTGCGCCCGGTAGAAGACCACCCCGACCGTGGGTCGCGCCGGGTCGAGCACCCGATCCCCGTGCACGCCGTACGCCGGCAGCGGCGCGGGCGGCTCGAACCCGTGCCCGGTCAGCAGCACCGTGTCGGACAGGAACGCGACGAGCTCGCGCAGGTTGCCCGCGCCACCCTCGCGGAGGTAGGCAGCCGCGTCTGCGACCACCCCGGGCGGGACCGTCGACAGCGCGGTGAGCTCGGGGTCCACACTGCCCTCACCGCCCAGGGCGACCAGCGGCACGTGCTGCTCGGCGCAGCCCTTGACCAGGGCGTCCAAGCCCTCCCAGGCGCGACGTCCACCGAGCAGGCGGACCACCACCAGCGAGATGCCGACCAGGTCGACTGCTTCCAGACGGGAGGGATTCGCGAGCCGGAGCGGGAGGGCGGGGTCGGTGACGGCCCGGGCGGCGAGCAGGTCGGTGTCGGCGGTGGACAGCAGGAGCAGGGTCACCCCACCAGTCTCGTCGGTCCGCGCGGCGGCGGGGCGCCCGGGCGAGCGGCCGGGTGCCCGCTTTGCCTGCCGGGTGCCGCTCTGCCTGCCGGTGCCCGCTCAGCCCGGGGGCGGCTCGAGCAGCGCGGACAAGGCCGGGCCGAGGAGTCGCTCGAGATCCTCGGTCGAGGCGCTTGCCACGTGCGGCAGCTCGATGAGGTAGCGGGCCATGCCGATCCCCATCATGCAGGCGCCGAACAGCGCCGCCCGCAGCTCGGCGTCCGGGCCGTCGAGTTTGGCGGCCACGGCAGCCGCGCGGTCGCACATGACCTCGTCGCGCATGGCCTCGGCGGCCGACGGGTGGGTGAGGCAGTTGCGCATCAGCGCCTTGGCCGCCTCACCGTCCTGCGGGTGCTCGAAGTGGCCGAACAGGTCCTGCAGGGCCGCCTTCGGCAGCTCAGCCAACGCGGCCGCCATGATGCGCGAGTCTTCCCCCCGCCAGCGGCTCGCCTCGGCGAACAGCCGCTCCTTGTTGCCGTAGTACTGCATGACCAGCGCCGGATCGATGCCGGCGAGGGCGGCCACGGCGCGGATGGTGGTGCGCTCGAAACCGGTCTCCGCGAACAGCTCCCGGGCGGCGTCCAGGATCGCGGTCTCGGTCCGCTTGCGGCGCTCGTCCCGTGGCAGTGCCGTCGTCATCCGTTCACTCTACAGCGGTTGACTCGCGGTGGCGACGTCCTCTACCGTCGTTGAGTCAACACTTGTGGAGGAACGATGACCGTCGTCGACGAGGTATGCCCGCAGCCCGAACAACCGCACCATCGCGTCGTGAACAAGGGCCTGGCCCTCGTGGTGCTCGCGATCGCCCAGCTCATGGTGGTGCTCGACGCCACCATCGTGAACGTGGCACTGCCCGACATCTCCAGAGCCCTGAGTGTGCACAGCAACAGTGACCTGCAGTGGGTCGTGACGGGCTACACCCTCACCTTCGGCGGCTTCCTGCTCCTGGGCGGCAAGCTCGCCGACCGCATCGGGCGCCGCAAGGTGTTCCTCGCCGGCGCGCTGCTGTTCGCGACCGCCTCGCTGATCGGTGGCCTGTCGGGCAACCTCGGCGTGCTGCTGTCCGCCCGCGCCGTCCAAGGCACCGGGGGCGCACTCATGTCGCCCGCAGCCCTTTCCCTGATCACCGTCATCTTCGCCGAGGGCAAGGAGCGCAACCGCGCCTTCGGCATCTACGCCGCGATCACCGCGGGGGCGCCGCGCTCGGTCTGATCCTCGGTGGTGTCCTGACCCAGTACGTGTCCTGGCGCTGGGTCTTCTTC
>JAABUU010007916.1_pt1 | contig 10769 bp, 9 predicted proteins | sample 5559301 | NCBI WGS metagenome assembly JAABUU01 (sample SAMN10711884, study PRJNA513360) | rock metagenome | isolation source: Antarctica rocks | place: Antarctica: Victoria Land, Richard Nunatak white
AGCGCGCGTTAAACGTGCGTTAACAATGCGCCAGGCGTCACATGACGCGGACACAGCAGGCATTCGCGCGCACGATGTATCAGATCTTTTAACGGCGCGCGGGGAGCAGCCGGCGCACTCCGGCGCCGAGCACGCCGTAGCCAGCGGCGTAGACGATCAGAAGCGGGGCGGCGGCGAGCAGCGCGCCGGTCGCGATCAACGCGTACTGCGTGTCGATGCGCCCGATAAAGTGCCCCAGCGCCACCGGGACCGTCTGCAGGCTGTCGTCCTGCACCGCGAGGGTCGGCAGCAGATATTCATTCCAACTCGAGAGGAACGCCCACAGCGCCACGACCGCCACCATCGGCCGCGCCAGCGGCAGCGCCACCCGCCACAACACCTGGCGCGGCGCGGCGCCGTCGACCGTGGCCGCCTCCAGCACGACGGCCGGCAGCCCGCGCAGCGCCCCCCATAGCAGCAGGATAGCCAGCGGGACAGCGCGGCCGATCTCCGGCAGGATCACCCCGGCGACCGAGTTGAGCAGGCCCAGGTCGCGCAGCAGCGTGAAGAGCGGGATGATCACCACCTCGGTCGGCTGAAAGAGCCCGACCGCGAGCAACACGACGGCCACGGCTCGCGTGATCCGGCCGGCGCGGCCGCGCGCCTGGCTCAGCGCGAAGGCGGCCGGGATGGCCAGCGCCACGGTCGCGGCGGTCACCGCGACGGCGATGAAGGCGCTCGTGGCGAACGCCGCCCCGAAGCCGTCGGACCACACCGCGACAAGATGCGCCCAGGGTGTGCCGCCCCCCGCGTCCGGCTGGCCAGCCCGCGCCACCAGCCATAGCAGCGGCGCCAGCGTCAGCGCCGTGGCGGCGACGAGCGCCGCGGCGGTGGCTGCGGCGGCCGCCCACCGTCCGCGCCGGCGCGACGAGCGCCCGTCGTCGCGCCCCTGTGGGGCTACGTCGTCCTCGCCGCCCTGCTCGTAGCCACGCACGGCCGCGAGGGCGGCGACGCTCAACGCCAGCCCGATCAGCGCGGCGACGCAGGCCACCGCCGCCCCGGACCCGACCTGCCCCAGCGAGAAGGCGCGCCCCTCCATGTCCAACTCCAGCGTTGTCGTGGCGTAGCCGGGTCCCCCGTTGGTCAGCAGCGACACCAGGTCGAACGAAGGGACGGCGCACAGGGCCGTGGCCACCGTGGCCAGCGGGAGCGCGTGGCGCAAGTGGGGCAGTGTGAGGTGACGGAAGCGCGCCCACGCGCCGGCGCCGTCGATGGCGGCGGCCTCGCGCGCCTCGCGGCCGATCGCGGCGAGCGCCGCGCCGAAGACAAGCAGGCTCAGGCCGAAGGCGGCCCAACACGCCGGCGCGAGCAGGCTGCCCAGCGCCAGACTCGGGTCGCCGAGCCAGTCCGGCGTCGTACTCAGGCCCGTGGCTTGCAGCAGGCCGGTCAGCGGGCCATTGAGGGGGTTGTAAATAAGCTTCCAGGCCACGGCGATGACCGCGCTGGGGAGCAGCAGCGGCGTCAGCAGCAGGGCGCGGCAGACGGCGGCGAGCCGTGCCGGCGCCCGCGCCAGCAGCAGCGCCAGCCCCAGGCCGAGCAGGACCGGGACGGCCAGCGTCACGACGAGCCAGGTTAGGCTGTGTCCTAGTTCGGTCTGGAAGCCGGGATCGGTCAGGAGCGCGCCGTAGTTGGACAACCCCGCAGGGGTCGGCGCCGCGTAGCCATCCCAATGTGTGAAAGAGAGCCAAACGACGCGCGCCAGCGGCCAGAGCACGAACAGGCCGTAGACGGCGCCCGCGGGCAGGGCGTAGCCGGCGAGGGCGAGGCGACGCCATAACCGGGACGCCCCCACGGCCCCGTTCCGGGCGCGCCCCCGCGGCATGGCCGTCGTGGGCGCGCGCGGAGAACGATCCGCCGTCTCGGGAGAAAACGAACTAGAACTCACCGTCTATCTAACCTACTATACTATCTGTGTCCCACTGTCTGTGTACCACTATTGCCTCTTTACCGGCGCGTTTCGGCGGGCATCGGGCATCATGGTATCATGGTGGGCGCCGTGGGCCTGGCCTTAAAAGACCAAGGCAGGGGACGGACCTTAAAAGGTCTCCCGGCGACAGCCGCGGTGGCCACGCGCCAGATGGGCGACACGCGCGTCGCGCTCACACAGACCTTTCAAGGTCCGTCCGCTACCATGACCTTTTAAGATCAGGCCTCCTCTCACAATCATGGAGCACACCTTGTATAATCGGGAGCGACAGCCAAAATAACGACGACGTAGCGAAACAGGGAGAGTGTAGATGATTGCCCCACGTATCGACCGGGCCGCGCCGCGCGCACAAGTCGACCGGGCCGTGCTGCGCGAAAGGGCGGAAAAGTACCTGCGGGCGCTGGCCGGGGACGGGGCGCGGCTGCGCGACGACCAGTGGACCGCCATCGAGGCGCTCGTCGCCGACCGCCGCCGCGCCCTGGTGGTCCAGCGCACCGGCTGGGGCAAATCGGCCGTCTACTTCGTGGCGACGGCGCTGCTGCGCGCCGCCGGGGCCGGGCCGACCGTGATCATCTCGCCGCTGCTGGCGCTGATGCGCAACCAGATCGCCGCCGCCGAGCGCGCCGGTATTCACGCCGCCACGATCAACTCGACCAATATGGAGGAGTGGCGCGATACGTACGCGCGGGTCAACCGCGGCGAGATTGACGTGCTGCTGTTGTCCCCCGAGCGGCTGAACAACCCCGAGTTCCGCGACCAGGTCCTGCCGCGGCTCGCCGCCACCTGCGGCCTGCTCGTCGTGGACGAGGCGCACTGCATCTCGGACTGGGGGCACGACTTCCGCCCCGATTTCCGCCGGCTGCGCACCCTGCTCGCCGAGCTGCCCGCGCCGATCCCCGTGCTCGCTACCACGGCCACGGCCAACAGCCGCGTCGTCGTCGACGTGGCCGAGGTGCTCGGGCTGGGGCAGGAGGACGAGGACGTGCTGGTGCTGCGCGGCCCCCTTGACCGCGCGTCGCTGCGCCTGTCCGTGCTCACGTTGCCGGGTCAGGCCGAGCGCCTGGCCTGGCTCGCCGACCACCTACGCGGCCTACCGGGGTCTGGCATCATCTACACACTTACCGTCGCGGCATCGCAGGAAGTCGCCGACTATCTGCGCGAGCAGGGCTACGCCGTCGCCGCCTACTCAGGGCAGACCGAACAGACGGAGCGGCTCACCGCCGAGGACGACCTGATCCACAATCGGGTCAAGGCGCTCGTAGCCACCAGTGCGCTCGGCATGGGCTTCGACAAACCCGACCTCGGGTTCGTGATCCACCTCGGCGCGCCGTCCTCGCCCATCGCCTACTACCAGCAGATCGGGCGCGCCGGGCGTGGCGTGGAGCGGGCCGAGGTGATCCTGTTGCCCGGCCGCGAGGACCAGGCGGTGTGGGACTACTTCACCTCCGTCGGCTTCCCGCGCGAGGAGCAGGTGCGCGCCGCGCTCAACGCGCTCGCGGCCGAGGGTAAGCCGCTGAGCACGATGGCGCTGGAGACGCGGGTCGAGCTATCGCGTTCGCGGCTGGAGGCCATGCTCAAGGTGCTCGATGTAGACGGGGCGGTCCGTCGCGTCAAAAGCGGCTGGGAGGCGACGGGCCAGCCGTGGCGCTACGACGCCGAGCGCTACGCCAAGGTCGCGGCGGTCCGCCAGGCCGAGCAGCAGGCCATGCGCGACTACATCGCCACCGACGGGTGCCGCATGCAATTCCTGCGCGAACAATTGGACGACCCCTACGCCGAGCCGTGCGGCCGCTGCGACAACTGCGGCGGCGCCTCCGTCCCGACCGGCGTCGGCGCCGCGACCGTGGGCGCCGCGTGGGAGCGGCTCGGCCGGCCCGGCGTCACGATCGAGCCACGACGACAATGGCCGTCCGCGATGTCCACACTCGGCGTGCCCCTCTCGGGGCGTATCCCCGCCGGCGAACTGGCGACGCCGGGCCGCGCCATCGCCCGCTTCACCGACCTGGGCTACGGCGCGCGGGTGCGCGCGCTGTTCGCGCCCGACGAGATCGACGGTGACGTGCCCGACGACCTGTTCCAGGCCGCCATCAAAGTGCTCGCCGCGTGGGACTGGGGCGAGCGGCCTGTCGCGGTCGTCTCCATCGACTCGCGCACGCGTCCGCAACTCGTGCACAGCATCGCCGCGCGGCTCGCCAAGATCGGGCGGCTGCCCTACCTCGGCGGCGTGCGGCACACCGGCGCGTCGAGCGGAGGCCGCTCCAACAGCGCGCAGCGGTTGCGCGCCGTCTACGGGGCCTACCAGCTGCCGGACGAGCTCGCCGCGGCGCTGCCGGGGCTGGGCGGGAAGCCCATCCTGCTCGTCGACGACCGCACCGACACCGGCTGGACGCTCACCGTGGTCACCCAACTGCTGCGCCAGGCCGGGGCTGGCCCGGTCTACCCCTTCACGCTCGCCGTCGAAGCGTAGGGATAGACAACGGGCCAGTAGTTATGTCTGCTCACCTAGCGCGGGAGGATCGGCAGGCCGGAAGACGAATCGCCGCGAGATCGCGTAGTTGTAGCAGAAAGCGAGGATGAGCCCCGTATCGGTCGCGACAAAATCATTGACATGGAGCCCATACTTGAGGGCAAAGGCGACAATAGCGGCGAACACCGCCGCGGAGGAGCTGCTTATCTGGGCGCGCGTCGCGCCGTCGACCCCGACGACCGCCAGGATGTCGTCGTCCGCCCTGTTCAGCGCCGTCAGGATCTCGTTCCTGGTCATGGTTCTTGCTCACTCACGCCACGTAGCGCCACCCGCACGAACCCTGCTGATCGGGCGGTTACGACGAACGCTGCTGCACGCAGAACTCGTTACCTTCCGGGTCCGCCATCGTCGTCCACGTCTCGCTGTACGGCCCGACGGTGTTGGTGACGCGCCGCACGACGCGCGCGCCAAGGGCCTCCAGGCGCGCGACCTCGACGGCTATGTCGGCGACGCCGAGGTCGATGTGGACGCGGTTCTTGCCGACCTTGGGTTCCGAGACGCGATTGAAATAGAGGCGCGGTCGCGCGGGATCGGACGGCTCGACCGACGCCTCGTCGTCGGGGTCGTGACCATAGTCGCGCATCGTCTGGATGAAGTCGGGATCGTCCTCCCCAATCTGGTAGCCGAGCACGGCGGCCCAGAAAGCGGCGAGGCGCTTCGGTTCGGCGCAGTCGAAGGTGATGCTGCTGATAGATGCGTCGGACATAAGGTGCCTCCTCTGTCGGTATGAACATAGGGAACTTGGGATGGCCGCGTCAACCGCCGCCGCACCCGGAAGGTTGTACTCACTCACGCCACGTAGCGCCGCCCGCACGAGCCTATGATGCGAGTGGTGGACAGGCGACGGACCATGCCGCGTGAGCGCGTCCAGATGGGCGGGGCTGATGTGCCCATTGTGGCGATGGAAGCCATAGGCCGGATACAACTCCCCGTACTCGGCCATGATGCGATGATGGGCGACACTGGCGATGATCGAGGCGGCGGCGATCGACAAGCTTGCGGTACCGTTGTAAACCTTCCGCACTGCTATCGACGGCGTCGTCATGTTTCCCACGTTCAGCGCCCCGTCGAGTAGCACGACCTCAGGCGGCGTGGGTAGGGCTTCGAGCGCGCGGATGGTAGCCAGGGTAGCCGCGCGCGACTGATTGCCGATCCGGGCCAACTCCGCGACCTCGACCATGCCGATGCCCACGTCCAGCGCCGCCACGGCTTGAATGAGCGTCGCCAGCCGCTCTCTCTGGGCGGTCTTGAGTTGTTTGCTATCGCGCACCTCCTCAAGGAGGCGCGCCAGATCGTCCAGCTCTTGATCAAAGCGTAGACCAACGATGGGCAAGGGTAAGACCACCGCCGCCGCCACAAGTGGCCCCGCGACCGCCCCGACCCCGACCTCGTCGGCCCCGGCGATACGACGACGGCCGCTAGCGATCAGGGTGCGCTCGACCACGAACGTCGGCCGCGGCTTGATCACGTTTCGTGGCATACGATCACTTCGTCGCCTCGGCCAGGGAGGCGACTCCATAGAAGGAAGTTAGCCAGGCGAACGCCAGTCGGTCGTCGCCAAAAATCAGGCGCACGACGGGCTCCCACAGCGCCGCGCCGCCATCGCCATTGGTCATGACAACGAGGCCACGTCCCACATCCGGCGCCGCGAGTGCGAAGCTCTTGTAGCCGGGATTGTCGCCCCAGTGCCAGATCGCGCGCCCGTTTCTCGTATCCTCTAGCCCCCAGCCCAATCCCCATGACACCCTATCATTCAGCCGGACCTGTGGCCGCAGCATCTCCACGATACTCTCCTGATGCAACCGCCATAGCTCGCGGCCCGACGTCATCATGGTCATGAGGAAGCGTCCGAAGTCATGGGGCGTTGTGTGCAAACTCGACGCCGCCTCCGGCCGTATGCCGGAATAGCGCTCGCATAGCTTGCCCTCTCGGTCATGGCTAGAGGCCACGGCGGAGTCATCCGCATCCGCCCATGCGTAGCTACTGTCTGTCATACCCAAAGGGTCGAGGAGATTGGCCTTCATATAGGTGTCCAACGGTTGGCCTGTCACCCGCTCGACGACATGCTGCAAGTAAACATAGCCTTCGCCAGAATAGCCGAAGTGCTCTCCCGGTACCCCTTCACGTCGCAGCGACTGGCCCTCAGGTCGCCAGTTGGGCCAACCGGTGGTATGGCTGAGGACACGTCGCGCCGTAATCCGATCCAGCAGCGGGTCGTCGGATACGTAGGGGTCGGGAAGATAGGCGGTCAAGGACGCATCGAGCTCAATCTCCCCGCGTTCGGCCATCTTGAGCACGACGTAGGCAAACACTGGCTTGCTCAACGAGGCCGCCTGGAAGATTGTGTCGGGCTCGACAGGTGTCGGCGCGCCAGCCCTTTTGAGCCCAAAGCAACGACGCCAGGCCACGGCGCCATCATGCACAAGGGTGATGGAGAGACCAGGGACATGCCAGCGATCCATGAGGGCGAGGATAGCCGCCTCCAAGCGGTCTCCCACAGCGTCGACAGCTGTATCGTGTATCATAGTACATTCTCCTGATTGGGTATTGGCGGCAACTCTATGACGCGAGGAAGAGAACTGTGGAACTCGCTGGAGAGGCAATCCATCAGGACGACGTCGTACGCGCGATCGCCGATGCGGTGGGCCTGACGGCGATGTCCAACGAGCTTGAACCCTGCCTTCTGGTAGGCGCGGATGGCGCGTTCGTTGAAGGCAAACGGATCGAGCAAGATATTGTGCAGGCCAAGCGCATTGAAGGCATAGTCGAGCACGAGGATGGTGGCCTCGGAGCCGTAGCCGCGTCCCCAACAATCGGCCTCACCGATGCGTATGCCGAAGAGGGCCGTGCGATGGGCGAGGTTGATCTCGGTCAGTTCGACAATACCGATGGGGCGCAGTGTGGCGCGCTCGTACATGACGAAAAGCACCCAGTCACGCTGCTCGCCCTTGCTATAGAGGTCGTATTCCGCCTCGGTTGATTCGAGCGCACGCGGGCGCGCCGGGTCGCCAGACAAGACGGAGAGCGCGAGGTCGTTGTCCCATTGCGCCCAGAGGGGCAGGATGCCACGGTGCGGCGGCCCCAGAGCTATTTTGTCGCCGGTGAGGGTGATGATAGGGTGCTGCTCGTGCTGTTGCATGGTGTCCATAAGCCGTTTATCCTCCGTTAACTCTTCAATCATCGTTGAAAACGTGATATCAGTGGGAGGTGTGTGGCAGAGTGACGACGATACGCACGCCGATGGACACAAAAAAACCTCCCACGGCGCGGGAGGTACAAGCGATCCGTTAGTCTACGCGACAGGCTACAACGGCGTCTGCATCCATCCTAAGCGCCCTTGGCCTCCCATGATAGGGAGGAACGCCGTCCGAATAGTTGTCGCCTTCGCGTCAGTCATCGTCATGGGTGTGCCCTTTCATCTACAAGATAGCCTGGACACGGCTGTTTGTCAATTTTCCACCCCATCATAAGGTCGGTGGCGGTTTGATCAGGTTGTGTGGCATTACGCGTGGACCATGATCTCCCCGAGGCCCTTGCGCCGGAGGTTGGGGACCTGGCAGTCGGGGACGGGGTGGCCGACCGCGATGAGCACGAAGGCCCGCTCGTTGTGCGGCCGGCCCAGCGCCTCGCGCGGGAAGCCCATCGGCTCGGCGTGTGCGTGAGCGCGACGAGCCCGGCCTGGCGCAGGCTGGCCAGCAGGAATCCCACGGCGATGCCCGTGGACTCGGCCGCGTAGTAGTGCTTGACCTGACGCTCCCCGCCCGCGCTATCGGGGACGAGGCCATAGGCCTGCGCGAAGACGGCGATGAAATAGGGGGCGGTCGTGAGGTGCGTCTTGACCCAGTCGGTCCCCAGCGGGCGCAGCGCCGCCTTCCACTCCTCGGACATGCGACGGTGGTAGTTATCCCGCTCCTCCTCCTCGGCCGCCACGCGGATTCGGCGCTTGACGTCCGAGTCGGAGACCATGACGAAGGTCCAGGGCTGCTGATGCAACGCTTTCTCGCCGAGGCCGCGCGCGTCCTGATCCGTCTCTCCCGCTACATAGACACGGAGCCTCTATGAACACTGCTTCCCGCCGAACTGCGCGCCGCCTGACGCTCGCCGTCACGGTCGCCGCTGGCCTCGCCATCGTCGCGGCGCTCGGCGCCGCCCTCTGGCTGCCGGGCGAGCTCGACCTCGCCACGCGATCCGGCCCCGCCGGGCCAGCGGTGGTCGGGTGGGTCGCGCCGGATGGACCGGCCTGGGGCGCGGACGTGCGGCCGGGCGACCGCATCGTGGGCCGCGCGCCGCGTCGCCCCGGCGCGGATAGACTTGTCGTGCAAGTGGGTGGGCGGCGCGTCATCCTGGGTCCGGACGCGACGACGGTGGACCCGCTCGACATCCCTGTCGCGGGGCTCGGATTGTTCGTGTTGCTAATGGGCGCGGTCGTCCTCCTGAAAGGAAGAGATCGGGCCGCGGCCGGGGCGTTCTGGCGCATGAGCGTGCCGGCCGCGCTCGCGCTGGGCGTTAGCCCTGCGGGCTTCCACGGGACGCCCTGGGCCATCGCGCTCACCTTCGTGTCGTTGAGCCTTTTCGGTCCCGCCCTCCTCGACCTGACCCTGACCTTCCCGTCCAGGGGCCCGCGCATGGGCGCGCCCACGCTCTACCGCCGCGCCATCTGGCTGCCGGCCGCCGTCCTCGTCGCGCTCTACCCCGTCTGCTGGTGGCGTCCTGTCCCCCTGTTCGTCGCCGTACAGACCGCCGGGGATATCGCGCTCGCCGGCTACATCCTGGCGGCCTGCGCGCGCGTCGGATGGGTCCTGCGCCAGCCCCGCTCCCCGCTTCAACAGGCCCAGCTGCGGTGGCTCGCGCTCGGTCTGAGCAGTGGGTTCGCGCCCGTGGTCGCGCTAAACCTCCTTCCCTCTATCCTGACTGGCCACGGCCTGGCGCCGATCCAACTCAGCATCCTGTCCCTCGCGGCGCTGCCGCTCTGCATCGGGACGGCCATCGTGCGGGTGGAGTTTTTGGGCATCACCAGCTTGGTACGGCGGCGCACGCTCCATGGCGCGGTGACCGTTGCGCTCCTAGCCGGTGTGGCCGCCATCGCGGGGCTCCTCATCGAGGCCGGTCCGCAGCGATGGGGTTGGCCCGTCCCCGCCAGCGCTGCGGTCGCCGGCGCGCTCACCGCGCTCGGCGTCCTCGCGCTCCGCCCGGCACTCACGCGCTGGGCCGAGCGCCTCGTGCTGCACGACGTCTACGACACGGGGGACACGCTGCGCCGGGTCAGCCTCGATCTCGCGCAGGCCCCGCCGTCGGCCTGCGGGGCGCTCGTGGTCACGCGCCTGAGCAACGTGCTGAACCTGACCGATGCGCTGCTACTCACCCCCTCCAGCCAGTGGTCCTACGCGCACCCCCGCACGACCGACCCGGTCGCGGTGGGGGAGGCCGTGGTCCGGCGCGCTCCACCTCTTCGCGGACCCGTCCCCGTGCGGGGCGTTCGTCGAGCGGGCGGCCGGCCAGCCCATCCTCTTCCTGCCCATCTGGGGCGATCACATCCTGCGGGCCGTGCTGTGCCTCGGCCCCAAGCGCAGCGATGATCCGTACACGTCCCAGGACCACGCCCTGCTGGAGACCCTCGTCCGCCACCTCGCCCTCATGTTCTCCAGCCAGCAGCTACACACGCAACTCATGAATGTAGAGCAACAGGCGGCGCGGATCGCGCCGCCTCACGGCGAGGACTCCACGCGCGCCGACGCCGCTGTCTATGACGGCCCGCGCCTGACGCCCCAGCAACTGGTGACCCTACGCTATCTGGCCGAGGGCCTGACCAACAAGCAAATCGCCGAGCGCTTGGTGGTAGTCGAGAAGACCGTACACAAGCACGTCGCGGCTATCTTCGACAAGTTGGAGGCGCGCAATCGTACCGAGGCTGTGGTCATCGCGCACCGCAAGCGCCTACTACCACCGGGCTAAATGTACCTTTGGCCGCCAACGGCGGTTGTATGCGATAGAATGTGTATAATCTATAAGGTTTCACATTCCATATCAAGGTCATCCCCGAGCCGGACGGCGCTTTTACCCTGGCTGTACGCGAGTTGAACATCGCCGAAGGCTGTGACTCGCTGCTCGATGCGCGCCGCAACCTGCTCGCCGGCGTGCGCTCGTACGTACGCCACTATTTCGACGGGTGGGACATGTAATAAGCACATGCCGGACATGCGCGCGCAAGAGCCGTCCGTGGCGCCGTTGAGCCTGGCCGACACCGACGACGAGCTACTCGCGATGCTGTTCGGGCCG
>JAABUU010007920.1_pt1 | contig 10763 bp, 12 predicted proteins | sample 5559301 | NCBI WGS metagenome assembly JAABUU01 (sample SAMN10711884, study PRJNA513360) | rock metagenome | isolation source: Antarctica rocks | place: Antarctica: Victoria Land, Richard Nunatak white
GGCTGAGGGCAGCCTGTGAGATTGCTTGAGGTTGAAGTCACGGCAATGTTTGAAGAGAGCAGAAGAGTTCAGTCCCAAGACACTGGCTGCTCAGTCCCAAGACACTGGCTGCTCAGTCCCAAGACACTGGCTGGTATGCAGGACTCCAAGAAGATCAAGTCAGAGGAGCCTTACTTTGAGTTGCTCACCACGGAGCTGTGTGCGACAGAAGACAGAGTGTTCAATGTGTCGCGCTTCCTGCCCTCCATCAGGTTTGTTTGACCCTGGTGATGCAAAGATGTGATGCATCAGCATGCACACATGGCTGCATCTAGATACGATGGCATGGAGTTCTGATTCGCTCTACACCCCGACACGGTGGCATGGAGTGCTGATTTGCTCTACACCCCGGTAGCCATTTTGTGTGTCATCAATGCAGCAGCCTCAAAGTCATTGAGCAGTGTTTGACTGTCTCTTGATTGATCTCAGACATTTGCATCTGGATTTAAGTACAACGAGTGTCCTATAAGAGCTTGCAGTGAGGCGTGTCAACGTAGCTGTTGGTCTGCGGCAAGTCATATTGCAGATGTATAGACAATATTGTCACAATGAGCTCTTGTCAATGCTGTGTTGCAACACTTGTTTGTACTCATTGTATCTGCCGCTAGATGTGGTGGCCTGTTAGGTCCAAATGTGCAATCTGAGCTTTGTGTATGGGCAATAACAGCGCCTGCATCCTGATCATCATGTGCAGTCCCTTGTTGGCTGCACATGCTGATACACTTGTGCCCACAGCGTCTTAATGATTGGACAAAAAGAAATTTCAGAACAACAGAAAAGGCACACAAACCAACAAGTTTAATGAAAATTAATTCTAGATGACATAAAATTAGAACAATATTGGGCTGTGACTTTGAGCAAGCGTTGGAGTGTGCTGTACAGGGACTGCAAGGCGCCCTTCGTGTTTGTGTTGAATGTCATCTTCTCCAAGCAGCCCAGGTTGGGGCTGGTCATGGCCTGGGCCTCCAGCCTGGACCCTTACCACAATGACAAACCCTGGGACGACATGACTCCCCATGAAAGATGCCTGCAAGAGTGAGTCCACTCCTCCGTAGTATGATATGGTAGTACCATAGTAGTGTATAGTATGATGTGACACCAATAGAGAGCATGACAAGAGCAGAAACATTAAAGTGTCAGCAGGGGTGGGGGGTGTTGCTGTTCTGCTGATTACACAAAAGGCAGTGCCGACTTGTAGCTTAAGCAGATGCGTAGCCCAAACCTGACAGTACCTGATATGAGGTTGAGGCCTTTTGCAAAAGCTGTGTAAGCCTGCTCAGGTTTACATGTTCATTTGCAGCAGGAGTGCAGACTTTCTGTACATTGTGCTACATTGGCGTGACATCACGCAGGATTGCTGGACTGTATGTGACGCACAATTTGGTGCTGTCAAATGTTGGCTGACTCTGCTTGTCTTCTTAGTGGATGTGGAGGATCTGTACTAGGTCCGCAGGCCTCACCAAGCATCAAGCATGCAACAGCAGCATGCATGTATGCTAACGCACATGTCTGCTTATGCCTATCTGACTGCCTCAGGTTTGTGGAAGGTGACCCAGCGGACCCAGCAGCCAACCGCAAGAGGGACAACATGTTGAAGCTGATTCCCAGTGTGCCCCAGGGCAGCTGGATCATCAAACAGGCCGTCGGCAGCACGCCAGTCCTTCTTGGCAACAAAATCCACACCACCTACTACAGGTTTGTGTACAGACCTGTGTTTTTGGTCGTTTGTTGGCTGAAGAAGCACAGCGTGGTACTGTGGCTGCTACTGGCTTGTATACCTCTACCGGGGTACATTCTTTACTTATGAGTGTGTGAATAGTTAGTTTGTGTAGTTGTGAGGCCTGCAGGCTTGTTAGTAGTTAGCTAGGGATTGACAGTCTGGGAGACTTTATGCAGCTTGGGAAGTAGCATCTTTGCATGTTTGCTTAAGTGCGGTAATGACTTGCATGGGCCCTGAAGATCAGGCACCAAGCTGTCCAGCTGCGTTCTGCCTGATCCCCATATAGAGGCTTGCCAACGACAGCTTGCTTCCTGCCTTCACCAAGGCTGTTGACACGCTGTTTTCAGGCCAGCAAGCAAGACTCCATCCTCAACTGCGTCGCAAGATCCCATTGCTGTTTCTTGCCCAGCACACATGTTCACTGCATTGCACAAAGATCAAGTTACGCTTCAGTGCATGTACAGCAGCAAAATGCGTCAAATCCTGGCTGATGCAACCACAATGCCCAACTACGACATGGGTGTGTAGGGGACCTCGGTGGTTGGAGGCCGACGTTGACATGGACTCTTCTGGGGTGGCCAACCATGTGGTGGCCCTGGTCAAGGGTGTCACCACTTCTCAGACCATTGACATGGCTGTTGTTCTACAGGTCTGCTTCTTCACGCCTCCCCTCTGATTTGATTACTCTGTTGCACTGTAGACTGCTTCTGTCCTGCAGTCTTGCTGTCCACCCACACACACACGCACGCACGCACGCACGCACGCACGCACGCACGCACGCCACTTTCTTTGTCATTCCTGCCTTCCTTGCTCATCTTCTACTTAGTGAAATGTTGCAGCAGCCAACCTGTTCCAGAAACAATGGCTGTTCACACTGAGTGTAATGTTGCTGTGCAGTGTCATGCACACAAAACAGCCCCAATCTGCTTGCATCATTTCATGCCATGTGCTTGTTGTAAAACATGTATGCGATTGGGGACAAGCATGGCATTATGCATGCTCACACGTACCCTGCGGACTCTACCCTACTCTACTCTCCTCTACTCAACTCTACTCTACTCAACTCAACTCAATTCTACTCTACTCTACTCTACTCTACTCTACTCTACTCTACTGTAATTGCAGGGTTCAAGGCCTGACTTGTTGCCAGAGCGCTTGTTGGGCTCAGTTCGCTTCTCCCGTCTGGATCTCAAGACTGCCATCCCCCTCAACCCCAATGACTACCCAGATGACCTGCTAGACCCCTCCCCACCCCCAAGCCCTCACCCTCACATGAGTGGCCTGAGCAATGGCGGTATTGAGCATAGCCAGAGCCTGCAGAGCGTCCACAGCTTGCACAGTGCATCAGGCAGTGGCAGCACTTCTGGACTGGACAGCGCATACCCAGATGGTCTCAGGTATGCACATACGTACGCACACTTTCGTGCACGGGCTCATGAATCTCCAAGGCATCTGCACCAACATGGTGCTGCATGTCTAACTTGTTCCTTGACATTGCCGTGGAAGCAGCGGTGCTGTCGTAGGTTATGAGGTCCTTGGTGAACTGGCATTCAGCAGAAGGTGTTTGATGACAGCAATGCAGCTAGGTATTTACAATCATGTGTCCTCTGGTCTGCAGGCAAGCCTCGGGATCCAACAAAGGGCAGCCAGATGTGCCCAGCATGCCTCAAACCCGCCTCAGTAGCTCTTATGACAGGAACGTGGCAGGGCCTAGCCACCCAGGGCCACCGAGCTCCACCCCTTCTACCTCTGAACGCCCTTGGCCCACTCAGCAGATGCACGCAAGCGCATTTGGTCACAACTCGCCAGGTCTGAGCACTGTCCCAGAGGCACAGCCACCTGCGCAGCAGCAAGCTATCTTGCAAGCCAGCTCACTTCAGCCACAGAGATCTTTGCAGCTGTCTGGTGTGAGTAATATCAAGCAGAGGATGACTCGTGCGCAGAGTGGGCAAGACCCAAACATGGCGGCGGAAAGGGTGAGGTGGTCAGACAGACCGGTCATGAGCGGCCACTTTTAGCTGTAGTGAAGTGGAAGTTGCTATCTCGACCCTGCTGTCAGAGTAGGCAGGGCTAAGTGTTGACTGCCAGGACTGCAGGCTTCACAGATGTACAGGGGCAGATTTTTGCCAGCAATTTGTCGGTAGAATTGTGGTGCAAAGCTTAAGTTGCTGAAGGTGAGGTGAATAGGCAGAGAATTGACTTGGACATTAAACTTCCTGTGTATGTCTAAAGCATCAGATGCATGGCTGCAACGTGTCTGAAATGAATGTGGTCTGTCAGACAAGTTTTATCACCCTTAGCTGAATATCACTGTGTGGTTAGGTCATGATGATGACCTCGTATCAATCTATTAGCGGAGATACATTATTGACAGCAGGTCAGCTGATTTCGTTGCCTTGATGCTTCAGATTTTGCATTGCATGCTTTTGCCAATGTACCAACACTTCAGCACTGCAACAGGGCAGGTAGTACTATCATGGTGTTCCAGTTCATTGAACGGCAACTGGGTGGGACTGAGTAAAATTGAAACGATCGTTCACCAAAGGCACACACAAGCAGAGACACCTTGTGGCATGCCTTGTGCTGAAAACAGTGGTGCTCATTGAGTCAGCCTGCTGTTTGAGTGCTGTACCTTTCACAACAACATGGCTGCACCCAATCAGATGCAGTGTTGAATTGCACAGCAAGCTGGCCAGAAAAGATCCAGATTCACAGCATGCATGCAGACCTAAGCCAGCTGAGCCAAGTTCATTGCAAGCTCAGCTGCACTAATTCTGTGCTGCTATTACACCACGAATTTCTGAGTGGTCATGACCATTTTGACAATTCGCCAAGGTAGATTTGCTTGTCACTAGATGCTGAAGCAACTATGGGCTCCTTAGGATGGAATACAGCATCATTGACAGAGCCAAGATGGCCAGGCAGTTTGTACTCTATCTGTCGGGAACTTGCATTCCAAATATATACCATCCTATCAGCACTACCAGCTGTGACCTGCAATCAAAACAGACATTTTAGACTAACTAGGTTGCAACTAGTTTACAAATTCTCTGCATGTCTGCCGGTGTGAAATGAGCACCTTTGCAGATATTGTTGTCAGAATGGATTGTACAAGGTATAGCCAGCCTTGCACAAAAGTGGCAGCGTACCTTTGAGCCGTCTGATGACCAACTGCATCTCAGCAGATTTCTTTCGTAGTTGTGCTGATGGCCTGTGAAGATCTTCTCGCATCGATTGGCAGGAGCATACGGTCGCATGTCCCACACCCGCAGCGAGTTATCCACAGCATTACTCAGCAAATGAGTGCCATCTGGATTCAATGAAAGGCCTGTGATGCTGTCTGTGTGCCCAGTGAGGCTCATGGACTGCTCCCCTTTCCGTAAATCCCAGACAGTGATGTTGTTGTCCAGACCTCCAGAATAGACCTGCAGGACAGCATCAGCTTGAACGGTTGACTGCAGGATACTGGCACTCTGACCAGGGGGCATCCGCTGACAGTCGTGCCGAGAATGCGTGGAAGTCCAAATTGATGCTTGAAATTGCTTACAAGGGAGCATGCGGCATGCATCACTCACCTCGTGCATGTGCTGAGGTGACTTTGAAGTCACAAATGCAAGGCAGTTGGGCTGATGAACATGCAGCACAACAATGGCTACCACAGCGTACCTGATCACCAGCATCACCAAACGCTACAGCCAGGACCTGATACTTCCCTGTGAAGGTCTGTACAGACCGCTTGACCCGCATGTCCCACACCTGAATGCATTGTTGAGTTTGGTGGCCATGTTGCTCAGGTACTGCATGCAAAAGCAACTCCTTTAGCACTTTCTGACACTGCAGTTTGTATGATACCTTGACATTCCCATCGTCTGAGCCACTGCACAGCAATGGCGGCCCACGCCGCAGCGGACTGCAGCTGTTAACAAAATTGTCATGCTCTGTCATCTTCTTTGTTTGTTGCCCGGTGGATGTGTCCCAAACGCGCACTGTCTTGTCTGGAGACGCTGACAAGAGCTTCTCACCATCGTTTGTCCAGTGTACATCGAGTACAGCGTTTTTGTGGCCTGCATGCAGCGTGTTGCTGGGCTTGTGCAGACAAATGTCCATGGATTTAACCGAGTGCTGTGTCTGTGTCTGAGAGACTACAGACTGAGCAGATTTTCACCTTTCAGCACCATGTAGTTATCACATTCCCCATGCACATTCCACAGGTAAAGGTGCTTGTCATGAGAGCAGGATGCTAGTACACTGCCATCTGGGCTGAACTTGACGCCAAATACCTCGCCAGCATGTCCTGTCAGTAGCATGATGGGTGCTAGCAGACTTGACGTCCGTCTGGGAACCTGGGCAACAACACTAGCTTCCTTCGTTGTTATCTGAGAAGAAACACAACACCAAGAGATGCAGCACGGCTTCTAAACACTCACCCCAGGTTGTTGCTGTGCTGTAGAAACAGCTGATTCCGTCTTTTGCTTCTTCAACACAATGCTGCTTTCTTCTGTCGGGTCGTCCGGCAGAGGTCGCTTAGGTCCCTCGGTAGCCATACGGATTGATCACTGGCCAACAAAGCGTTGTGGCACGATTCCAACGGTAATCACAAATGTGTTGACGTGCTTTCTGCTAGTTTTGGGCAATCCGAGCGTTGTTAGCTTTGTCTGACTTGGCGAGCGCACCTAGGACCAATGCGCACAGTGGTCAACACAGCATTCCTCACAACCTAACTAGGGTTCGACAGCACTAGTGTGCTGTGTGTCAAGGACACTGTCTCCAGTCAGTCGTGCATGCATGGAATCGGCGGCACAGACGATGCCACCTCGGGCTCTCTACACCTGAATTAAATGAGTGTCAACGACCATCTTTGTCATGACAATAATAGCGTCCACCATTTGACCAGCTACCTACTCAGTATACACCCCTCCTAATTAAGCATAGACTTATGAGTTAGCAGAGCTAGTGTTAGCACACCCAGCCAGGAAAGTCAACCTTGGTCGCATCGTGAAACAGCTGACTGGGAGGCGCTGAGTAGAATGCAACAGGTACTGACTTGAGTCGCTTCTCTGTTTCCAGCATCAAATATTCACTGTAGGATGACCTGAGTAGTGCACCAACATCCACTTCTGCTGTCCTCTTCCTGTCACCCAAGTCTTTATCTAGTATAGACACATAGTTTGCAACCTGCAAGATGGATTTGGATTTAGACACAGTGTCTGTGCACATTTACTGCAGTATGAAATGACGTGCTGCCTGATGTTTGACTGCTCAAACACGACGCAAGCGTATCACTGCCTTACAAAGCTGTTGCCAGGCATGTTGAAACCCTCCCACATAAAACTTGCCGCCTGTGTGCACAAGCATGGCCTGGCATCATAGAGGTGCAAGCATGCATGCCACATACAGCAAAGGAAAGGTGCAGGCATGCATATAACTTACAGCGTGATAGTAATGATGTCTGAGGCTTTCCAGCTCCCACAGTGAGCTCTCAATGGCTCTACATTTGGCAGGATCAGCCTCATGTTCGTCAAACACATCCTGCCCAACACTGCCTATGACACCAGCAGACCCAACTCCACTCATTGTTGCCTCCTGTGTTTGCACTCTAGCTTCATCAGCAGCTGCTCCATCAGCTGCCAGTGAGTCAGAGCTGCTGTCTTCATCTGCTTGACTGCTGCTTGCGCCTGAAGAGGTGTCATCACCTTTGACGTGGCCCTTGGAGTGCCCGTTTGTGAGACTGTGAGGAAGGCTGGTTTGTGTGGCAGCAGCTGCCATTTTTGCTGCAGGGGTGATAGCACCGTTCTGGCTGGTTGCCCCTGGCGCAGCAGCATCAGGGCTGGGTGAAGCGGAAGACAGGGGTTTGTTGAGCAGCACACTGCAGCTGGGGTGGCGTCTGACGAGGTTGTGGATGAATGCTATGGCTATGATTGCACCTGCAGCGCAACAGCAAGGGCGTCAGCAATGCATGCAAGCTTGTCCCAGGAACATTGCTGTTTGGCACCACTGTGCATGCAGTCCTCCCATCTTTTGACTCTACAGACATGAGATCTAGATGCATGCACGGCTGCTGACCACTGTATGCTTGTGATGGAGAGAACTCAACTGCTGTTGTTAGCAAAAGAGCACTTCAGGGCCAGTCAACACAACCAGGGCTAGTCAACAAACCCAGGGCTAGTCAATACGCCCATGGCTACTGTACACATTCTGGGCTAGTCAACACCCCCAGGGCTAGTCAATGCGCCAGGGGCTATTCAATACCTGCAGGGCTAGTCAACATACCCAGAGCTAGTCAACACACCCAGGGCTAGTCGACACACCCAGGACAGCATGCAGTAGTGAGAGGCAGCAAGCGGTGTACCTGCCGGTGGTGCTGTCAGGGCCAGCCGCGCAAACTTTTTGACGAATGCAGCAGCTGTGTAGGCAGGCACCATGCCAGAGGATAGGAAGATGTCTGCCAGCTGCAGGAACTGAGCTCTGTACTTGGCTCTGAACACCGGCGCCTACACACAATGTCAATGTTACGTCACAGTCACTGCCAGGATTTCAGCTGTGATGTTCTGGCTGAAACGAATGTGCAACAGGCCTGCAGAACGGCTCTTGACAAATTGCAAGGTGCTGCTCTGAGCATCCTGTTTTGGCAACTGAAGGCATCTGTGATCATGTCCTGTTTGAGCAAAGCTGTGTAAGCCAAGACCTGCTTAACTATGATGCAGCCAACGACATACCATAAAAGGAATTTTCATGTTTATTTGACAAGGAACACAGAGACTGTCAAGGCCAAGCAGCAGGTTGTTGTGCAGGTGGCAGCAATGTTTCCAGACCCTGACAGGTCACAAGAACCAGACCTTGATCAGTTACAACATGGGCCAAAAACAGGAAGATGCATACCTGAAGCAGGGCATACAATCTGCTATAGAAGTTGGGGTACTCCAGGCCATGCTTAGTGACCAAGGTGAAGATTCCATTGAGGGCCAGCATGCCCACCAGCCCCCCTTCATCCAGGCACTGGGTCAAGAAGTCTGACAGCAGCAAGGGGTTGGGGATGTGAGGCATGACTGTGCTGTGCAGCTGCACCAGCACCTTCTTCAGCAGGTCCGAGGGCAGCGGCAACGTCAGGAGCCCTAGCCAAGCCTCACTGCACAAGATGCTACACACTGGAGGACTCTCGTGTCCGCTGGTGCTAGCTTAAATAGCAAGGCACACCAAGTGGGACGTAGCTGATCAGCAACATGGCATGAAGCAGGTACCTCCTGCTGAATGCAGGCCTCACAAACACTCACGTTCAGTTGGACAAAACCCACTAGGGTTGACTGGAACCGACTGCAAGCTGCTGCTCAACATTGCATTGCATCTGGTCTGCAGACCCAACATGGCTTGATAGCAAATCTGGTGCAACAACGCTTTCCTGCAAAGGTTGGCAAAAGCAGAGCAGGCATCTGACTTCGCCTGTCAGCAATGCATGACACATGCACATGCATGCACACAGACAGCCACAGATCCGGGCATGCTTGCCTGAAGGCCCTCTTGTAGGCTGCTGGATTGGCCCACTGGACTGCACCCAGCAAAGGAGTTGACTCAGCTGTCAATGCCTTCTCTCGTTTCCTCTTGCGGCGCTGCTGAGACCCCTCCTTTGGCGCTGGGGCTGCCTCCACCACCCCTGCCTATACACACAAAGACTGCATGTCAAGATACAATGCAAGCGCATGGCAGTAAGGCATGCCCAACTGGCAGGCAGAACGCAGATTGAGCAGACAACGGTGGCCCATGGCTAGTTTCATGCATTAGACAACAGGTGTCCTCAGTGAGAAATTGCGGTGAGCAGAATGCTACCCATCAACTAGCCCCTTCATGCCTTGTCATAGCAGCAGCAACATGCAGCTATGTCAGAGACACTCCAAGCATCTCACGCCTCGCTTGCAACACAAGCACTGTTCTGACTGCAAGCTGAGCTGCATGGCCCAAAATTGAAGTGACCACCCAAGCAGTCAGTGCAGACAGCACAACAACCCGCACTGACCACAGTAGAAGACAGGATGTATACAAAACTTGCCTCTATGGCTCCACACCAAGACTGCACCTCTTGATTTTCAGTCCCCGCTGACAGAGTGGGTGAGACGGCTGCCAGAATTTGAAACAGTCTGCGCCCTGACTGCTCCCTGGTCGACAGAGCTACACCACAACAAGGCCACAGTAAGAAGAGAACTCAATGCAGAGGGTCCTCCATTCCAAAACTCTCTTACTCAAGATGCAAACAACCATTCAGGACGGTCACGGCAGCTTTTCCTTTGGTCAACATAGTCATACCTAGAGAAAGACATTGCTGGCAACATTGGTGGCAGCAGATTTCAGGCACAAGCACTCTGTCACCATATTTAGATGTCGAGGTGGATTGCAGGTAGTTAGGCTGTGCACAGTGATCGTGAGAGCACGCCCAGCACAAATACACATCAGCAGTTACTGACAGTACTCTTGCCATTGTTTGCTGAGCACCAAAACAAGAGCTCAAAACTGCAGAGTCACGGGTGCTGTTCTGGCCTTGGCTTAGACTGAAGAGCCAGTGATTGGCAGCGTACTGACTGAGCCAGCATATACAGCGTTATGCAGGTAAGCAATACCTGAGGGCCTCAGGCTGTCCTCACTCATCTTGTGAATGGCTCGTAGTGTGTAGAACCTGTGTCACAGTGAGGTATCAAATACACTGAAGCCATGGCAAAGTGTGCTCGGCAGTTGGGTACGGTGTAAGGCAGTTGGGTACGGTGTACGGCAGTTGATGCTCAAAGGCTGTACCAGATTAGGCATGCCATAATGTGGACGGCTGGACCAGAATGTGGTTCCTGGGTAAGGCGACAAGGACAAGCTATTGCTGGATGATCACACAGACAGCTGGGGGTGTGTGAAGCGTAGTATGGCCTCACCTGACATCGGCATATGACGTGTACTTGCTGAGCAGTAGCTGCAATGTCTCTTCGTCTACTGTTTGGCTTTGCAGCAGAACTGTAAGTGCCTTGCTGAA
>JAABUU010007923.1_pt1 | contig 10757 bp, 7 predicted proteins | sample 5559301 | NCBI WGS metagenome assembly JAABUU01 (sample SAMN10711884, study PRJNA513360) | rock metagenome | isolation source: Antarctica rocks | place: Antarctica: Victoria Land, Richard Nunatak white
GGTTGTTGCCTCATGGGATATCTTACCGCAACGGGGCCATAACGATCGGCGAGGACGGCCACAGGTCAGCCGTGGAGATGTTGTGCCGCCAGGACCTGACCTGTGGCCGCCGCAGCCGAAACGGGGTGCAAGGGGCAGGCCCCTTGGTCCGGCGCAGCCGGACAGTTGTTACCGCTGCCGGGCACGTAGAGCAGCCATACGCTGACGCGCTTGCTCGCGCTTGCGCTCCTCCCGACAGACATCACAATAGGCGGTGAGGGGGCCACGCTCGCCCCGGATGACCGTCTCGCGCTCGCCACAGGCGGCGCATTTGATGCGCCGTTCTTTAAGTGCCATATCCATCCTTTCGTTGTTACGCTAGTTTCGAGTGGAAACTAGCGTAACATATAGCAGGCCAGAGTGCCGCTCATCCTGCGGCAGCCGTGACAGTGCTCTCGATGCACAGCCGTAGGGTGCCTGGCCCCCGCTGACCAAGGGGCGTGTCCTCATCGAGCCACCCGTCATCGAACGCAAGGATGGCCTGTGCACGCCATTCGCCGATGCGCCGTTGGAGGGTGCGGAGTTGCCCATCAGGGTGGCGCGCGGGATCGCGTCGCTGTAACTCTAAGAAGATGGACTTGGCGGTGCGCTCCGGCTCGACGGCGAGCCAGCCGTGGATCTCGTCCCACTCGCCCGTGAACGGATCCTCGCGGGTCCGATAGGTGCGCGGCGCCGCGGCCTTGGCGGTCCGCCGATAGGTGCGCGGGTGGCTGGTGCGCGTGAGCCGGCTCAACGCGTCGCTCTCCGCGCCCGTGCCGGGTGCCAGACCGCAGGCCCCCGCGCTGAACCGCTCCATCGGCCCCGTGGGAAGTGGCGTCTTTACGACGGCATGTCGCCACAGCGCATCCTGCAAGGTCTGGAGTTGCCGCAGCAAGCGCACCGGGTCGAGCGCCTCATAGAGCGTGTGCAACCGTTCGCGCGACACGTCGTCGAGCACTCCTGCGGCGAGCAGACGCTGGAGCGGAGTCTGCGCCGCGTCGTAGCGCCGATAGACGTGGCTGCCCTCCCGACGCTTGAGCTGGAGCTTGAGCGAGGGCTGGAAGAAATTGACGTACAGGCGCACCGCCCGGTACAACTCGGCGAGTTGGCGGTAGGCGCGCTCGCCCACGAAGCGGTCATAGCCCACGAGTTGCCGCACCACGGAGCCATTCTTCTGCTCAACGTAGCACTGGTCGTTCTTCCGGTACGCCCGCCCACGCGTGAAGGTGATCGTCTCACGGACGCAGTAGGCCAGCAGATGGTTGTTCAAGAATTCGCCGCCGTTGTCGGTGTCCAGGCCCCGCAGCGGGAACGGCAGCAGGCGCCGCGCGTGGTCGAGCGCCTGGGTGACGGCCTCGGGGCTGCGGTACGGCAGGGCGAGGCACTCGGTCCAGCCGGTCGAGACGTCGGTGAGCGTCAGCGTATAGAGGTAGGCCCCCTCCGCACTGGTCCCGCAATGCGCGACCAAGTCGGCCTCCATGAAGCCGGGGCGGACATCGTCCCACTCCGCGAAGGTGCGGATCGGTACACGGTGCTTGAGCAGCGTGCCGGCCTTGGTCGTGCCGATGCCGTGGGGGTGATCGGCCGCGCGCACGCGCCGCAGGATACGATCGGCGGTGGCCGGGCTGAGCGCGAGGAGCTGCACCCGCACCTCGGCGGGGAGCGCGAGATGCCCGTGACGCTCCAAGGAGACCACTAACTCCGGCAGGAAAGGCACCAGACGCTTCGCGCAGACGAAGTTGGCCGCCGCCCAGGCGACTTCGAGGGCCGCGACGACCGCGGGACCATAGCGCGGCTCCCGTGGCCGCGTGATGGGGCCGGCCACAGGAATGGCTGGCTGCCCAAGGACACGGATGGCGTATTTGCGCGCGTAGCCCGTCGCGGCGACGAATTCATCGAGGATGTGACACTTCTGTGCACCCCTCGCCTCACGGTAGCGCGGGGCGATCTGTACCAACAGCTCGCGCTTGGCCTGGAAACTCATGCTGGACCTCACTCTTTTCTCCCCTCCACTGTGCCGGTGGCACGATCGCTTCGGGTTACATTATTCGTGAGGCAACATCTCCCTGAAAGTAAGATCTACCGTGATGCAATGCGTAGGTAACCCGTGCCCTGGATCGTTACCCGCGCCCAGGGGCGTTACGCCCGCCCCGAATTGTTAGACATGGTTCATTTGGAGCCGGTTCTGCTTGACAGTTTGAGCACGCAGTAGGCGCAACACTGTCAAGCTCGCTTGAACCTTGTCTTACGTTCCTTATTCCGTATTCCGTGCTGAGGCACAGCGTGACGCGGGTCGTAGCCAGCACGGTCCGCCGCACCAGAGATGCGCGCCCGACGATCAGCGCGCTGGGGCGATCGACCATGTCGATCCCTGGCCCGTCCTGAGAGGACGACGCCGTTCGGTCCGCTAGCCGCACGTGTCTCCTAGCGCGCGCCGCTGTGCCAACGTCGACACCGTGAGGTCGTCCGCCAGGTCGTCATCCGGGATCTCAGAAGCGCTCGACATTCTTGGACGTTTGTGCTATCTTAGATTAAGGTGTCGTGGTGGATTGGCGGCCGCGGGTTCGGAGTCACCCAACGCGCCTCACACGCGGAGGGACCCTATGAGCAAGGACATCGTCCTGATTCCCGGCCTCTGGCTCGACGGCTCGTCGTGGGAAGAGGTCGTGCCCATCCTCGAACAGGCGGGCCATCGCGCCCACCCGCTCACGTTGCCCGGCATGGAGTCCCCGGACGCCGACCGCTCCGGGATCACCTTGCGCGACCACGTCGACGCGGTCATCGCGGCCATCGACGCCGTCGACCCAGCCACCGGGCAGGTCGTGCTTGTCGGGCACTCCGCCGGCGCCGGAATCGCCCACGCCGCGGTCGACGCGCGGCCCGACCGGGTCGCCCGTGCCGTCTACGTCGGCGGCTTCCCCACGGGCGACGGGGACGCCATCGCCGACGCGTACCCGGCCCAGAACGGCGCGGTCCCGCTGCCGGACTGGGCGGCCTTCGCGGACGAGGACCTCGCCGGCCTCGACGAGGAGGCGCGCGCCGCGTTCCGCGCGCGCGCGATCCCGTCGCCCGCGCACGTCACCCGCGACCCGCAGCAGCTCACCGACGACCGCCGCTACGATGTGCCCGTCACCGTCATCGCGACCGAGTTCAGCAGCGAGACGTTGCGGACCTGGATCGCGCAGGGCGCGCACCCGGTGCGGGAATTCACGCAGATCCGCGCCGTCGACTACGTCGACCTGCCCACCGGCCACTGGCCGCAGTTCACCCGGCCCGCGGACCTTGGACGGGCGATCCTGGGCGCAACGGTGACCCCGCCGGTCGATGCGCCGCCCATGACCGCCATGGACGAGCAGGGTCGTCCCGAACCTCCCCGCGCGGGCGACGAGACCGCCACCCTCCTGGGCTTCCTGGAGTACCAGCGCGCGACCCTGGCGTGGAAGTGCAAGGGGCTGGACGCGGCCGGCCTGCGGGCAACCGTCGGCACCTCGGCGATGACGCTGGGCGGAATGCTCAAGCACCTGGCCTACGTCGAGGACGACTGGTGCTCCCGGTGGCTGCACGGGCGAGACCGGCAGCCCCCGTGGGACACGGTGGACTGGCAGGCCGACCCCGACTGGGACTGGCACTCGGCCGCCGAGGACACGCCTGAGCAGCTCTATACGATCTGGCAGGATGCCGTGGCACGCTCCCGAGCCCTGGTCGCGGAGGTGCTGGCCGATGGCGGCCTGGAGCGGCTGGCCCGGCGCGCCTGGCCCGACGGTCGGGCGCCCAGCCTGCGCTGGATCCTGGTCCACCTGATCGAGGAGTACGCGCGGCACAACGGGCATGCCGACCTCCTCCGGGAGTCGGTGGACGGGCTCACTGGGGAGTAGGGGAGGAGCTATGACCGAGCGGATCACGCCGCGGCAGTTTCACGAAGCCGGCGGCGTCGAGGACTGGCGGGTGCTGTTCGGGGGGGCGTGCGCGCACTTCCGCACCGGGTCGTTCGCGGCGGGCGTCGCGCTGGTGGACGCGATCGGCCGGCTGGCCGACGCCGTGAGCTATCACCCCGCTGTTGACCTGCGCGACGACGGCGTGACGGTGCGTCTGCGGACGCACGACATCGACGGGCTGAGCGAGCGCGACGTCGAGTTGGCCCGGCGGATTTCGGCGGCGGCGCGCGCGCTGGACGCGCCGGCCGACCCGACCGCCGTGCAGACGGTCCAGGTCGCGCTCGACACGCGCGTCGTCCCCGCGGTGCGCCCGTTCTGGCGCGCCGTGCTCGGGTACCAGGACGTGGGTGACGCGGACTTGGTCGACCCCCACGGCCGCGGACCGTCGGTCTGGTTCCAGCAGATGGACGCGCCGCGCCCGCAGCGCAATCGCATCCACATTGACATCTCCGTGCCGCACGACCAGGCCGAGGCGCGCATCGCGGCGGCGCTGGCCGCCGGCGGCCACCTGGTGACCGACCAGTACGCGCCGGCGTGGTGGACGCTGGCCGACGCCGAGGGCAACGAGGTCGACGTGGCCACCTGGATGGGCCGCGACTGACCGCGAGGGCGACGAGTTCTGTGTCACATGATCACGTTTCCGGTAGACGAGACCCTCCCGGCATGAGGATCACCGCGCGAAGGCTCAACCGCTCCACGCTCGGTCGGCAGCTGCTGCTCGGGCGCGCGTCGCTCCCCGTCGCCGAGGCGGTGCGCCGTGTGGTCGCCCTGCAGGCGCAGCACCCCGCCTCGCCGTACCTCGCGCTGTGGAACCGGCTCACCGCCTTCGACCCGGCCGACCTCGACGCCGCCTTCGTCGGCCACGCGGTGGTCAAGGCGACGCTGATGCGGGTCACCTTGCACGCGGTCCACGCCGCGGACTACCGGGCCTTCCGCGCGGCCATGGAGCCGACGCTGCGCGCCGCCCGGCTGAACGACAATCGCTTCAGAGTGTCCGGACTCACCGTGGCCGATGTCCATGCGCTGATCCCGGACCTGCTGGAGTACGCCGACCGGCCGCGGACCGCCGCGGAGTCCGAGGCCTGGCTCGAGCACCGGCTGGGCGCGCCGAAGTCCGGGGCGTGGTGGGCGTTGCGGCAGTACGCGCCGCTGTGGCACGCCCCCGCCGGGGCGCCGTGGTCATTCGGTCCCCGCCCGTCGTACGTCGCGGCGCGGTCGCGGCCGGTCCTCGCGGACCCTGACGCGTCCGCCGCAGCCTTGCAGACACTCATCAAACGCTACCTGGAGGGGTTCGGCCCGGCGTCAATGGCGGACGTGGCGCAGTTCGCCATGGTCTACCGGCCCCTGGTCAAAGAGGCGTTGACGGCGCTCTCCGACGAGCTGGAGCGGCTGGGAGGACCCGATGGCAAGGACCTGTACGATGTCCCCGGCGCGCCGCGTCCACCCGAGGACACCCCGGCCCCACCCAGGCTGCTGGCGATGTGGGACAGCATCCTGCTGGCCTACGTCGACCGGAGCCGCGTCATCCCGCCCGCCTACCGCACGCTGGTCACCCGGTCCAACGGCGACGTGCTGCCGACCCTGCTGGTCGATGGCTACGTCGCGGGCGTGTGGTGCCCGGTCGCGGGAGGAATCGAGGCGACCGCCTTCCACCACCTACCGGACGACGTGTGGGAGGGACTCGCGGCCGAGGCCCGGTCGCTCGTGGCGTTCCTCGCCGACCGCGAACCGGAGGTCTACCGCCGGTACACCCACTGGTGGAGTAAGCTGCCAAGCGCCGAGGCGCGGCTGCTCCCCGGCGACTGAGGGGCGCGCCCCGACCGGCCCCCGCGAACACCCGGATCGGCCGCGCTCCATGGGCCCCCGACGTAGGGCTACCCTGCTATGACGCGTCGGTATCGAAAGGCTTGTAATCATTGGGCTCGTGCGTTACCCCCGCCCCGAAGGAGTGCATTGCCTTGGCTTCTCGGGGCGTCGCAGTACTTCGGCGCAACTACTACATGGTCGGTTGGAAAGCCGTAACGTGAGCGGGTCGGCATGCGTTAGCCAGCGTGCCGGTGCGCGCGAAGGGCTGCAACCGGAGCGGAGCCGCGCTACAGGGCACGGGGACGCGTGGAGTATGGATGATTATGCAACGCATCGCATGGACATACATGAACGGCTCACGCAGGGCCGCGCCGGAATGGGCTCCGCGCCACTCCATCGACGATAGAGCACGGGCGTCTGCGAGGCGCGCATGGCTTGCATGGGCCGTTCCACGTCGTCCATCCTCACCGTATCGCGTACGATTTCTGCGGTTGTCTCCGGCGTCAACCTGACCATGACATAGTGGTCGCCGGTTAGCTGGCTCGCGATCCGGGCCCGAAGGAACACGAGAAACTGGCCACCATGTGGCGATCCATGCGTGGGCTCACCAGTCCGCCCCAAGGCTAGGGATCACGCCGGAGGGGAGCATCATGCGACGCGGGATCGATGATGCTAGATAGGCCCGTGGTCACGACCGTCAAGATGCGACGAGACATCTCGTCGGCCGTGCAGGTCCTGGCCCCGCGGCTCCACTGCACGGCCGCCCCGAAGATGGCCCAACTGCTGACTTGAGCCGCGCTTTCTAGCAGCTCGGGTTGGGGTGGCGTCTCGGCGGTGGCCTGGTGCAGCCACGTCGCCAGCACGGCGTAGAGCTCCTCTTGCACGGCGGTCTCGAACAGCGGGTCCGCCCGCGCTTGTGGCGGCTTGACGTGGCGATAGACCTCCGCCAGGAACTCCAGGTCGGTCAGGATGAGCAGGCGCAGGGTGTCCTGGCTCAGGGTGGAGGGGGGTGGGAGCCGGCGCGCCAGCGCCTGGCGGAATTTCTCCCGCATCCAGCAATCGAGGAAGGCATCCTTGTCGGCGAAGTGGTCATAGAAGGTGGCGGGATTGAGCGTCGCGCGGCGGGCAATCTCTTGCACGGAAATGGCGCGCGGGCTCTTCTTCTCGTCGAGTAAGGCCATGAACGCGTCGAGCAACAACTGCCGGGTGCGTCGCACCCGCGGGTCGGCCTGGTTGCGCGGTCGGGCCATCGCCCCTCCTCCTCTCCCTCTCTCCCTCGCGCGGTGTCGTGACAGCCGCGGCCGCGCCCCGTGTCCGTTCGCGCGGCGACGGGCGCGGGGCTGTCCACAGATAGGCGAACGACGCCGCGTCACGCGCGCCATGGACGCGTCGGGTCACGACCGCGCGGCGCGTCCGGGCCACGACCTCCCCGGTTGCGTTGTCTACCCAACGATCCGGCCCGTTTGCGGATTGCCGTCGGCACCGGCGCGGCGTAGGCTGACTATAGACCAGTGTAGGCGATAGGTCTTGGCTACACAAGAGATAGCGTTGAGAAGAAGATGCCATCAAGGAGGTCCTAACCATGCGCGTATTTGTCACCGGCGCCTCCGGGCACATCGCGTCCGCCGTCATCCCCGAGCTGCTGTCCGCCGGTCACGCCGTCATCGGGCTGGCCCGTTCGGATGGCGCGGCGGCCGCCGTGCGGTCGCTCGGCGCCGACGTGCGACGAGGCGATCTGGATGACCTCGATGGCCTGAGCGCGGCGGTCCGCGAGGCCGACGGCGTCATCCACCTCGCGTTCAAGCACGAGGACCAGCGCGCGGGCGACTTGGCCAGCGCGGTCGCCGCGGACCTGCGAGCGATCGAGGCAATGGGCGTTGCGCTCAAGGGGTCGGACAGACCCTTCGTCGGGACATGCGCGACCGGCGCGCTGATCCTCGCCGGTTTCCACGGGCAGCTCACAGAGCGCGATGTGAGGCCCGGTGGTCCGCGGATCGACGCCGAGAACACCGTGGTCGCGCTCGCCGAGCAGGGAGTGCGGTCCTCGGTCGTCCGGCTGCCGCCGACGGTGCATAGCCTCGGCCGTTTCGGCTTCGTCTCGGGCCTGATCGCGATCGCCCGCGCGACGGGGGTCGCCGGCTACCTGGGCGACGGGACCAACCGCTGGCCGTCCGCCGACACGCGCGACGTCGGCCGCCTCTATCGCCTCGCGCTCGAATCCGCGCCCGCGGGATCCCGCCTGCACGCCGTCACCGAGGAAGGCATCGCCCTCCGCGACATCGCCGCGGTGATCGGCCGCCGTCTCGGCGTCCCCGTCGCTGCCATCGCCGCCGAAGACGCCGAGCGGCACTTCGGTTTCCTGAGCGGCTTCGTCGGCCTCGACAACCCCACCTCAAGCCAGATCACCCGCGACACGCTCGGCTGGACGCCGACCCGGCCCGGCCTGATCTCGGACCTCGACGAGGAGCACGACATCGCGCCCGCGTCCGCGTCCGCCAAGACATCGGCGCAGTAGCGCAGACATCGGATAGATAGATCCGGGCCTGTTCCAGCGGGAGTGCGAAAAAGTGGGGGGGGTGAGCCTCATCGCGCGCCTCGTGTCGGTCAGCGGGCAGGGTGGAAACGGGCCTAATGCCGACGGGCAACACTGGCGCCTGCTGGCCGGCGCCGGGCGGGTCGACGACGCGGCCTGGAGCCTGCCGCCCCCGTTGCCGGAGGGCCTGGCCACGGCCGAGCGCATCTGCTTCTACCCCGACACGGTGGAGGTCGCGGTCGACGGGCGGCGCGACGCCGACCGACGAGAGTGTTGGGCAGGATCTTGCGGCCGGGGTGGGGCCTGCATGGACCCGCGCCGCACGGGATCAACGCGAAGGGCCCGGCGGTCACCACGTACGCGGCCGCAGGCCGACGCGGGCGTCGCAAGGGCGGGCGACGCGCCCTGAGAGGAGCACACAGCACCCATGACCAGAATCTATATCGCGACGGACGATGAGCTGCTGATCGCGAGCGGCAACAACGGCCTGTGGACAGTGGGCACGCGGCTCGCGGGCCTCTCCCCGCGCTGCCTCGCGGTCGATCCGCTCCGCCCCGAGCGCGTGTACTGTGGCACCGCGGGCCACAAGCTGTGGCACAGCGCGGACGCCGGCGCATCCTGGGGCGCGGCCGGCGCGGGCATCGCGCACGCGGACGTGACGGCCGTGGCGGTGAGCCCGCGCGAGCGCGCGGGGGCGTTCGGAGTGCTGTACGCGGGCACCGAGCCGAGCGCGCTCTTCCGCTCGGAGGACGGCGGCGGCGCCTGGCGTGAGCTGCAGGGCATGCGCGCGCTGCCCTCCGCCCCCACCTGGAGCTACCCGCCCCGCCCCCACACCAACCACGTGCGCTGGATCACGCCCGACGTGGCGGACGCCGCGAGACTGTACGTCTGCATCGAGGCCGGGGCGCTCGTGCGCAGCCTCGACGGGGGCGCCACCTGGCTGGATCGGGGACCGGACGGCCCGCTAGACACCCACACCCTGCTCATGCATCCGCGGGTACCCGGCCAGTTGTACGCGGCCGCCGGGGACGGCTTCGACGCGCCGGGCCGGGGCTACAACGAGAGCCGGGACGGCGGGGAGACCTGGGAGCGGCCGGACGAGGGGCTTGAGCACCACTACCTGTGGAGCGTGGCGGCGGACCCCGGCGATGCCGCGACGATCGTGGTCTCCGCCGCCCGCTCGCCCGAGGCCGCGCACGCCCCGCGAAACGCGGCCTCGGCCGTGTACCGACGGGCCGGGCACGCCCCCTGGCAACAGGTGCGGGATGGGCTGCCGCCGATGGAGGGCACGACGGTCGCCGTGCTGGCCGCCAATCCGTCCGAGCCCGGGGTGTTCTACGCGGCCTCCAACCGGGGCATCTACCGCTCGGCCGATGCGGGGATCACGTGGGGACGGCTCGGTGCGGAATGGCCCGCGCGCTACCAGGACCAAAGGGTGGAGGCCCTGGTTGTAACGGACTGAGGGATGGTCGACGCTCCGACGCTCTCCCGGGTGCGCTGGCCTCGGTTCAATCGGCCGCCTCCCCGCGGAACTCGCAGGGCCATGTCATTCTCGTAGGATACCGATGAGGGCAAGGGCGCGCGTAGGCTGGGCGGCGCAGCGGCGGCGGGCGGCGACAGTGGTCTCGCCGTGGCGGAAGAGGGCGATGGCTGTGGTGCGCACGGCGGCGACCTGTGGTAGCTACCGTCGCCATCCGGCCCCGAACAGCGACTCCACCATGGTCACGCTGCGGGGCCGGGGCGCGGGGCGATCGGCGGAACATGGGGCCGTGGTCCCCGTAGCGAGCGCACTCCTCCGCGTCACATAGGCGTCATCAGCGATTCCCAGGGACCGACCGGGACTAATCATCATGGGGCCGATTAGGCGAGCCGACGCGGAGATAGGGTCCGTGTGCCCGATTGCTAACTGGATGCGGCTTCGGGCGCGGCTGTTAGCCGGGAAGGAACGGCACGCTGCTCGGAAAAGGTCGGTGCATTCCCGCGCGACGGCCCGCGAGCTATCGGCGCCCAGCACGCGCGTCGTTATGCTAATGGCTGTCCCAGCATGAACCGGGCGCTAACGATGAGCCCACCACTTGGTGGCGACACTGCTGCATAGTTATTCATTGCGCCACGATCGTAAATGGCTCCCGCTCGTCGCTGCTGGGCGCCCCTAACGTAGGCCAGCAGTCATGCGGAGAGCACAACGGGCGTCGTGGGGTGGCCCACGATATGAACGGTAGCACGGTGCGCATCCTACACCCCGACATGAAGGGGTTTCGCCGAAGGCCTTCAGCGCCATGGAAGCGCGCGATGTGACCTTTGCGCCCGCGGCTCTCATGGTGTCGCCGCCGTGGTGGCGCGCTTGGCGGCCTGCGTGCGCTTGGTGGTGGCGCTGGTGGCGTAGACGGCGATGCCCTCCACGCGCGGGTCGAGGGCGGCGTACCCCTCGATGATGGCCGCGTCCTCGGGGTCGGCGGCGAGGG
>JAABUU010007926.1_pt1 | contig 10755 bp, 3 predicted proteins | sample 5559301 | NCBI WGS metagenome assembly JAABUU01 (sample SAMN10711884, study PRJNA513360) | rock metagenome | isolation source: Antarctica rocks | place: Antarctica: Victoria Land, Richard Nunatak white
GCATTTAAAGACTTTTGCATTATTGGTTTTTTAGTTTCTTTTATCCGTCCTCTCATTTTGGATGTTTTTGATATATTTTTCCATAAAATAGACGTATCTGTAAGTGAAAACTTGTCAAACGAATTTATAAAACAACCTTTTGTAAATAGTTATAGTCGTAATCAATATGACAGACCTCTTGAAACACATCTTAATGATGCTCCTTCTAATCTCCGTAGGGATTATATTGAAGATAACCATAAAGATTTTATATATAAAGCTAAACGTAGGATTTTTTGGGTTATATGGAAAAAGCCTTTAGATGAATTCCATTCTTTTAAGGATTTTAAAGATTCTATTAGAGGTGATATTAAAATACGTGCTGAAATTAAAAAAGATTTAGAAAAAGAGTTTCCAGCTACATTTCGTAGACTACGTAAAGCTAAATGAGTTATAAATCGTATGGGTAGTTACCGCAGAAAATAACAATAATCACACAGTTATTTGTTATATGATAGGTCTAGCTAATACCTTGTAGTTTACTATAAATTTAGTATTTTGTTCAAGAATTTAAATTAAACAAAAAAAAAAAGAATGATAAATAACAATAACAATAACAATAACAATAACAATAACAATAACAATAACAATAACAATAATAATAACAATAAATTGCCTGTTACTAACAAGCCTATAAAATTTAAAAGTTTTTGACTATTATTAAAGGAATTGTTAGATATTCTTTTATTTAAAAGATATATCATACAAAATTTGGATGTTCGGACACAATACCAGATATTAATTAAAATTAGATATAATGTAGATGAGTTTGCTATGCTGGGACAACAATTTTCATTTAGTTATTATAATTATGCAGATGATTTTAGTTTTAATAGTTTTCAGGATATAATATCTAATAGACTAAATATTGCACTTGATAGTTATGGTATAAGTGAGCCCGATGTGCTTTTAATTCAAATACTATACAGGGAGGTTTTTTATGGTGAATTAGAAAAACTAAAGATTCAGGGACTTAAGAATACAATATCTAAGAATGAATATATTAAAATTAGAAGAATATCACCTTACTTTCCTTTAAGCTTTGACTTAACTGAACATGGAAAACCTTTAAAAGCAGTAATATCAGATAGTATAGTTAAAAATGTGTTTACATTAACAAATAATGTTCATTATGGTGCTTCTATAGATTTTATTGATTTATTTATTAAAAATAATTCCCTTTTACCTGATAAAGTAAAATCAACACCTTTTCATAGTAAACAATTATTTTTTCAAAGGAGTGTGAATGGGGTTGATATCATATTAGTTATAGATATAATTAACGCCAGTCATTATATTAAAAAAGCCTATTCTATATCAGGTGTATTTTTAGGTGAAGTAGAAGATATGAATATAGGTAATAACGTTTTAAAAAGGAAATATGGTAATTACACTTTTTTAATTAAGGATAACAATATTGTTTTTAGCGAAAAAAGGATTGATTTAATGGCTATAAAGAAAAGATCTATTGTTGATACTAACGCTATCATTGAAGATATTAGAATTGGGGTTATAGATCTTGAAACTTATACTGTGTATACTAAGGGTCTTAAATGAGCTAAAGTCAAAAAAACTGTGCATACTAAGGGTATTAAATTAGCTGAAGTCAAAAAACCTGTGCAAACTAAGGATCTTAAATTAGCTAAAGTATATACAATAGGTTTTTTTACTAATTTAAACATCAAACCAGTTTTATACTATATTGACGTTAAAACATTAAACAGTGAGGAAATAGTTCTTAAGTGTATAGATGAAATGCTTAGACCTAAGTATAGCGGTATAACATTTTATGCACATAATTTTGGTAAGTTTGATAGTGTTTTCATTATAAAAACTATATTAGAATTTAATAAACAAATAATAGATAATCCATATATTATAGAAGTTAATACACCTAGAAGTAAAAATCCTTATATTTTAAAAACTGTATGTAGAGATGATATAATACTAAAATTGACTATTAAACGTAAAGTAGATGATGTTATACATTCAGTTAGTATATTGGACAGTTACCGTATTTTAACTGAAAAATTATCTGATTTATGTACTAAATATGAGGTAGAAGAGAGTAAGGGATATTTTCCCTATGACTTTGCTACTGAAAACAATTTGTCTTATGTAGGAGAAACACCTAATATAAGTTATTACGGTTATTCAATTACTCAAGAAGTGTATAATGATTTAAAAAAAGATGTTTGAAATTTTAAACAAGAATCGTTATCTTATTTATCAAAAGATTTGATTAGTCTTTATCAAGTTTTAAAAAAAGTAAATAGATCTCTGTTTTTAGATTTCAATGTAAAAATGACTAATTGTCTAACAGTATCTAAAATGTCCTATGAGATATTTAGTAAAGATTATTTAAGTGTAGATAAACCAATACCACTTATTAATAAAAAAGCAATATATAGAGATATAAAACTAGGCTATTACGGGGGTATGACGGAGGTTTATAAACCTTATGGAGAAAATTTATATTATTATGATGTAAATTCTTTATATCCATATGTTTCTTTATATGACATGGTAGGTTTAGAATGTCATAAACAAGAATACCTAAATAAAAAAGCTAATTTAAATGAATTATTCGGGTTCTTTTACTGTGATATAGAAGCTCCTAAATCTAATTATTTAGGTATTCTACCAGTTAGAACTAAAACAGGTATTATATTCCCTTCTGGTACATGATCAGGTATGTATTTCAGTGAAGAATTAAAATATGCTGTTGAAAATGGTTATATTATAAATATTAGATGAGGGTATAAATTTAACAGAGTTAGTAATTTATTTACTAAATATGTAGAAAATCTATATAAGATGAAATCTTACCCTAAGAATATTACACAAAAGAATCTAGCTAAAAGTTTGCTAAATAATTTAATAGGTAGATTTGGTATGGATATTAGTAAACCTGTGACTGAAATAGTAGATTCTAAAACTTTTAATGAAATATCTCTAACTAGAAAGATAACTACATGAAAAAAAATTACGGATTACAGTACTTTAGTTACATATATTCCTGAATTAGATGAATCAGTATGTGATAGTTTTAGCATTGATTTTTTAAAAGCTCTTCAATTTCTCAAAGAATCTCACAAAAATAGTACATTTGAAGGTGTTTCAATACCTATAGCAGCAGCTACTACTGCATATGGTAGAATACATATAACAAAAATTAAAAATCAAATATTAAAGCTGGGTGGAAATATTTATTACTCAGACACTGATAGTATTGTAACTGATATTGAGTTACCTACTAATATGGTAGACCCTAAGATATTGGGTATGTTAAAATTGGAACATAAAGTAGTTAGAGGTTATTTTATAAGTGCTAAGACATATTGCTTAATTAACACCGATGGTAAAGAGATTAAAAAAGCCAAAGGTCTAAAAAGTCTAACACTAAAAGAAGATGACTATATTAAATTGTATAAAGGTAATAATATTAAAACAGGTAAAAAAACATACTCTACGACAAATTATTATGAAGGTAGTGTGGTGATTAACAATGAACCTATTACTCTTAATGCTGATAGCTATAGTAAACGTACTAAAATATATAAACACAAAGTCTGAATAAATACAAAGCCTCAAGTTATAAATATCTCCAATAATAAGGAATTTCCTGTATTAAATCATGATAAAAGTAAATTATTAGGTTCAAATAATTTTCCTATATATAATAGTTATATTGAGATAAATTTAGTTCCATATATACCAGTTGTATTACATTTAGTGTTATACAAAGCTCCTAACTTATATATGGTTTTATTACATAAAATTACTTTTAATTTAGTGGTATACAAAGCTCCTAGCTTATATTTGGTTTTATTACCTAAAATTAATTTAGGGCCCATGTGAAAAAGAGGCTCCCCTTCTCTTCTTACTTTTTTAGGTCTGCGTAGCTCACAAAATAACTATTGCAGCTATACTAAAAGAACTAAAATATTTAATAATAATAATTTATGAATAGATACTAAACCTGTACATAACAAATATAATAAATATCATACATTGAAGAATAAATCTAGAATAAAAGAAGTGTTTGATACAACTCTGAACACTATAATCTCAATACTTATATGCTTTTTAATAGCTTTTCTTGTCATAATTTCATATAGTCTATCTGAAATGGATGAAACTTTCACTATTAATGATAATACAGATATAACTAACGTTACTACAGATAATATTACTGAGAATTCACAATCCGTATTTAAACAGGAATTTAACTCTTTTGTAAAATTATTTTGTAATAAAGATAGAAATATAAAAGATCAAATTGTTGTTGTTGAAAACAATAAAAATTTATTTAATCGTATAGATACTAATCCTAATGATTTAATTGTTGAATCTAGAATATCTGAGATAAATACAGATGGATCTGTTATAATAAAAAAAGTATTAGATTTAAACTATGAATCCGCCAATAGTGAGATAGAGAGTTTAAAGGATAAAATATCAATATTAGAATTTCAATTAATTAAATATAAAATAGATCGATTAAATAGAGAAAAATTAATTGAATCTATTATAAAAGATATAGATAAGGAATTAAATAAAATAAATAGGTCGATAAAATATTAATTAATCTAGTCTTATTAGGGTGTTTCTTTTAAATTTAAACTATTAAAAGATTTATTTAAACACCTTAAACCAGGCAAATAACTCCTCATTATTTGCCTGGTTTTACCTATATAATCGTATAATATATAATAATATATGAATAAAATTTTAAATTATCCACGCAGTTATCGTCTGATGTTACTATCTGATGAATAACTATTAACATCTTTCCTATTTGAAATATAATTAAAAAGGTGTATTAGTTTAAATTAATAATAGTATGTGAAGTATATAGTTAAAACAAAAAAAAAAAAACACTCCAACATTCTTTAATGTTGAAGTGGAAAAAATTTTTTTATCTCTGGCGTTAGACGCACAGGGTTTTTTTTTACTTTTCTTGTTTATATAACTAAATATTGGCTTCCTTTTATGAGATCTGAAGTTAAATTTGTCGGTAAATTTTTACCTAAAACTTCTTCAATATCATATAGCCTATAATCCTTTTTTCCAATAGTAAAAGTTCTATTCTCACTATTGTATACGCAATCGTTACCGTAATGATATTTAATTGAATCTATAATTCCTTTATCAAATTTACGAAGATAATTATCTTCTGTATATAAACTTAAATAAACAGTTTTAAGTAAATCAATTAAACTATCTACTTTGTCACAAGTAGTTGTAAAACAGTCATGTATAGCATAAAAGTTAACTATAGGCTTATGACATTCATAAAATCTATCATATAATAGTGATAATGAAGTAGCATCTAAGGAATGTATTAAATTAGGCATTAAAGCAATTTTTTGTTTAGATAAATCGAACTTAGTATTAACAGCGACTTTAAGTTTGAATGATGATTTGATAAAAGTAAATGGTTTTATATTGGCTGTTTTTGTAAACAGGTAACTTTGATTTATATGTAGTCCATGAGGTAAAGCTCAACTTATAGGAATACTTAAACTATTACAAATACCAGCTACATTAATTAAATAGTCACTAAGTTTAGTTATTTTTGGAAAGTCCTTATCAATGATATTGTTAATAGCCTTACCTAATAAATCAATATCTCTATCGTTTATCATACGTTTAGGTCTAGCTTGGTCAATCAATCCGAATCAACGTATAACGGGTGTAATTTTTTTTATACGTTTATAATTTTTTATTCCTTTAACTTTCCTAATTTTTTCATTTTCTTTATAAATTTCTAACTCTTCCTCATTAAGCTCACATATGTTAAGTGTATCTTTAATGTATTTAATAATTGATCTTAGTGAAGCGTTATATGGTAATGTCATTATAGCTTGTTTTATATTTTTTCTATCCCATGGAAATGCATTTAATCTCTTATAACTTCCTCTATCAAGATCACTTAACTTTTCATTATTAGAATTTTCTTTAAATATAAAATTTAGTGCGTTTTTCATATAAGAATAAAAATCTCGAGGGTCATCCTTTTTGGACGTTTTAGATATATTTAATTCTTTAAAGATCTTAGTTTCTGTAGATAATAAAGCTAAATGTTGAAAACCATTGCAGGTAGCATCTAATTGTAGAGGTAAATAAGTTTGGAACTCTATGCTATCTTGTTCTAGGAATTCAGTAAAACGAGTATATTCCATACAAAAAGATAAAAATAAACATTTGTCTTTAGCTCTACTTAATAATTTACCATTGTTATAATCTATAATATCTGCGATGTTATTATCCAGCCATTCAATCTTTTTTGAATAAGATTTTTTATCTAGACCATGACCATAGCAATTAGCTCCATATGCTTTAAAATATTCAATAGCATTATAATCTTTTCTGTTAATAATACCAGGGAAAGTAAAAGAAATTAAGGATTTAGCTAATTCACTAGATTGGTAATTAAAATAAATAGGTTCACAGTATATTCTCCCTCTTTGGTCTAATCTAACAGGAAAATATATAGACATATTTGCAAACGTGTCAGCAACACCTAAAATAGTTTGTTCTAGTATTATTTTACTTTTATATGCTCTATATATTTTATCTTGTCTCTTATTTCTTTTAATGTTTTCTAGTGGATGTTTTTGTTTAACATCTTCTATTAAACCATATTCAACACCATATTCATGAATAAAATCTAAAACTTCTTTGTTTATTTTATAAGAAGTTTTATTTATATTGTTGACCATATCATAAATAATATTGTCTTTTACTATCTCAGAATTTTGCTTATAGTTAGGTTTATTTATTAATAAATTTTCAGTTTTTTCAACATCATTTAATAAGTAACCGCCTAATTGATTAGATGTATATGGTTTGGGTTCTACTATCATAGGTAATTTAAGAGGTACTACATAAATTTTAGTATTATCAATAATTTGTAAAACTTCCTTACTTAAACTTAAAATCTTAAATTGTTTATTTTTTTCCTCTTTATTTATGATAATCTCTTCATACACTAAATCTGCTTGTATTAACAATTCTACAAATAGACGCGTACCTATAAAATCAAATAATACAGTATTATCTTCATAAGGTTGTACTATGTCTTCATTTTGAGTTTTTCACACTGAAAATTGTATATTTTTATCAGCTATTAGATATTGTTTATATAGTATTACTAAATATTCTCTACATATATTTTTACCAAAATCTATGGCACAATTTAATTCGTTAATATTTTCATAATCACTATTATTATATGTAACTAACTTAAAAAAATTATATAATATAAGGTCTAATATTTTTTCATTTTCTAGTTTATTAATTATTTTATTAAGATAAAACATGTTATTTTTATAAGATAAAATGTCTTTAGATTTAAGTTTAGATATACTTTTATTTTTTTGTTTAACCTTATCAAGATATGAATAAATAACTTCCCTTTTTTCTAGAAAAAAATTGTTAAATTTAGGTGTAAAAATATCCATATTAATATCTAAAACAGAATATGAAGGTTTAATTGACTCTCATCAATTATATTGAGATAATATAAATGATTCTATTTTTTTCTGTGTGTTTGCGTTTAAAGGATTATTATCTAAAAATATTCTCAAGTGTTTAAAAATTGAGCTAGTTAAAAGTTCTTTATTTTGTTTTACTTTATTTATACTAGTGATTCTATCTTTGTTAATAGGCTTTACACTAGTTGAATAGTAGTGTACACGTCCAATATTAAGATGTATATTTTTAAATGAAAATTTATCTCGAGTTAATAAATAGTTTTTATCTATATTTCCCACTTTAACATGATAATTATTATGGTTATACAAAACCCTTCTAAAATCCTGGTCAATGCAAGTTAAAAAATTAGTTATAGAATTAACTTGACCCCTTTGAGCTTGGGGACCACAATTAACTAAAAGACCTTTAGCAGTTAAATTGTTGATAAATAGATTAAGATCATTAACAACAAAAACACAAGCATTAATTATATTAAAAGGCTTTTCAATTTCAATATCCTTTAAAGAATTAAAGAGTTTTTCATAATTATTAATAGGCTTTAAAATCTCCTTTGCAAAGCCTTTAGAATCTTTTTTATTGGCTAAATCTATTAATTTAAACATTAAATTATAATCAGCTAAATATGTTAGCTTATTAATTAATCTAAATGTTGATTCCCAATTTTGAGCTAAAAAGGGATTCTCGCCTATAACGGACAAAATTTTATTTAGCTGGGGGTTAAACCTATTTAAATCTAGTTTACCTGATTCATCTGTCAGACCAGCCATATTATTATCCAATATACACGTATATTCACCTCACTCTCTCACTACTATACTAGGTTTTGTGCTGCATCTACTAGACAAGTATACTATTAAAGTTTCTAAGAAAAAGTCTGGGTAATACACATAATTATAAACCAATACCTTGGTTTTTAAGTTAAGAAGCCTAAACATTACTAAATAAATACCTTTTTGATCTTTATTTTTTTTATTGTTTGAATTTACAATATCTGGATTTGAGGCTGAAAGTTCTATAGCAGGATCTGAGTGTGAAGGTTCTATATATGGATTTAAGGTTGAATGTTCTAAAGCATAATGCAATTTCTCGCTAATTATATATTTATTTTTAAAAAGTATGTTAGGTGAGTCATTATAAATCATATTTATTGTTATTTTTGGTTAGGTACTCTGAGCAAAATACTAGATTAAAGGAACTAGATAAACCTATATAAAGAATTTATATCTTTTAGTTGTGCTTAACTTCTAGAAGTTCTAGTAATTATATGACCTCTATGACTTCTATGACTTCTATGGTGTCTATGATGTCTTTCACTTGTATGATGTCTTTCACTTGTATGAATTTTTTGACCATTATCAGTTAAGTGAGCTTTAACATTCTTGTTAGGTAAAGATATATTATTTGTAACAGTATTGTTACTTTCATGGCGAACCTTCATGTGATTAACATTTTTCAAACCTTTACTAGTATGAATTACCTTATTTCTATCATTAGAATTGGACAATCCTATATTTTTGTTTGTTGGATTTCTATCAATCATATATTTAGTTTTATTAGAAGAATCCAAAACACCATCAAAAGGTCTCATATGGTCTAAAAAGTTCTCGACCTCTTGTTTTAATGACATTTTAATTTCTGTTCTTATCTTTTTCCAAACCTTTATATTTGGATTTCATGAACTTTTAAACTCTTCATATGAGTTATAATTTTCAGTTCCTCCTTCTCAAAGCGTTCATAAAAGCTTACGTCTAGCAATACCATCATATTTTACATAGATAGATTTTATGTCTGAACCAAAAGATCCAAAACCTAATTTTATTTTGCCAAACCAACCTTTTCTAGCTATTACTACTTCTTTACTTGAATAACCTCTGTTTAGTTCTGTAGTAACTCCTTCTATAATTTTACGTCTTCGTTTACTAAATTCTTCTGTAGTATTTATAGTTGATGCATTATTACTAGATATATGTTTGTTAACAACACTATCACATTTAAACTCATCTCTTGTATTTGGATTAACATTAGGTGAATTACTTACTGTATTAACTGCGTTATGACTATGTAAAGATGAAGGGAATAAAGGTGACATTGTACTAGGTGTTGTTAAATTAGAAGGTTTTGTAATACTTGGGGGGTTATATGATGAGCTGGTAGGTGTAGTATATTGAGTAGCAATTGATGTTGAATCTGGAAATAAAGAAAGATTACCACTAGGCAGGGGAGAAGGTATTATACTAGGTATATGTCTAGGTCTTGAAGGTAATACAGTTGATACCATGTCATTAGTAGATCTTTGTACAACACCTGATACTCTATGTAAATCTGATGTAGGTCTACTGTAAGATATAGAATCCCTAGTAATAGAAGGAGCATACATTATGGGTATTGAGTAAGTTGTTGTAGCTCTAGACAGATTAGAGGGATTAGAGGTATAAGAAACGTTTGAGTACCTAGAAGCAGCAGAATATCTGTTGTCATTAGGATTATAAGCAACAGCCCGTAAATAAGTATTACCAGAAGATGGTCCCGAATCACCTTTACCTGATCCTTTGACGGATCCTTTACCCGTTCCTTTGTCAGTTCCTTCACATAAAAGAGGTTTAAAAAATTCAAATTCAAAATCAGAATAGAAGTTTACAACACTAAGGATAAAAGAAACTAAAAAACCAATAATGCAAAAGTCTTTAAATGCATAAAGATCATATTTAAAGTAAAGGACGAGAAATCATCTAAGCGAGAAAGAAATAAGCAATGTGATAATTAAAATAAATAAACTTCTAAGAGTGAATAAATTCTTAAGATTAGTAAATCTAGAAGTGAATTTATTAATAAATTTTTTTAAATTGTTAATAAGAATAAGTATCATTTTTTTTTTTTTTTTTGTATGTAATTAAAATAAACTGTAATCGCAATACTAGATTACAGGTTCTAGATAAACCTTATAATTATAATTATAATGTGTAAGTGAAAGGTTAAAAATAAACATATTCATATTCATATGCTTATTGTTATACTTAATCTTCTTAAAATTATAATTGTAAAAAGGGGAAAGCTGTAAAAAGGGAAAGCTGTAAAAAGGAAAGCTGTAAAAAAGGTGTAAAGAGCGTTCACTGGCTAGAAGGGAAAAGCTAAATAAAAAGGATAGAGGAGAGAAGAAAGGTCCTCTCCTCTATTACGACGCCAAAAAAAACGTAGAAAGTGCCGATGTATCCA
>JAABUU010007927.1_pt1 | contig 10755 bp, 10 predicted proteins | sample 5559301 | NCBI WGS metagenome assembly JAABUU01 (sample SAMN10711884, study PRJNA513360) | rock metagenome | isolation source: Antarctica rocks | place: Antarctica: Victoria Land, Richard Nunatak white
GACGCACGCGCTCCTCCTCACGGGCATCCTGCGGATCGCGGGCCTTGATCAGCTTCGGCATAACGACCTCCTCCCTCCCTCCCGCTGAGGTCGGAAGTCTACCGTATCTGAGGAATGGCGCAGTAAGTACAATCAGATACGGTTCGTGGGTTTGCCGTAGGCAGTTTCGCGATTCGCTCGTCAATCATCGCCGACCAATGCCGCGATCATTGCGTGAATGTACTTAGGGAGGCAACGGCAGGGGAGCGCGAATGGCGATCGTGCTTGAGGTGCGGTCGTGCGATCGACGCGGTTCCTCGCGCGTCAGTCGGGCTTTCTCCGCCGCGAGGTGGGGGCGATGGAACGGGGAAGAATGGATCGGCCCCATCCATTGGACCGATCGAGGTGCCGCAGCGCAAGCCGCCAGTCGGTTCAGCGCCGCAGCAGGAACACCGGATTTCGCCGATAGCCTCGCGCCGCGCTCGGTACAGCTGCGGTACTTCCGAAGCCCTGCCGCTAATACCGGCGGCTGATATCGGCGCACAGCGCGCGTCCTCACTTAAAACGATGAGACCAGGAATCGCTGCAAGAAGAACAGCAGCACCAGCACGATCGTCGGCGAGAAATCGAGGCCACGGGTGGCGGGCATCAGGCGGCGGATCGGTGCCAGGATCGGATCGGTCAATTCGAGTAAAAAGCGCGTGATCGGATTGCGCGCCTGCGCGTCGAAAAGCTGCGCGACGAGACGCGCCAGAAAGACGAATTGCAGGATCTGGATGAAATAGCCGAGGATACCGACCAGCGATACGGGCATCGATCACTCCCTCATGAAGGCACGCTCAGAACCAGGTCCGGTAGAGCGCGCCGAGTAAAAAACTGACGACGTACGCAAGCACGAAGACAAGCAACGGGGAGATGTCCAACTGGCCGATTCGCGGTAACATGCCACTCGTCATCCGAATGAACGGCAGGGTGATCGCATTGAGTATGCGCGTCGCCGTCCAGCGGCCAGACGGATCGGCCATACCGACGATCCAGCCGACCATCATGACCCACGGGAAGATGCTTAGGATCCAGCTCATGGCACCGAAGAGAATAGCGAGAACAGCGATCATGCGCGCAACTCCTCGGCACCGCACCGACACCACCAGTATTATAGTTACGTAACAGTATAGCATCGGTTCCCGATGATCAGCGCGAGAGGATTGGTGTGATAGACCCCTTACCACGCGGACAGTTTGTTGGCTGCCTGGTCGGACTGGCGGTCGGCGACGCGCTCGGCGCGCCGCTCGAATTCATGCCCCGCGCGGAGATCGCCGACACCTATGGCGAGGTGCGCGATTTCCTGGGCGGTGGTTGGCTGAACCTCGATCCGGGCGAGTATACCGACGATACCCAACTCGCCCTGGTGATCACCCGCAGCATCCTCGCGCGCGGCGTGGTCGATCCGGGCGATATCGCCGCCGAATTCGTCGCCTGGCTCCGCAGCGGGCCGAAAGACGCGGGCTACATCACACGTACCGCCATCCGCTACCACGAGCAGGGGCAGCCCTGGGCGGAGGTTGGCGTGCGTGTGGCGCGGGAGCTCGCCGGGCGCGCGGCAGGCAATGGCAGCCTCACGCGCAGCGCCCCGCTCGGCCTCTTCCACGCCCGACGCCCGGAGATGCTACTCCGCGATGGTCGCCTCGTTTCGGAGCTGACCCACGCCCACCCCCTCTCGGTCTGGAGTGCCCTCGCCGCCAATCTGGCGATCGGCGAACTCCTGCACGGGCGACACGAAGGCATGATCGAACGGGTGGCCGCGCAGATCCCCGAACAGGCGGTGCGCGATGTGCTCTGCACGGCCCCACGCCTCGCGCGCAAGGCGGTACGCAGCGGTGGCTTCGTGCTGGAAACGCTCGGTGCGGCCCTCTGGGCGCTCGAAAACCACGACAGCTTCGAGGAGGTCGTGATCGCGGCGGTGAACCTGGGGGACGACGCCGACGGCGTCGGCGCGGTGGCCGGGGCGCTCGCCGGGGCGCGCGAGGGGGTCGCCGCGATCCCGACGCGCTGGCTAGAACAACTCCAGGGAGCCGAGCAGCTGGCCGACCTCGCGCTCGGTCTCCATCGCCTCGCGGTCAAGCCCTGACGACATCGAAGGACAAGCGCAACAGTGGCAGCGGGGGCCGGGCATTATGCCCGGCCCCCCATACCGCGACAGTTGAGGCGAACGACGCGATCAGAGGGGCGGCGTGCCGAGCTTCAGGTAGCGCCCGACGCTGAGGCGGTTGCGCGGATCGTCCGCCAGGCCCAGGACGGCGATCAGGCGATCTTCATCGGCCCCGGCGCGCGCCTGATCGACCGCGTAGGAGTCGCGCAACGTCTGCGGGGTGATATCGTCCCGCCCGAAACCCGCCGCCTCGACCACCCGCTCCACGATCTTATTCACCGATTGCGGCAAAATCGGGAAGAGCGCACCGTCCGGCGCGTACTCGTCCAGCAGGCGCTCGTAGATCGCGGCGAACTCCGCGCTGGCCGCCAGATGCCGTTCCTTCCCCTTCCAGCGCGGATTGTCGTAGTAGATATAGACGACCGGGGCCTGGGGATCGGCGCGATCGATGTGATCGGTCCGCAGGGTGAGCAGTTCCCCGCGCGCGAGGCCGAGGCGCAGCATCAGCCAGAGGGCCGCATGCGCGCGGGCGCTGTCCGCCGCCGCCGCCGCCAGCAAGCGTTCCTGCTCGGCGGCGAAGAGGGGGCGCGGGGTTTTCAGCGGGATCGGGTCGGGGTAGAAGTTCTCGCTCGGATCGGCGGGCAACACCTTCGCCGCGCCGACCAGATACTTGAAGAAGCCGCTCAGTGAGGTCAGGCGGCGCTTGCGCGTGGAACGGGTCTCGCTCTCGCCCAGGAAATGCGCGATATCGCGCGCCTTGAGCACCTCGATCGCCTTGGGGCGCGTCTGTCCCTCGAACAGGGCGAGATCGTAGCAGTACGACTCGATCGTGTTGCGGGCGTGCCCGCTCTGCTCCAGATAGCGCCGATACCAGTAGATCGCCACCGCTACCGGCGCGTCGGACGCCAGCGCCGACACGGTGGCGACACTCATACCGCTCTTGCCGCCCTTGCCGACCTCGAAGAGTGCCGCCTGTTGCGGTCGCGCGCCGCGCTCTGGCCGCTCATCCGTCTCGCTCATGGCTCCCTCATCCGCCCGTGCTGACATGCCGTGCATCATGACCGTACAGGTAGCATACGGACAGATGTTCGTTTCGTCAAGCTACCGGCGCGGCGGGCTCAGGCGAGGCCGCGCGCGAAGAAGTCCGCAACCCGCGCGACGTAGCGTTCCCGGTCGAGGAAATAGGCACCGCAATGGTGCGCGCCCTCCGCGATCCACAGCTCCTTCGGCGCCCCCGCCGCATCGTAGAGATGGTGGGCGTGGGCGACCGGGGTTACGGCGTCGCGCGTGCCGTGGATGATCAGCAACGGGCGCGGGGCGAGTTTTTCGACCACCGCCACCGGGCGCAGCGCGCCGTAGCGATAGCCGTAGCGCCAGCCGTTGTAGCGGTCGCTGAGCGCGAGGAAGGGCCAGGACGGGACGCGATAGCGCCCGTAGGCGTTCGCGACGACCCCCTGGAGGGTGGCATAGGCGGAGTCGGCGACGACGACACGGATCGTCGGGTCGGTCGCGGCGGCGAGGATCGATAGCGCCGCCCCCATCGAGAAGCCGATCAGGCCGAGGCGTGCGCCCGGCACCCGCCCGCGCGACCAGGTGCTCGCGGCGCGTAGGTCGCGCTGCTCGTAGAAACCGACCGAGAGGGGCGCGGGGTCGCTCTCGCCGCAACCCCGGTAATCGAAGAGGAGGACGTTGTAGCCCGCGCGCCAGAGGCCGGAGCCGATCCCGAGCAGATCGGGCTTCGTTCCCTTGTGCCCGGTCGCGGCGACGACGACGCGGTCGCTCTCCGGGTGCGGGAACCACCAGCCGCGCAGGGTCAGGCCATCCTCGGTGACGAAGCTGACCTCCTCGTAGCTGACCTGGACCTCGAATGGCGTGAAGGTGTAATTATCGCGCCAGGTGTGCGCGCGTGGGCTATTCAACTCCCGCCCGGTGTAGGCCGCGATCCCCACCGCCCCGACGAGCGCCCCGCCCGCGAAGGCGGCGGCGTAGCGCAGGGGGGTGTTCCGTCGTTGCGCGTCTCGCTTGTCCATCTCGCTCCCGCCCCTCGCTCGCATCCGGCCATCGTCGCGGCGGACCTCCCGAGCGCCTTACGCCGCGCCGCACGCCACGCCTGACAGTGTACCGCGCCCGGACCCCGCTAGGCAGGGGACGAAGGCGCGGGTACAATCCGCACCTGACGGCGACGATCGCCGATCGAGCGGTTACGCAGGGCGGGAGTGTGCATGGGCTCGCGGGTGAGCGTCGTCGTGACCTGTCACAACTACGGGCGCTATCTGCGCGAATGCCTGGAGAGTGTCCTGGCGCAGGATCGTCCGGCGGACGAGATCATCGTCGTGGACGACGCTAGCACCGATGACACCCCGGCGATCGCGGCGGAGTACGCGCCCTTCGGCGTCCGCTACGAGCGAGTGGACTTCCGCGACGCCTGCCTGAGCTACAATCACGGCATCACGATCGCCACCGGCGACCTGCTGGCCTACGTCGATGCCGACAACGCCCTGACGCCGCGTTTCATCGCCACCCTCGCCGCGCGCCTGGACGCCGATCCGCACCTCGCCTTCGCCTACTCCGATCGCCGCTGGCTGGGCGAGGCTCCGGTCGCGGCCTGGGAGGAGATCGGCGTGCGTCCCGGCGACATCGGGCGCAGCTATCCGCCCGACCCGGCCATGCTCGTCCATCGCAACTTCATCGACACGATGGCGATCGTGCGCCGTAGCGTCGCGATCGAACTGGGTGGCTTCCGCACCCTGCCCGCCCTCTGGGACTACCGCTTCTGGATCACCGTGCTGGAGGCGGGGTATGGCGGCGGCTACGTGGCGGAGCCGCTCTATTACTATCGGCTGCACGCCAGCAACATGATCCTCACCAGCCGCCCTCAGCAACGTGGCTGCCTGCACGTCATCCGGCGGGAGCATTTCGGCAAGCCCTTCTGGCAGCCGTATACCCACCCGGCACTGGCCCTCCGCAGCGCGCTGCTACCGGGACGCGGGGTGCCAGGGGGGGTGCCGCTGCATGTCACGCTCGCGCCGGAGGTCACGGGCAGCGCCTTCCCGGCGGCGATCACCCTGACCGTGACACTGCCCCCCGGCGTCGAATTCCTCAACTGGGCGTGCGACGCGGCGGAGGCGCGGCTGACGGTCGGCGGGACGCTCGTCGCGGCGATCACCTATCCGGTGCCGGACGGCGAGGCCGTCCGCCGCCCGCCGCTCGTGACGCTGACGCTGATCCAGCGCGCGCCGGAGCCGACGCCGCTGACGGTGCGGCTGGCCTGGGAGGATCGCTTCGAGGGGGCGCACCACCACGAGGAAACCCTGGCGCTGCCGCCACGGGTGATCCCCGCCCCCTATCAGGCACAGCTGGACGATGCGCCATTCCAGGCGATCGCCGGGCAGTTCGCGCCGTGCGAGCCGGTCAGCCTCTGGGCGGCGCTCCCGCCCGACGCGGCGCGCGCCAGCGTATCGCTCCCTTCGCTCGAAGCCGACGCGACCGGCACGGTTTACATCGATACACGCCTGGCCCCGCAGGGCTTGACGGCGCTGGTGGCGCAAGGGGAGAGCGTCGGGAATCAGGTCGTGCTGCTCGCCACGACGGCGGAGTCGCCCGCCGCACCGCCCGCGCGGGCGCAAAGGTCACTCGCGCGCCGCATCGTCGGGCGGCCACGCGGACGACGCTGAGCCGGGACGGCTCAGGACGCCCCGAGGTCGCCGAGGATCGCGGCGACCTCATCGAGCGGCACGTCGTCGCTGATGATCACCTCGCCGGGGGCGACCGGCAGGATCCAGTTCACCCGCCCGGCGCGCACCTTCTTGTCGCTGCCGATCCGCGCCAGCAGGTCGGCGCGCGCGCACCCCTCGATCCGGTCGGGCAGGCCGAAGGCGTCGACCAGCCCGAGCAGCTGCCGCGACCACGTCGCCGGGCAGAGTTCGCGGCGCTCGGCCAGCAAGGTCACGGCGCGGAGGCCGAGCGCCACCGCCTCGCCGTGCGTGTAGCGCCCGTACCCGGCGGTCGCCTCGATCGCGTGACCGACCGTGTGGCCGAGGTTGAGGACGCGCCGCAGGCCGGTCTCGCGCTCGTCCTGCTCCACCGTCGCCGCCTTGATCCGCAGGCACCGGGCGATCACCGTGGTGCAGAGGGGCTCGGCGAAGGAGCGCAGCGCCTTCCCCTGCTCGGTCAGCAGCGGGAGCAGGAGCGGCCCGATCACCCCCGGCACGCTACGCTCGAAGCCGACATATTTGACCACCTCGGCCCACCCGGCGCGCTGCTGACGGGGTGCGAGGGTGCGCAAGAAGTCGGGATCGACGATCACCAGCTCCGGTTGGAGGAAGGCCCCGACCAGATTCTTGCCAGCCGGGAGATTGATCCCCGTCTTCCCGCCGACGCTGCTATCGACCATCGCCAGCAGGGAGGTCGGCACCTGGATCAGCGGGACGCCGCGCAGATAGGTGGCGGCGACGAAGCCGGCGAGATCGCCGACCACCCCGCCGCCGAAGGCGACGACCGGCTCGCGGCGTTCGGCGCGCTCGGCGGCCAGCCAGCCGTAGAGTTCGCCCGCCCGCGCGAGGCTCTTGCTCCCCTCCCCTTCCGGGATCACATGTACGAGCGGCGCCACTCCGGCGGCGGCGAAGATCGCGCGCAGCCTCTCGCCGTGCGCGGCCCAGACCCGCTCGTCGCTGATCACGAACGCGCGCCGGATATCGGGGAGACGGTCCCCGATCTCGCGACCGAGCCCGGCGATCGCCCCCGCTCCGATCACGATCGTGGACCGCGCGCCCCCCGCCCGCACCACGATCGTTTCGTGTGCACCGGACCCGGTCACTCCCACGCACACCATGCATCCCCACCTTCCCGAAAGCGGTATTCTGGCAGAGCTACCAGCGAGACCCTATAATAGCGGCAATAGTCACGGCAAGCCCTGCGAACCAATGCGCGCAGTATACCCGCGCAAAACGGAGAATCGAGAGAGATTGATGCCGCACATCCTGATCGCCGAGGACGAAGAGTCCATTCGGGAACTCTTGCGGGAATTCTTGGAAGGTGAGGGCTTCACGATCAGCGAGGCGACCGACGGCCTCCAGGTACAGACGGCGCTCGCCGAGAAGGGCATCGATCTGGTCCTGATGGACGTGCGGATGCCCAAGAAGACCGGCCTCGATGTGTTGCGGGAATCGCAGCACGGGGGTGAGGGGTTACCGATCATCGTCATGACCGCGTTCGGCACGGCGAACATGGCGATCGAGGCGATTCAGCTCGGAGCCTACGACTACATCCCCAAGCCGTTCGATCTGAACCACGTCCTCGTCACCGTCAACAACTTCTTCAAGCGCCAGGAACTGACCAAACAGGTCGAGGCGTTGCGCGCCCAGCTCGGCGAGCGCGACCCGAAGGAGCAGATCGTCGGCACCACCCCGGCGATGATGGAAGTCTTCAAGACGATCGGACGAGTGGCGCGGTCGGATGTGAACGTGCTGATCACCGGCGAAACCGGGGTCGGGAAAGAATCCGCCGCCGAGATGATCCACAAGAATTCGACCTACAGCCGCGGCCCGCTGATTAAAGTCAACTGCGCCGCGTTGCCGGAGACGTTGCTGGAGAGCGAGCTCTTCGGCCATGAGAAGGGCTCCTTCACCGGCGCGATCGCGCAGCACAAGGGGCGCTTCGAGCAGGCGAACAAGGGCTCCATCTTCCTCGACGAAATCGGTGAGATGACGCTGCCGACCCAGAAGAAGCTCCTGCGCGTCCTCCAGGAGCGCGAGTTCGAGCGGGTCGGCGGCACGATCACCGTCAAGGTCGATGTCCGGGTGATCGCCGCGACGAACAAGAACCTGATCCAGGAGGTCGCCGAGGGCCGCTTCCGCCAGGATCTCTACTACCGGCTCAACGTCATCAACATCCACCTCCCACCGCTGCGCGAACGCGAGATGGACATCCCGCTGCTCGCCGAGCACTTCCTGAACAAGCACCGTTACATGGCCGGTTCGCCCCCCGCCCGCATCACCGAGGGGGCGATGGAGGCGCTGCTGACCCATGACTGGCCGGGCAATGTGCGCGAACTGGAGAACACCATCCGCCGCGCGACCGTGCTGGCACAGGGTGGCCTGATCAGCGCCGACATGATCACCTTCTCCTCGGCGGTCGATCGCCACCTGATCGACATCAGCCAGCGGGTCCGCGAGGGCGCGGCGTGGAGCGCGATCATGCACGAGACCGAGCGGCTGATCCTCAACGAGTCGCTCGGCCAGCACAACGGCGACCGCGTCAGCGCGGCGCAGGCGCTCTCCCTGACGCTCGATGAGTTCCTCGACAAGCTCAGTTCCTACGGCATCGGCGGGCAGATAGCGGCAGCCGACTAAAGCCCATCAGGACGGGTAAAAAAGCGTCGGGGGCGGGAATGAGCACTCCCGCCCCTTTGCGCCCCCGAAACCCCTTGACAAGGGCGCACGAGGTCGCTATACTACTGTATAGAACAAATGTTCTTATGGTCCGGGTTGAGCACATCAGGGAGGGCTAGCACATGAGCGAGCGGGCTGAGTTGGCGACGAGCGAGACGTTCGAGCCGGCGAGACATCTGGTGAATCTGAATGGGCGCGGCGAATATCTGGAAGTGAAGTGGCGTCTCGTCTGGCTCCGCACCGAGCACCCCGAGGCGCACATCGAGACGGAACTCGTCCGGCTGCACGATAACGAGGCGGTCTTCAAGGCGCGCGTCAGCATCCCGGATGGCGGCAGCGCGACCGGCTGGGGGAGCGAGAGTGTCGGCGACTTCCGCGACTTCGTGGAGAAGGCTGAGACGAAGGCGATCGGGCGGGCGCTGGCGGCGCTCGGTTACGGCACGCAGTTCTGCCAGGATCACGAGTTCGGGCAGGGAGCATCCGCCGGGCATGGCGGTCAGATGCGTATCGTGGACGCGCCGGTCGATTTCACATCGGGACGCGATCGGTACCAGGCTGCCGAGGTGCATGCCAACGCCATGCAGGCCACACCCGCAGGCGATCCCGGTAGCCAGCGCGCCACCGAGCGGCAAGTCAAGTTCATTCGCGCGATCGCGCGCGAGGCGGGGCTGGATGAGCAGGAACTGGCGACGTGGAGCCAGGAACTCTACAGCAAGCCGGTCGACCAGCTCGATCGGCGCGATGCCTCGACGCTGATCGAGTCGCTGCAACGGCGGCGCAACGAGGTCGCTTGAGCGAAACGGGGAACCGGAGGAGGAGCGCAACGATGAAAGAACGCTACCGGATCGTCGGGCCGCAGCAATTGATCGAGGAGCCGCTGCCGCAAGAGCCCGACGCGCTCGAAGCACACCGCGATAGCCTGTACCGTCGCCTTGAACTCGGCTACGCGCGGATCGAGCGCGGCCTGGCCGAGGGGAGCGATGTGACGACCTGGGAAGATTTCTGGGTCGCCCTCCTCCGTGAGTACGAGCGGGTCTGCGACGAGTTGCAGCGCGATCTCGCGGCATAAGCACGCCGCGCCAATCAGAGCCCTGCACGAACTTACCAGAGGGCATTTCCTAACCGGTCGAGATTGCTGTAGGCTCCCTCCTCAGCGCGGCTCGTCCCCGCGCTGAGGAGGAGCGCCATGGTTCCCGCGACGTGTTCGAGCACGGCACCGGTCCCGCCCCCCAGGGCGATTGCATCATCCTAGCTGACAAGGCGCGGTGGGGCTGGCACCCCGGCCAGGATGGTGGTCAGGTAGGTATCGTCGAGTGCGGCGGTGAAGCGTTTGGTGGCGAGGCTCCCCTTGCGGGCGTTCTGACGCAACAGATTCAAGGCCAGATGGCGGACGACGGCGAGGTTGCGGGCGGCGTGGCCGATGCGGACACGGCAGGCATCCTCGTGGAAGGCCACGTCCAGCACCCAATGCACGCGATTCTCGATCCCCCAGTGGCTGCGGGCGGCCGCCGCGAACGCCGCCGCCGAGAGTGCGGTACTCAGGAGGTAATAGTGACATTCGCTGGTGCGCGTGCCGCCGATCTGGCGCTGCCGCTCGATCAGGCCGATGCTGGCGAGGTTGGCCCAGGCGTTGGTCGGGTTGAGATAGGCGAGGAGCGCGGGGTCGCGCCGGAGCCAATGCTGGCGAATCTCGCGCCGCCCGTGGTCCTTTTCGACCGTGCGCAGGTACGCGAACGTGCCCGCTGGCGTAGTGGCGAACGCTGCAGCGCGCTCGACGGCGCAGGCCCCCGCCACGTCGGCGTACCGTGTCGGGTGATGCTTCTTGAGCGCCAGCACATAGTCGGCACCTTGCGTCACGATCTGGCTGGCGATCGCCGTCTGGCAGCCCAGCGCATCGATCGTCACCGTCGCCCCCGCGAGGTCCAGCACGCGCAGCAGCGCCGGGATGGCGGTGCTCGCGTTCGATTGCTCCGTCACGGCCACTTGACCCAAGACCAAGCGGCTGTCACTGGCCCAGGCACTGACCATGTGTAAGGCCCGCTGCCCGGACCCGCGGTCGTGCGCCCCGCGCAGCGTCTTCCCGTCGAGGGCCACGACCTGCCCGGCGGTACGCGGCACCACCGCCCGCGCCCAGGCCAGGAAACACGCCTGGCACGCCTCAGGGTCGAGGGCGGCGAAGACCCGCCCGAACGTGTCGTGGCAGGGGCTCCCGCCCGGCAACGGCAGGAACGTCCGCAG
>JAABUU010007931.1_pt1 | contig 10750 bp, 10 predicted proteins | sample 5559301 | NCBI WGS metagenome assembly JAABUU01 (sample SAMN10711884, study PRJNA513360) | rock metagenome | isolation source: Antarctica rocks | place: Antarctica: Victoria Land, Richard Nunatak white
GGCTCAGGCCGAAGCCCACGGCGGCGCCGAGCAGGAAGCCGAGCGCCGTCGCCTCCAGCGTGATGCCGGCGTGGAACACGAGGCTGCGCTTCGAGGTGACGGGCGTCTCGAAGACCGATTTCGCGACCTCGGCCGCGATCTGGTGCGGAGCCGGCAAGCGCGGATGGTCCTGCGCCCAGGTACCGGCCACGAGGTCCCGCCAGCCGTAATCCGTGGTGCCGGCATTGGTGAAGGCATCGCGTTGCAGGTCCGCGTTCAAGCCTACGGCCGCGAGGTACCAGACCGCCAGGATGGCCAGCACCACGACCGCGACGGGGATCGCGGCCCCCGCGACGCGCCACTCCCCCGCGCCGAACCGCGGCAGGCGCGCCGCGGGTCGCAGGGTGGCGTCCCTGGCTCGAGCCTCAATCGACATAGGCGTGGCCGGCCCGCAAACCCTGGCGCACCCGATGCGCGACGTCGAGGAAGGCGGGAGTCTCACGGATGTCGAGCGTTCGATCGCGCGGGAAATCGCAGCTGACGATGTCCTGCACTCTTCCGGGCCGGGGTGACATGACGACGATCCGGGTCGACAGGAATACGGCTTCGGGGATCGAATGGGTGACGAACACCACGGTCTTGGATGTCTGCTCCCACAGCCGCAACAATTGCTCGTTCAGCTTGTCGCGCACGATCTCGTCGAGAGCGCCGAAGGGCTCGTCCATCAGCAGGAGGTCAGGATCGAACGACAGGGCGCGGGCGATGGAGGCGCGCTGCTGCATGCCGCCCGAGAGCTGCCAGGGAAACTTGTTGGCGAAGCCCGTCAAGGCGACGAGAGACAGGCCGGCCTCGACCCGGGCGCGCCGCTCCTCGCGGGTGTAGCCCATGATTTCGAGCGGCAGGGCGATGTTGCGTCCCACCGTGCGCCAGGGGTACAGCGCGGGCGCCTGGAACACGTAGCCGTATGAGCGACCGAGCCGAGCCTCGCGCGGGCTCATGCCCTTGACCGTCACATGGCCGGAGGTGGCGCTTTCGAGGTCGCCGATGACGCGCAGCAAGGTGGTCTTGCCGCAACCCGAAGGTCCGATCAGCGACACGAACTCCCCCGGCATGACGGTCAGCGACACATGCGACAGGGCATGAACGGGTCCGTCGGCCGTCTCGAACACCAGCGACAGGTCGTCGGCCGCAATGGCGGGCGACAGCTTCGGCAACATCGAGCGCTCCGGCACGACCGCGACATTCATGGTCAGGGCGCCCGAGCAAACAGGTGCTTCCGGGAGGCCGGACCACCAGGTTCAGTTTGCGAGCGGTGAAGCATCCGTCTCATGGGAACCCTCAGCGGGCGACCGGCTTGGGCGCATGCGCACCCCGCCAACGGCGCAAGGCGCTGGCCTCCGGCGTGAAAGGCTGCCGCGGCACGAAGCGTCCGCGGCCGGGTTCGGCCGAGACCTTGCCATCGTGACAGGCGACCTCGCCGCGCGACAACGTCGTGCGGGGCAGCCCTTCGACTGCGATGCCCTCGAACACGTTGTAATCGATAGCGGAATGCTGGGTGGCGGCCGAGATGGTCTTGGTGGCCTTGGGGTCCCAGACCACGATGTCGGCATCGGCCCCGACCGCGATGGCGCCCTTCCGGGGATAAAGGTTGAGGATGCGGGCGATGTTGGTCGAGGTGACGGCCACGAACTCGTTCATGGTCAGCCGCCCCGCCCCGACACCGCGGGTCCACAGCACCGGCATGCGGTCTTCGAGTCCGCCGGTGCCGTTGGGAATCTTCGTGAAATCCCCGCGGCCGGAGCGCTTCTGCTCGGTCGTGAAGGCACAGTGATCGGTCGCCACGACCTGGAGCGAGCCGGCCCGCAAGCCGTTCCACAGGTCGTCCTGGTTCGTCCTGTCCCGGAACGGCGGCGACATCACGCGCTGCGCCGCATGGTCCCAATCCGGGTGGAGATATTCGGTCTCGTCGAGCACGAGGTGCTGGATCAAGGGCTCGCCATAGACCCGCCGGCCAAGCGAGCGGGCGCGCCGGATGGCCTCGTGGGCCTCGATCGACGACGTATGGACGATGTAGAGCGGCACACCCGCCTGATCGGCCAGCATGACGGCCCGGTTGGCGGCCTCGCCCTCGACCTCCGGAGGGCGGGAATAGGCGTGGCCCTCGGGGCCCGTGACGCCGGACGCCAGCAGTTCCGCCTGCAGCGCCGCCACCACGTCGCCGTTTTCGGCATGGACCAGCGGCATGGCGCCGAGTTCGGCGCATCGCTTGAACGAGGCGAACATTTCCTCGTCGTCGACCATCAAGGCGCCCTTGTAGGCCATGAAATGCTTGAACGTGGTCACGCCTTTGGCCACCACCGCGGCCATCTCCTCGCGAATCGCGTCCGACCAGGACACGATGCACATGTGATAGGCGTAGTCGGTCCTGGCCGTGGCCGAGCGCCGGTCCCAATCGGCCCAGGCGTCGAGCAGCTTCTGCCCATGGTTCGGGATGCAGAAATCCACCACCATGGTGGTGCCCCCGGCCAGCGCGGCCTTGGTGCCGGTGTCGTAATCGTCGGCCGTGGTCGTACCCATGAAGGGCATTTCGAGGTGGGTGTGGGGGTCGATGCCGCCCGGCATCACGTAACAGCCGGCGGCGTCGACGACCTTGTCGCCCTGGAGGTTCGGGCCGACCCCGGCGATCCGCTCGCCCTCGATCAGCACGTCGGCCGCGAAACTGCGCGCCGCCGTCACGACCGTTCCGCCCCTGATCACCGTCGACATGGATGCAATCCCGTTTGTGTCCTTCGGCGGTCAGCCGACGATCTCGGCTTTGTCCAGCACGGCATGCAGCAGCACTTCGGTGCCGGCACTGGCCCAGGCCGGCGAGATCTCCTCGGCCTCGTTATGGCTCACCCCGTCGACGCAGGGCGTGAAGATCATCGCGGTCGGCGCTACCCGGGCCATGTAGCAAGCGTCATGCCCAGCGCCCGAAACGATGTCGCGGTGGCTGAGGCCGCAGCGCTCGGCAGCGTGGCGCACGGCCCCGACGCAGCCGGGATCGAAGGCGACCGCCGCGTAGGAAAAGACCTGCTCGATCGCGGCCTCGAGCTTTGCCGCGGCCGCGATCTCGGCGATGCCGTCCCGCAGGGCACGGTCCATGAGGATCAGGACCGCATCGTCCGGGTGGCGGAACTCGCAGGTGAGGAAGACCTCGCCCGGGATCACGTTGCGCGAATTTGGATGGGGGTTGAGCATCCCCGTGGTCGAAACCGCCAGCGGCGGATGGGCGAGGCCGATGCGGTTCACCAGTTCGACGACACGGGCCGCGCCGACGAGCGCGTCGCGCCGACGCGGCATGGGGGTCGAGCCGGCATGGCTCTCGAAGCCTTTCAGCGTGACCTCGTACCAGCGCTGCCCCTGCCCGTGCGTGACGACGCCGATATCGACGCCCTCGTCCTCCAGGATGGGACCCTGCTCGATGTGGAGCTCGAAGAAGGCATGGATGTCGCGCCCCCCCACCGGTGCATCGCCCTTGAAGCCGATGCGCTCGAGTTCGTCGCCGAGCCTCAATCCGTCGCGGTCCTTCACGTCATAGGCTTCGTCGAGCGTGTAGGCGCCGGCGAAGACGCCCGACGCCACCATGGCGGGCGCGAAGCGCGAGCCCTCCTCGTTGGTCCAGTTGGCGACCTCGATGGGGTGACGCGTCCTGATATTGAGGTCGTTCAAGGATCGCATCACCTCAAGGGCGCCCAGCACGCCCAGCACCCCGTCGAACTTGCCGCCCGTCGGCTGGGTGTCGAGGTGGCTGCCCATCACCACGGGCGGCAGGCTCTGGTCCTCACCGCGACGCCGGGCGAACATGTTGCCCATTCGGTCGACCGTCATGCCGAGACCCGCCTCGGCGCACCAGCGCGCGAAGAGGTCGCGGCCCTGGCGGTCGAGATCGGTGAGGGTGAGGCGGTTGCAGCCCCCCTTGGGCGTCGCGCCGATCTTCGCCATCTCCATCAGACTGTCCCAAAGTCGCGCGCCGTCGATGCGGATGTTGGACGGATCTGGCATGAGCGACCTCGAAGGGCGCGCGACATCGCGGTCGCGACGCTCGTCAATGTTACCGACAGAGTCTGCCGTCGGTCAAACCCGCGGATTCGCGTCCGCCCGGCCCCTGCGGCGTTCCGCAGTCGTAGGCGCCCCGGCGTGACAGCGGAAGCGATCCCGCCTAATGGATCGGCGCGTTGGCGGGGGAGATCACCATGCGGTTGAGCGCGCGCAATCAATTGAAAGGCAAGATCCTCGAGGTGTCGAAGGGCCAGACCACGGCCCGCGTGCGGATCGATATCGGGGGCGGCGTCATCGTGACGTCTTCCGTCACCAACGAGGCCGTGGACGATCTCGGACTCGAGGCCGGCATGGAGGCCTATGCCATCGTCAAGGCGTCCGACGTCATGGTGGCGGTCGGCTGATGGCGTTCCGCCAGCGGTTCGCTCCTTTCATCGGCCTGGTGCTGCTGTCCGGGTCCGCCTGGGCCCAGGATGCGGGCGGTTGTGCCAGGTTCAAATGGTCGATCGCCCGCGAGCAGTCGGCCTTTGCGACGGCTGGTCTGCAAGCCGTCGCGCCGGGCAAGCCGCTCCCCCGCATCATGGATCCGGCGGTCGTCAGGCTGCAGCCGGTGGCCGAGGTCGCCTTCGTGCAGCCGCCGGGCCACAAGCCGCGCGACGGGACGTTCGGCGGCGTGTTCAAGCTGCCGCCCATCGCGGTCGCTGGGACCTATCAGCTCACGCTGTCGGACGACGCCTGGATCGACATGCTGCAGGGCGGCCACGAGGTCCGCTCCTCGGCCGTCTCGGGCGTCAAGGACTGCCCCGGCATCCGCAAGAGCGTCCGCTTCACTCTGCAGACGGGTGACGCTTCCGTGCAGATCAGCGGCTCGCCGAGCGCCAGCATGAAGGTCGAGCTACTGCCGGCCGACTAGCATGCGCAGGGCAATCGGGTGAACGCTGTGGCGGCCTCGCCTCCTCCACCGCACTCTCGTGCGGTTCCCCTCCTCCGCTCCGCAGAGGAGGATGTGCCGCTAGATGGGGCGCGTATCCTCCTCCGCAGCGCGGAGGAGGGGGACCACGCGAGGTCGAGCTTGCTCGGCCAGCGTGGTGGAGGAGGCGACGCAGGGTGAACGGCTCCGAAGGAGCTTTCACCCGATCGCCCCAGTAGCACGCGCCGGGCGGATTGACCGCGGTCTTCCACGCTCATAGCCTGATGTCCGAGCCCCGGCGGAGACCGCGGCCGGACCTGGAGGACGACGCCCGTGAGCACGAGATCCCGACAAGACCGCCGCGACGTTCTGCGCCTGATCGCGGCCGGCGCCGCCGGCATCACGCTGCCGCTGGCGTTCGGCACCGCCGCCCGCGCGGCCGACAAGCGCGTCGGGCTCGTGGTCAAGAACCTCGGCAACTCCTATTTCGACGCCTGCCGCGATGGCGCGTTGGAAGCCGCCAAGGCGATCGGCGGCATGGAGATCATCTATACGGCCCCGACCAAGCCGACTGCCGAGGACCAGATCGCGGTGCTCGATTCGCTGCTGGCCCAGAAGGTCGACGGAATCATCGTAGCGGCCGACGACGCCAACGCGCTCGTGCCCTTCGGCAAGAAGGCGGCGCAGCGCGGCATCAAGGTGATCTCGTTCGATTCGGCCATCGCGCCCGGTGGGCGCCTGGTCCACCTCGCTGCCTCCTCGACGGACCTCATCGGCGCCAAGCAGGTGCAGATGATCGCCAAGACGCTGAAGAACGAGGGCGAGGTCGCGATCCTGTCGGCCTCCTCCACCATGACCAACCAGAACTCCTGGATCGCGGCCATGAAGGAGGAATGGAAGAAGCCCGAATATGCCAAGATGCCGCTCGTCGCGACGGTCTATGGCGACGACCAGGACGACAAGAGCTATCGCGAGATGCAGGCGCTGGTGAAGGCGCACCCCAACCTCAAGGGCGTCATCTCGCCCACCACCATCGGTATTAGGGCCGGCGCCAAGGCCATCATGGACGGCGGGCTCATCGGCAAGGTCTACATCACCGGGCTCGGCCTGCCGTCGGAGATGAAGGACGCGGTGCTCAAGGGCGCCTGCGACAGCTTCGCGATCTGGAATCCGGTCGATTACGGCTATTCCGCCACCATGATCATGGCCGACATCCTGGGCGGCGCTGCCACGGCGCCCGGCTCGATCCTGAAGATCGGCCGCAAGGGCGAGACCAAGGTCGGACCGGACGGCGAAGCCGTGATGGGCGAGCCTTTCACCTTCGACAAGGCCAACGTCGAGCAATACGCCAAGATCTTTTGAAGGCCGACGCCTCGTCTCGCCCTGCGGCTACGGCATCCACGCATTGCCACGCCGGCTAGCCTCGAGCCATCCCTCAAGGTCCCCCTCTCGGCCGAGCGAACCATATTGCCCGATCCTGCACCCACCCTCGCGGTCGCCGGGCTCTCGAAGAGCTTCCCGGGCGTGCGGGCGCTCCACCACGTCGCGTTCGCGCTCCATCCCGGCGAGGTGACGGCGCTGATCGGCGAGAACGGCGCCGGAAAGTCGACCCTCGTCAAGCTCCTGACCGGGCTTCACGCCCCCGACGAGGGCGAGATCCTGGTCCGGGGCGAGGCGCGCCGCTTCGCCTCCCCGCGCGACGCCTGGGCGGCCGGGATCGCGGCGATCCACCAGGAAACCGTGATGTTCGACGACCTCACGGTCGCTGAGAACATCTTCATGGGCCATATGCCGGGCGGCACGCTGGTCGACTGGCGCACGGCGCGGACCAGGGCCGCGGCCCTGCTTCGGCGGATCGATGCGGATTTCGGCCCCGACACGCCCTTGAAGCGCCTGTCGGTCGCGCAGAAGCACATGGTCGAGATCACCCGGGCGCTGAGCCACGACGCCAGTGTCATCATCATGGACGAGCCGACCGCGGCACTGTCGGCCCACGAGATCGCGGACCTGTTCCGCATCGTCGATGCCCTCAAGGCGGAAGGGCGCGCCATCCTTTTCATCTCGCACAAGTTCGACGAGATCTTCCGGGTGTCGGATCGCTGGGTCTGCCTGCGCGACGGCGAGAAGGTGGGCGAAGGCCTGACCCGCGATGTCGGCGAGTCGGACCTCGTCAGGCTGATGGTGGGCCGGCCGATCGATCAGGTCTTTCCCAAACGCGATGTCGCGCTCGGAAAAGACGTGCTGGCGGTCGAGGGCCTCTCCAACGCCACGGAGTACGAGGATGTCTCGTTCACGCTCCGGAGCGGCGAGATCCTGGGCTTCTACGGCCTCGTCGGCGCCGGCCGCTCGGAAGCCATGCAGGGGCTGTTCGGCATGAGCCGGCCGACGCGCGGCCGCGTCACGCTGAACGGACGGCCTCTGGCGGTCGCAACGCCGGCCGACGCCATTGCGGCAGGCATCGCCTACGTGCCCGAGGACCGGCAGCAGCAGGGCGCCATCCTGCCGTTCGGCGTCCGCGAGAACGTCACTCTGGCGTCTCTCGCCCGGCATGTGAAACGGGGCTTCCTGTCGCGAAGCTCCGAGCGGGACGCGACCCGCGCGCTCGGTCGGCGCCTGTCCGTCAAGGCCGCCTCTTGGGAGCAGAGCCTCGGCGAACTCTCCGGCGGCAACCAGCAGAAGGTGGTGATCGCCAAGTGGCTGGCCACGCACCCCGCCGTGATCATCCTCGACGAACCCACGAAGGGCGTCGACATCGGGTCCAAGGCCGCGGTCCACGATTTCATCGGCGAACTGGTCGAGGAGGGCCTGGCCGTGATCCTGGTGAGTTCCGAATTGCCGGAGGTCATGGGCCTCGCCGACCGGATCCTGGTGATGCAGGAGGGGCACGTCGTCGGGGAGTTCCGACGCCATGATCCGTCGTGGAGCGCCGAAGCCATCGTGGCGGCCGCCACGGGCGCCCCGCTGGCCGCGGCCGCAGAGTGAAGGCGCTCGCCCGACATCGCGAGGCGATCCTCGCCGCCATCGTCGTGGCGATGACGGCGGCAATCGGCACCTATGCGCCGGTGTTCGTCACGCCGGACAGCCTCGCCGGCACCATGAACGATACCGCCTTCCTGTTCATGATGGCGCTGGCCCAGATGGCCGTGATCCTCACGCGCGGCATAGACCTCTCGGTCGCGGCCAACCTGGCCCTGACCGGGATGCTGACCGCGATGGTGGCGCGTGCCCATCCCGGCCTGCCCGCGCTCGCCTTCGCGGTCCTGGGCCTCGCGATCGGCCTCGGCTTCGGGCTGGTCAACGGGGCGCTGATCGCCGGGCTCGGCATCCCGCCGATCGTGGTGACGCTCGGGACGCTGGCGATCTTCCGTGGGATGATCGTGGTGGTGGGCGGCGGCGGCCAGGTGAATGCATCCGACATGGGCGAAGGCTTCCAGTCGCTGCCGAGGTCGACCTTCCTCGGCCTGTCGAGCGTGTTCTGGATCGCGGTCGCGGTCGCGGTCCTGGCGTGGCTGTTCCTCGGCCTGACGCGCCCCGGCCGGGGGCTCTACGCGGTCGGCTGCAACCCGGTGGCGGCGCGCTATTGCGGCATCGATCTCGGCCGCCAACAGCTGATCGCCTATTCGATCTCGGGCGCGGTAGCCGGGCTCTGCGGCTATCTCTGGGTGGCCCGCTACGGCGTCGCCTATGTCGAGATCGCCACCGGCTACGAACTCACCGTGATCGCGGCCTGCGTGATCGGCGGCGTCTCGATCGGGGGCGGCATCGGCACGGTGCCGGGCACGCTGCTCGGCGCATTGTTCATCGGCGTCATCGTCAATGCCCTGCCGGTCATGCAGGTCTCGCCCTTCTGGCAGATGCTGGTGTCGGGCGCCGTCATCCTGCTGGCCGTCTCACTGAACGCCCGCGCCGAGGCACGGCCCGACAAGCTGATCCTGTCGCGCGCGCGACAGGACGCCGCGAGGGCACGATGACCGACATCCTCCCGCGCAAGCCCGGCTCCGCCACGGCGACGGACCCCGCGGACCCCGCGCGACGCTACGCGGTCGCGGACCGGCCGCCGCGGCGCCTGAGCGACATCCTGCTCCGCTGGGAAACGATCCTGCTCGCGCTGCTGCTCGCGGTATTCGTCGCCAACACACTGATCTCGCCCTATTTCCTCGATCTCTACAATCTCGCCGACACGACGTACAACTTCTCGGAAAAGGCCATCATCGCGCTCGGGATGGCGCTCTTGATCCTGATCCGCGAGATCGACCTCTCGGTCGCCGCCATCGTGGCGCTGGCGTCGCTCGCGATCGGCCTGCTGGCCGCGCATGGCGCGCCGGTCTCCGTGCTATTGGCGGGGGGCCTCGCGGTCGGGCTCGCCTGCGGGGCGTTCAACGGCCTGCTGGTCACCTGGACCCGGGTGCCCTCGATCGTCATCACGATCGGCACCATGTCGCTGTTCCGCGGCCTCGCCCAGGTGACGCTCGGCGACGAGGCGCTGACCAGCTTTCCGCCCGACTACCTGTCGCTCGGCCAGTCCTATGCCATCCAGATGCCGCCGGCGCCGCTGTCCTTCCTGATCTTCCTGGCGCTGTCCTCGATCGTTGCGCTCGTCCTGCACGGCACCGCGACGGGCCGACGGCTCTTCGCGATCGGCGCCAATCCGGTGGCGGCGCGCTTCTCGGGCATCAGGGTCGACCGCTTGCGCTTCGTGCTGTTCACGCTCTCGGGCCTGCTGTCCGGCCTCGCCGCCGTGCTGCTCACGGCGCGCATCGGCGTGATGCGGCCCAACATCGCGCTCGGCTGGGAACTCGACGTGATCACCATGGTGGTGCTGGGCGGGGTCGCGATCACGGGCGGCACCGGCACGATCGGCGGCGTGGTGCTGTCGGTGTTCGTGCTCGGGCTCGCGACCTTCGGCCTGTCGCTGATGAACGTGCCCGGCATCGTCATCAACGTGCTGCTCGGCCTCCTGTTGATTCTGTCGATCGCGGCCCCCATCGTGGCGCGCCGCCTGATCGGCGGGCGGTGAACCCACGTTCGCGAAAGGATCGGCGATGACGACGCTCGACGGCAAGGTGGCCTGGGTGACGGGCGCGGGCAGCGGCATCGGCGAGGCCGCGGCGCTAGCGCTGGCCGGGGCGGGCGCGCGGCTCGTGCTCACGGGCCGCCGCACCGAACCGCTCGACGACCTGGCCGAGAGGATCGCGCGGACCGGTGGGACCGCGATGGTGTCGGCCGGCGATCTGGCGCTCGGCGAAACGGCGGGCACCATCGCCGCAGCCATCGAGGCGCGGTTCGGACGGCTCGACATCCTGGTCAACAATGCCGGCATGAACATCGCGGCTCGAAGCTGGCGGGACCTGATCCCGGCCAGCATCGACACGGTGATGGGCGCCAATCTGTCGGCCGCCTTCTACTGCGCCGCCGCGGCCCTTCCGGCGATGCGCCGCCAGCGGGACGGCGTGCTGATCCACACGGCCTCCTGGGCCGGCCGGTACATCAGTCCGATGAGCGGCCCCGCCTACACGGCCGCCAAGCACGCCGTGGTGGCGATGAGCCAGAGCATCAACGTGGAGGAATTTCGCAACGGCATCCGCTCGACCGCCATCCTGCCGGCCGAAGTCGCGACCCCGATCCTCGACCGGCGCCCCGTGCCGCCGGATGCGGCGGCCCGCGCCGCCATGCTGCAGCCCGACGATCTCGCCGCTCTGGTGCTGTTCGTCGCGACCCGGCCCGCGAGCGTCTGCCTCAACGAAGTGACGATCAGCCCGACCATGAACCGCATGTATGGGATGTAAGCGCCGTCTCCCCTCTCCCTTGTGGAGAGGGGCC
>JAABUU010007932.1_pt1 | contig 10749 bp, 14 predicted proteins | sample 5559301 | NCBI WGS metagenome assembly JAABUU01 (sample SAMN10711884, study PRJNA513360) | rock metagenome | isolation source: Antarctica rocks | place: Antarctica: Victoria Land, Richard Nunatak white
GCGCACGGAGAGCCGACGCGAGACGGAGATCGCCCTCGCTGTCGGCATCCTGAACCAGATGCTTGAACTCGGACACCCGGAATACATCCGCTTCGCCTAACAGCAGGATCGTGTCCCACCACGTGGTGTAGGAGCGGTGTTCCTGGGTAGCGTGGGCTACCGGGGTTAGGCTGCCAGGGCTGGCATGCTGACCGCGAGATCATCGCCGAGCGGCGCGATGGTTTCCAGGGTCATATAGCGGGCGCGCTGGACGACCCACTCGTCGTTCTGCTCCAGCAGCAGGGCGCCAATCAGGCGCGTGACCGCAGCCTCGTTCGGAAAGATGCCGACCACGTCGCTGCGGCGCTTGATCTCGCCGTTAAGGCGCTCGAGTGGATTGGTGCTGTGCAGCTTGGCCCGGTGCTGGGCCGGAAATCCCATGTAGGCCAGCACGTCAGCCTCGGCATCGTCCATCAGCCTGGACAGCTTCGGCACCCGGGGCCGGGCCTGATCGGCGACCTCGCGCCACTGCTTGCGGGCGGCTTCGGCGTCGTCCTGGGCAAATGCGGTGCCGACCCAGGCCGAGACGATGCGGCGCTGGGTCTTGCCCGCATAGGCCAGGGCGTTGCGCATGAAATGCACGCGGCAGCGTTGCCACGTGGCGCTGAGGATTTTGGCAATTGCTGCCTTGAGACCCTCGTGGGCGTCCGAGATCACCAGCTTGGTGCCGCGTAGCCCACGGCGCGCCAGACTGCGCAGGAACTCGACCCAGAACGGCTCCGCCTCGCTGTGGCCCACGGTCATGCCCAGCACCTCGCGCCTGCCGTCAGTGTTGACGCCGACTGCGATGATGACCGCGACCGAGACGATCTGGTGGTCGCGCCGGACCTTCACGTAGGTGGCGTCCAGCCAGACGTAGGGCCAGTCACCCTCGATCGGGCGGTCAAGGAAGGCACCCACTCGCTCGTCGATCTCGGCGCACAGCCGCGACACCTGGCTCTTGCTGATGCCCTCCATCCCCATGGCCTTGACCAGGTCGTCGACGGAGCGGGTGGAGATACCCTGGATGTAGGCTTCCTGGATGACGGCCGTCATCGCTTTCTCGGCCATACGCCGCGGCTCGAGAAAGGACGGGAAGTAGCTGCCGCGACGCAGCTTCGGGATGCGCAGTTCAACCGTGCCCGCCCGGGTCTCCCAGTCCCGCTCGCGATAGCCGTTGCGCTGGTTTGTCCGCCCGGCGCTGCGCTCACCAGGGGCAGCTCCGCAGACGGCCTCAGTTTCCAGCTGCATCAGGCGCTCTGCGGCAAAGCCGATCATCTCGCGCAGGAATGTTGCGTCCGAGCCTTTCTCCAGCAGCGCGCGAAGGGCAGTCTTGTCGTCGGTCATCGTGGTGGTCCTCGGGTTCAGGTTGTGTCTCGACAACCCAACCCTACCCAAGATCACCGCGGTGGCTGCTGATCCCTCAGCGGCCTCCTACACCACGCCCCGGGACACGACCAACAGCAGACGCCAACAGGCGGGTGCTGCCCTCTCGCTGATCCCTGCAACATAGTCATATACAGCTCACCCTGGCGCGCGGCCAGGTCGCGCACTGCGCTCTCGATCTCCTCCCAAACCCCGCGGTTCAGGGCCGCGGTCTGCGGCACCATGTTGGCCAGCGAGAAGGTCTGCTGCTGGGCGTGCTCGTCCGGCATGTCGCCCGAAGGCGTCATGTGGCCGCGGTCATAGCCGGAGCGGCGGTAGTCAACGAGCTGCGCCTGGTCGGCGAACGGCAGGCGGTCGTCGGGGTGGAACTGCCCCTCGCGCGGCGTGCCGCGGGCCGCCTCAAGGCTGGCCGTGGCTCGGGTGCTCGGCCGACCAGACGGCACCGTGCGTAACGCCGGAGGCGAGCGCGGCATAGGCGTCGTTGCACAGCAGGGTGGTACGTTGCGCCAGCCTGGAGTTGACCAGGGCCGGCGGCTGGCCGCCCGGGAAGAACTGCGGGCAGGCCGGAGCCTGGGCTAGGGCCGCCACGGGCACGAGCAGCGCCAGGGCGAGCGGGAGGTCATGAGGGTTCATCATGATCGGAGCGTGACAGACGAGGACGCGAATGGTTCCGAGCATGGGCCGTCGTTGGGCATGTCTCTCGATGGGAAAAAGAGACATCTCTGTGGAGTGCGCCCCTGTGGGTGGACAGGTTGAGGCGATCTGATTGACCCCATGCTGGCGGGCCTTGCAGGAGTAAGGTCATGGCCAAGCACCGCGTCCACAGCATCGAGTTCAAGCGTCAAGTGGTGGCCGAGTACGCCGCCGGAGAAACGCTCTACGGCCTCGCCAAGCGGCATGATGTCTGCCGCAACCTGATCCGTGTCTGGGTCGCCAAGGCCGAAGCCGGCGAGTTCGACGAGGAGATCGAGGCAGCGAACCTGTTGTCGGCCTACGAGGCCAAGATTGCCGCGCTCGAGCGGCTGGTCGGGCGGCAGGCCCTGGAACTCGAGTTTCTAAAGGGGGCTTTGAAGCAAGGACGATCGAACAGAAACGCGTTTACGTCCGTGATCACCGGCCCGCCGGCCTCAGCATCACCCAAGGCTGTCGGCTGATGGGACTGGCCCGTTCCACCTACCACGATACGCCGGCCCCGGACGACCGGGATGCCGAGGTCCTTGCCTGTATCAAGGGCATCGGCGAGGAGTTCGAGGCCTACGGTTACCGCCGGATCTGTGCCGAGCTGCGTCATCAGGGGCTTGTGGTGAACAGCAAACGAGTCCGGCGGCTCATGCGCGAGCACGATCTGCAGCCCAGGCGTCGCCGACGCTACACCGCCACGACCGACAGCGACCACGATGAGCCCTTGTTCGAGAACAAGGCTCAGGGGATGACGCTGGACGGACCCAACCAGCTCTGGGTGGCGGACATGACGTACGTCACCGTCGTGGGCGGGTTCGTCTATGTCGCCGTGATCTTGGATGCCTGGTCCAGGCGTGTCATCGGCTACGCCATCAGCCGATCCATCGACGCCTGTCTTGCAGTTGCAGCGCTGAACGCGGCCATCAGAATCAGGAGCCCCGCCAAGGGCTGTGTACACCACAGCGATCGCGGGTCGCCCTACGCCAGTGCCGCCTATCGCAAGGTTCTGGCCGACAACCAGCTCGAAGGTTCCATGAGCCGGCGCGCAAACCCTTACGACAACGCCAAGGCGGAGAGTTTCATGAAGACGCTGAAGGTCGAGGCGGTCTATCCAATGGCCTACGAGACGTTCGCTGACGTCGTCGCTGACCTCCCGCGCTTCATCGATCAGGTCTACAATGCCCGTCGGCTGCACTCAGCCCTGGGCTACCTCAGCCCCACTGCCTTCGAGGATCAACACGCCCGCCAGCAGGTCAAAAGCGCCGCCTGAAATCGTCCACCCACAGGGGCGCACTCCACTGTCTTGGGTTCAGTCGGCTTCGTCTCCCGACACGCTCGCCAGGTCGAGACCCTCGTAGAATTCGGCGATCGGGACCTCGATGCCGATCTCCGGCATTGCCAGAATAGAGGCTGGGCCCAGGAGATGGCCCACCCAGTCATCACCGATACGTTCGAACATCGTGCCGGCAATCTGGGCCTGTTCCAGCATGACGTAGCGCCGGACGGAGAGTGTGGAAGCATACTCGTGGTTCTTGATGGTCCGGTCGGTCCGAGCCGTGCCCTTGCTCAGCACCTCGAAGATTACGACGGGATCGGGAGCAACCATGCCGTCCAGCTGGATCGGCCCACACGTCACGTAGGCATCCGGATAGCGGATGCTGCCCATGACCTCGATCTTGAGGTTGCTGCCGTTAATGCGACACATCTTGCCTCGAAGACGGGTGCCAAGGGCAATCACCACGTTCACCTGGACCGCGTCATGTGCGCGGGAGCCACCTGTCATGGCGACAGGCTGAAGCCCGTCGAACTCATGACGCAGATCCTGACGCTCCTCCCAATCGAGGAACTCGGCCATGGTCATCGGCTGGCGCAGGGCGACATTCATGGCAGATAGCCTAGCACTGGCCGGCATGGTTTTGCTCTTCTGAAACGACAGGCAGGCTGGCCAGCATTACCCGGCCCAGCCAGGACGGTCCGTGCGAGTTGCGCAGCCGGTGCAGCAGCGGCTCGGCCGAGGCACGCATCCACTCCGTCCGCAGCTCCGCCTTCCAGGTTCGGCCATGGCAACGGGCATAGGCGCGCAGCGCCTCGACCTGGGCCAGCATCAGCGGCGGGTAGTCCGCCTCGACGGCGGCGTGCGCAGGAGCGCGCATGTCAGGTCTCCTCGATGGCGTCGAGCCACCAGTCCGACTGCTGCTCGGCGGCCTCGGCCTCGCGCAGCAGCGTGCAACGCTGCCGCTGGGTGAGGCAGGGATCGTCGGCCTGGTGGCGGAGGCTCTCGGCCTCGCGCCGCCAGGTGCGGGCGCTGGCGAGGCAGCCGGCGTCGAGGCGCGCGCCGACGCTGTTGCCGTGCGGGTGGGCCTGACAGTGCATGTCATGCCTCCGTGCGACCGGAGGCGCAGCGGCGGACGTGCGTGCTCACCCGGCGCGCGGGTGTCCCGTGGCGGATCATGGCGGGCTCCTGAATCGAGAAAGGCCCGCACGGCATCTGCCGGCGGGCCCTTCTGGTGGCGGGGGGAGTGTTACCGGCTGCCCTGGGCAGCCGGGACGGTCAGTGCGGCGGGAACAGGTGCAGCAAGGACATCAGGATGGCGATCGACAGGCCGGCCGTCATCAGGATCGTCGCCATGAGCCACTTTGTCTGTGCATGGCTTGCGGTCTCGATCTGAAGCTTCAGGGCAGCAAACCCGGCGTCCATGTCGGTCTTGGTAGCGAGCCTCAAGATCTCGTCCTTCCGAACCAGGTCACTGATGTCGGCCGCCCTACCTGCTTCGTCCAGGGGGCCTTGAGGCCGACAAGGGTTTGATATAGCGGCAGATCAGGCGGGCCGCTTGGCCCGGCGAGGTCGGGTAGGCACCCGGCATTACTGCCGGGCACCCCCCTCAGAACCGGACTTGAGAGTTTCCGGTGCCGTCGCGAGTGTGGTGGAAATGGCTTGGCTGGGTCGTCTCCGGAGGGCTGAGGTTGGCTGCTGTCAGGCGGCTTAGTCAAGCGGGACGGGGTCGGCGAGCTTGTCTGCGAGGGTTTGCCACCCGTCCACCTTTCGCATGGTGATCTGGCCCGAGGCCATCAGCGCCCAGAACAGCATGGCCGCGGTCTCGGCGGACGGCAGCACGGTCTGCGTCTTGATCAGGCGCTTGAACTCCTCGTGCAGCCGCTCGATGGCGTTCGTGGTCCGTGCCGAGCGCCACTGGCAGGGCGGCAGGCGGAGGAAGGCGAACAGGCGGTCGCCGGCCTCCTCCAGGCTGGTCGCCACCGCTGGGCACCGCAGCCGCCACTTGCGCAGGAACGCCCGGCGGCGCTCCTGCACGGCCTTGGGCGTGTCGGCGTAGATCATGTCGGTGTAGTCGGCCGTGACCTCCTCGTGCAGCGCATCGGGCGCATGAGCCAACAGGTTGCGGTGCTTGTGGACCGTGCATCTTTGCGCCGGCACATCGGGCCACAACGCTGCCAACGCCCGCTCCAGCCCGGCCCCGCCGTCGGTGACGAGGAAGTCCGGCGTGCGCAGGCCACGCCCGACCAGGCTGTCCAGGATGGCACGCCAGGCCGCCTCACTCTCGCCGCCCATGTTCTTGACGGCCAGGAGCACCTTCTGCCCGTCCCGACGCACCCCGAGCACCACCAGCAGCGAGATGTTCGTGGCTTTGCGGTCCAGGCGCACGCGCACGACGGTGCCGTCCAGGATCAGGCGCACCACATCCTCCCCGGCCAGATCGCGCTTGTTCCAGGCGTCCCAGTCCACGCGCACCTTGCGCCACGTCCGGCTGACCACGTCCTTGCCCACAGCACCGCCGAACAGGGCGGCCAGCGCGCGCCTGACCCGGCGCGTGTTGGTGCCGGACAGGTAGGCGCCGGCAATCAGCGCCTCGACCTGGCGCGTCATTCGGGCGTAGCGGGGCAAGGACGCGCTGCGCCACTCGTTCGTGCCGCCGTCAGCCGCGGCCATGCGGGCGCGCGGCACCTCCAAGTGAACCGGGCCGAAGCTGCCCAGGAGCTGGCGCTCCCGCATCCCGTTCCGGTAGCCCCTCAGCTCGCCGGTGGCGCGCTCGGACCGGCTACGCCCCAGCGCCGCCGCCAGCTCCTGCTCCAGCAGCTCCTGGATGAACCCGCGCACCTGCTCCGGGATGCCCGCCTCGATCGGGTCGAACCAGGCGTCTGCCGCAAATAGCCGCGTGCCGTCCGCTTCCGCTGTCGTGCTACCCTGTTCCATGGCGTGGTCTCCGCCGGCGTGCCAACGCCGGAATGGCTCGTTGCTACAAGCCGGAGACTATGCCACCAACCATTTCCACCACATCCACGACGGCACCCTGAAGCTCAAACGATCCATGCACGGCCGCGCCAAGCTCGACCTGCTCCGCCAACGCCTGCTGCTCGCAGCGTAACAACCACACAAAGCGCGGAAGAGCCACTTCAAGGGGGACAGGTCAAGTTTGCAGGGGGAAACCAGGGCTCTCAGAACCTCGACCTGACGCCACCGTAGACCGAGAGAGGCGCGCCGGCGAAGATTGAGCCGGTGCTTTGCCGGAGGCTCTGCGCCCCGTTCTCGATCCCTGCCGAATTGATCGAGTCGGAGAGGTCGGTGGCGCTGCCGACTGTAACACGGTTGAACAGGTTCAGGATCTCAAGGAAGAACCGCACGCGCGAGATGGCGCCGAAGCCGGCAGGCGGGTCGTAGTGCAGGTCGAGGTTGACGAGGGTGGCCGCGGCGGCACCAACCAGGTTCGCGTTGTCGAGGCGGTAGGAGTCGCGCCAGTTGAATTCCAGGAAGCCTCCAAGCCCGGCCAGCCTGCCGCTCGGGACCTGGTAGATAATCCTGGCGTCGACGTTGTTCGGGACGACGCCCGGGATGCGGTGTCCGGCGCGGTTGAACGGTACCGACACGGTCCCGGCGCTCAGCCGCTCCACGTAGCTCGTGTACACCTGGTCGTCGAACAGCTGGTCGAGGGTCACACCGAGTGCGGGAGCAAGATGTGGCAGCGGCGACCACGCGAGGCCGACCTCCACGCCGCGATGCTGCGAGGCGGGAGCGTTGAAGGTAAAGTTCTGCAGGTTCACGCCGGGCGACTGCGTCACGAGCTCGTTGCTGAAGAACTCGTAGAACCCCGTGACCGACAGCATCAGGTCCTTGTTCGGCGACAGGGTCGCGCCGAGGTCGACGCCGACGTTGCTCTGCGACCGGAGCGTCGCGTTGTTTTCGAACTGGCCTACCGAGTTGATGAAGAGCTGATTGAACTGGGGTGTCGCGTAGCCGGTGCCGACGCGGGCGCGCAGGACGGTCGCGTTGTCCGGAGTGTAGACGAGCGAGCCTTCGGGCGCGATGTTGTGGAAAATCCCAAGCGCATCGACGTGGTGCGCGGTGGGCCCGCCGTTCGTCGGGTAGGCAAAGTTGACATCGGCCGCGTCTATGCCGGAGACCTCGCCGCCGAGCCCCAGCACGGCCTCCAGGCGCGAGTTGAGGCTGAGCCGCTCCTCGAAACGCGCGCCGATGTTCCACTGCGTCCCGTGAATTGTCTGCACGACCGCTGAACGGACTCCAACCGGCGTGAGATTGTAGAACCTGGAGTCGATCAGCTCGCCGTTTGCGTTGCCCCCTACCAGAGTCGTGCTCGACAGCCCAAACAGGGTGCCGCGATGGGTGAGGGTCGATGTGCCTTCGAAGGCCGGAATATTGGCGATGTTCGAGGTCGACGACAGCGGCTGATCGATATCGCGCTGGTCAAAGACGACCTGCGTCCTGATGGCGGTGTCGGCATCGAAGTCATGATCCCAGCGAAGTCCCGTGACCGTTCTCCTATCGTCACGACCGATTCCTGCCGCCTGTGGGCTGACGTTGACAGCGGGTCCGTTCGCGCCGTTGAGGAACAGCCTGACGCTCGCGCAGCCGGCCGACTGCAGGCCACCGCAGTCCTTCTGGTATGGATTGAGCCCGAACTGGCTGATCGACAGACGCAACGGAAGCCGTATGTCGGTGTAGTTGTTGATGACCTTGAGCGTGATGACGTCGGACGGCGTGACCTGGTAGCTCCCGATCGCGTTTACCGTCGACGTGTCGAAACGCTGGTTCGCGATGAAGCCGCTGCCCCGGTAGTTGCTTCCGAAGATCGAGCCCTCCACCGCGCCGGCCTTGCCGCCCACGTCGACCCAGTCCTCGTAGCTGTTGAAGCTGCCGAACTCGGCGCCGAGCTCCGCACCGTTGATCGCACCGCCTGGCCTGGTCCTGAAGTCAATGACCCCATCGACGGCGTAGTTTCCATACAGCGTCGAGGAGGGTCCCTCGAAAACGTTCACGTCGACATAGGCATGCGAGTCGACAAGGTCGGCGCGTGACATCCCATCCGGCTGGGTGATCGGGAACCCGTCGTCGAACAAGAGGATGTTCTTGATTCCACCGACCTGCCGGTCATTTGAGCCACGGATTGAGATCGACGTGTCGCGGGGTCCGCTCCCGGTGATCTCCGTCACCCCGGGTACTGTCAGCAGCAGGTCGGCAGACGTAAGGTCCGATGTGTCCTTGAACGCGTCCGAACCCACGTTGACGACGGTCTGGCCCGGCGAGACCGTCAGCGGTGCCTTTCCGGTCGGAGCGACGGTGATCGTCTCGATCGGCACCGGCGAGGTCTGTGCGCGAGAGCTCGCGGCGCCCAGGATGCAACCGCCCGCGACCAGCAGGGTGACTGCGCGTCTCGGCCGGCGGGCCGCATGCGCCGCTGTCGGATCCATGATCGTCCACATGCTAAGCCGCATCGATGGTCACTCCGGCTCAACTGCTGCCGAGTGGCGGATAGCTGACGTAAAGCTGACGAACAAGTGACGCTATAATGGCGTTGTAATCCTGCCACACGTGATACCGGCGTGACAAAGAATAGTGCGCGCCAAACTGATTTTGCATTTCAGCGCTTGTCATATGCACCGAGATGAACGACCTGCGGGCAGGTCGCCGAGTGCCGGTCCGGGGAAGTGAGGAGCAGGGAGGGCAGGCGTGCTGTCCATGATCCAGGCAGTGACTGGGTTTTCTCGCTTCTGATCTCAGCGTGTTCCAACGGTACTCAGGGTCGGTTCCGTGACGCTGTCTGCAGCCCGCACCAAAGCTAGGCAGCCAGGGTCAAATCATAATTCGTCTGGTTCGCGAGGACCCGGAGAGACGGCAATATGGATCAAATCAGCCTCACGCAGTATCGCCGCGCGGGGAGCCCGGTGCCGAACGTCACTTCGCCCCGTTTCAGCAAGCGAGCGCCGACTGGTCTACCCGATCAGAACGAAGGATTAGGAGCGGGGCACAAAAGCCGGTGCTGCCTCCATTTGCAGAGACGTCGCGTCGATTTTTGCAGCCCATTCATCCTTTGCTTTGGAATAGTCAAAGGTCAGCGCCAACGGCGACACAGCCACCAGCCGTCCGCCGGACTCCACAACATAGGCCTTGACGTTCACACCGCGGAAGGCAATCCGCCGGATCGTCCCGATATGTTCGTGGAGGTCGTTCTGCACGTCGATGCCGGCGATCTTCGACACCATCGTCTCGTCCTGTTGCAGGGTGACTGCGAAGTCCGGGACCTTGCCGGCAGTGCCGACGTTCTGCGCAAACGCGGCCGAGGACATCAGCGTCGCTGCCGTCAGCGTAGTGAAAACTAGCCTCATCGCGAATCTCCCATGGTAAGCGACCACACGAACGGCTTACCCGGAGGATTTTTCCATCAGCCGCGACTATTTCGGAAATTGTCATCCTTCAGTCATGCTGAGCCGAGACGCGGAGAGAATCCAACCGACTGGCAGATGTTGGTCGGAGACTGGGAACATCTGGTGCGGGACAGGGGCGTCCTGGATCTGCTGATCCTCGACGATCCTCAGGAATTGCTGGATGAGGAAAACCGGGAGAGATTGGCGGCCGGCTTGCTGGACCTGCGGGTTGCCGGTGCCCAGATCTTCGTGACCACATATGACCGACGCTTCGCCGCAAGCGTAGCGGACCTCGGTAGGAAGGGTGTCACCGTCGACCATCGCTCCGTCCATCCTGCCACTGCATACCAGCCGACGTTGCAGGTCCCCGTCTCGGTGGCGATGCTCACGGTTTGCGAGGAGCGCCTTCGGTCCTGTCCGGATGATGTCCATGCCGTGCAGGAATACGCGTCGGAGTGCAGGGTATTCGTCGAAACCCGGCTTGGCGAGCTGTTCGACAACGCGGCCCATCCCGCCTGGTCGACGTGGCTCTTGTTGGGTTCCGGGGTGGTGAGGAGCACAGTCATGCGAGCAAGCCCGCGATGAGGGTGCCGAGGAGGGCTCTGCCTCTGCGACGTGCATTGTGCACGAACTGGAAGAAGCCGAGGTAGTCCGGCAGCTTCTCCTGCGAGATGCCACGATGCGGGCGAAGCCACGAGCGCAGCAGCGACCAAAAGCCCTCGATCGTGTTGACGTGGACCTCGCAGAAGCTGTCGCCATCCTCGTCGCGGGCGTATTCACCGCGCCCGTGGCAGACGCTCTTGTGGCCATAGCCCAAGCGTTCCAGGCGGGCGTAGATGCCATACTCGTCGGTGTGGATCAGGGTGCCCGGGCGACGGCGCCCGTGATGATCGGCTCGATCGTCTTCTGCCGCACGTTGGCCAGCATGTGCAGGACTACCTGACCGCCGCGCTGGATCAGGCCCAGGATGGGTGGCTTGTCCTTCTCCAG
>JAABUU010007933.1_pt1 | contig 10748 bp, 10 predicted proteins | sample 5559301 | NCBI WGS metagenome assembly JAABUU01 (sample SAMN10711884, study PRJNA513360) | rock metagenome | isolation source: Antarctica rocks | place: Antarctica: Victoria Land, Richard Nunatak white
GACATCGGGCGTGCGGACCCTGTGCTGTACCACGATCAGGACCGGGGCGCGCCGTGAGCTATACGGTCAAAGAGATTTTCTACACGTTGCAAGGCGAGGGAGCCAACACGGGGCGCCCCGCCGTCTTCTGCCGCTTCAGCGGGTGCAACCTGTGGACCGGCCGGGAGCAAGACAGGGGACGAGCGGTCTGCCGGTTCTGCGATACCGACTTCGTGGGCACGGCGGGCCTGGGCGGCGGGCGGTTCGCGTCGAGCGAGGACCTGGCCGCGGCGGTCGGGGCCACCTGGCCGTCCAGGGCGGGGCAGGGGGCCGGCGGCCGACCGCTGGTCGTCTGCACCGGGGGCGAGCCCCTGCTCCAGCTCGACGAACCGCTCATCGACGCGTTGCACGCGCGTGGTTTCGAGGTCGCCGTCGAGACCAACGGCACGCGCGGGGCGCCGCGCGGCCTCGACTGGATCTGCGTCAGCCCCAAGGCCCGGGCGCCCCTGGTCCTGCGCGCGGGGCACGAGCTCAAGCTCGTCTATCCGCAGGAGGGCGCCGACCCCGCGCATTACGCGGACCTCGCCTTCCAGCACTTCTTCTTGCAGCCGTTGGATGGACCCGCGCGCGCGCGCAACACGCAGCTAGCCCTGCGCTATTGCCTGGACCACCCCCACTGGCGGCTGAGCCTGCAGACGCACAAGCTGTTGGGCATCCCGTGAGCGTGAGCGAGAGAGGCGCGATGGACATTTTCAAAGAGTTTACCTTCGAGGCGGCGCACCACCTGCCCCACGCGCCGCCCGGCCATAAGTGCGGACGCCTGCACGGGCACTCGTTCCGGGTGGAGGTCCATGTGCGCGGGCCGGTGCGGGAGGAGGCCGGCTGGGTCATGGATTTCGCCGACCTCACGGAGGCGTTCCGGCCCCTCCACGCGCAGCTCGACCATGCCTATCTCAACGAGGTCGCCGGGCTCGCCAATCCGACGAGCGAGACCCTGGCGCGGTGGGTCTGGGAACGCCTCCAGCCCGCCCTACGGGGGCTATGCCAGGTGGTCGTGCGGGAGACATGCACGACGGGGTGCGTCTACCGGGGGGAGGAGGAGCGCCCCGAGCCCCCCCCACGGTGAGACGGATCGATGTGACGGCGTCGGACGACGCGATCGAACAACAACGAAAGGATCGATGATGGCATCCACAATCCCGGCGCCCCAGCGCACCCTGATCGACACGGCCTTTCCGGGGCGCGGCCTCGCCGCGCACGCGGCCCTCATGCTAGGGGGTAGCGCCCTCGTGGCCCTGTCCGCGCGCGTGACTATCCCGTTGCCCTGGGTCCCGCTTACCGGCCAGACCTACGCGGTCTTGCTGGTGAGCGCCCTGCTCGGCGGCCGGCGCGGCGCCCTGGCCCTGCTGGCCTACCTGGCGGAGGGCCTCGCGGGCCTCCCCGTCTTCGCCGACGGCCATAGCGCGTGGACCCTGTCCAGCGCGGGCGTGCCGACCATCATCGGGCCAACGGCCGGCTATCTTTTCTCTTACCCCGTCGTCGGCTTCGTGGTGGGCTCCCTGGCCGCACGGGGGTGGGATCGCACCGTCCGCCGCGCCATCGTGACCATGGTGATCGGGGAGACGCTCATCTATCTCGGCGGCGTGCCCTGGCTCGCCCACTTCGTCGGCGCGGCACAGGCTGTTCAGGTCGGGGTGCTCCCCTTCATCGCGGGTGACACCGTCAAGCTGTTGCTCGCCGCGGCCACGCTGCCGCTTGGCTGGCGGCTCTTGGGCACGGGGCGAGAAGTCTATCACGCGCACCCGCACCCGTGGGTGCGCTGAGGGGGAGAGCAAGGATGTCGGCGCCCGGTGCGGTAGCCGCGCCCGGAACGCGCCCCAGGCCAAATACAGGCGTCTGCCCCATCGTTCATCTTGCACGGGTGAGGATAGGCCAGCTGTGGGGCGTTAGCCGTCCACGCGTGGCCGCTCGACCAGCACAGGTTGTCCCCACTTTATGACGACGATGAAGCTACTGGCGAGGACCGCCTCCGCGCTCGGACGCGCGGCCCTGGAGTTCCGATCAATCAGGCTCACCAGACAGACGAGCAACGACGGAACAGCCGCGTCCGAGACTCTCTGACGCGGCTGTGTCTGGTTGATCCGGTCTGGTCTAACGAGTGGGCGGGTGGTCCACGTCCGGTGAGCGCACCAGCGTCATGCGGTCCGCCACATGGATGCGGCCGCCCTGGAGGATACGAGCTCGCAGCCCACCCCGCGTCCGTAAGGACTGACCAAGTCCGGGCCGTGTCAGGCTATCGAGATAGCGACAGGGGGCGCAGTCCCGGACGCCGACGAGGCGCGCGCCGCCAAGCTGGAACGTGCGGCCGATGAGATCGGTGAGCCGTACCCCCCGCGTGACGATGTTGCGCCGCAACTGCCCCGCGTCGATAGCCAGATCCTCGGCGACCTCGCCCTCGACAAGGGTCACCTCCTGGTCAGGCCACCGGAGATCACTCCAGTGGCCGCAGCGCGTGGCGTAGCGGTCACCGTTGATGCCAACGCCAGGCACGACCTCGACCCAAGTCCGCGGTTGCATCGGCGCCCCCGCGCGCACGGCCGTATACAGGCCAATGACCTGGGCTGAGAGCACGAGATCCCCTTGACGATCTACCATGCGGGTAAGTATATCTCCGGGTGTTATCCGCGTCAATTGCCCGTCTGAGGCGCCCGTGCCCGCTGTGACCACCACAGCTGACGACGCCTGACACAACGCGACGACGGGCTAGCGCAATCCGAGCGGAGGAGGCGTCGGCGTTCGGGGAAGGATCAGCATCGGCGTTCGGGGAAGGATCAGCATCGGCGTTCGGGGAAGGATTAGCATCGGCCCTCGACGCTGGGCGTGATGCGCCGACGTCACACGCCGCACCACGCCGCGTTGTTGTCTGCGACAGGCGACGAGCGCTCGCCCCCCCTCGCCATCGTCTATCCTGGTGGTGGACCACCTGCTGGTCAGACTGATACCTGGGGGGAAAGGGGACAATCGTGGGCGAGAAGGCGCTACGGACGGTCGCGATTTCGTGGCACATCTCCGCGCTGATCGAGGACCTGGCGCGGCGCGATGACGTGCCACCGGATGCCGTGGTGAGGGTTGCGGTCGAGCGCTATTGGAGACAACGACGCTAGGATGATGCGGGCGCGCGTCCTGCCTTGGGACAGGACGCGGCGTTGCTGGAGGCGGCGGGCGGCCCGCTAGAGGCGCGGGGCGACGCGGTTGAGCGGGCGCAAGCCGCCTGGGATGAGGCGCTATCCGACCACCTGGACAACGCATGAACATAGCACGCCCGCGCCCTCGACTCGCTAGATCGCCTGGGGCGGCGCGGGGAGACCCTCTGCCCACGCCACCCCTTTACAGCGCCTCGACCAGAACGCCCCCGGCTGTGTGACGTGTCAAGCCTCCTGGTACACGGCGCCACCGGCCTCGCGGAACGCGCGCGCCTTCTCCTCTAAGCCGGCCGCGAGGGCGCCGTCCGCGTCCAGGCCTTTTTGCATGGCATAGTCGCGCACGTCCTGGGTGATGCGCATGGAGCAGAAATGCGGCCCGCACATCGAGCAGAAGTGCGCCGTTTTCGCCGCCGCCGCCGGCAGCGTCTCGTCGTGGTAGGCCACCGCCGTTTCCGGGTCCAGCGACAGGTTGAACTGGTCCTGCCAGCGGAACTCGAAGCGCGCCTTGGAGAGCGCGTCGTCGTGCGCCTGCGCGCCGAGATGCCCCTTGGCCAGGTCGGCCGCGTGCGCCGCGATCTTGTACGCGATCACGCCCTGCTTGACGTCCTCCTTGTTAGGCAGCCCCAGATGCTCCTTCGGCGTCACGTAGCACAGCATGGCCGTCCCGTACCAGCCAATCATCGCCGCCCCGATGGCCGAGGTGATGTGGTCGTAGCCCGGCGCGATGTCGGTCGTCAGGGGACCGAGCGTGTAGAAGGGCGCCTCCCCGCACGTCTCCATTTGCCGGTCCACGTTCTCCTTGATCAGGTGCAGCGGGATATACCCCGGCCCCTCGATCATCGTCTGCACGTCGTGCGCCCAGGCAATCTTCGTCAGTTCGCCCAGCGTGTCGAGTTCGGCGAACTGCACCGCGTCGTTGGCGTCGGCGATCGAGCCGGGGCGCAGCCCGTCCCCCAACGAGAAGGAGATGTCGTAGGCGCGCATGAGGGCGCAGATCTCCGCGAAGTGCGTGTAGAGGAAGCTTTCCTGGTGGTGGGCCAGGCACCAGGCGGCCATGATGGGTAGCGAGTAGCAGGCGAACAGAAAATGCGTGCACAGCCAAAAAGGCGCATCCGAGTGGCAAACGTGGGCCTATTGCTGTGATAACGATGAGATTGCCGCCCCAGTCGGACCGCCAATCACTGTGTAAAAGAGCACCAATCGTGTCACTATTGCTGTAGTAACGGCTCTTATCACTGCATGAACGCCTCGCCAAGGGCCTTTCAGAGCTTAGACTCATTTTCTGTTCGCCTACTACTCGCTACCCTGTTAGCGTTGCTCCGGCACCCCGACCAGATGGCCCGCTTGCGTGAGGACCCCACGCTCATGGGGTCAGCTATGGAGGAGCTCTTGCGCTATGACAGCCCGGTGCAAGGGACCGCTCGTATCGCGACTATGGAGAGCGTGCTTGGCGGGACCGTCGTACACGCGGGGGAAACGCTGATCCTGTTGCTGGGCGCGGCGAACCACGATCCCGCGCGGTTTGCCGATCCGGATCGCCTCGACATCGGACGCCGCGAGAACAAGCATCTCTCGTTTGCCCACGGACCGCACTTCTGTTTGGGGGCCGCCCTCGCGCGGTTAGAGGGGCAGATCGCGCTCGGGACGCTCCTGCGGCGGTGCCCGGACCTGCAACTCGCCGCCGAGCCGCTCGCGTGGCGCGAGGAACTGCTATTGCGCGGTCTCCATAGGTTACCCGTGACATTCACGTCCCCGTGATTCGAGGGCGGCACGCGACCAACGGCCCCTAAGAGAGCGGTGCAAAAAGAAGATATGCGCGCACAGCACCCACCTTGATGAGCTGCCCGAACGGTCTCTCCGTCGTCCTCGTCGGTGCTCCCGCAAGGTGCATGTGTGCCACCGTGTTGCATATATATACAATCCTGCACTACCGACGCGGAGGCCTGTACAGAGGACGTCACCGACAACTCAGTCAGGGTTTCGCGCTTCATGATCGGCTGGGACATCTAGAACGGGATTGCAGGCGTGGCCGTCCCGTTCTAGATGTCCAGAACTGGACCGTGGAGCGAGACCCTGTCAGTGCACGTCACGCAGGTCGCCGATGTAATCTTTAGGGGCACGAGAAATCATACGTCCCACCTTGGTTGCTCGATCGGCGCACCCTTTATGACACGACGGCGCAGGCTCTGTGGCAAACGGCGCAACCTTTACGACAACCGACACGCGCCGCGCGACGTGTCCCTGCGCGAACGCAGGATAAGCCGCGGGCGGACGTGGTATACTGGAGGGGTAACGAGACGACGGGCGAACCCCCCGGCGGCTCGTTTTTTTGTAGCCCCCAATAGGGCCACCTAATTGCTCTTAGGGTCCGCAATTTATGGTCAACAAGGGGACTGCCAGCGTGGGAAGCACGGGTGGATGACCATGATGATCGCCGATTTAAAACGGGCGGCAAGCGTTAGCGAGCCAATTCTGAAGCGGGTGTTCTCTGAGCAGTTGCTTCAGCCCTATTCCATCTTAGCGATCGATGAGCCCCTCCAAGGGCAGTATTGGTCCGTCCATTGCCGCGCCCTGCATGGTGATGATCGTTTGCTCGATCGCACCTTATTCTATGTACAAACCATTGCTGCGAAGCTACGGGACGCTAACAGCGTCAATACGTTCTTCAACGCGGATGATGACCTGTTCGCAGAACTCTATTCTGCAGCTGAGGACGGGGTGTTTGACGAGCTTTGCGCCGCACTACTACAAGTAAGCGAGGTCGAGTCTGACGAGCAATTCCTTCCGGTTGAGATCAGTATCGATGCATACTTGGGGTCTCCTGCCCCGGCCTATCCTCAACTCTTCCATGAGATGGTTGCCGGCGTGCAATTTTCGCGTTCTGGCCCACGCATTTCGTGTTCTCAGTTCGAGAGATATTGGCTTCTTGTCACAACTAATGCGGGTCGCGTTTACTACAGTGTTCCATTCGATAAAGTCGTACTGTTTCCAGGGGCGACGCGCGTCGAGTATCCGGGGGACGACTCGGTGACAGCAACCAATGGACAAGAGGGGAAGACCGACTCTATGGAGCCAAGCGACAGCAGGGAGCCAAGCGACAGCGAGCGCGTGCGGCGACGCGTGGTCGACCACCTCAAAAGCATCGACCACCCGACCGATCACTCCTCCGACAATCCATACCGGACAACACGCACAACAAAAGATATAGCTCAAGCTGTCCACGTCGATGAGGGTACGGTCGGCCGCGAGGTTGAGTATCTCATTGAGAAAGGGCTGTTGCACTCCTTTCAACCGCCTGGGATCAAGTACCCGCGCGCCGGCATAACGCCCCGTGGCAGGGAGGCAGTCGATCTCAGGCTCAGGAATGTGACGGAGAAACGCGCGGTCCATCCAGACGCCCCGGATAATCGGGACGAGACCCGGATGCTATTCCTCCGCGCCCTCGATAACGCTGATCGCATCGAGCCTGGCCGATATTGGAGGCCGTATGAGGTGGTCGAGGGCTTCGGTGGATCGGAGCTCTACGATGCCCTGCGCTACTTGGCGGGTGCCGGCCTGATTGCGCACGATCATATGGGGAAGACAGGCGTGCGGGGTATGGTATGTATCACTCCACGCGGACAGGACGAAGTGAAGAGGAGACCGATAGTGACGTCATCGACATCACGCCCTAGCGTATTCATCGTCCACGGCCACGATGAAGGCGCAAGACAAGCGGCCGCACGCCTCATCGAACGCCAGGACATGGAGGCCGTCATCCTATCGGAGCAGCCGAATGGAGGCCGCACGGTGATCGAGAAGTTTGAGGAAAACGCTTCCCGCGTCGCGTTCGCGCTCGTCCTGCTGACGCCCGATGACCTTGGTGGCCCCAGCATTGCCCCCGACGACCAACAGCAACGGGCACGCCAGAATGTCGTCTTCGAGCTCGGCTACTTCGTCGGCCGGTTGGGCCGCGGTAAAGTATGCCTGATTAAGAAAGGGGCCGTTGACATCCCATCGGATCTGCATGGTGTCGTCTATATATCGATGGAAGGGAGCTGGCAGGTCGATACCCTCAAGGAGATGCGCCACGCGGGGCTGACCATCGACATGAATCGCTTATAGAGGTGCATTGATGCCCGAGCAGACATCCCTCCCGGCTCCCACGCCCGATGCCGCGAGCCTGCTCCTCGACGGTCTGGCCATAGGCGAACAGGGCTCGCTGCTGGGGGACCCCACGAGAGCGTACCTCGCCAGCCTGACCTCGGAGCGCAGCCGACAGACCGCCCGCGAGCGGCTGCGCTCCGCGGCCCGCGTCATTGGCCTTGACCCCGCCGAGGCGGAAACCTTTCCTTGGCACCGGCTCCGCTTCCAGCACATCGACTTCATCCGCTCACGCTTGAGCGAGAAGGACCCGGCGACCGACAAGCGCCGCGCCCCGGCGACGATCAACCTCACGCTCTCCATCCTGCGCGGGATCGCTCGCTACGCCCGCAACATGAATCTGATGAGTGACGAAGAGTACCGGCGCATCGGCGAGGTCAAGCCTGCCACCGGCGAGCACCTGCCGGTCGGCCGTGCCGCCGCAGCGGGCGAGATCCTGGCCCTCGTCAAGGCGTGCCAGGCCGACCGCGGGCCGGCTGGTGCCCGTGACGCCGCGATGCTAGCGATCCTCTACGTCGGCGGCGTGCGACGCGCCGAACTGGCCGGCCTCGATGTCGCCCACTACGTGCGCGCGCCGGCCGGCCTCGATGTCGCCCACTACGTGCGCGCGCCGGCCGGCCTCAAGGTCCACGGCAAGGGCAACAAGGAGCGCTTGGTCCCCCTGACGGGCAGCGCGACGGCCGCGCTCGACGACTGGCTGGCGATCCGGGGCGCGGTGCCTGGCCCGCTGTTCGTGCGCCTCACCAAAGGCGGCCACGTCACCGGCGCGCGGCTGGCCAGCCACGCCGTCTATAAGATCCTGCGCAAGCGCCTGGCCCAGGCCGGCGTCGAGGACCTGCGCCCCCATGATTTTCGCCGCACCTTTATCGGGGACTTGTTACAGGCCAAGGTCGATCTGGCCACGGTACAGCAAATGGCCGGCCATGCCTCGCCCCTCACGACCGTCCGCTACGACCGCCGCGGCGACGAGGCCCGCCGCGAGGCCGTCGAGCACCTCCACTTCCCCTATACGCGACGGGGCAAGCCATGACGCGGGATGAGGCAGCTCGCCGCATAGGTCAACACGACGACCTCGCGGTACGAGGGCGCGGCGCGTTCTCCACGCGTACGGCCGTCGAGACACGCCTCGCCATGTGATTGGTGACACATCCGTCCTGTTTGCCGTGGCAAGATTGTCGCCGTCGGAGCGCGTGATGGCAAAAAACGCGTAATGTTTCGTGCTTCCCGCGCAACCTCTATATGATGGGCTGTAGATGGCTATCGAGGTGGGGGATGGGCGAGATAGACGGCAGCGCACACTGGCCGGCCACGGATGCGGATGGGCAGGGCGCGGCCTTGGCTGAATGGACGTGGTTGGTGCGGCTGTGCATCCACTTTGCTCCCGACCGCACGACCGCGGAGGATCTCGCACAGGAGACGCTCATTGTCGCCTGGCAGCGCGCGCACGAATTGCGCGATCCGACGGCGCGCGCGGCGTGGCTCGCCGGGATCGCACGGCGGCGCGGCCTCATGTGGATACGGCGCCACCAACGGGAGGCGCAACATCTCGTCGACGTCCAGGGGGGACTGGGCGCACGCCCCACCTCGTCACTGGACGACCTAGCCGATGGCGTGGACGTTGAGCTCCAACTGGAGCGCGACGAACTGGCGGATCTCCTCGACCAGGCGTTAGCCGCGCTCCCACGCGACACAAGTCAAGCACTGGTCCAGCATTACGTCGATGGCTGGCCGCAGGTGGAGGTCGCGGCACGGCTGGGGATCAGCGCGGGGGCCGTGGCCGTGCGCCTGCACCGCGGCAAGCTGGCCCTCCGGCGCGTGCTGACCACGCGGCTGCGGCGGGACGCGGCAACCTACGACCTGCCCGGCCTGGACGTCCCGCTCTGGCAGGACACGCGTCTATGGTGCCCGCGCTGTGGGCAACGCCGTCTGGTCGGCCAACTGCGGCCGTCCGCCGGCGAGCTCCTCCTACGCTGTACGGACGACGCCTGCGCCGCCCTCTCCTTGGATCTCGTGGTCGAGGGGCACTGGGACGACCTCCTGGTCGGACTCACGAGCTACAAGCCCGCGCTCTCGCGGATCATGCGGTGGGTCGACCGCCACTGCATCCGCGCGCTCGGCACGGGCGGCCTGATCCCATGCCGCCGCTGCGGCCGGGCCACGCCCCTCCGCCCGGGGCCACCCGCGGAAACGCCCTGGCGGGGCGGGATGGAGGGGTTCCACGTCCGCTGCACGCCGTGCGGGCACACCGATTGGTATCCGCTCCGCGAACTATTCCTTTGCTCACCGGACGGGCAGCGGTTCTGGCGGGAGCACCCGCGCCTCCGCGCCCTCCCCGCGCGCGCGGTCGACAACGCCGGCCGGCCGGCCGTGCTCACCCGCTACCAAAGCATGGACCAGTCGGCGCACCTCGACGTTCTCACCGCCCGCGAGACCTACGCTATCCTGGACATCCGCCGGTCGCGTCCCTAAGGGCGCGATGCGGCGGCCCTCGGAGGAGGCGCGCCCATGATCCTCTTACGTCAGCGCAACTTCGCGCTGCTCTGGTCGGCCGGCTTCATCTCGCGCGTCGGCAACTGGATGCTCTTCGCGGCTCTCCCCTTCTATGTGTATGCGCGCACGGGCTCCGCGCTTGCCACGGGCCTGATGTTCATCGCGGAGACCGTCCCACCTATCATGCTGGGTTCCATCGCGGGGGTGTTCGTCGATCGCTGGGACCGTCGCCGGACCATGATCGTTGCCGATCTCGCGCGCGGCGCGCTCCTCTTGCCGCTCCTGGCGGTGCAATCGCGCGCCGCCCTCCCGGTCATCTACGTCGTCGCGCTGCTGCAAGCGGCGCTCGGCCAGTTCTTCGTGCCGGCCCGGGGGGCGCTCGTGCCACGGGTGGTCGGCGAGGGGCAGCTCATGGCGGCCAACGCCCTCAGTGCCCTGGGTGATAACCTGCCCCGCCTCACGGGGCCAGCGATCGGCGGCCTGCTGCTCGGGCTCGTCGGGCTCCCCGGCGTCGTCGTGGTCGACAGCGCCTCGTTCCTGTTGTCCGCCGCGCTCGTCACCGCCATCTCCCTCACCCCTCGTCCCGGGGAGGAGACCCGTCCGCTGCGCACGACCGCGCGCACCCGCCGGCCCGCCTTCGGGCGCGCGTGGCGGGAGGGGTTGCGGACCGTGCGGCGAGACCGCACGCTGACCGCGCTCTTCCTGGTGCAGGCGACGGCGATGGCCGGCCAGGGCATCTTCGAGGTCTTGCGCGTGCCCTTCATCCGCGATGTCCTGCACGGCAACGCCGCGGTCTTCGGCCTGCTCGTGAGCATCGAGGGAGTGGGCGGCCTGCTCGGCGGCGCCCTGCTCGGCGCCTTTGGCCGCGTCATCGCACCGGGTCGCCTGCTCGCGCTCGGTGTGGCGGTTGTGGCCGCCCTTATGTTTATCGGC
>JAABUU010007934.1_pt1 | contig 10748 bp, 8 predicted proteins | sample 5559301 | NCBI WGS metagenome assembly JAABUU01 (sample SAMN10711884, study PRJNA513360) | rock metagenome | isolation source: Antarctica rocks | place: Antarctica: Victoria Land, Richard Nunatak white
TCCGGTACCCCTGATAGGCAGCCACATGTGGGGCCCAAGGTGATCTGCATGTTACGGAGGCACTGAGATACAGACAGAGTGTTGAGAACCTGCCAGGAACTGCTGAGAGTCAAAGAAATGATCAGAAGCTGCTGGCAGCATACTCTACATGTTGACGCATTCAGTGGATCCCTGCTGCCTCTCAGCACTTGACACAGTCATGGACTCCTCGGCTTGTTCAGGGTGTCATCATCGGTGCTTACATGGCCTTAGCAGGACAATTGTGGTCCTCACTCGGTGCAAATTAGGGCCAGTTGCGATGCTCAGGCAAGACTAGCCTACAGCGCGTCAAAGCCTGAGCAGGGCTGACTTGAGGTCTCCAGCAGGCTCTGTCAGACTCAACTCTGGCATACATGTCCAGCACAGGAAACAGGACGGCTTGTCTGGCAGCACTTCTGCGGTGCAGCTTCTGGCACGTGTTTGCTTTGCACAGTATCAGGCAGCAATCTGGCTCAGACGTCAAGCAGGCATCCACACCATCCCACCCAAAAGCACACAGGTCTTGCCCAGTCAGCACTGAGACCCAGAACATAGCCCCCTGAAATTTGGAGGTTTGCTTTTGGCGGCTTTAGCAGCAGTCTACCCATAGCATCATGCATTTTCTTTCAGGCTGTATGCGATCAAGTTTTGTTAGAAATTGTGGTTGCAATGCTTATACTTGTAGCAAGGTCTTGAACTAAAATTATTATAAAATGCTGGCGACAAGCAGCATTCATATCAGCGTAGTGTGAATGACTTGCTTCTGCTGCACAGTGATGAACACAAATATGCAGTAATATGTTTGTGTACATGGTGCATGACAAAATAATATATGGCAGACAATGTATGATCAAAGAAATTCTTTTGATACTCAAGTATGATTGATACTCATTGGCTGCGTGAAGTCTACCAGACTTTCACTATTGTCAAGCTGCCATGTGCTACAAGAGTACGATGCCTGTTCTGCAGAAGGCCCTGCTAAGCCATAAACCAATAGATATTGTTGCCGTACGAAACAGTATAGCTACTGTCATAGGAACATCAAGGCAAACTTGCCACTGCCCAGGGCAAGTTGCATGCATCTGGACTAGCAGGAACCCAACATGTATGGTGTGGCAAGGAGATCATAAGGTACCCCTGACCATCAGCATCCAAAACACCACTTTCTTGGGCTTCCCATTGTCATCATTGACATCTTTTGTGAACCTGTGCACTTTCTCACTTGATACGTCCCTTAGGCCTGCGCCTTGCCAAACCGTACACAACTCATCTGGTGCAAAACCACCTTGGTGGTGTACAGATGGGCTGACTGGCTGAGGATGAAACAATATTGACTCAGGTCCCTGCTCAAGATCAAAGGCCACTAGGGTACCACCAGGCTTGAGATACGCTGTCAGTAGCTTGACAGTGGCTGCTACATCTGCCAGATGGTGCAGGGTCATGCTGGAGTATATCAGATCGAATGTCGAGCTGGCGGACACGGCGTGCTGATCAAAATGTTTGTGCAGAGTATTCGTTGAGGACAGCTGCAAGCAGCAAGCAGTGACGTGCCTGAGCTTCTTCTCGCTGAGTACGTGAATCATGCCTTGACTGGAGTCAATGCCCAATGCGGTGTTGACATTGTCTGCTATACGTTGCAGCACCAGGCCGGTACCGCAACCGAAGTCCAGGATGTCCCACTGAGACTGAAGACCCACTTTTGCTGATAGAGCAAGGCCAGCTCCTTGGGCTAGATTCTGTATGAAAGGCCGCTGGTCATACTGCTGTGCTTTCTGAACCGCTTCGTTCTCGGACTGCTCTGTCATTGTCGGGTGGAAGTTGCTGTGCCTATGGAAAAAATTAGAGCAGCGACATAAACTACGAAATTGGAACCACGAAATTGGCCAGTAATTTTAGCCCAGCCTCGCAAAATCTGCCATTTTCTTAGTTATGGACAGGCCATTGGTGGCTTCCAATCCCGCAATTGCTGTGGCATGTTCCTGACAGTGTGCTTGAGACCAACTTGCGATCCCAATCAGATACATGCTTTTACAGCATGCTAGAGTGCCAATGATCTCTGCAGGCACGCAGCAGTGATTATACGGCTACAACATGCAAATTCTGAAAACAAGAGGATAATCTGTACTCAAGCAGATTGACGTTGTCATGTCATACTACAGTCTTCAAGCTTTGAGGAATCTTTGGTACTGCAACCCAAATACATAAGATGGGCAAAACAAGAACCATGCTGTGACCGCGCGCAATTGCTTACGAATCGTCTCTAACATACAGAGTCTGCCAAAAAACCTCCATTCAGCAATATTCCTGCTCTTGCCCAGCTTGGTCTTGTCGCATGTGCATTTATACCACACCACACTCACCCATGCTTCCAAACCAGGATGTCTGATGAGTCACATCTGGCTCCATATCAAAGACTGTAAGCTGCTAGTTAAAACAATGCCACGTAACCCTACCATGATCAGGACGCAGGCGTCCACAAAAGAACCTGTGTGGCATCACTGGGAGTACAAAGGTTCACGCACTGTTGTTTAGCAAAGATGCATTCACCATGTGGAACACTTGCTGCTGAAATGCATGTAACATTGCCTCTCTTCTGTGCCAAGCTGCCTGTGAAGGTTCCAGCATTGAGCTATGTAGAACTCCTGGGTGCAAAGCTGAAGGTATGCCTTCTGGAACTCAGGCCATGGGACCTCGCCATGACTCTTCTCATCAGTCATGGATGCTGGTGCCATGACTGGCGTTGGTGCCTACAAACGCCAGTCACTGAAATGATACCCAGGTAGGAGTGCTGGACACTTCAGGCATTTTCAGACAACTTCTGCGCATGTTAGATTCATACCGCATCTGCATCTGCATAACTTGATTTGTCAAACTATCCACATACCAAAACTCTCTCATAACTGCAAGCAGTACAACCCATCGTGTAGAGATCCAATGCATCACGGCTAAGCAGTGAACAGCACAACTGCCACAACTCAGCGCATCTGTTACCTGCTTGATGGCAGACGTGGGCTTGGTAATACATTGCATGTCAAGGTCTTGCATGTCATGATCTGGTGTGCTGCCTGCATCTGGGCTGCCTTGAATTTCTGTTGTACATAATGCTGATGTGCCAGCCAGTCTTGCCGTTGTCATCACATTCCAGTCTGAAATTGCTGGATTGGTTGGTGTTGGGCTGGTCTCTGCGTAGCGCTTGGTAGAAGTGAGTAGCTGTGGGTGTGCCTGAGGGCTTGGTGCTTGGAGGCTGCTCGGAAATGCATGTGCATGTGCACCTGCCTGAGCAAAATGTTCAAAAGCAAGGAGTCCCAGGGTCCTTTGGCAGACTTCAGGGCTGTTTGGGGCTGCCCCAGCACATGGGCTTCCCTGGCCAGGGCCCTGAGCAAAAGTTGTCTGCCAGTTGCCTTGCTGCTGTGCATGCAGCTGACCACTGGCTAGTGTGGTGAGCTGCTCTTCAGCTGCATAAACAACAGGCAATTCAGCCTGCTGCTGCTGCTGCTGTTGCTGAGGCTCTTGCTGCTGAGGCTGCTGCAGCTTAGTTCTGCCAGCTGCTGCAGAGCTTGATAGCGCTGACAACGCACAGCCTCTGAGAATAAGCAAGTCTGAGTCAACCTTGGGGCCTTTGGGCTTTTCTGTACTGCTTTTGTCTCTGTGTGCTTTAGCATGCTTCTGATGGTGGCTGCTGTGCTTGTGTCTGTCATGCTTGCTCTTGTGCGCCTCGGCTTTCTTGGCGTGGGGCGACTTGGATACCACGCGATCCTTATTGCTGACTATGATGGGTGGCAAGCTGAAGCCAGCATCAGTCTTCTTGAAAGCTGGGGTGGCCCCCACATGAGACGACAGTGCATGGCCTGTCCTATTGGCTTTCTGGAACTTGTTTAGGGGAACATCTGAGCTGAGCAAGCTGGGCGTAACAGAGTGAGGTGTTGTGAGAGGCCGCCCTTGATGACCTCTGTCGCCATGAGGGTAGTCAGGGCTGATACGTGCTAGTTGGAACCTGCCTTGATCGGGTTGTGGGAAAGGCAGGTATGGGTCTTTGATAGGCGGGTAGGGGTCTCTGAAAGGCAGGTCCTTGCCTTGAATGCCTGAGATGGGGGAGGGGTCATCAGGGGACATGCGAGACAGCCTGTTGCTAAGCCCACCTGCAGCGCGTGCTTCAAGCTCATGTTGGACAGAGATGCACTTACTTGCAGCGCTGGCACAACTGCAGCAAGCATCCATAAGAGTTGCATGGCAAAGTGGCAAAGCGAGCAGAAGCTTGAATGAAGCTGCCACCCAAAATTATGATCACAGCAACAAGCAACACATTCAAGGAGCAAGCGTGCAAAGCCATGTAAGGCTGTGCTTGACCAACAAGGGGTGCAAGAGCCCACAGACAATCACTAGCAGTGCTTAACAACCGCAAATACCTACCTGTGAAGTCATTGTCTGCTAGAAACAGACCCACCCTTCTTCTGCCCTTGCTAGACAGGTGCTGCAGGTCTCTATTGGGCGATTCTGTCCTTGGCCAAGACAAGCCAACCCTCCTCTTTCTGGTGCTCTTGCTTGTCCTCAAAGCATGCTTGTGTCTGCTAGGAGACGCAGAGCTGACTGTTGGGCTGCGCTTCCTTGCATTGCTGCCCCTGCACGACCTTGAGAGAGGCCTGCCTCTAGAAGGGGATGCAAGAGGAATGCGGCTTCTGGACTTATGCTTGCTGCTGTCGTTCAACCTTGAGTCAGACCTGCCTCTCCTGGGAGAGGCTGACTTTGGGAACGTAACACGTTTTTCTGGAGCGCCTTTGCTCTTCCCTGCCTGCAATATCTGTTGCCTCCTGCCCAATGAGTCAAAGCTTGATGGGAACATGCTGTATTGGGTGAAGCGCCTGCTGAGCTGTCGTGCTCTGAGCGCACCCATGGCTTGGCCATGGGACTCTGAACTGGCTGGTGATGTGCTGGGCTTGTGCAAGCTGCCCTTGCTGGGGCTTGAGCTTGACCGTCCCCTTCCGTTTGGAGTCTCAGAGCCTGTTAGCCTTGACCTGACTCCTTTCGTGCCTGCTGACTCAGACCTTGCTGGACTCCTACACTGAGACAGATCTCTGCTGCTGCTTGTTTCTGAGAGAGACCTGCCCCTGCCAGTGCGTTGGTGTCTGTCTGTCCTGCGTGAGGGATACCTGAGCCTGTCAGGTGACCACATGTCTCCCAATGCAAAGTCACTGTCCCAACTGCCTTTGCCTCTCCTTGAGCTGTGACTGCGCTGATCAGGACAAGAGCTCTGAGGACGCAACTGCCTGCTGCCCTTACGTGCCCTGGAGCAGAGCCTCTGTCTGGCAGTGCGTGGTGGAGATGTCTCCTGCTGGTGGAGGCCACTGTGTCTGTCAGCCATGCGCGTCGGCAGCTCGAGTGACCATTCACCGTCCCCTACCCCTTCTGAAGCCTTGTCAGCAGCTACTACAGCAGCTGGTACTGCAGCAGCAGCCTTGCCAAAGGCATCAAAGAGACTCTCAGCAGCAGCAGCAGCAGCAGCAGCAGCGCCAGCTGGAGGTAGTGAGGTGAGACTCGGGTTCAGCGGCAGTGTCTGCAGCTGAGCTGCTGCTGGTGCATGGATTGCTTCACCACAGACAAAGCTGATTGGACTGGATGTTGCAGCGCCAACGTGCAGAGAGACAGGGGAACTGAAGCTGCCAGGATGCCAAGAAGACTTGAAGACAGGCCCCACAGCATGATGGGGCGGTTCAACGCTTAGGTCTAGGTTGGGGTCAAACCTGTTCACCCTGCTGGGGAGGCCATTGGGGCTTGGCCCCCTGGGGGTGTGGCAAGGTGTCGGAAACAGGCAGTCGGCCTGTGGAGGTGAAGCAAAAGCTGTTGGGGATGATGAAGCAGCTGTGGGGGCTGCAAATGCAAATTGAGGGGAGAGCCTTCCAGCTGCTGAGAATGCTGCATAGTCTGTTGGGGATGCAGTGCCAGCTGGTGAGGGTGACTGGTTGGTGCCTTCTGAAGAGAAGCAAGCTGGTGGTGGGGATGCATCAGCAGGTGGGGATACTGCAGGGCACCAGGATGCAGTCTTTCTCTGTGGGGATGTGGTCTGAGCGATTGGGGACAGCTGGGGCAAGGGGACGGCGGTTGTGGGCTGCGTAATGCCTGTCAGGGATGGAGTCATGGCAGCTGGGGACCAAGCATCAGCTTGTGGGGGTGAGGCGTCAGCTGTTGGGGGTGGCGCTGCAGGTATTGGGGACAAGCTGGCAGACCTCAAACAGCCAGCATGTTCAACATTGGCCTGCCTGCAGACAATGGCAATCGATGGTCATATAACAGCCACAAAAGATCTGTCAGAGCGTGTATGACCTGGGTATACCTTCACAGACCATGCTGAGATTGTGCGATGCCGTTCTGACGTGCTGGCACACCCAAAGTGCTTAGACAGTGTTTTGCACAGACATAGACACAGACACAGGCACAGGGGAAACAGACAGGTTTTGCGGCGCTAGTGACTCAGTGCCAAATATCATATTTCACATTGGCTTGCATTGGCAAGCCTTATGGCAGTGCGCATCACCACGTTTGTCGCTGGAAACTGAGCTGCAGTCCCAGGGGACTGAGTTGCTGTCCTCGTGATGGAGTCCGTATTGTTTGCGTATTAGAAGCACACAACCAAAAAACACATGAAGGCACAACAGCATCCAATACTGAAGCACACATGTCCAAATCCTATCAGGCCATGGGCTTAAGCTTGTACAGACTTGCCTGTTGACATTGGTCACTTGTACATGTTCCCTGTGCATGTGCAGTCTGTGCGAGCGTCCTGTGGCTGCTGCTGAGATGGGCAATGGAGGTGGTGTCCAGTCAGCATCTTCTTCTTGCAACTGCTGTCCATTGAACCTCGTAGTTGCCTTTAGCAGCTTGCATGCAGCTGGTTGACCTGCATGACATGCATATGGTGAGTCTGGCAGTCAGCAGACCATTGCAGTGTTTGAGCAATCAGGTGCTGCTTATGGATGATCTCCAGCTTGAATTTCAGTAATGCCTGCTGCATGTGCATTGTCAGTTTGCAAGGTGTGCAGAATCAGAAGTTTGATTGATGTGTCTGCACCAAGTGTGTGTCAAAGCAAGGGTAAATGCGCATAGCTGTAGTGCACAGTGAAGATGCAAGCAATATGTGCTCTGCATTGGGCCACTGAATCAGTGACGACCCTACTGTGTCTGACATGACATATGCAGTGGGAATAATTTAGAGAGACTCAGGCTGTGTTGTCAGTCTGGTCTATTCAGCCGGCAATACAGTGCAGCAATGCAGAGCTTCAGTATTGACACTATGTTAACAAGGCTTTCTCAGACTGTTCGAATGGTGAGCCTGTCTTGCGTGATAGCCACCAATGACTCAACAAATGTCTCACCTTTAGCTTGTGTCACAGGATGCACATGGGCCTCAGGGCCAGCATGGAGCTCAGAGGCCTCAGCTGCTGCTTGATCCTTCCCTCTGCTTCCTTTCCCGCCACTGAAGCAGTCGCTGCGCTTGCCTGCTTCAGCAGCATTAGCTATGCCTAGAGCAAGCGCACCGATGTCATCATAGCCAATATTGGTGTCAGCTAGTCTGCAATCAGCCTGCTGGTCAAAGCTGAGCAGATTTCCATGATCTGGATCAGCTTGATGTTGCAGCTCATCAGCAGGAAGGTAGTCCTCTGGGAATCTGGAGTGAGGTCTGGGTGGGTAGTGGTCAGGGTATACAGCATAGGCAGCACAAGGCGTCCAGACTGGCTTTGGTCTGCTGCTAGCAATCTGTGGCATTTGGGCCGATGAGTACATAAGGTTGGCAGCATTCAGGGATTGGATCCTAATTAGGTAGCCACCAGTGTTAATGTCCACATCTTCTGCAGCAGCCTCCAGGGCAGCTGCTGTGCTGACTGATTGGCAAGCAAGGTAGCCCCAGTCGCCTGCACAATGCATAAGTAGCCTAATTGGTTCGAAAGTCACAGGCCAATTCTGGGGTTGTTACTTTTGCTGAGCAGTCGCAGCATGCCATTACCATGCACTGCTTGCCAACCGGCAGGAGACACTGTGGTGCAAAGTTTCTCATTGAAATGCACTTTGGCAAAGTATGAAGACTCTCAAACTTGCAAGAGCACCAGCAGTGACTGCTGTGAACGTCATGTAGGATGCAGCGCCTTGCTGCTTAGAAAGCAAGTACATAGAGACTGCATAGTAAGCAAACTCACATCATGAGCACTGTGATACAGTGCTTCACCAGGGAAAATTTTCAAACGATGAGGAGCTGTGAGTGAGATGCAGTCTTGATGGTCAGAGCAAAAGCACCTGTACCTGCTTCATCAACCAGAGCATCCACTACAAGAGCCTGATTGTCTTCACAAAGAAAGCCAAAGAGAGAGTTGATGGTGGAAACCAGTTGCTGCAGCTCAACGTGGACACTGCCACAGATGTAGCTGAGCTGGCTGATTTGCCACAGAAGCAAATGTTGTGTGATGTTTAAATGGATGTCAACGCCTGCAACAAACTGTGCATCTGCGCCGTGACTGTTGTCAGATCTGGTTCCCACACGCTTGCACAACTGGGTGATGTCTGCAGATGTCCGCGCCCTGCGAGCACGCTTGCTGTCTGCTGATCTGACATCAAGACATGCAGCAGGCGCCATCTCAGTAGGATGATGATGTCCTAGAGTCTGCCTTAGCGATTACTGCATGGGCACATGATCTTTGTCAGACATGCAGCTTCTGGGCATGCTATCTAAACCTTCAGTGCAGATGCTCAGATGCCTACCGCTGAGCCTGGCATATCTAAAAACAGAGTGACACTCAAGTGACATGCATTAAACTCGGCCTGTAAGAGCAATTTACACGGTTGTCTGTGCAGTTATGTAGGTTGCATACTGCAATGTCAATACTACACAGGTGTCGAAGTCAGGCAAGCACCAACGTGGTCTGTTCACCTGGAAAAGCTCAAATGGACAGAGATATTACGTTCTTGCCACATCCTCAGCTCTGCATCAAAACTGGTTCTGCTCTTACAAGCTGAACATGTGACTTCAGAGAGTTCACATCAGCCGAACCTGTCGTGTTGATGACCCAACAGACAGTGACCAGACGCGATGACCACTTGGTATGCAGCTTGTCCACGGTCTGCTGAGGCAGTGTGTACAGTATGCTGCTGCCTAAGGTGTGTGGTTAACAGCCGCTGTGCGCAAAAACGCAAGAGATTTGTCGCAAGGCCGCACCGCAGCTGCCCGATCTTTGTGCATGCTGCGATAGGTCAACCCTTTGGCGCTCAACTCGTTTGAATTCTGTTGGAAGAAGAAGATGTGCTACCACAGCAGCTCATTGGTCCTGCTAGGGAAGCTGGCGTAAAATTGCACTGACAGCCTCGCTGAACATAGCTTACGGAGGTATGTGCTATGTATACACATATATGCATTCATCTGAGCTTTCAAGCCAAGATGAGTCCACCACCCAGACTTTTGAGTATTTAGAAAGAATAAGAGGGTATTTACACAGACACGTATCAACACTCCAATTGGGATGGAATTCTGGCACGCGACAAACGCTAATACGCTCTTTATACGTCGTTAATATGGAGTTAAAAGTGAATACACAGCAGCCGGCCTTTGACCGCGGGTCGCCGTTGCTAGGCCACTTGCAAAGGTGATCCGTTCCACGCTGCACTGTGTATGTTCTGGCGAGCAGCACCATAAGCCTGAAACATCTGAGACTGATACGCCACAGGTACCAGCGGCTGGTTGTCTGCCATGCTGGACGAGGCATGGTTATCCAGGGCCCGGGAACGTGGCCGTGCGTTCTCGGGAACGCGGGCGTTCCCCACGGGCGGGCCCCGCCCCCGGCCCTCGCCCTGCCGCCCCCGCAGCTTCCTCCGCCCTCCTCGGATCGGATGCGTGCGCAGAGGCAGGCCCTGTGTCTCCTGATGCGTTCGCGGGACTGCGTCGGAGGAGGGGCGTGCGTGGGCTGGAAGACGGGGTTGTCGGGGAGAGGACGGTTGTTGTGGGGGAATCGGTTGTTGCAGGGGCCGGTGATCATGCGACTGAACAGCTTAGGCACCTGCACGACGCGCTCAGGACCTTCTGCTCAATATGGTAAGATGCCGCACCGTGCCTTAAGTTTCCCCTGCTAGCCGGCCCCTGCTGGTCGGCCCTCTCTCACAGGCAAGTGCAAGTGCAGTGATCATAGTTGTGTGTGAACGCTTGTATGTGCAGACGCCGAAATCGCAGTGCTTCAACAGACCAAACGAAAACAACACAACGGCTCATGGCAACATAATGGTTGCAGCCGCAGCGGATGCGAGATGCCTGCAGCACACGGCTTCACTTGCGTCGTGATCAGCAGTTACACATCGACGGCAGCAAAGCAAGCATGGGACACGCTAATTGCTGTGACTGAGGAAACTACGGCTGACTGAGGAAACTACAGCTGCTCACCTCTTATGCAGCATACATTATGCAACAAACTGTACCAGGTTTGCTTTACAAGGAGATCAGATGTGTCTGGTCACCAGAAGGCAAAGCTTTGACAGCCTAGGCTGCAACTGAAGATCATGCTGGTGCAAATCAGCTCTCAAGAGGTTCATCATGTGAAGAGGCTGGCTTCAAGAAAAGCTCATGTCAAGCTCATGTCAAGCTAACATAACAATATGTCCATAGCCCAACATGACAACAACTTGTCACAGTTCATGTGCATGAAGCAAGCTGTGCCACTGAAACATGCTGCTAGCTTCCACTAGTCACAACAGACAGACCA
>JAABUU010007936.1_pt1 | contig 10747 bp, 8 predicted proteins | sample 5559301 | NCBI WGS metagenome assembly JAABUU01 (sample SAMN10711884, study PRJNA513360) | rock metagenome | isolation source: Antarctica rocks | place: Antarctica: Victoria Land, Richard Nunatak white
ACCTGCCGCCTCCACCCTCACCATCCCAATCCGCCGGCCAACCATCTCCACCACGCGAAAGCTGCGCCCGTTCTCCACGACCACTTCGCCAGCCTGCGGGATATGCCCAAGCTGACCCAGCAGATATCCAGCCAGCGTCTCCACACCCGCCACACGCGGAAACGTCCAGCCCAGCCGCGTAGTCAGGTCGCGCAGGCTCGTGCTGCCATCGAGCGTCACCGCGCCCGAAGCATTCAGCGGCTCAACGGGCGACCCCACATCGAACTCGTCTTCCAGTTCGCCGACAACCTGCTCCAGCGCATCTTCCGCAGTCACCAGCCCTACAGTCGATCCAAACTCATCCACCACAATCGCAATCTGGCTGCGCCGCTCCTTGAAATCGCGCAGGAGCTCGACCGCCAGCTTTGTCTCCGGCACAAAGATTGCCTCGCGTCGTATCTCCGCCAGCGTCAGGCCTGAGTTGCCCGTAGCTCCCATGGCCAGGGCCGCGGCGCGGAAATGCATCAGCCGCGAAACATCTTTCGACTGCACGATCCCGGTAATGTGCTCGGGACCACGCACCGGGTCGTACACCGGAATCCGGCTATGCTGCTCCTCGACAATCCGCCCGGATGCTTGTTCAAGTGGCAGATTCGCCGGCAGCGAGAAAATCTTCCCTCGCGGAGTCATGATCTCCCGGACGACCACGTGCGACAGTTCGATGGCACGGTGGATAATCTGCTCCTGGATTGGCAGCAACAGATCCATCCGGCGCGTCGCGCTCGCCAGCATCTTCAACTCTTCGGGGGAGTGACCCGCACCTTCGCCCTGCAAGGGAGCCTTGAACAGACGCAGCACCAACGCTGCCGAGCTGTTCATCAGCTTGACGGCGGGCCGAGTCATCCGAATAAAAACGTCCATCGGCCCCGCGACCGCCAGCGCAATGCGCTCCGCACGTTGTAATGCAAGCGACTTGGGAACCAGTTCGCCCAGCAAGACCTCGAAATAGGTGATGATTCCGAACGCTACCGCAATCGCTACGCCATGTACGTAAGCGTGCAGATGCGGCGTCCCGCCAATCCGCAGGTGCGAAGCGGCCCGCATCAGCACTTCGGCCACCGCAGGCTCACCCACCCAGCCTAGAGCCAGTGCCGCCAACGTAACGCCAAACTGGACCGCTGGCAGGAAGTTGTTCATGCTTTGCTTTAGATTGAGAACCGTTCGCGCGCCTGGACGTCCCAGGGCTATCAACTGGGTCACCCGTGTCTCCCGCAGGCTGACGAGGGCAAACTCCGCCGCCACGAAAAAACTGTTGGCCAGAATAAAAAAGGCCACCAGGATTCCGCGGATCAGCATCCACTCAAGCATCCTGCGATGCTAGCAGCATGGAGTGCGCACAACACAGGAAAGCCCGCACGGCACAAAGGCCAGACGGGCTTCTGTCATCTTCCCGCAGCGTAGGTTATTCCTCAGCGCAGGAATCCGTTTACTTCAGCGTTCACGGTCCCCAGCACCTTCGTAATCGACTTCTCAATCGTTTCCTTGGGTACAAAGCCGACAATCTGCTCCGCCACCTTGCCGTCTTTGAAGAGCAGCAGCGCGGGAATTCCCCGAATGCCGTAGCGCGAGGGAGTGGCGCTGTTTTTATCCACGTCCATCTTCATTACCTTCAACTGGCCGTTGTACTGGGACGCAACCTCATCCACAACGGGCGCAAGCGCACGACACGGTCCACACCAGGCCGCCCAGAAATCTACCAATACCGGCTGCTGGCTTTTGAGCACGTCCTGCTCAAAATTTGCATCGTTCACTTCGGTCACGAACTGTCCTGCCATCTGGCTTCCTCCCGCCGGGTTTAGCGCCGGCCCACTCCATAATAGATGCCAGAAAGGACCAGGCGATGCATACCCCGGTCTCAGCCACGTCCTCAGCCGACTAAATGAGAACGCCCGGACCCCGCTAAAGGCAGGGTCGACGGGCGGCGTAGCAGCCCTCCCCAGAACTGCGTACTGCTGAACAGTATGTCCTCAGGGCCAGCGTGTAAAGGATAACTTACCCAAACGTTGGTAATAGTTACCGGATTAGGAACCAGTTAAGGTATTTTTGTCGCGGTTTCAAGCCCAGCACCAACGCTCACCTGCATGCACTGCACCCCAGGATCGCCCGTCGCACGGATTACCTTCTCCAGCAGAACCGCCTCCGACACGTCCACGGCGGTGATCAGCAGCACCGAAGGTCCGGCACCAGACAGAGCCACCCCATACACGCCGTTGCTCCCCGCCAGCGGCAACAGCTTGGGCAGCAACGGGCACGCCTCCTCGCGGTATGGTTGGTGCAAATGGTCGCGCATCGCGGCCTGCAACAGGTCGGCCCGGCCAAGCGCAAACGCGCTCACCAGCAATCCGGTCGCCTGAATATTTGCAACCGCATCCGAACGGCGGTAGTGGTCCGGCAGCAGCGCGCGCGCCGTTACGGTCGCCAGCGATTCGCACGGCAGAGCAAGAAAGAACTTCCACGGCAAGCCAACCCCGGCAAATGTCGCTGCGCTCACGACCCCATCCTCCATCGCGGAAACCGTGAACCCGCCCAGGAGGCACGCTGCAACGTTATCCGGATGACCTTCACGCAGGCACGCCTGCTCGAGTACCTGCTGGCGCGTCAAACCGAGCTCGCCGAAGTGATTCGCCAGCAGCACACCAGCCAGCAGCGCGGCCGCCGAGGATCCACACCCCATCCCCAATGGAATCTCGTTCATCACATCCAACTCAAGCGTCGGCGCACCGCGCGCCAACGCACGGTAGGTATGCAGCATAAGATTTCCCTCAAGCGACCCCACCTGCTCTGAGTCCCTGCCCGAGGCCCTGATTAGGAATACATGGTCCGCCGCAACACGAGCTTCGATCGTGAGGTACAGCCCGAGCGCGAGTCCGACGGCATCGAAGCCGGGGCCCAGGTTGGCCGAAGTAGCGGGCAAACGCATCCACAACGGCCCCGGTCCGCACACCTCTATGTCAGTGCGCTGCACCGTGCCTCCGCCGCCAGCTCCAGCTATACGCCAGGCGCGCAATGACTCCCGAACACAAGTATCCCAAGGCAATCACGAACAGCGCAATCTCTGAAAACTTCCAGATCACCGCAATGGCCAGGCCCATCACTACGAACAATTGGAACGGATGCCGCCCGGAGCCGTCGATCTCCTTACCGCTCCAGAAGCGCCAGTTGCTCACCATCAGAAAGCCCGTGCCAGCGATCAATCCCAACCAGAGCAACGCCTGCCGTGCGTCACTGATCGGACTCCCGTGGAACAGATGCACGACCGAAGCGATCACACCTGCACCTGCGGGAATGGGCATCCCAACGAAATACTTACTCCCCGGCCTGCCCGGATTCCGCGGCTGCGGATTGATGCTGATGTTGAATCGCGCCAGGCGGCACGCGCCACAAATAAGGAACAGAAAGCACACCACCACGCCCAGCGGCAGTACTTTATCGCGCAGCACAGGATGCAGGCCCGCAGGCAGCATCCGAAAACCCCACACATACGCGAGCAGCGAAGGCGCGACCCCAAACGTCACCACGTCGGCCAGCGAATCCAGCTCCTTGCCAAAATCGCTGGTCGTGCGCGTCATGCGTGCCACACGGCCATCGACTCCGTCGAACAGCACCGCAAACCCGATCGCCAGCGCTGCGTGATCGAAGGCGACCGAATCGCCCATGATCCCGCGTACGCACTCCGTCATCGCATAGAATCCGGCGGCGATATTGCCAGCCGTGAAAATTGACGGCAGCACGAACATTCCGCGGCTCGGATGTCTGCGCGCCAGCGGCGACGCGCCTTCAAACGGGGCCATGGGTTTGAGCTCGGCTTGCTGGTCCATCAATTGGTCCCCAGCGGCTTCAACTCCCCACCCGGAAGCATGGCAAGCACAGTCGATCCACCCTTCACCCGCGTGCCGGTGCGTACCTTCAAGATGGCATCGGCGGGTACGATGATGTCGCATCGCGAACCAAACTTGATCATTCCTATCCTCTGACCGCGTTCTACACGGTCGCCCGCCTTCAGATTGCAGACGATGCGGCGGGCCAGCAGACCGGCAATCTGCTTGAACGAGACCTCGTACCCCTCACCCTGAATCTGGATCAGCGTCTGCTCGTTCGACAAACCCGACTCTGGCTTCATCGCGTTCATAAAGCCGCCCTCGCGGTACTCCACATGCTTCACCACGCCCGCAATCGGCGACCGATTCACATGCACGTCGAACACGTTCAGAAAGATACTCAGCCGCAGTTTGCTGCCCGCAGTCGTCTCCACCCATTCAGCTTCGGTCACAATGCCATCGGCGGGCGACACAATCGCACCGGGCTCGGAGGAAATTCTGCGGTTCGGATCGCGGAAGAACCACAAAAAGAAAAGAGCCAGCAGCACCGGGGGAATCAGCAGAAACCACACACCGCTCAGGTACCAGACCACGCCCGCAACGACCGCCAGCGCCAGCCCGTACAAGTATCCATCTTTCACCATAGTAGGGTGATTATACGTTCCCACGCAGCGCCCTCATGGCTTGATGTGCAGCTGCAACCGCGCTGAGATTGACCTGAAACCCGAGCCCTCAAAGCATCTTTTCCAACCATGTGCTCGCCCAGACACCCACAACCGCACACACCATGGCTGCAGGCATTGCGAGGGTGCCCACCTTCAGGAAATCGAGGAAGCTCACTTTCACCTCGCCTTTGTGCAGTGCGAGCAGCCACAAGATCGTCGCAAGCGAACCGGTGATCGAGAGGTTCGGCCCTACGTCGATGCCCAGCAAGATGGCATGCACCAGGAGTCCGTGCGCATGCGCCGACGTGATGGTCGCTCCGGCCAGCAGACCGGCGGGCAAATTGTTCATCGCATTGTTCGCCAGCCCCACCGTCATGGCCGTGACCAGCGCCCCTGCCAGTGCCGGCAGACGCTGAGCCCATGCCAGGGCGGCTTCGGTATAGCGCAAGGCGCCAACGCTCAGCACCGCATCCACCAGCACGAATAGACCGGCCACCAGCACCAGGGTCGACCAGCTGATCTCCGCGGCTACGCGCAGTGGATTGCTCTTTGCGTGCCAACACACCGCCAGCGTAATCACCACGGCTGCGACGCAGGTCGGCGGCCCCAGCTTCCATTGCAGCAACGAAGCCGCCATGAGTACGCACACGGTCAGTCCCACGCCAGCCAGCACCATCTTGCCGGCGGCGGAAAGGCGCACCGGCGGAACCTCAGCCTTGATCTCCCCTGCAAGATCTTCGCGGAAATAAAGCCGCAGCACCGCGAACGTCACCGCAATCGACAGCGCTGCGGCCAACGTAAACGCAGACAGCCACGAGCCCAACCCGGGCATTCCCGAACGGAACACAACGAGATTCGCCGGGTTCGAGATCGGCAGCACAAACGAAGCCGCGTTGGCGATCATGGCGCACGCAAATACATAGGGCAGCGGCGGCACCCTGGCTTTTTTGACTGCGACCAGCACCGCTGGCGTCAGCACCACGGCAGTCGCATCGTTCGACAGAAAGATCGTGGTCAGGGTGCCGATTCCATACAGCAGCAGAAACAAGCGCGTCCGCGATCCGCGTGCGTGCGCCACGGCCGCCGCCGCAAGCCACTCAAACACACCGAAACGATCGCCCAGACCTGACAGCAGCATCATCCCGATCAGGAAGAGATAAACATCCAGCCCCTCCGCCACAGCATGTCCCGCCAGCCGCCACGAAACCAGCCGCAGCACGACCAGCAGCAGAGCGCCGCCGCCTACCCACCACACTTCCGGCAAATCCCGTGGCCGCACCAGCATCAACAAGATACTGGCCGCGACGATACCAATCAAAATCATTTCAGGATGAGGCAAATAGAGGTTCTCCGGTTGCAGCGACTTCAGCGATCTTACCCTCGCTCATCCGGCACATTTGGGGTCTCACGTGTACGCGCTCGTTCCTGATCCGCCAGCGCCGCGCGCTCCGCCGCCTCTTGCGCGGCCGCCGAGTAGCGGGAGAACGCCCGCAGCTCAGGCTCGATGACAGCCCCATCCTTCCCCACGCCCAGCCTCTGCGACGTGTAAATTCCCGCATGCCCGCTGAATAGATAGCTGAACACGCAGGCGATCGCCGCGTATGCACCCGCCTCCGCACCGAACAGTTCCATCGCCATCAGGGCCGACGCGATCGGCGTATTGGCCGCACCTGCGAATACCGCAACCAATCCCATCCCAGCCAGCAGCGAAACCGGCAAGCCGATCACCCCGGACAGCGTACTGCCCAGCGCCGCGCCCACAAAAAACAGCGGCGTGACCTCTCCGCCCTTGAAGCCCGCGCCCAGCGTGACCGCCGTAAAGACCAGCTTTAGCAGCCATACATGCGCCGGTTCGCGCACGGCAAACGATTCCGCAATCGTCGGCAGACCCAGCCCGATGTAGCGTGTGTTGTGCATTGCAAACACCGCCGCGGCTACGAACGCTCCTCCAACAGCCGGGCGCAGGGGCGACCAGCGCAGCGTCTGCCTGAACCCATTCCCAATCCAGTGCGTCATCTGCGCAAACAGCATCGCCGCCAGCCCGAATGCAATGCCTGCCACTGCGGCCTCGGCAACCCCGCGCGCCGACATTGCGGGCGTCCCAGTAACCCGGTAGACAGCGTGGTGTATGCCCCACGCGCGCGTTGTCAGATCGCCGACAAAAGCGGCCACAAAGCAGGGCGCAATCGCCTCATACTCCACCATGCCGATGGCGAGCACCTCGAGGCCAAACACGGCCCCCGAAAGAGGAGCCCCGAACACCGACCCAAACCCGGCGCTGATGCCGCACATCAGCAGAATCCGCCGCGCCCGTGCATCCAGCCTGAACCACGGCCCCACTTGATCAGCCAGCGCTGCCGCTGCCTGCACAGCCGTCCCTTCACGTCCAGCAGAGCCGCCAAACAGGTGAGTCAGGAACGTCCCGGCCAGCACCAGCGGAGCCATGCGAAAAGGCACAGTCCGCTGCGGCGTTTCCACCTCGCTGTGAATTACATCCAGAATCAGATTGTTTCCGGCCTCAACCGCCGACCCAAAATAGCGGTAGAGAAGCCCGACGGCCAATCCGGCCAACGGCAGCAACGCGATGAGCCAGCGATGCGACTCCCGCGTCCGTGTCGCCCAGTCGAGCGACCAGAGCAGCAGAGCCGACGACGACCCACCCGCCAGCCCTACCAGGATTGCAATCGGAATCCAGCGCAGGAGAAACCGCACCATCAGCAAGGGCTGGGGCAGAAAGACAGCGGCAGAAGCGTGCGATTCATCAAAGCCGGACATAGCTCTCCTACATAAAATGTAGGAGTCATCGGCTCCGGGTACTCACTTCGTCCCGGGGCGGTCTCGGCGAACTCCATCGCCATCGGCTGGATATGCCCAGACAATACCATGATCCGCTTCAGCCTCAAAGCAGATTCCAAGCCCAACCCCTGCTACCCTTACCCACGATGAACCCGGAACAAATCCCAGCCAGCAGCTTCGACCAGCCGAGCACACGCTCCCGGGATCGCCTCTTTTATCTTCTGATTCCGCTTGCTGCGCTGATCGCCGTGCTGCCCTTGCTGCGCGAAGGCCCGTCCTGCGGACATGACCTCAGCTTTCATATCCTCAGCTGGCTCGAAGCTGCTGCTCAGTTAACGCACGGCGGCTACCCGCATTGGGCCTTTACGCCTGCCTGGAATGCAGGTGAGCCGCGCTTCCTTTTCTACCCGCCACTCTCGTGGATGCTGGGAGCAGCTCTGGGCATGGTCCTGCCCTGGCTCTACGTTCCCGCCGCGTTCACCTTTTGCTGCTTGACCCTGTGCGGCCTGGTGTTCGCACGCTTTGCCCGCGCGTACGTCCGTCCTCCCACGGCCACGCTCATTGCTGTTCTCTACCTTGCAAACCCCTACATGCTGTTCGTCGCGTATGAACGCACAGCCTACGCCGAACTGCTGGCAGCCGCGTGGTTCCCTCTCCTCTTCACGGCCGCCTTTGCACCGCGTCTGCGGATTCTGGCCGTAGCCTTGCCACTCGCCTTGCTCTGGCTCACCAACGTCCCTGCGGCTATCATGGGCAGCTACAGCCTTGCGTTCCTGCTGTTGCTGCGGCTCATGTTATGCACACCCATGGGCCAGCGCCTTCGCGAGTCGCTGAACGGAATTGCCGGCGCGCTTCTGGGTCTCGCGCTCGCCGCAATCTACCTCGTTCCCGCAGTCTACGAGCGCCGTTTCATCTCGCCCGAGCTCGCCCTGCTCCCTGGCCTGAACCCCAGTAATCATTTCCTCTTCAGTCGCATGCCGGCCGGGCCCGAGGGTGACCTTCACAATGCCGTCGTCTTCTCCGCCTCGATCGTTTCCGTCCTGCTGCTCGCGGCCTCTGCCCTGGCCTTTATCCCGGCTCTGCGCGCCCAGCGTAAACCGGCGCTGCTCTGCGGGGCCCTCACTCTCGTCATCCTCTTCCTTCTTCTGCCCTTGTCGCTCCCTCTCTGGAACCATGTGCCCGAGTTCGCCTTCGTGCAGTTCCCCTGGCGCTTCGACGCTCTGCTTGGAGCCATTCTTGGTGCGCTTGCCGTCTTCGCCCTCAGCCGTACACGCAAACTCAACATCCTGCATCCAGCAATCATCGCACTGCTTTGCATGCTGCTCGCCGCCGCGCTCGTGCTGCCCGCATGGCATTCCTTCCAGCAGGGATGCGACGTTGAGGACGCAGTTCCCACACAGGTGGCGCTCTATCACTCCAATAGAGGCAGCGATCCAACCGACGAGTACACCCCCGACAGTGAGGACAGCGACTCGCTCGAGGCGGGAGACCCAGGCTACTGGCTGCTGCCGCGCAGCCAGGATATTGACTCCGCGCCCCCGGCCACCACCTCACCCGCCCAAGCGCCAAACCATCTAGACCTCACTCTTAAGTCCCCTCAAACTCTCATTCTCAATCGCCGCGCCTACCGGATCTGGCGACTGATGCTCAACCACAATCCCGTTGAATCCATCACCCGCACCGACGGTCTGCTCGCGGTCGAACTCCCTGCCGGGACCTCAACGGTAGACATCATCTATCACCGCCCGTGGGAAGTTGATGCCGGCATAGCCTTGTCGCTCGCCGCATTGCTACTCGCCATCCTCCTGTACGCAGGCGAGAAGCGCACACACTCAAATCTGCACTGAAATCTGCACAGAATCGCCCGCGCTTTCACGTTGTCCTCCCGCAGCGCAGCCGAGGATCTGCTTTGATCCTTCCACCGCGCAAGCCCGCGCTTACCGGCGTGTAAAAACTTCATACCCCGGCGGAGTCTCGCGCTGGTGCCACCACCGCACCGTCGTACGCGCCTGCCACCCACCATCCATCCGATAGTTCTTTGTGATAAAGTTCTTCAACTCCGGCCAGCGGTCGATCCGCTCGAACCCGTAGCGCTGCTCAAGACAGAACTGGCTGCTGAACACAATCGTCCGCGGACGTGCCGCCTCCAACGCGTTGAGAAATCGATCTCGGTAGGCCCGCTGATCCGTTCCTTCATACGCGTAGCAGTCGTAGAGGAAGCCTGTACTCTGCACCAGTCGCAAATCATAGAGCGTGTTGATGCACCCACCGACTGTATCAAAACACTGCACGCTGCCGTTCATCGCTCCACGCGCCGTAAGATCGCCCCCCAATGCTTGCTCAAAGGGCGCGGAAGCATCATAGCTCCGTACGGTGGCTGCGTACGTAGGTGCAAGCCAAAGGCCACTGACAACCACAAGGAGCGCACCCACGGCCAGTGTCAGCCCGCGCTCCTCCAACGCGCCCGCGACGACCCTTCCAATCACCACCAACCCGAGTAGCAGAAACGGATAGCGCTGGTACGGAAACCCCTTGCTCTGCGCCAGAAAAGAAAGAAGCCCGCACACCACACCAAACAGCAGCAGCTTCATTTCCGTATCTTTTCGTTTCGACCGCAATATAAGCACCGCCGCCAGTCCAAACACCACCGCAATCGGAGCCACCGAATGCCGCAATAAAGCCCACAAAGTCTCATGCGCCAGCTTGCCATGCGCCGCATCGACCGTGCCCAGCACTTGGACGAACGCAGCCAGCGAGCCAGCGCCGTACAGCCACAACAGCATGCCAGCCAACGGCAACAGAAGCGCGACCAGTCCAACTGCCAGCGCAGCAGATCGCCGCGAAAACTTTTCGCCTGACAACAAGATTTGCAGCGCTGGCACAATCGCCAGCGGCAGCAACGTGGGCTTGATGGTCAGAGTTAGGCCGACGAGCAACTCAAAGCCGACGATCCCACCCGGTCGCCCTGGGAACGGCCCCCGCAGAAGCACCGCGTAAGCAAGCAGAACCAGGACGGCCATCGCAAGGTCGCGTTCTCCGCCCTGGACCACGCCATCGCGCAGATGAATCAGCACAAATAGCAATCCAGCCAGCAGCCCGCACAGACGCGCACGCAGACCGTGCGCACTCAAGACCACCACACCAACTATAGCCAACGCGCAAAGCACTCCATCGTAGAGTCGCAGCCCGTGCGCACCGGCACCGAACACGTGCATGGCACACCACTCGACAAAATAACTACCTGGGAGGTTGATATCGATAATCTCGCGATACGGCGCGCGTCCGGCATGCAGCAGAAAAACCACGTACCGCATCAGTGCTGCATCACCCACCAAGGGCCAGCGCCACGCCGCAGCCAGCGCGAGCGCGCAACTCACAGCGGCAACCACGCACGCCAAGGCAACGAGCCAGTCCGCCAACCGGCTCGTC
>JAABUU010007937.1_pt1 | contig 10747 bp, 9 predicted proteins | sample 5559301 | NCBI WGS metagenome assembly JAABUU01 (sample SAMN10711884, study PRJNA513360) | rock metagenome | isolation source: Antarctica rocks | place: Antarctica: Victoria Land, Richard Nunatak white
GAATGTTGCACGTCGGGGAATCCCTCCCACCGAAAATGACCGAAAAAACTACCTCAGGTTTGATCAACGCCAATCGAATCGTCTAACGCGAAAAAGAAGCGGGAATGTCAACACGCCCTAGACGGCCTCATCCGTCGTGCGGATCATGCGAGATCGATCCTGACCGGCACGTGATCCGACGGCTTGTCGTCACCCCGGACGCCCTTATCGATCGTGGCCGATCGCAAGCGGTCGGCGGCACGCGGCGACAGCAGCAGGTGGTCGATCCTGATTCCCTTGTTGCGCTGCCAGGCGCCCGCCTGGTAATCCCAGAAACTGTAGAGGCCGGCTGCGTCGGTCGTGGCCCTGATCGCGTCGGTCAGACCGAGGTTCAAGAGCGTGCGGAATCGGCGGCGCGTCTCCGGCAAGAAGAGCGCGTCGCCCGTCCAGGCAGCCGCATCGTAGACGTCACGCGGTTCCGGAATGACGTTGAAGTCCCCGGCCAGCACGACGGCCTCCTCGGCCGCGACGAGCTCCGCGGCCCGCTGCGTCAGGCGGTCCATGAAGCCGAGCTTGTAGGGGTACTTGTCGGTGTCGGGCGGGTTCCCGTTGGGCAGGTAGATGCTGGCCACACGCACCGGGCCGCCATCGTCCTGCACCACGGCCTCGGCGTAGCGGGCCTGGATGTCCGCCTCGTCGCCCGGCAGGCCTGAACCGGCCGCCTCCATAGGCTTGCGGCTCAGGATCGCCACGCCGTTGAAGCCCTTCTGGCCGTGAACGATGCAACGATAGCCGGCAGCCTCCACCTCCATGCGTGGAAACGCGTCGTCGACGCATTTCAATTCCTGAAGGCACAGGACGTCGGGCTCGACGCTCCGGAGATAGGCGAGAAGGTGCGGGAGCCTCTGACGAATCGAGTTCACGTTCCAGGTGGCGATTCGCATGAGGCTGTCCTGTGGCGCCAAGTGCATGTCAGCCGGTCGAGACGAGCGGGCTCGAGACTAAGCAGGTTCTTGCGAACCTGCTTAGTCCTAGAATGTTTGGCGGACGCGCATCAGCCCCAACGGCGATGCGCCCACATCCATTGATCCGGCCAGACCCGAACAAAATCCCCGAAGATAGCTTGCAGGCGTGCCGTCACGGCGACGATGTCGGCCTTGCGATCCCCGGTCTCCGGCATCGTGACCAGCGTATAGCTCTGCACGAAGCGGACGCCCGGCAGGCGCCGCATGCAACTGACGAGGATGGGCGAACCTACGCTCGTGGCCAGAAGGGCCGGAAACGTCGTCGACGGCGCCGGCCTCCCAAGGAATGGCACCGCGACGCCCCCGTAATCGCGGAGATCGGTGAGCAGCCCGACGGTACCGCCGTCGCGGATCACCCGCAGGAACTGCCGTGCCACGCCGTGGTCCTTGGGCACGAGGCCGCCCGAGTAGAGGAAACTCCTGAGATCGTAGACGTCCCGGTCCACCCTGGGGTTCTTGATCTTCTGGTAGATGCTCCAGGGGTGCAGCCCGCTTCGGGTCGCGGCCGCGATGGTCAATTCCCAATTGGCCAGATGGGCCGCGCAGGCCACCTTGCCGCCGGGCCAAGCCCGCCAGACGTCGAAGGCCTCCTGGTCCTCGAAGGTGATCCGGTCACTGGCCGCGATCTCCCGCAGGAAAAAAGCTTCGGCGAAGTTGCGGCCGAGGTTTTCCCACATGCCGCGTGCGACGGACTCGCGTTCGGCGTCGGTCATGGCCGGGAACGCCAGGGCCAAATGGCCGAGCGCGCGGCCATGGCGCTTCGAGACCGGTGCGACGCGGCGCCAGAGCGCACCGGAGACAGCGGAGGCGCGCTCCAGGCCGAGCTGTCGAAACAAGCCGCCTGCAGCCCGGAACAGGAGATGCTCCAGGCGGTATCGGACAGAACGCCAGTGAAAACGCATGGAAGCCTGACGTGAGCGCCACGACGGGCCACGCCCGAGACGTGGTCTGATGGACGATCAACTTCCCGGCCGTCAACCCTCCCTGCGCCGGCACCTGTCGGGGGCGGCCTCGGTTCGCGTCGCGCCGGCCCGGTTCACCCGCCGCCGGACCGGGCGCCGCGGTCCTGGTCCGCGGCCGGCATGAGGCCCTGCCGCATGGCGAAGCGCCGCAACGGCCCGATGCTCCCCAAGGCGAGAAGCCCGATCCCGCGCATCAGATCCGTCGGCAGGCTGTCGTCCAGCAGGGCCCGGTTCAGCCGGTCCACGCCGAAGCTCCTCGCTGCGATGTCGTTCTGCCGGACGGCGGCATAGCGGTCGAGCACCGAGGCGCTGCCGAGATCCTGGCCGGCCCGCTTGGCGTCGGACAGGATGTCGGCCAGCGCGGCGGCGTCCCGCAGGCTGAGGTTCATGCCCTGCGCGCCGATCGGCGCCATGGCATGGGCGGCTTCGCCGGCCAGGGCGATCCGCCGGCCCGTGATCCTGTCGGCCTTGAGCCTGCCGATCGGGAAGCGCCCCACCACACCCGCGACCGCGATTCGCCCGAGCAGCATCCGGCTCTGCCGCTCGATCTCGCGCGCCAAGCGCTGCGGCGTGAAGGCGGCCCGCCGCTCGGCTTCCTTCGGCCCCATCACCCAGACGAGGCTCGACCGGTGAGGCGCTCCGGGCATGCCCGGCAGCGGGACCAGGGTGAACGGGCCTTCGCGGGTGTGGAATTCCGTCGAGACGCCGCGGTGCGGGCGGTCATGGCTCAGCGTCGTGGTCAGCGCCTCCTGCGGATAGAGCGTCTCGCGGGCCGCCAACCCTGCAGCGGTTCGGGCCGAGGACCGCCTGCCGTCCGTGGCGACCAGGACGGAACCTTCGACCGACAAGCCTTCGGGTCCATGTGCCGACACGGCGTCGGTCCCGAAGGCGAAGGATTCGGCGCGCCCCGGCAGCAGGGTCAGCCCGCGGACCTGTCGTGCCGCCTCTGCCAGCCCCTCGACCAGCAGATGGTTCTCGATGTTGTGGCCGAAGCAGTCGCGGCCGATCTCCGTCGCCTCGAAGGCCACCGGCGGTCCCCGGAACAGCGACCCGGTGTCGTCGACGAGCCGCATGACCCTCAGCGGCTCGGCCAGGGCCTGCAATTGCGGCCAGACGCCCAGCCGTGCCAAGAAGCGTACCGAACCCGCCAGCAATGCCACGGTCCGGCCTGCCGGGCGCGTGTCGATCCGGCCCACGAGGACGACTTTGAGACCTGCCCGGGCAAGAGCGATGCCGAGCGCCAGGCCGACCGCGCCGGCCCCGACCATGACGGCATCGCCCGACACCACGGCGGGTTGCGTGCGCACGGGTGCGGCAATCGGGGCGGCGAGGTCGCGTGTTGCATCGGTCATGCTGGACCCATCCCGGGGCGGCACCGGCAGAAACTTCAACGCTGCCGCAGTCGCGATCCCACATAGAGGGCGACCCCCGGAGGGGGCAACCCGCGCGGTGACGCGGGGGTGGTGCGGCGACGACGCGGGATCACGCAGATAATGCAAGCGCTCGACATGGCCTGGATCGCAACCCCCTCGGGATGGCTGGCGCTTGCCACGCTGACCGCGATGGAAATCGTTCTCGGCATCGACAACATGATCTTCGTGTCGCTGATCGGCTCGAAGCTGCCGGCCGCCCAGGCCCGCTTCGCACGGATCCTCGGCCTCAGCCTGGCCTTCGTGTTCCGCGTGGCGAGCCTCGGCGCCCTGACCTGGCTGATCGCGCTGACGCGTCCCGTGCTGACGGTGCTGGGCCATCCCCTGTCCTGGCGCGACATGGTTCTGGTCGCGGCGGGCCTGTTCCTCATCGTCCAGGCCACGCTGGAGATCCACGGTGAGATCGAGAAGCCCGACGGGGGAGAGGAGGCGGGGCCGAAGCCCCGGGCGCTCGGCCTCGTGGTGCTCAACATCGCCGCTATGGACCTCGTTTTTTCCTTCGACTCCATCCTGACCGCGATCGGGATCGCGCGTGACCTCGTCATCATGGTGATCGCCATATGCCTCTCCATGATGGTGATGTTCGCGGCCGCAACCGCCGTAGCCCGCTTCATCCATGCCCACCCGACCAGCAAAGTGCTGGCTCTGTGCTTCCTGGTGTTGATAGGCCTGTCGCTCGTGGGCGAGGGATCGGGATTCGAATATCCGCGCGGTTACCTGTATTTCGCCATGGTGTTTTCGGCAGGCGTCGAGGTTCTGAACATCTGGGCCAAGCGCAACCTGCGGCGGCGCGACCCCGCCCGCGAAGCCAGGGTCCGCGGCGTCACGCTTGATGCCGCGGCCCCGAATCCGTTAGACTCGCCTTCGACAAGGCGTTGAGGCCGCTCGCAGCGGTAAGCCGCCGACCGTCCCGGAGGGTCGCAGTGGATCACAAGGTTGCGTTCGGCCCGACGAGGGCGACGAACCTCGATCCATCCAGGGCGGAGTCCGGTCGCGGCGTCTATGCCGCGCTCGACCTCGGCACCAACAATTGTCGCCTGCTGATCGCTCGACCAGCGGAGGGCGGCTTGCGGGTGGTCGACAGCTTCTCCCGCATCGTACGGCTCGGCGAGAACCTGTCCGGCACGGGTCGCCTCGGGGAAGGCGCCATCGCGCGCACCCTCACGGCGCTTTCGGTGTGCCGAGACAAGATCGTGGGGCGTGACGTGACCCGGTCACGCCTGATCGCCACCGAAGCCTGCCGGGCCGCCAGCAACGGCCCGGAGTTTCTGACCTGCGTGCGGCAACGAACCGGGCTCGATGTCGAGATCGTGGATCGCGGTACCGAGGCCAGCCTCGCGGCCGAGGGCTGCGCGGCGCTGGCCGATGATCTGGCCGAAGGCATCGTGCTGTTCGACATCGGAGGCGGCTCGTCCGAGATCGTTTGGCTCGACCGTGACCGGTCGGCCGACGGCTCCGGCAGTGTGGAAGACCGGATCCGCGCCTGGACGTCGCTGCCGCTCGGCGTCGTGTCGCTGGCCGATCGCTTCGGCGGGCACACCGTCACGGCGGCCAGCTTCGCCGCCATGGTGGCCTATGTCGAGGAAGCGCTGGCGCCTTTCGCGGCCGAGGTGAGGCAGCAGGCGCGTTGCGGGCGTTTTCACCTGCTCGGCACGTCCGGTACCGTCACCACCGTGGCGGGGGTGTTCCTCGGCCTCCCGCGCTACGATCGGCGCCGAATCGACGGGCTGTGGATGTCGCGCACCGAGGTCGATGCTGGCGTTGCGCGCGTTCGCGCCATGCCGTTCGCCGACCGTGTCGCCCACGGCTGCATCGGCCCGGACCGGGCCGATCTCGTGCTCGGCGGCTGCGCCATCCTGGAAGCGCTCCGCCGCGTGTTCCCGAGCGATCGGCTGCGGATCGCCGACCGGGGTTTGCGGGAAGGCATCCTGATCCAGTTGATGCGCCGAGACGGTGTGTGGCCAGCGGGACCGCAACGGGCCCCGGCGGCCCTTGGAGGGATGAGTCCATGACCACCGACAAGGCCGCATCCGGCCGCGAGGGCGGACGGTCGCTCAAGACGAGGGTCAAGACGGCGCGAAAGCGGTCGATGTCGTCGGCCCTGTGGCTCGGCCGCCAGCTGAACGACCCCTACGTGGCGCGCGCCAGGACGGAAGGCTACAGGTCGCGGGCTGCCTTCAAGCTCCTCGAGATCGACGAGCAGTACAAGATGCTGCGGCCGGGCCAGCGCATCGTCGACCTCGGCGCCGCCCCGGGCGGCTGGTCCCAGGTGGCGGCCCAGCGGATCGGCGCCACCGGAGGACCGGGCAAGGTGGTGGCGATCGATCTCCTCGCCATGGAGGCGGTGCCCGGGGTCGAGTTCGCCGTCATGGATTTCAACGATGCCACCGCGGTGCCGCGCATCGCCGCCATGATGGGGGGCCGCGCCGACGGCGTGCTGTCCGACATGGCCGCCAATGCGACGGGCCACAAGAGGACCGACCACCTGCGCATCATGGGTCTGGTGGAACTGGCCTTCGAGTTCAGCCGCGGCATCCTGGCGCCGCGCGGCTTCTTCCTGGCCAAGGTCCTCCAGGGTGGCACCGAGGGCGATCTCTTGGCCTCATTGAAGCGGGATTTCAGCGCGGTCCGACACGTCAAGCCCAAGGCGAGCCGCGCCGATTCGTCGGAGCTCTACGTCCTGGCGACGGGCTTCCGAGGCACCCCTCTGCCTGCGCCGGACGGGACCAGATCGGCCGGCGAGACCGGATCGGCGGACGGCGCCAGCGTGGCCGGCTGATCCCCAAGACCGCCGCTCGGCGCTACGGCGGCGGCGGCGTTGCGCCTGCTCGCACCACGCAGGAGGTCGCCTGCATCCACCGGCAGCCGCACGAACACGAGGCTCGCCGACGCGGACAGCACAGCGACCGCGAAGAAAGCGGCGCTGAAGTCCCGCGTCGCGAGCAGCGCGTCGCCGTGCCACCATTGCGACAGCTCGATCGCGCCTGCGCCGACCGCGATGCCGGTCGACAGCGACAGTTGCTGCGCCACGGAAGCGAAGCTCGTGGCCCGGCTCATGGCGGGAGCATCGATATCCGCATAGGCGAGGGCATTGATGCTGGTGAACTGCAGCGACCGCAGGAACCCGCCCCCGAGCAGCGCCGCCCAGAGCCAAAATTCCGGCGTGGAGGGCGTGAACAGGCCGTAAGCCACCATGAAGACGCTGCTCAGCACGGCATTCCACACCAGCACGCGCTTGAAGCCGAACCGGCGCAGGATTGGTCCGGCAGTGGTCTTCATGAGCATGGCGCCGGCCGCGGCCGCGAAGGTCAGGCAACCCGATTGGAACGGATTCAGGCCGAAGCCAAGTTGGAACAACAGCGGCAGAAGGAACGGCAGCGCGCCGATCCCCATGCGGAACGTGAAGCCGCCGGTGACGCTGGCCCTGAAGGTCGGGATCCTAAGGAGGCCGAGGTCGATGATGGGGAAGCGGACGCGCCGGGCATGGGCCACATAGGCCGCGACCAGGAGCGCGCCGCCGACGATGAGCCCGGCCGTGATCTGGGCCGGCACGACGCTACGCCCCGCGACCGTGAGTCCGAACGTCAGGCAGGACAATCCGGTCCCGGACAGCATGAAGCCCTTGACGTCCAGCGGCCACACCACCTTTTCCCGGATGTCGGGAATGAACAATGTCGCCAGCACCATGCCCAGGATGCCGACCGGAACGTTGATCCAGAAAATCCAGCGCCATTCGAAATAGGTCGTGATGAAGCCTCCGAGCGGCGGCCCCAGGATGGGGCCGAGCAGGGCCGGCACCGTGAGATAGGCCAGTGCCGTGACGAGTTCCTCGCGCGGCACCGAGCGCAGCAGGACGAGGCGGCCGACCGGCACCATCATGGCGCCGCCGAGGCCCTGCACGATGCGCGATGCGATGAAGGCGGGCAGCGAGGTCGACAGGCCGCACAGAATCGACCCCAGCACGAAGATGACGATGGCGCCCCGGAAGATCGGACGTGCCCCGAATCGATCGGCCGCCCATCCGCTGGCCGGAATGAACACCGCGAGGCTCAAGAGGTACGAGGTGAGCGCCAGCTTCAGGGTGATCGGATCCTGGTGCAGGTCCTGGGCGATGGCCGGCAGGGATGTCGCGATCACCGTCGAGTCCATGTTCTCCATGAACAGCGCGCAGGCGACGACAAGGGGCACCAGCATGTGACGGGGCAAGGCGGGACGGCACCTTCCGTTGCTGCGTGGACGCGGCGGGCGCATCGCACGGTCGCGGCTTATGTCGCGCGTGAGGCTTTTCCTGGGCTCGATCGATCACGACAGCTCGAGAGCCACCCAGCCCATCGCTCGGGCTTCGAGCCGCCTTCCCACCCGGCCGCCGCCATGATACTTCCCGGCGTCAACCCGAACGACGCCAACGTGGCGACGCCCGGCACACCAGATCGGGCCATCCTGTCCTTCGCGACACGCTGCATCCCGACGGAGTTGGCCATGAACATCGTCCGCCCGACTTTTGCGGAGGCCCTGACCTTCGACGACGTGCTGTTGAAGCCGGCCCATTCCCGCGTGATGCCCGGGCAGGTCGACGTGAAGACCCGCCTCACGCGCGGCATCGACCTCAACATCCCGCTGATCTCGTCGGCCATGGATACCGTGACCGAAGCGCGGCTCGCCATCGCGATGGCCCAGGCCGGCGGCATCGGCGTCATTCACCGCAACTTCGAGCCCGAAGCGCAGGCCGAGGAGGTTCGCAAGGTCAAACGTTTCGAGAGCGGCATGGTGATCGACCCGATCACCATCAACCCGGATGCCACGCTGGCCCAGGCGCTGGACCTGATGCGGCGCCACAACATTTCCGGCATCCCGGTCGTCGAGAAAGGGCCGGCCGGCATCCCGGCCAGGATCGTCGGCATTCTCACGAACCGCGACGTGCGCTTCGCCGACGATCCGAGCCAACCGGTCACGGATCTTATGACCAAGAAGGTCGTCACGGTCCGGGAAGGAATGCCACCCGAGGAGGCCCGTCGGCTCCTGCACCAGCACCGGATCGAGAAGCTGGTGGTGGTCGACGACGACAATCGCTGCGTCGGGCTGCTCACCGTCAAGGACATGGAGAAGGCCACGCTCCACCCGCTGGCCTGCAAGGATCCCGAAGGACGTCTCCGTGTCGCGGCTGCGTCCAGCGTGGGGCCGAAGGGTTTCGCCCGGTCGGCGCTCCTCATCGAGGCGGGGGTCGACTGCGTCGTCGTCGACACCGCCCATGGTCATTCCCAGCTGGTGCTGGACCAGGTCGGCGAGTTGAAACGTCTGTCCAACAAGGTCGCGATCATCGCGGGCAACGTGGCGACCCGCGACGGCGCCAAGGCACTGATCGACGCCGGTGCCGACGCCATCAAGATCGGCATCGGGCCGGGCTCGATCTGCACCACCCGCATCGTGGCGGGGGTCGGTGTGCCCCAACTCACCGCCATCATGGATGCGGCGGAGGCGGCGCGCCAGCAGGACACGCCCGTGATCGCCGACGGTGGCATCAAGTTCTCGGGCGACGTCGCCAAAGCCGTGGCGGCGGGTGCCGATTCCGTGATGATCGGCTCGCTCTTCGCCGGTACCGACGAGAGCCCCGGCGAGGTCTATCTCTATCAGGGGCGCTCGTTCAAAGCCTATCGCGGCATGGGATCGGTCGGCGCCATGGCGCGTGGTTCGGCGGATCGCTATTTCCAGGCCGAGATCAAGAACGAACTGAAGCTCGTCCCCGAAGGTATCGAGGGGCAGGTGCCCTACCGCGGTCCGGTAGGCGCGATCCTACACCAGCTGACCGGCGGACTTCGGGCCGCCATGGGCTACACCGGCGCCGAGTCGATCAAGGCTTTCCAGACCAGGGCGGAATTCGTCCGCATCACCAATGCCGGGCTGCGCGAGAGCCACGTCCACGACGTCGCGATCACGCGCGAAAGCCCCAATTATCCTGGTGCCGCCTGAGCGCCGCGAGGCACATGACGGCTCGGCAGCAGGGGACGCTGGCCGTTGCCAATTCGTGGAAAAGGGCGGCTTAAGAGCCGCCCTGTCCGTTAGCCTCGACGCGCCCGACGGTTCGGGCGGATCGCTGATGGGTGATTACATGTGGTTCTCGAGCGAAGTCTTCGCGTCTGCCCTGTGGCGCGGCGGTGCCGGCAGGTCGGGGGGTGGCGGGGGAGCGGCGGCCGCGCAGGCCGCGAGCGAGAGGGCCAGAAGCGCGAGGGCCGCCTGGCGAACGATACGAGTCATCGAGTGATCCTTGTTACACAATCCTGGGGCGCGCTCGTCGAACGTCGCGCGTCCTTTTCTCTTCTTATTCCAGGCTCAATTGTGGCAAAACCTGCATGAACTCCGGTGCCCGCCTTTCCGCCGCGATTGAGATTCTCGATGTGATCGAAATGCAACGTCGCCCGGCCGCCGAGGCCCTGAAAGACTGGGGGACGAACCACCGCTATGCGGGATCCAAGGATCGCGCCGCCGTCGGCAGTCTGGTTTATGATTCGCTTCGGGTGAAGTCATCGGCCGCCCATGTGATGGGGGCAGACTCGTCCCGCGCGGTCCTGCTGGGAACGCTGCGGGAGTTGCGCGGCCAGGCACCGGAAGCGATTGCGGCGCTGTGCACAGGCGAGGGCTACGGGCCGGCGCCCCTCACCGGCGACGAGCGGCATCACCTTGAGAATGGGACGCTCGACGGGGCCGCCGGCCACGTGCGCGGCGATTATCCGGAATGGCTCGCGCCCGCCTTCGCGGCGGCGTTCGGGGCCGAGGTCGCCGAGGAAGGTCGGGCGCTGGCCCGCCGTGCGCCCGTCGACCTGCGGGTCAACGGGATCAAGGTCGAGCGAGACAAGGCGTTGCGGTCGCTGGAGCATCTCTCCCCGGTGGTCACCCCGCATGCCTCGGCCGGACTCAGGATCGCGATCGGCGAGGACGGGCGGGCCCCGGCGCTCGCGGCCGAGCCGGCCTATGTGAAGGGCTTCATCGAGGTGCAGGACGAGGGCTCGCAGATCGCGGCTCTGCTCAGCGGCGCCAGGCCCGGCCACCAGGTGCTCGACCTCTGCGCCGGCAGCGGCGGCAAGACCCTGGCGCTGGCCGCCATGATGGAGAACAAGGGCCAGATCTTCGCGACCGACCTCGACGGCCGGCGCCTGATGCCGATCTATGACCGTCTCGCGCGGGCCGGCGTCCGCAACGTCCAGGTACGGGCACCGAAGGGGCGCCGTATCGAGATCGACGATCTCGCCGGACGGTTCGACATCGTCTTCGTCGACGCGCCCTGCACGGGCACCGGCACGTGGCGCCGCAATCCGGACGCCAAATGGCGGCTTCGGCCTGGGGCGTTGCAGGAGCG
>JAABUU010007939.1_pt1 | contig 10745 bp, 4 predicted proteins | sample 5559301 | NCBI WGS metagenome assembly JAABUU01 (sample SAMN10711884, study PRJNA513360) | rock metagenome | isolation source: Antarctica rocks | place: Antarctica: Victoria Land, Richard Nunatak white
ACAACGCCAACGCTGCCGTTGAAGACCTCTTTGTCGTCGTTGTTGCGGAGAAATTGGGTCACCTTGTCGCCCACCCGGTAGACCCGCCCACCGACGCGCCGTTCGGGCGCTCCCGGTCGCGCCGGCGCCAGCGCCTCCTGTAGCTTCTCGTTGAGCACGCCCGCCCCCGCCGGTCCCCGGTGCATCGGACACAGCACCTGCACGTCACGACGCGGGTCCAAGCCGAACTTGCGCGGCAGGCGGTTGGCAACGATGTCGACGACCAGGTCGGCGACCTGCTTCGTATCGTCTTGGGGAAAGAGAAAGAAATCGTCGAGGCCGCGCGTGACGGGCATCTAGCCGGCGTTGATCCTGTGGGCGTTGGTCACGACGCCGCTCTGTTGGGCCTGCCGAATTATTCATGATCGTGTGGTCATCGCGGTCGCTGAAGTGAGGCTATCTGCCGTGCCGGAGAGTGCTCATTGCTATGCCGCAAACGATGGTAGCCCCCTACCTGTGCTGCCCACGTTGCAGTACTTCGGCGAAACGACTACACGCCGGAGTCCATGAGACGGAAGACACTTCCATTACCGCTCTAGTTTCCGCTGCATCAAGCGGCTAGGTTAAGCGGAGCAGGGGCGTCTGATGCCGCGCGCCGCCGCCGTTGGCCCCAGAAGCCCGTGGGCAGATGGTCGGTGCGGGCTTTTTTTGTGCGAATACGTGCGGGACGTGGGACGTCATGCGGAAAGGGACAGCGCGTGAGGGCACGCCGGAGGCGACCGGGCGTGGGTTGGGGGCGGCGATCCCAGAAGCCGGTGGGGATGGCCGGGGCGGTGGCCGCGCCATAGGAAAGGATGGCCCCCGCGAGGAGGGCCACCTCCGGCAGGCGTTGGCAGGTCTCGGGCGCGTGGACGAAGGCACGGGCGGCGTAGATCATCTGCTTGGCCGCCAAGGGGAGTTGTTCCACCGGCCAGCGGTCGTGGTAGAGGTCGTGCAGTACCTGGGCGGTGACGGGGAGCGGCGAGGCGAGGAGCAAGGGCTCGCGGTAGCGCGGGTCATAGACGGCGACGACGGTGAAGGTAGGACCGGTCGTCTCCGCCTTCGCCTCCACCTTCGCCTTCGCCTCCACCTTCGCCTTCGCCTTCGCTTCCGCCGCAGCCGTCGTGCGCACCAGGTCGGTCCAGATCTCCGCGCGCAGGGTCACCCCGTCCTCGTCCCACGTCGTGGTGCGGTCCGGCGGCGTGGCGGGGATAGCCCGCCCTTTGTAGGCGCGCGGCAGCGGGCGCACGATCTCCCCGCGCGTGGCGGGACGTCCGCGCCCGCTATAGGGCGGCGGGGTCGCGCGGCGAAAGACGCTGTTCTTGGGGCAGCGCACCACGTAGCGGGTCGCTCCTTCCTCCTGCAGGAGGGCCAACCCGAAGCCCGCGTCGAGCGCCAACGCCTCGTCCGGGGCGCACTGCGCGACCGCCGCCCGGACCAGCAGGCGCTCCTGGGTGCCGGGGCGCGGGTCCGCCACATCCGCCCGCACTATGGTCAGCGGCAGCGCCAGCCGCTGGCCGCCCACGCTCCCCACGCGCCCGATCAGACCCAGCGGGATCGCCGGCAACGCCCGGCCCGCCTCGGCGTGATAGTGGACCGTCGGGCAGTCCCGCAACCGTGGCCGCCAGAACGCGGTCACATCCACCGCCAGCGGGCCATAGCCCCCGTGCGTGTGCGGTTGCCAGCGCCCCTCGGCGACGACCAACTCTCGCCAGCGCGCCAGCAGGTGGTCGCACGCCCAGTCGCCCTGCCCCAGCGCCGCCCACGCCCGCCGTACGGCCCGGTCCGAGAGGCCACACGCGCTCAAGCCGGGGATCACCGCCCCGCGCGCCGCCAGCAACTGCCCGCTCACCAGCATCCACAGCAGGTGCAGCAACCCCAGGTTCGTCCCCACCGGCAACGGCGCCACGAGGGTACTCAGCAACGTCATCATGCGATACACTGCCTCTGGCATCAGGGAACTCCTTTGGATCGTACGGTCTCAGCACCCGCACTCTACCAAAGGTGTTCCCTTGCTGCCATCCTGTGAGCGGAAACTAGAGTTACCGTCGTGGTCCGCTATGCCTGCTACCCTCTCCACACGGCCGGTGGCCAATGCATGAACGCATGATGGCAGATTCACCGGGGCTGTTGCCGATCTTGGCGCATTGGATAGTTATGCACCAGCGTCGTGACCACGTAAGCGGCCCATTGACGGCGCTTGGCCTATGCTCAGGCAGCCGTTAGCATGTCTATGCGCGTGATGGGCGCCGATATCACTCGCGATGCCAAGGTAAAGATTGCCCTGTTTTCATACGCCTAGCACGCGCTGCGGCGGTGCCGTCCGCCCCGTGTCGCGGGAGGCGTGCCGCGCACCCGTATGCCCCCTCCGCGACGGTCGCGCGCCTCGAAGGCCTGACGCCATGCCGCCAGAGGCGTCGTAACCACGCGTACCCACGTCACGCCGCTCTTAACGGAGACCGGCACACACCGGGGGAGGAGCAGACCCGCTCCCCCTCGCGCGCAGGGCGCGTCGCCGTCGTTGTCGTGTCGACGGCGACGCGCCCTGCGCTGAGCGTGCGATCGCCGAGAGGCCCCCGCAGACACAACCCGCACGCGGACACCATCGTTGCGAGACGTGAAGCCACGCTGTGCCCTGTAGATCGGCACACTCGGGTGAGGCGCCGCTGTAGCACTGTGTGATGACGCGCGCGTGAGAGGGGACCTGAGTGAGGCCCATGCCGGCGTTGTGCGCCGCGGTGTGCCGCGTCCATGCCGCTTGCGGGGCGGACCCTGGTGGTGATAGGCTATAGAAATTATACTGGCTCCCATCCGGCATGACCGTTGTGTCGTGGGGTCGCGTGCCGTCCGTGATGGGGCCGTCTACCGTCATGCATCGGCCGGAGGTGATCGCTTGTCGCGTCGCGCGCGCGAGCGCTGGACCCTGTTCCTGTGCTCCTTCACCATCCTGTTCGTCGAACTCGCCCTGATCCGCTGGATTCCCGCCTACGTACGCGCCCTCGGCTTCTTCACCAACTTCGTGCTGCTGGGCTCGTTCCTGGGCATCGGGCTGGGCATCCTGCAGGCGCGCCGGCGCGTCGATCTCGTCACGCTCTTCCCCGCGCTGCTGGCCCTGCTCGTGGGCGCCATCACGACGTTCAAGATCGAGTTGAGCGTGAGTACGTCGCCGAACGAGACCTTCTACGGCATCGTCACGCACGGCACCGACGCCTTCTACGTCGTCCCGCTCATCTTCCTCATCGTGGCGGCGCTCTTCACGCTGCTCGGGCAGCAACTTGGGCGCCAACTCGCCGCGGTGCGCCCCCCACTGCTGGCCTACACGATCGACGTGGCCGGTTCGATCGCCGGGACGCTGCTCTTCACGCTCATCTCCTTCCTGGGCACGCAGCCCGCCGTGTGGTTCGTCCTCGCCGCGCTCCTGGTGCTGCTGTATCCCCTGCGTGTGCGCCGACACGGCGTCGTGCGCCTGGTCAATGCCGCCATCCTGCTCGGCGTCGTCGTGTGGGTCGGCGTCCTGGGGAGCCAGTCCCTGTGGTCGCCGTATTATCGGGTCGATCAGCAGCGGCTCGCCGACGGGAGCATCCAGGTGTTCGTCAACAACATCGGCCACCAGGTCATGGCGCCGTACGCCCTGCGCGTCCGGCTCTCCCCGGTGTATATGGTCCCGTTCCAGACGTTCCACTTCCCCGCCTCCACGCGCGAGCTCATCATTGGCGCCGGAACGGGCTCCGATGCCGACATCGCCCTGCACAACGGCATCCGTCACATCACCGGCGTCGAGATCGACCCCACCATCTACCACCTGGGCGTGACGGAGAACCCCGACCACGTCTATCAGAGCCCCGCCGTCCATGTCGTGGTCGGCGACGGGCGCTCGTTCCTGGAGAAGACGCACGGGACCTACGACCTGATCGTCTTCGCCCTGCCCGACTCGCTCGCGCTCACCTCCAGCTTCGCCAACCTGCGCCTGGAGAGCTACCTGTTCACGCGCGAGTCGTTGGCGGCGGCCAAGCGGCATCTAAGCGCCGACGGCGTGCTCGTCCTCTACAACTACTATCGCCAGCGCTACATCGTGGACAAGATCGCCGGGATGTTGACCGATGTCTTCGGCCGCGCGCCGTACGGACGGATCGTCACGGAGCAGTCCAACGGGGCGGTGCTGATGGACGGCCCGCGCCTGCGCGAGATTCCGGCCGCCGTGTACGCCGCCCATCACGTCACGCGCCAGCCCGGCGTTGATGCCGCGACCGACGATTGGCCCTTCCTCTATCTCAAGGACCATGAGCTCTCCCCGGTCTACCTACAGGCCATTGGGCTGGTCTGGCTGATCGCGCTCGTCGCCCTCGGCCTGAGTGCGGGCCGGGCCGGCCTGCGGCGCGTGCGCGCCGTCAACCCGGCGCTATTCTGGACGGGACTGGCCTTCCTGCTGCTCGAGTCCAAGAGCATCGTCAACTTCTCGTTGCTGTTCGGCAATACCTGGCTCGTCAACGCGCTCGTCACCGTGGGCATCCTGCTCACGGTGTTGCTCGCCAACTACATCAACGCACTGTCCCGCCTGCGCCTGGACCTCCGCCTGCTCTACCTGGCCCTGGCCGCGACGCTCGCGCTCAACCTGGTCGTGCCGTTCGATACCCTGCTCGTCGACAACCTGGCGGTGCGCTACACGCTGGGCTGCGCGGTGCTGTTCTCGCCGATCCTACTGGCCAATCTGATCTTCGGGCGCATCTTCGGGGACACGGGCGCCCCCGACGTGGCGCTCGCGTTGAACCTGCTGGGGGCCTTCATCGGCGGGACGCTGGAATACGCCTCGCTGCAGATCGGCTATCATCTGCTGCTGGTTCCCGTCATCATAGCCTACGTGCTCTCGTTTGTCGCGGTGGCGCGGCGCCAGCGCGGTGAGACCCGCGGTCCCGCCGTGGCCGCGGCGCGTTAAGGGCCGGTGGGGGACGTGGTCTTCCTCTCCATTCCGTGAGGGCACGCGTCCGACCGCGTCGCGCATGGCTCCTCTGTCTGTAGCGCTTCTATTGTTCAAGATGAACTATTTGCAGTGACCACGACAATGTTGCGCACCACCGTGAGCGTCCTGCCTGCATGCGATGTAACCTCCGATCGATTCCACGGTGGGCACGGCGCGGTCAGGTGGTTCCGACATCGACCACGAAACCAAACGGGTGTGTTTCGTTTGAGTTGAAAGGGTGCTCCCCCTCTCCCGCGTCAGGGAGAGGGGGCCGGGGGGTGAGGGCCGCGCCCAACTCAAGTGAAACACACCCAAACCAAACCATGCTGGTCCTGTTCTACTTGACCCCGATGATCGTGCCCCGCGCGTCATAGGCTCAGGACTTGCTACACTGGCGAAAGGGCCTCTACGTGGCCTTCACCAATACCACCGCGTTCAGCCCAACCGACACGCTGCCGCTGACGCCGTGGGCCAAGACGTTGATGCTGGCCCAGTCGCTCATCTCCCTGCTCACGATCGCCCTGGTAGCGGCGCGCGCCGTCAACAGTCTCACCTGATGGTTACGCCACACGACGAGACCAGGCCGCGCGGTGCCGCGTCCGATGAGGGGAGAGGGGCGCGACAAGAAGCGGGGGCCGTTCCTGTGTTGGGCGGTCATCGTCGCCGACATCAGCACGTTCGTTTATGACGTCCCAGGTATCCTCGTAAGCTTCTCTGCGGAGAAATGACGGGAGAGACATGATGCGTGCGACTGTGCAGGGCTGGCCTCAAGGCGGCTATATCATCGTGCCCGACCGCCAGCCCCCCTTCCCCATCATTTTCGCCACCTACGCCCAAGCCCTGGCGTACGCCGCTACCCTTATTGCCACGCCCGACACGCCCGCACCTTCGACCAGTGGGGCGGCTCTCGTCCCTCCCGCCATCACGCCCGTAGGGACACGTAGCGTGGATAGACGGGGACCGCCTGCGACGGACAACCTTGCGGTCAGCACGCCCACCTGGCTTGAGGACGCGGCCAATCGCCACGCGCCGCGCGGCGTCTCGCGCGGGACCGGCGACGCGGAGCACGCCCGCCGCGCCGGTCTCACTCCCGCGCAGTACCACCTGCTCCGCGCCGTGCGCGCGCACCCCGCCTACCCCGCCGTCACCATCGCCGCGCTCGCCGAGCGCTTACACATCCGCCATCAGAGCGCCTGCCGCCGCGTCGCGCACGCCATCGCGCATGGGCTCCTGCAGCGCCACCCCGCCGCTACTGATCGCCGCCTCGTCCTGGTGTCGCTGACCGACACGGGCGCGCAGAAACTGGATCGCGTCACGCGCGCCACCTCCATGGAGACTGCGTCGCCCCAGCCACCGCGCTGATCGCGGCGGCCGTCCCCGCTGCGCCCGCGCATGTCCCCGTGCGTACCCGCCTCATGGGCGGCAGGGCAAAACATACGTAGGCCTCAAGTCGGGGACGTGGATGCGTGCGAGAACAGGACTGACGCGAGGGCTCGCCTGTGCCCCGTCCTGGCCATAATAATCTGTGACGTTCCGCCGTGAGCTGGTTCATCACGACCAGGCGGACATACGGCCGTGCCGTGCGCGGTCACGGCGGTCCCGTCGCCGCCGTACCCGTCGGTGTCGGGACTGGCGTGGGGGTGGGCGCTGGGCCTGGCGACGGGGTGGCCGCCGGGGGTGACGACATCCCCCCGGTGTCGTTCACCCGCGCCCGTGGCGTCGTGTGTGGGAGGGCCATACGCGTAGTCGTTGCCGTCACGACCGTGCGCACCGCGGGATGCGCCACAGCGGGTGGTGTGGGTAGCAGGGACACAGGGGCGGTCGTGACGCTGGTCCGTGCCCGGGCCGCGGGCGGTGAGGAGGAGTTTGTGCGTCGCGGGGATAGCGTGACCGTCGCGGGCGCAGAGGATGACGTGGTCGTGGGGGCCGTCGTGGCGGAGGGCGTCGGCGGGATGGGCGTAGGGGTGGGCTTGGTTGTCGCCGGACAGGCGCTGACCGGCGTGGGGACGCGCGGGGACGTCCGCGTGACCGGCGCGATGGCGAGCGCGAAGATGTGTTCCTCCGGCCGATTCTGTCCATGCCCCCCAGGGCCGGCTGCTAGACGCGCGGGGAGGCGCAGCGCCGTGACCCACTTGCGTGTGTTCAACCCTACTACCGCCTCATACAGGCGCGTCGGCGGCTGCCGGCTCGACCCCCGCGCGCGGTTGTTATGATAGGCCTGACGCGCGACAATCGTGTTGCCCGCCGCCGCACGCCCGATCCAGTTGCCCAGTGCCAGGCCGACACACTGCGTCGTCGCATCGGTGTAGGTGATTATGCTTGTCTCGGTCACGGGTCCGCCCACGGTCGCGCCCACGACATAGAGCGCGCTGCCGCGCAGCGGACGCGGCAGCACGATGGTTTGCCCCCGCGCGATGACGTTGTCCCGATGGGGGGCGCGGTCGCTGCCGCCGGTCAGGCGCGGCCACTGGACGAGCGCGCCGCCGATGGTGAACCGCTCGCCAGACACGAGAGGCCGGCCGCTAGTCGGCGCCGCCAACGCCTGCCGTGAGTAGCTATTGCCCACGTGGTCGAAGGTGGCCGCGTCGGTGTCGGTGTCGTCGGTGACGCCGGTGTTGTCCAGATACGGCGCCAGATCAATACCTATCCGTTGTTCTGGGGAGTGGACGGAACGGCGGGCGGGTCGCCGCGGCGGGGCTGGCACACGGTGGACGACGGTCACCCGAAGCTGCCAGTCCAGGCCGATTGGGGCCGTGACGGTGAGTGTGCCACCCGCGTCCGTCGTCACGACCCACGCCCGCCGCTGCCCGCTCACACGATTCGTCGCGCGCACCGCATACACGGCCGTGGGCACGAGATGGGCCACGGTGATGCGCTTGTCGCCGCTGCCGGGGACGGTGAGGCTGACCGCCGTGGGACTATAGGCGACGTCGACATCGCCGATGTGGTAGTGGTAGCGCGCGTGGCCGAAAGGAGCGATGCGCACGTCGCGGAGCCCGATATTGATGCCGTAGGCCACCTCGCGCAGCAGCATCACCACCATCTCGGGATACTCATGGTCGTAGCGCGCGCGCACCAGGGCTCCAGCGCAGGTCGAGCGCTCGGTGAGCCAGGTGTGCGCGAGCAAGTCCGTGCGCACGGGGTCCAGGATGCGATTGTTGAACGTCGCGAGGTCACCGACGCGGGCGCGCGCCCGTCCGTCCGCCCAGCCGATGCGCCCCATCGCGACGGACGAGTCGCCCAGGTTGCCGTGGTAGGTGTCCGCGGGCCCGTAATACACCTGGGAGGCGTCGAGCAAGCCCGCCGCGGGCAACGCCGGCGATGGCGCCGTCTCCGCGCAGGCGCCGGCGTCGATACGGCGCAGGATCAGGGCAGCACGAGCGGGCGGTGCGATGCCGAAGGCGACGGCGAGCAGGTTGGTGTCGTAGTCCACGAAATCGCGCACGCTCCCGTCAGGATTTATCTGAGTGATGTAGTGATCGCCGGCCCACAGGCGCGCGTTCATGGCTGCCGCGATGGCGCCCGCCAGGGCCGCGTGCTGCGTGGCCAGGCTCATGTAGCGCGCGCCCTCGTCCGCGCCGCCGGCCATGAGCGTCGCGAGGAAACGCTCGGCGTCGGCCATCTCGCGCAGGATCTCGACCATGTAGGCGTTGGTGTCGGAGGCATAGTGGTCACGGATAAAGACGTCGATCCACAGGGGACCCGGCGCGTCGACTAGCCCCACACGTGGGTTATAGCGACGGGTCAGGTAGTCCAGGGCGTGTTCCAGCGCCGGCATGTGCAGGCGCAGCCACCCATCGTCACCCGTCGCGCGGACGTACTGCAAGGCGGCGGCGATCCAGAAGATGTTGGGGCCGGTCAGCGTGGCGCCACTGAGGGCAACGTAGCTGGGCGTGGCGTCGACGAAGTGGTGCGGGACCTGGCCGTCCGGCCGGATGCGCGCCCCCGACGTCTCGATGAGGGTGCGCGCCTGGCGCTGCAGGTACGGGTCACCCGAGTACACGAGCGCGCTGACCGTCATCCAGGTGTCGGGGTCGAAGAAGTTGTAGTCGTGCGGGTAGCCACGCCACGGGGCGGCTAGCGTCGTGGCCACCTCACCCGGCAGGTGGTAGGTGTCCAGGGCGCCGGCGGACGAGCCGTAGATAGCGGTATAGAGGGCGCGGAGGTCGGCGACGGGCAGGGTGGAGCCGGGCGGCAGCGCGCCCACGGGAAAGTCATCATTGTTCACAGCGATTGTGTCGTCGACGCGCCAGGTCTCGCCGGCCGTCACGCGCGTTGGCCGGGCGTTCGCCCATCCAGGCCCCCCCCAGATGTCATGGTCCGGGTAGCGGCCGGCCAGGACCTGCTGAAGGCCGCTGCGGAAGAAAGCGCTCCCCCGCGCGTTCATTAAAAGCGTCTCGTGGCCCCGCGGCTGCCCCGTGGTGGTCACGTCCACTGATCCCCCGCCGCCGAGCGCGTAGAAGCGGCGCAGCGGGCTGTCGGAGGCGAAGTAGTGTCCGTAGCTGTCCATCATCTGGACGACGCCGCGCGCGAAGAAGCCGTACGTTGCGCGGGGCGCCAGGTAGCTGGAGAGCCGCAGCCCCGCCACGTCGTCGGCGCTGGAGAGCGCGCGCGTCGTCGTCGCGAGCGTGAACGCGCGCGCGCCTGCGGACAGGGAGAGGGTCCAACTTGACGTCACCAGGGGCGCGACGGGGTCGTCCGTGAGGCCGTCGATGCGCACCGAGACCCGAGCGGGCGTGTCCATGAGCACGACGACGCGCGGAGGGCTGAACGCGCCCGCGGACGAGGCGTGCGTGGTGACGGGTGCCCTCCAGCCGGTCACCAGGGGAAGAACGACAGCGGCGCCGTCGGCGCGCCGCAGGGTCAGCGCCAGCACAGTCAAGGTCGCGGGGTGGACAGAGCGGACGCCCGCCGCGGCGGTGGCGGTCACAACGGACGGCAGCGTGATCGCCCGGAGGGCGGACGTCGTACGCAGGGGCACGATCGCGTGGTAGAGACAGGTCGGGACGGCCTCGTCGCCGCCGGGGCTATGCCGGTAGGCCAGGCGGAAGGCGACGCGTGGGAGCGCGGGGTGGGACACGCGCGCGTTGGGCGTGGGGCAGCGCCAGTCGGGCAGGGTGACCGCATGTGTCTCGACGTGACCGTCGGCGAAGGTCAGGCGGACGACGCCGCGGGCGACGCCCCCCGGCGCGCCGATCGCCGCGCCGAAGAGGTGCAGGGCCGTGTAGGAACCCTGCTGGACGGGCGCGAGCGACAGGGTCTGACCGTGGGCCTGGATGACGCCGGCCGGCATGGCGTCGGGCATGCGCAGGGGCGTCGCGTCGGGCGCGTCGCCGGGGGGGATGACGATCGTCCCCGGCGGCGGAAGCAACTCGGCGGCGTAGCTGTCCCTCCCGGCCAACTGGCCGGCGGCGGCATGGGCACGGTCCGTGAGCCCCCACACAGCGGCGGGCGCGCCGCGTCCCGCGCCCACGTCATCGCGCTCCAGCAGGATGCCGCGGCGCTGGAGTCCCGAGGGGTCGGGACCGGGCGCGAGGAGATTGGGGCCGTAGGCGCCCTGGCCGTTATAGTCGGCCCGCAGGACGTCGATCTGGGGGTGGGTCAGATCGAACTCGACGTGCGCGTAGCCGTTGTCCAGGATAACACGACGCGCGGTGCGCGTCAGCGTGGCTAGGGGGAGCGCGTGCTGACCCATCCCCTGTCGTGACAGATGGGGCTGATCCGCCTCAGGCGCCCCCGCCGCCGGCTGCGCACCCGTCAGGATCACTAG
>JAABUU010007940.1_pt1 | contig 10745 bp, 9 predicted proteins | sample 5559301 | NCBI WGS metagenome assembly JAABUU01 (sample SAMN10711884, study PRJNA513360) | rock metagenome | isolation source: Antarctica rocks | place: Antarctica: Victoria Land, Richard Nunatak white
CCGGCCAGACCCGCGCCACCGCTCGACCCTGCGGGGTTAGCGTGGAGCCGTGAGCGAGACGCCCGTCCCCGTGCATGACGAGCGGGCCGGCGGCGCCTGCTGCGCACCGGCGCGGTCGGACGTCGTCGCGTCGGCTCCTTCCCGGGCGTCGGAGACGTCCGGAAAGACCTGGGCACCAGCTGTGGCTGCATCGCGGCACGGTGTGGAACAGGCGGTCCTGGCCGGTGGCAGGTTCGCCATGGGAGACGCGACGGGGGACGGCAACCCGGGCGACGGGGAAGGGCCCGTCCACGAGGTGCGCCTGTCCCCCTTCTCCATCGACGTCACCTCGGTGACGAACGCCGACTTCGCATGCTTCGTCGACGCCACCGGCTTCTCGACGGAGGCGGAGGACTTCGGGTTCTCCGCCGTCTTCCACCTGGCCCTTGCCGCGCGTCCCGACGAGGTCATGGGCTCCGCGGAGGGCACCCCGTGGTGGCTGGGCGTCCGGGGCGCGGACTGGCGACACCCGGGGGGCTCCCTCTCGGGCATCGAGGAGCTGGACGAGCACCCCGTCGTCCACCTCAGCTGGAACGACGCGATGGCCTACTGCTCCTGGACCGGCCGGCGGCTCCCGACGGAGACCGAGTGGGAGTACGCCTCCCGGGGTGGCCTCGAGGGGGCGCGCTACCCCTGGGGCGACGACCTGCCGGATGGCAAGAGGTGGCGGTGCAACATCTGGCAGGGACAGTTCCCGGCCCGCAACGACCTGGATGACGGCTACCTGACCACTGCACGGGTGCGGAGCTACTCTCCCAATGGTTTCGGGCTATGGCAGACGGTGGGCAACGTCTGGGAGTGGTGCTCGGACTGGTACTCGCCGCAGTACTACACCGCTTCTCCCGGGCAGGATCCCGTGGGGCCTGCCGCGGGCAGCTTGCGGGTGCTTCGCGGCGGCTCCTATCTGTGCCACGACTCCTACTGCAACCGCTACCGCAGCTCGGCCCGGTCTTCGAACACCCCGGACTCGTCGATGGCCAACGGAGGGTTCCGCACCGTCGCGCTCCAGCCACCTCGAGACCGACTCAGATGAAATCCGCCGGGTCGAACTCGTCGATGGGGATGATCCGGATCCGGGGAAGGCGGGTGTTGAACGCGCGGACGTCGTACTCGAGGTCGAAGAACTCCAGGCCCTTGTCCCCCAGTGCGACGAAACCGTTGTTGCGGAACTCCCTGAAGGCCACCAGACCGACCTTCCGGCCGTCGCACAGGGCGTCGAGCTGCGGCAGGAAGTCGCCGTCATGGCTGACGAGCAGGACGTCGGCCGCCTCATCCTGAAGGGCAACGAGCGTGCGCTGGATCGCGATGTCGACGACCTTCTCGTTCGCGCGGCCGGAGAGCGGGACCGGCCGGTAGCCGATCGCCATCAGCGCCTGGATGAAGCTCATCGGCAGCTCGCCGTTGGCGGCGAGGAAGAACAGGCCCTTCGCCGGCTGGTCCCACTCGTCCGTCGCGAACTGCAGCAGGCGTTCCCAGCGGGGCCGCTCCTCAGGATGCGGCCGACGGGACAGGATCGAGCTGCCGAGGGTGGCGTCGATGTTCTCGCCGTCCACCAGCACGTAGCTCGTCCGCAGACCGGTGTCGCTCATTGGCGCGGAAACATTCCCCTGTCGATGGTGTTCTGTGGATGTGCGCGAGGGGGGACTTGAACCCCCACGCCCTTTCGGACACTGGCACCTGAAGCCAGCGCGTCTGCCATTCCGCCACTCGCGCGCGGGGTCCAGTCTGCTGCATGGCCGCCTCGATCACCAAACCGTTCCGCGCGGCATGCGCGTGGACCCGGGTGCCGGTCCTGGCGTCACTGCGGGACCCACTGCTCGAGCCGAGGGTCCCAGAGGTAGAGCTGGCCGTCGGGGCCCTGCCACGTGTAGACCTGTCCGCCCTCGCGGTTCACCTGCGGCGTCTCGGGCTGTCGCTGCTGCGGCTCGGCTGCGGACCCGGCGTCCGTGAGGATCCCGTCCCACCCGTCCCACACGTAGCGCTCGCCGTTCGGCCCGTCCCACGTGTACGCCGCATTCTGCCGGTGCGTCTGCTCCTGCTGCGCTTCCGGCGTCGGGTGCCTGGGTCCGTGGGTTCGAAGCACCCAGCGCTGCCCGTCCCAGGCATAGACCTCGCCGTTCTCGCCCTGCCAGGTGTCTGCCGTGGACTCCGCCCTGCTCTCCTTGCTCGCCCACTGCGCGGAGGACTCCGACGCCGACTGGGGCGCCGTGCGGAGCTGGTGCCCGTGCGGGACCCGCTTCTGCTCGGGCTCGGGTTCCGGTGCTGGTTCGGGCTTGGGCTCGGGTGCTGGTTCGGGTGCTGGTTCCGGCGCTGGTTCCGGTGCTGGTTCCGGTTCCTGTGCCGGTTCCACTGCCCGTTCTCGTTCGAGCAGCGGCTCGGCCTCCGGCTCGGCGGTCTGCGCCTGCGCCACGGGCGGGGGAACCCATGGCTCGGCAGGTGGTGGCGGCACCCAGGCTGCAGCAGCCTCAGGGTCGACCGGCTCGGGTGAAGCCTCCTCGGGCACGGCCTCCAGCTCGGCCCTCGCGGCCTGCTCGCGCTCCTGCGCCTCGATCTCCGCGAGCTCCTCCGGGGTCAGGTAGCCGTAGCTCGGATGGGTCGGCGCAGGCGGCACGTACCCCTTCGGCAATCCACCCTGCGCCACCGCGGACCTGCCTCCCGAGCTCAGTCGACCAGCAAGGACCTGCAACGACCCCGCAAGAACCTCCGGGCCTCGGACGCATCGACGGCCCGTCCCGTTCCGATCCAACCGCGGCGCCCCTGGCCGGCACAAGCCGCAGTGGGCGATGGGCAGTGGGCGATGGGCGGCAGCCGGCTCCCCGGCATACGCGCCGGGCCTCCTCCCCGCGACCTGCGGGTATGCCGTGCCGCCGCCCCGGCCTCGGTGAGCGCCTCGCGCGGGGCTGACGGTTACGATGAAAGGAACTGTCGAGGCGACGAGGAGGGTACGTGGGACTGTTCGACAAGGTCGAGCGCGGCCTGGAACGGGCGGTCAACGGTGCCTTCGCCAAGGCGTTCAAGTCGGAGGTCCAGCCGGTCGAGCTTGCATCTGCCATCCGCCGGGCGATGGACGACCGGGCTGCGGTGATGGGCCACGGCCGCACGATGGTGCCCAACCTCTACACGATCGAGCTGAGCCAGACCGACTTCCAGCGCCTCTCCACCTTCGAGGAGGCGCTCGCCGAGGAGCTCGTCGCCGCCGCCCAGGAGCACGCCGAGTCCCAGCGCTACCAGCCCGGCGGGCCGGTCGCGGTGACCTTCAGCGAGGACAGCGAACTGGAGACGGGGGTCTTCCGGGTGCGCCCGGGCACCTCCCGCCGCTCGATCGCGCCGAGCACCCAGGCGCCCCGACGCCAGCCGCCGCAGCAGGGCGCGAGCCCCCGACAGCCGCCCGCGCGCACGACGACGAACCCCGCGCAGCGCCCCTGGCTCAACATCGACGGCGAGCGCTACCCGCTGATCGGCGCGTTGACCGTGATCGGGCGGGACGAGGTCGCCGACATCATCCTCGACGACCCCGGCATCTCCCGGAAGCACTGCGAGGTGCGCGTCACGAACGACGGGCCGCGCCTCGTGACCTCGATCCGCGACCTGGGCTCGACGAACGGCACCTACGTGAACGGCGAGCGCATCACCAGCCGGCGGCTCGACGACGGGGACCAGGTAACCGTCGGCCGCACCCAGGCCACCTTCCGGCCTGGAAAGCGGTGAGCACGAGTGAGTCAGCTCACCCTCACCCTCACTCGCCTGGCACTGCTGGCCCTGCTGTGGATCTTCGTCTTCAGCGTCCTCACGGTGCTGCGCAGAGATCTCTACGGCACCCAGGTCTCCCAGCGCCCCGCTGGCGGCCGTCAGGCCAGGAAGCGCCGGATGGCCGCAGGCCTGGAACGCGTGGCGGCCGAGGCTCCCGCCAGCAGGACGCCACCGACGCCCGCAGCACCGGACAGACCGCGCCAGGGACGGCGGGTCCCCACGACCCTCACCGTCACCGCCGGTGAGCTGGCCGGCACCTCCGTCCCGCTCGGCCGCTCCGGCGTGCTCATCGGCCGCGCCCCGGAGTGCACGCTCGTCCTCGAGGACGAGTTCGCCTCCACCCGGCACGCGCGGATCTTCTCCCGACCCGAGGGCTGGTTCGTCGAGGACCTCGGGTCGCGCAACGGCACGTACCTCGGTGGGAACAAGCTGACCGGCACCGCGCCCGTCGGTGTCGGGAGCGTCCTGCGCATCGGGCGGACGACTGTGGAACTGCGGGGCTGACCTCGATGGCCATCGCCCTGCGCTACGCGGCGCGGACCGACCTCGGGCTCGGGCCCAAGTCGCGCAACGAGGACTCCGGGTATGCCGGGCCGCACCTCCTCGTGCTCGCGGACGGGATGGGGGGTCACGCCGCGGGAGACGTCGCGAGCTCGATGATCGTCGGGGAGCTCGCCCCGCTCGACGGCCAGAGCATCGGCGCCGACAGCGCCCTGCCGACGCTGGAGAAGTCGATCCGCGCCGCCAACAAGCGGCTCAGCACGGCCATGGACGACAACCCCGACCTGGCCGGGATGGGCTCGACGACGATCGCCATGCTGCGCACGGGCAACAAGCTCGCCATGGCGCACATCGGTGACTCGCGCGCCTACCTCCTGCGCGACGGCACCCTGAGCCAGATCACCAAGGACCACTCCTTCGTCCAGCGGCTCGTCGACGAGCAGCGGATCAGCCGGGAGGAGGCCGAGGACCACCCGCAGCGCTCCCTGGTCACCCGGGTGATGACCGGTCAGGAGGACGACGACCCCGACCTGTCGATGCGCGAGATCAAGGTCGGCGACCGCTACCTGCTGTGCTCGGACGGCCTCTCCGACTTCGTGCGGAGCGAGATCCTGCAGGAGATCCTCACCGAGGCGGCGACTCCCGAGGACGCCGCCGACCGGTGCATCGAGGTGGCGCTCAGGGCCAGTGCCCGCGACAACGTCACGGTCGTCATCGCCGACGTCGTCGATCTGGACACGTCCACCTCACCGACGACGGTCCCGCAGGTCGTCGGAGCAGCGGCGGTCCGCGACCGGAAAGGAAAGCGCACGCGGGGCCTGCCGATCAGCCCCGCGGAGAAGGCCGCCCAGCTGACCCGCACGACGAGCGGGCAGGCCGGCGCCGCGGACGAGGACGAGCACCTCGCGCTCGCGGAGGAGGGCCGGTCCGGCCTCGTCACCTGGGGCCGGCGCCTGCTCGTCGCCGCGGTCGCGCTGGCCGTCCTCACAGGAGGCGGGTATGCCGCGTGGACCTGGTCCCAGCGTCAGTTCTTCCTCGGCGCGGACGGGGGCTACGTCGCGGTCTACCGCGGTCTGACCCAGGACGTGGGCCCGGTGGGCCTCTCCCGCGTCGAGACGGTCTCCGACATCCCCCTGACGGATCTGCCCACCCACATGCAGGACCTCGTCAACGGCAGGATCGTCGTGACCGACCGGGCGGAGGCCGCCGGACGCGTGCAGATGCTGCGCTCGGCCGCCACCGACTGCCGGGCGCAGGCGGCCGCCGGAGTCGAGTGCGGCTCGGTCCCGGTCACGACACCGGCCAGCACGACATCAACACCGGCCAGCACCACATCGACACCGGCCAGCACCACGTCGACCGCGACCAGCACCACGACGGCGCCCGTGGCTCCCGGCCTGCCGAACACCACGGTCACCACCGGGAGCACGCCATGACGACCGTGCAGACCGTCGCACCGCGGACCCGCCGCAACGTCGAGCTGGTGCTGCTCCTGCTCGCCGTCGGCATCACCCTGCTCGCGTGGGTCAACGTCGACCTCGGGGTCAACGAGAAGGTGCCGGCCCAGCTCGCGACGGTGGGCGGCGGGCTCCTCGGCCTGGCCGTCGCGTTCCACCTCGTCCTGCGGTGGAGGGCCGCCTACGCCGACCCGCTGCTGCTGCCGATTGCCATACTGCTCAACGGTTTCGGGCTGGTCATGATCCACCGGATCGACCTGTCTCAGGGACGCACCGGCCTCAACAGCGGCGCGGCGCGACAGCTGCTGTGGACCGGTCTCTCCGTCGTCCTCGCCGCCGTCGTGATCCTCCTCCTCAAGGACCACCGGATGCTGCGGCGCAAGACGTTCACCGCCATGGCCATCGGTCTCGCACTCCTGCTCCTGCCGCTGGTGCCGCTCCTGGGCCAGACGGTCTACGGGTCCCGGATCTGGATCCGCCTGGGACCGCTGTCGTTCCAGCCCGGTGAGATCGCCAAGATCGCGCTCACGGTCTTCTTCGCCGGCTACCTCGTCCAGGTCCGGGACGTCCTGTCCCTCGCCGGTCGCAAGGTCCTGGGGTTCACCTTCCCCCGCGGACGCGACCTCGGCCCGATCCTCATCGCGTGGCTGACCAGCCTCGCCGTCCTCGTGTTCGAGAAGGACCTCGGCTCGTCCCTGCTCTTCTTCGGCCTCTTCGTCGCCATGCTCTACGTCGCCACGGAGCGGGTGGGGTGGATCGCCATCGGCCTCCTCCTCTTCGCCGGGGGCGCCTACCTGGCGTTCCGGCTCTTCGGCCACGTCCAGGAGCGAGTAGCCCTCTGGCTGGACCCGTTCGCGCCGGCCTCGCTCGAGCAGTCCGACCAGCTGGCCAAGGGCATCATGGGGATGGCCGCCGGAGGCCTCTTCGGCACCGGTCTGGGTCAGGGCCGGCCCTGGATGGTGGCGTTCGCCAACAGCGACTTCATCTTTGCCAGCTTCGGCGAGGAGCTCGGCCTGTTCGGCGTCTTCGCACTCCTCGTCCTCTACGCGCTCTTCGTCGAGCGCGGCCTGCGCACGGCCCTGGGCGTGCGGGACGGCTTCGGCACGCTCCTGGCCATGGGTCTCTCCTTCTCCGTGGCCCTCCAGGTCTTCGTCGTCATCGGCGGAGTCACCCGGGTCATCCCGCTCACCGGTCTGACGACGCCGTTCATGTCCCTCGGGGGATCGGCGCTCCTCGCGAACTGGACGCTCATGGCCGTCCTGCTGCGCATCTCCGACCAGGCCAGACGTCCCCTGGCCGCCGAGCGCGAGCTGCAGGGCGCCCAGCCACCGGCGGCGACCGAGGTCGTGGTGCTGACGTGAAGGCCCCCGTCCGCCGCATCTCCGTCCTCGTCGCCATGCTCTTCGCGGCCCTGCTCATCTCCTCGACCCTGATCCAGTTCGTGCAGGCGCCGTCGATCAGCGCGCGCGCCGACAACCGCCGCACGCTGCTCGACAACTACTCCCGCGAGCGCGGCAGCATCATCGTCGGCGACCAGCCGGTGGCCCGTTCCGTGCCCTCTCCGGACGAGCAGATCACGTTCCTCCGCACCTACCCCCAGGGCCCGCTCTACGCGGCCGTCACGGGCTACTTCTCCTACACGTACGGCGCCGGCGGCGGGCTCGAGGGCTCCGAGGGCGAGCTGCTGTCGGGCTCGGCCGACGAGCTATTCTACCGCCGCGTCACCGACCTGCTCACCGGTCGCCAGCAGACCGGCGCCAGCGTCCGCCTGACGATCAACGCGAAGGCGCAGGAGGCCGCCGACAAGGCCCTGGGCAACCAGCGCGGAGCGGTCGTGGCCCTCGACCCGAAGACCGGCGCGATCCTCGCCATGGTCTCCCACCCGCAGTACGACCCCAACCAGCTCTCCCAGCACGACCAGGCCGCGGTGACCAAGGCCTGGACGACCTTCAACGCGGACCCGACCAGGCCCATGGTCAACCGGGCCATCTCCGGCAACCTCTACCCACCGGGCTCGGTCTTCAAGATCGTCACGGCATCGGCTGCGCTCGAGGGCAAGGTCGTCGACGAGCAGAGCCAGATCCCTGCTCCACCGGTCATGGACCTGCCCCAGACCAACGTCGGCCTGCCCAACTACGACCGCAAGCCGTGCGGGCCGAACGGCGCGACGACGCTCCAGCACGCCCTGGAGATCTCCTGCAACACGGCCTTCGGCTACCTCGGCGTCCAGCTCGGCGGCGACGCACTGCGCAGCCAGGCCGCGAAGTTCGGTTTCGGTCAGACGCTGCGCATTCCCACCAGGGTCGAGCCGAGCACCGTTCCCGCGCAGCTGAGCCCGCCGCAGGCGGCGCAGTCGGCCATCGGCCAGTACGACGTGCGAGTCACGCCGCTCCAGGTCGCCATGGTCAGTGCCGCGATCGCCAACCACGGTGTCGTGATGCGTCCCTACCTCGTGCGAGACGTCCTCGGGTCCAACCTCGAGTCCCTGGAGACGCATCAGGTGGAGCAGCTCTCCGTGGCGGTGTCCGACGCGACCGCCTCGACCCTGACCCGCATGCTGGTCTCGGTGGTCGACAACGGCACCGGCCGGCCGGCCAGGATCGACGGCATCGCGGTCGCCGGCAAGACGGGAACGGCTCAGCAGGGCAACGGTCAGGCGCCGCACGCGTGGTTCACCTCCTTCGCGCCGGCGAACGACCCGAAGGTCGCCGTCGCAGTCGTCGTCGAGGACGGTGGCAACGCCGGGAGCGAAGCGGCAGGTGGGCTGCTCGGTGGCCCTGTCGCCAAGGCCGTCATGGAAGCGGTGCTCAAGTAATGAACCCCCACGAAGGCATGGTTCTGGGCAACCGCTACACCCTGACCGAACCCATCGCGTCCGGCGGGATGGGGGACGTCTGGAAGGCGAGCGACTCCGTCCTCGGCCGTCAGGTCGCCGTCAAGGTCATGCGCCCGGACGCCTCCAGCGAGCCGACGTTCGCCGACCGCTTCCGGGATGAGGCACGGCATACCGCATCCCTGACGCATCCCAATATCGCGACGGTCTATGACTACGGCGAGGACGGCGGCGACGCCTACCTCGTGATGGAGCTCGTCGAGGGAGAGCCGCTCTCGCAGCTCATCACCCGCGGCCCGATCGCGCCGGAGCAGACCCGCTCGATCCTCGGACAGTCTGCGCTGGCCCTGGCCGCCGCGCACGCCGCCGGCGTCGTGCACCGCGACGTCAAGCCGGCCAACATTCTGCTCACGCCCGAGGGCCGGGTCAAGCTCACCGACTTCGGCATAGCCCGCGCCATCGACAGCGCCGGGCACACCCGCACCGGTGAGGTGCTCGGCACGCCGCACTACCTCGCTCCCGAGCAGGCCCTCGGCCGGACGGCGACCGGCGCGAGCGACATCTACGCGCTCGGTGTCGTGGGGCACGAGATGCTCACCGGGCGCAAGCCGTTCGACTCCGGCTCGGCCGTCGCGACGGCTCTCGCGCACGACTACGTGGGCAAGAACGTGGACGAAGCCACCGCCGGCCTCACCACCTCAGGCTTCACGAACATCAAGCGCCAGCCGGTGGCCAGCAAGGAGCCGGCGGGCACGGTGACCGCGGTCAGCCCGGACCGGAAGGTCCCCCTGAGCCAGCAGATCACGCTGTCGGTCTCCGACGGCTCGGCAACCGCTGGGCCGAAGGGGCCGAACAACGCGGCGCCCTCGGCGAAGGGTGGCGCTGGCCGTGCCTGACCCGGCCGCCGAGGTCACGGGCCCGGCTCCGAAGGTGGTCCCCGGATGAGCGCCACACGGCTACTCGGTGGCCGTTACGAGATCGCCGAGCTCATCGGCCGCGGCGGCATGGCCGAGGTCCACCTCGGGCACGACACCCGCCTGGGGCGCCCCGTGGCGATCAAGATGCTGCGCTCCGACCTCGCGAGGGACCCGAGCTTCCTCACCCGCTTCCGGCGTGAAGCCCAGTCGGCCGCGGGTCTGAACCACTCCTCCATCGTCGCCATCTACGACTCGGGTGAGGACACCGCCACGGACGTCGGAGGTGGCACGGTCCCGCTGCCCTACATCGTCATGGAGGTCGTCGACGGCGAGACCCTGCGGGACAAGCTGGTCCGGGAGAGGATCGTGGCCCCTTCCGAGGCGGCCCGGATCATCGAGGGTGTCCTCTTGGCCCTCGCCTACAGCCACCGGATGGGCATCGTCCACCGGGACATCAAGCCGGCCAACGTCATGCTGACGACGACCGGTGAGGTCAAGGTCATGGACTTCGGCATCGCCCGGGCGGTGGCGGACACCGCAGCGACGATGACGCAGGCCGTCATCGGCACGGCGCAGTACCTCTCGCCCGAGCAGGCCCAGGGCCAGCCGGTGGACGCCCGGTCGGACCTCTACTCGGCCGGGTGCCTGCTCTTCGAGCTCCTCGCCGGGCGCCCGCCCTTCGCCGGCGACTCCCCGGTGTCCATCGCCTACCAGCACGTCGGTGAGGCGCCGCAGCCTCCGTCCTCCTACAACCCGGACGTCCCGGCGCCCTTCGACCACATCACCCTCCACGCCCTGGTGAAGAACCGGGAGGGCCGCTACCAGAGCGCAGCCGAGTTCCGCAACGACGTTGCCGCCGCACGGGAGGGCCGTCAGCTCAGCGCTGCCGCCGGCACGGCGGCCGCAGCGGCCGCAGCGGCCGCGGGCACGGTGCTGCTCGCCACTCCACCCCACGACGGGGGAGGGTCCGACCGGGACGACGCCGACACGGCGAGTCTTCCGCCCATCGGGCGCGACCCCGACGACGAGGAGCGCAAGCGGCGCGGACCGGCATACGTGCTGCTGGCGCTCGCGGTCATCGCCACCCTGGCGCTCGTGCTCTTCGCCGGCCGCAACGCCCTCCAGCGCAACGAGCAGCCGCAGCAGGTCGCCGTGCCCGGGGTGGTCGGGACCCAGATCGAGGCGGCTCGCGCCGCGCTGACCACGCGCAACCTCGCGCCGAAGGTCAGTGACGCCAGCAGCAACACG
>JAABUU010007941.1_pt1 | contig 10745 bp, 4 predicted proteins | sample 5559301 | NCBI WGS metagenome assembly JAABUU01 (sample SAMN10711884, study PRJNA513360) | rock metagenome | isolation source: Antarctica rocks | place: Antarctica: Victoria Land, Richard Nunatak white
CAATTTAAGCTTTTATAATATATTTTAATATGCTGAAGAATCAGCTCTTAAGTTAACAGAGAAACAGAGAATAAGTTATTTTTTTATGAAACTTTAATTAAAGATTTAAATGACTTTAATTAACTATTAAAATTTCTTAAAGATAAGAAAAAGTTTAATAGCTTTAATCATTAAACTAAAGATTAATCAGTGATTTACTGATAATTACACAGTTTAAAGTTACATTATCAAGAAAATCTATGAACATTATTTATATTCTTTTACTCAGACAGCAAAGTCACAGCAGAACAATTGTCTCAATTCTAAGATTATAAAATTAAGTCATCATGACAATACAGATAAATCTTGTTTTAAGACTGACATTAAAAAGAATGATTATTATAATTGTAAAAGATCAGATCATTTTATAAAGAACTGCAGAAGTTTCTTAAAAAATCTTAATTACATTAAGATTAATGCAGTTAAGACAAAAAAAGACAGAGTTTTATTGACTGTACTTTAATGATAAAAATTAAATTAGAAATCATAAAGAAATTTAGCATTATAAAGAAAGATTAAGTTTAAATTAAATTTAATTAAGTCTTTATTAATGTATTGTTGAACACTGCAGCAGAGATCAATATAGTGTTTTAGTAATACATTGTTGTTTATTAATTAACATAAGTTGATGTAAAACTTCTGAGATCAGAGCTTTTAAGAAGACAATATATTTACTGTTATAATGTGTATTTAATGAAGCATAAACTCATCAACAATTAAAAATAAAAGCAAACTGAAGAGTAATTATTTTATATCTTAAATAAGAATGAATTTAAACTCATCTTTAATCTCTTAAATCTGAAACAGCAATGCATTCATATTGATTATGACTTGCACACATAATGCTATAAAATAAAATAAATATCTTTAATTATTGATGAGTCTAAAGCATTTATCAACAACATTTAAAATTAACTTACTGTTTATACATTGTTGATGATGTCTAAATCAGACTCATCAACAACTGTTATATATGTTGTTGATAAAATATTAATATTATTTCAGCAATATAACAAATATGTAAATGTGTTCTTTAAAGAGAATGTTGATAAGTTATTATTTCATTAAGATCATGATCATGTCATAGAGACAAAGAGACATAAATTACTTTATGATTTACTTTATAATTTGTTAAAAACAGAGTTATAAGTGCTTAAAGAATATTTAGATGATGTTTTAATGAAGAAATAAATATAACATTCTGTTAAGAAGCAGTGTTCTAGCTGCTTCTATGAAGCAGAATAGAACTAGCATCAGAGACTGAGTAAAAACTTTATTTACATTAACTGCAGTTAACATTCTTTCTACTTCTTCTGTAACTCTCTCAATCAAGACATGCTCATAGACAACATGATTTAGAGATTTCACTAAACAGTATAGTATAGCATGAGTATTTATTTCTTTCAATAAATTATGAGCTCAATTAGCAAGAAGCTTCTTAGAGAAAATGCATACTTCTAATGTATATAACAGCTGAGTCTGCAGACTTTTAAGATTCATAATGAATCTGACTTTAGCAGTGTTACTGACTATTAAGATTTGTGATAAATTCAGCTTTAATGAAATCAGCACAGTGATGACAGCTTGATATGCATCTGTTAGGCAAACAAGCATCTTCAGTAGCTGAGTATGTTTAACTTAAAAGATTCAAGAAGAATCAGTCTCAGCAAAAATCAGCATTTACAGTTACTCATAAAAGCAATGTTCTTTCAGCAGCTTAATATGTGTCTTGTTGAATAGATAAACAAGCACTTACAGTTGCTTAGAAAGCACTGTTCTTCAGCAGCTTAATATGAGTCATTAAGATGAATAAGCATTACTGTCTTACAGAACAAGAGATACAAAAGCTTTTTATTTGTTTTATTTATATTATCTTCAATGTATACATTGTTATTTTACTTTATTCACTTCTTATACTATGTGTCAACTATCATCATCATGAACTTTAATGACTTCTTTGCAAAGTGACAACTCATCTCAATTCTTACTTGTGAGAACTGCAATCAATGATTCATTCTTATGAGAAGATAACTGATAAAAAAAGATCTATAAAATGTTGTTAAAGTTTCAGCAATCAACATACTGATCAGTGAATTCTTAGATTCATTTCTTCTCAACAGTCTTGACTTTAGAAATCAGAAAACTGATGTAAAGATTTTATATTGACTTACTATCTGTATAAATGTAGATGATTAAGAATATTTAATGAACAAAATCAGTGTAAAGAATGTTTAAGATGTGCTAAAGTTTAAGTACAAGAAGAAGCTGCAAATGACTGAGAAACAATATCTGATGAAGTTTGTTGAATACAGAATGTCAGAGAATGTGTTCATTGAAGAAGTATAAATTTATTTAAGTAAACTTAACAGAAAGATTGCTGCAACTCAGTCTGATATGATTAAGTTGTTCAAATTAGAATGACAGTTTTAGATACTGCTTTAAACATTATCAGTTAAGTATGTTGTGATCTGTAATGTCATTGATGCTCAGAACAATTCAGATGTCAAGAGAGATCTATAAAAGCTTCAGAAGAAAGAGATACAGCTTAAGATTGATGAGATTGTCATTGTTTTGTGAACAGATAAACAGAAAGAAGATTAATGTTTAATGAATTAGAACTGCAGTTCATTGAATTATTACACAGCTAATATTAAGTAACACTATTACAGATCATTCAGCTTAGACAGTAATCATTTTTCTTGCTGCTTTATTAAGTACTTTCTTTGTAACAGTTCTTACTTCATTAAAGATTGTAAATTTCTTTCTGATGTCAAGCAAAATACTTAAAAGAAGGCAAGCAGATTGACTGTAATTAAGCTGCACAGATTGACTGCAGTTAAGTTGTATTAGAAGTCAGTCTATAAAGAAAAAGAAAAGAGATACAGAGTCTTTGATGCAGAAATTAATGACAGTAATGATGATGATTTCTTCTTTAAATTTAAAGAGAAAAAGAAAGTTAATAATGAAATTGCTGCTCTGTTTAAGAAGACTGTCAGTAAGATGTTTAAATCTGAATGAGTTGCAGACTCTGAATTCTTCTCATACATAATTAATTAACTTTAACTCTTCAGTGATCTCCTTATATGAATGAGATGTCAGCAAATTAGAGTTAAGAAGAAACATTTATATTCTCATTATTGTGAAGTGATCATTATGCAAGTCAGATTGAGAAATTCTATAAGACTAAGTTCAACACTCTATGTGTCTAAACTTGAGGTTAATCTTCTGTTGAGAAAGCAGATATGCAAAATGAAACTGCATAAAAGCTTTAATCAACACTGTCTTTAAATGTATGATAAGCATAACAAGACTATAATAAAAGCATCAGAGCAAAATGAAGTCTATATAGTTAAATATATTGTAAAGAATCTTATTAAATTTGTTCTGATATCTACAGTGTACATGTCACATTCAGAGACTGCCTTCTCTGCTGCTGCTTTAGATACAAGTCTGTATGTTTAGACTCATAAGTATGATTTCATGATCAACTTCTTAGATGTTAACACTGCATCATTGAATGAAAAGGTCAAGGCTTACAGACTTTAACACTGATGATTTGCTCATCTTAATTCTGTGAAATTGTGTGATCTTTACAAGATGACAATTCTTGAAAAGTTAATTTTCATTTTTGAGAACAATAAGAATATATATAAGATTTGTGCTCTGATCAAGTTCATCAACAAGTAAAATCACACTGTAAGCAAAAGAAAGACTAACATTCTCATTCTTATCTTTATTGATATATACAGCTCATTATTCTTGTCATTTAACAAATATCAATACTTTCTAAAGATAATAGATAATCACTTCTAAAAGATGTAAACAATACTGCTAAAGCAATGTAATGAGACTTTACAGATACTGCAAGAATGATGACTGAAGACTGAACTTCAGATTGATGTAAAGATTCTTGCTGTACAAAGTGACAATAAAATGAAATTAAAGTTCACTTTAAATGACTGATGCAAGTCTCTTAACATTACACTGTAATACACAGTGCTCTACATGTCAATTCAGAATGATATTGTCAAAAGAATTATTCAAATCACTGAGAACTCAGTGTGCATCATGATTAAAGAAATATAACTGTCAATAAAGTTCTGAATACAGACAGCATAGATAGATGTCTATCTTCACAATTGAACAGCAACTGATTTCTTAATTAATGACAAATAAATGACTTCTAAGAAAGCTTTTATTGATGTGAAGTCATTCATTAATTACATTTATATATAAGAATGCAAGTGCTACAGCTACATTGATCTCAAGTTATTATTTGAAGATAGATGCAACAAATTCATGAATTGAGAACAAGTAAGAGTCTTCATGAACTACATTGAGAAAATCACAAAGCAGTATCAGCTTTGAGCTTTAGATCTTAAGTGCATCATTAAGAATTATGCTGTGAAGTTTGCTGAAAGCAAGAAGAAAGACATTGTTGATCTTAAACTGTAACAGTAAATATTAAATGTTCTTTTGAACAGAAGATTTATTGAATGTTTATAAAAGAAGTTAATCATTATGAAGATCACAGCTTTAGATTAAATATTTATGACTTAAAACAGTAAGATGCAGCCTAACTTAATCATAATTAAGACTGATAAGTCTTAAGATAAACAACATGAGATTAAGTTGACTGCAGTTAATCTAGATAAGTTGTTAAGTGAAAAGATTAACACTGATTAAGTTAAGATAATGACACTTAAAGAAGTTAAAATCTTTCTGTACATTGAGATCTCAAAATAAAAGAGAAATAATGATGATAATTAAGATGTAAATGAGTTCTCAATTAAAATATTAAGAGCTATACTGACACTTACAGCATTCTTTATAAACAAAGAAGATTCTATAATTAGATCTGACATTTCAACATCTGTTATCTATGCTGAAGCAGTGAGAGACTCAATCTGAAAAGAAATGTAAAAGAACATTATTTATGCAGAGCTGACAGTCTTGACAGTAAATGAAATATGAAAAGAGACTGTGTCATTAAGAAAAGTCAACATTGTAATCAGTAAATAAGTCTTTAAATTCAAGCTAAACACTGATAAATTCTTAAACAAGCTTAAGACAAAACTTGTGACAAGAGACTTCTCATAGACATATAATGTTAATTATAAGAATATCTTTATTCTCACTATTAAGTTTAACATTCTGTAAGTCTTTCTGACTATTGTTGCACTTAAGAATCTAGAGTGTCATCAAGTGAATGTCAATAACATCTTCATAAAATTCTTTCTAAAGAAAATAATCTATATAGCATTCTCTTCTAAAGTCAATGTTACATCTAATTGTGTTCTGCACATACTGCACAGCCTTTATGATCTTAAGCAAGTCACACAGAACTGACATAAACAATGTGTCATTAAACTACTTAAGTTAAGTTTTCATCAAAGCAAAACTGAACTCTGTCTTCTTCTTTACAGCATTAAAAGAATCATGCTGCTTCTTTATGTAAATGATATTGTTATGACTTCAACAAATTTATTACATATTCTTTGATTTAAGCAAGCTCTTACAGACATGTTTAAAGTTAAGAACTTAAAGAAGACACAAAAAATTCTTGACATTTAAGTCATACATAACTGCAAAATGAAAACTCTGTGTCTAAACCAGACTCATTATGTAAACAAGATATTAAAGAATCTTCACATGCAATCTGACAAGCACAGAGTCATCAGCATTTCACTTAATGAATATGATGTTTTTTGTTCTGTCAGCTTAACTGATTAAAGAATAGATCAAAGACAGTATTAATAGATAATTAAAAGTCTAATGTATGCAGCAATTCATACTTAATTAGACATTATCTTCACACTAAATTGACTAAGTCAATATCTCAGCAATTCTGTGAAACATCATGAATACATACTTAAGAAATTACTGCAGTATGTAAGATCAATCATCAATCTCAGCATTATGTACAGTCTTAATGAGAGTTAAGTAATGCTTAAATACTCTGACTCTAACTATGCTTTAGACAAACAGAATTAAAAATTAATTCTAAAATATGTTTATATGCTTGAAGATGAATCAGTGTTGTGAATAAGTCAAAAGCAGAAGTTTATTGTCATCTTAATTACTGAGATCAAATACATAACTATATCAATGTGTGTGAAGACTGAGATCTGGCTTGAATAGATATTAAGAGATATGAATATAAGCAAATATCTTAAAGTTAACTTACACTGTGTAAGCATTTAAAAGAATGAAGCTCATTAAGCTTCTTCATTTATTCAGTTTAAAGAAGACAATCAAGTCATTTTGATTTTAATTAAGAACATACATGTACATGAACAGTCAAAGCACATTAATGTCTTTTATCACAACATTCTCAATCTGCATAAGCACAATCAGATTCAGATAGACTTTGTGCTCAGTTAAAAGATGATTGTTAACAGACTTATTAAGTTTCTATTTAAATGAATCTTTAAGCAATTCATTGAACTTATAGAACTCACTGTTAATGATTAGTTAAACTCTTAAATGATTTGTTGAACTCTTAAATGATTTGTTGAACTCTTAAATGATTTGTTGAACTCTTAGTAATGTGTTTAGTTATCTGGTGTTTGCTGTCAGTGAGAGTCAATAGACACAGCCTCATCAAGTAAGAGTGTTGAGAAGCAGTGTTTTAACTGCTTCTATGAAGTGAAATAGAATTAACATCAAAGACTGAGTGAAGACTCTGTTTATATTGACTGCAGTCAACATTCTTTCTACTTCTTCTGTAACTTTCTTAATCAAGATGTGCCCATAAACAACATAGTTTAAAGGTTTCACTAGACAGCATAATATAGCATGAGTATTCATTTCTTTCAATACATTCTGTTAACTTTGCAGAAGTATCAGTTCTGTTTGTTTTAAAAAATAAAGAGAACTTATATCTATATGTTGATTATAGAAATCTTAACAAAATTATTATTAAAAATCATCATTCTCTGCTGCTGATTAGCAAGACACTTAATCATTTGAGTAAAGTTAAGATGTTTATTAAACTAGATCTTAAGAATGCTTATCACTGCATTAGAATCAAGAAAGACAACAAGTGAAAGACTGTGTTTTATATATATTATAGTCATTTTAAGTACATAATTATATTATTTAAATTAATTAATATCTCAGCAACTTTTCAAGTCTATATTAACTGAGCATTAACTGAGCTAATTAATGTCTTTTATATAATATATTTAAATGATATCTTAATCTATTTCAGTTCTCTAAAAGAACATCAAAGTCATGTAAAACAAATTCTGAAGTGACTTTAATGATTTAAACTGTATATAAACTTAAAGAAGTGCACTTTTCATATTATATAAATGAAATTTCTTAAGTTCATTATCTTCATTACTGATGTTTTAATGAATCAATGATGAGTCAAAATCATAAAGAAATGATTAATATCTAGAAGCTACTATGAAATACAAATATTTTTAGAGTTTACAAACTTTTATTATTGTTTTATACAGAGCTATTCTAAGATTACTGCTTCTTTAACTGATCTGTTAAAAGACAGCAAGAATAGCAAGAAGATAGATGTCTTTAAATAATTATAAATGACAGTATAAATGTTTTACAAGCTTTGCAATGTCTTTACATAAATATCTATTCTGACACACTTTAACTTAAAGCTAAGAGCTTAAATTGAAATTAATGTCTTAATAGTTAAGTTAATGAATATTTATTTATAGCTTTAAATAAATGCTTAATGACACTCTGTTGTCTTCTGATTAAGAAAGTTGAACTTGATTAAAACACACTATAAAACTTATAATTAAGAATTGTTGATAATTGTGAAGATATTTAAACATTGATGACACTATCTTGAGAGTAGTCATTATCTTATTGAGGTACTCATGAATCACAATAATCTATGAGAATTTATGAATGTAAAATCATTAAATAAAAGACAAACACACTGAGCTATGAGGCTAGCTACTTATGATTTTATAATTATACATTGATCAGAAAAGACAAACCTCATTAATATGTTGTTGAGACATTCTGACTACAAAATTAAAAAGAATATAAACAGATTGCTATCAATATTGCAATGAAAGCTGATTACATTATTTTAAGAATTAAAATTAAGCATTATTGCTTTAGTTAGTCAGATCAATGCTTAAAGCTTAAATTTGCAAATTATGCTGATCATTTTATTAAAAGAATATTGATTAAGCACTTAGACTGAAAATCATAACTGTTAAGAATAAATTAATAAGAGATTTAAAGAGTCTTTATTCAGAAATAAATTGAAGAATGATGATTATACATTTAATTTATCTATATACAACATAGCAGAAGAGCTGCTTAACTTTGTTGTTGAAATTACTGATTGTAAACAGTTTATTTTATATGTATTGATTTAGAAAGTAATTAATGACAAAATGATACATAATAAAAGATAATTACTCTTTCTTAAACTTGTTCATCTCTTACAGAACACTGATGTTTTAACAGTAAAGATATAATAAGATTTGAAATTATAGAGTAACTGCAGTTATCAAGACACTGATGACAATTTATGAATATTTAATTTCATTAAATTACTTTGTCACAAAAGCAAGATATACATACTATCTGATAAAGTCATTAAGAATGAGCTCATAAAGCTGCATCATAATGATGTTTTAACAGAACATTATAAAGTAAATAAAATGATTAATTTATTGTTTAAAAAGTATTACTGAATCAATATGACAAATAATATTTAAGAATATGTTGCTTTGTATACTGTATGTTTAAGAGTTTAAGTATCAAGACACTACTTATATGACAAATTATAGTCATTATCATTATTTATTTAATTATGAAAGAAGATAACAATGAATATAATCACTGATTTGCTGTTTAACAGATAAGAGACTGATGTTTATGACTTTATATTAATAATTGTGAATTATCTTACAAAGATGACTCAATATATCTCTATTATTAAAAAACTCACTGCAATCAAGTTAGCTGACATATATATTGAACAGATCATATGTCACTATAAAGAATTCAGAGATATTGTCTCAGATTAAGAATCAATCTTTATTAATGCATATTGATTTAAATTCTATTATTAACTTTAAACAGAATGAAAATTAAGCACTGTCTTTTACTTATAAATTAATAATTAAACTAAAAGACAGAATCAAATTCTAAAACATTATCTACATTATTATTGTTATAAAGAATAAAATAACTGAGTGTTCTTTCTGCTTATGATAAAGTTTGTATATGCAAACAGAAAACATATAACAATTAATTAAACACTATTTAAGACATTAATGAGCTATTACTTAAGAATTGCTCAACACATTAAGAACAATGTTTATAAAGAAAAGATGTCAACAGCAAAAGATTGAGCACAGTAAATAAAGAAAATCTATATTATAATAATAAAGCAATAATAAGCTGCTGTGAAAGTGCAAATTAAGTATTTTGACAAAAATTATATTTAAAAAAGCTACAACATTAACAATTTAATGTTATTTGTTGAGAAGCAGTGTTCTAGCTGCTTCTATAAAGCAGAGTAGAACTAGCATCAGAGACTAAGTGAAGACTCTGCTTACATTGACTGCAGTCAACATTCTTTTTACTTTTTCTGTAACTTTCTTAATCAAGATGTGCTCATAGACAACACAGTTTAGGGATTTCACTAGACAACATAATATAGTATGAGTATTCATTTCTTTCAATAAATTATGAGCCTAATTAGCAAGAAGCTTCTTAAAGAAAGTGCATACTTCTAATATATGTAATAGCTGAGTCTGCAGACTTTTGAGATTCATAGTGAATCTGACTTTAACAGTGTTACTGACTATTGAAGTTTGTGATAAATCTGACTTTAGTGAAATCAGCACAGTGATGACAGCTTAATACATATCTGTTAGGCAAATAAGCATCTTCAGTAACTGAGTATGTTTAACTTAAAAGATTTAAGAAGAATTGATCTCAGCAAAAATTAGCACAGTGATGGCAGCTTAATATGCATCTTGTTAAATAGATAAATAAGCATTCATAGTTGCTTAAAGAGCACTGTTCATCAGCAGCTTAGTATAAGTCAGTGAAATAAATAAGCACTATTATCTTACAGAACAAGAGAGACATAAAAGCTTTTTATTGTTTTATTTACATTATCTTTTATGCATACATCATTATTTACTTTATTCACTTCTTATACTACATGTCAACTATCATCATCATGAACTTCAACAACTTCTTTATAAAGCAACAATTCATCTCAATTCTCACTTGTGAGAACTGTAATCAATGATTCATTCTTATGCAGAGATGACTGATAGAAAAAGATCTATAAAATGTTTTTAAGATCTCAGCAGTCAACACTTTCATCAGTGAATTCTCAGTCTCATTTTTTCTCAGCAATCTCAGCTTTGAAAGTCAGAAAACTGATGTAAAGATCTTATATTGACTTATTATCTACATCAACATTGATGATTAAGAATATCTGATGAACAAGATAAGCACAAAGAATGTTTGAAATGTGCTGAAGATCAAATACAAGAAGAAGTTGCAGATGATGAGAAAGCAATATTTGATGAAGTTTATTGAGTATAAGATGTCAAATAATGTATTCATTGAAGAAGCATAAACTCATCTAAGTAAACTTGACAGAAAGATTGCTGCAACTCAGTCTGACATGACTAAGTTGTTTAAATCAGAGCAATGATTTCAGACATTGCTTTAAGTGCTGCTGAATG
>JAABUU010007942.1_pt1 | contig 10744 bp, 19 predicted proteins | sample 5559301 | NCBI WGS metagenome assembly JAABUU01 (sample SAMN10711884, study PRJNA513360) | rock metagenome | isolation source: Antarctica rocks | place: Antarctica: Victoria Land, Richard Nunatak white
GAAGGAGGGTTTTAGTTGGGGTTTGGAGGGGGGAAACCGGGATTGGGGGACCAGAACCTGACAAGAAGACCAACCGTCACGACAGACGAAAATAGAGAACCGATCATTAACACACACGCCCCCCCCAAACCACCACACACCCCCCTTTTCCCTCCCACCCCCATCCTCCCACCCACCTCCCAGACCGTGCAATTCACCACCTACAAAAAACAACGCCATACCGACCATTTTCAAAACATCTCGTTCAATCCAGTAAAAAAAAAAGGGGGGGAACCCCTTGTGCAGCTTGGAATCGCTTTGCGCAGTTCGTTCGTTCGTGAGGTGTTGAAGGTGTGAGAGCAGGGAGAGAGGGGGATGTTTGGTTGTATATGTATGTACTGTATGACTCATATTTGTTAGGGGGAGGAAAAGAAGAAAAAAGAAGGGGTGAGGGGTTCGAGTACGATGTGGGCGCTATCTTCAAGAAAATCACCGGGTCCAGATTCTCATCTATCGTAGAACTAAAGAAACCACCGCTCGTCCACAAGTACTGCCAGAAATGAATATATATATGTGTATATATATAATGCTAAAACCCCCCTGTGGCTAGATTCCCAAAAGGCTAATGAAGAAACCCCCCCCTTTTTTTAATCCTATCACTATCTATAACGATCGAAGACCGGTCGGGTATCATGTGGAGCGAGTGTCATAAACCAAAGCGCTGGAAAGAAAAAAAATTTACGATCTCTTAGAGACTTTACACATAATATCACCGCTTCTCCTCCTGCACATCTTCCCTCGAACTATCCCCGTCTCCGCCTGATTCTTCGGTTTCGTCTTCCGTCTCTCCCTCCCGCTCCCCCTCACTTCTCCCCCTCCCCGCATGCGCATCCCGTCCAAGATCCACCCCAACCGCCGGACTCCCCGCCATCGGCGTATTATTCAGACTCCCATAATGCACCACCAGCGGCGGCGTCTGGCCCCTCTCCTTTTCCAGCAAACGATGCGGATACGGACTCAGGTCTTTGCTGCTGGTCGAGAACGTGCTCACGACGGGCGGCCGGTTCTCCTTCGTATCGGATCTACTGCCGTTGCTGCTGTGGGCCGAGTGACCTGGTGTGGGATCGCGTTGCGTAGGCGTGTTGGCCGAGTCTGGAGGGTTGGGTGAAAGGGGGATGGGCGAGTTGCGGTCTTCGTTGTTGGTGGGGTCTTCGCCGCTGAGCGACGTCCAGCCGCCTTCGATGTCGCGGAGGAGACGGACGTATTCTTCCGGTACGAGGCCTGACTCGCCCGTCTTTGGGTCTTCGGCTACCAGCCAGCCCTGGCCATGGCGATACGAGACCCATATGACTTGACCCTCGACAAGGGGCAATTCGTTTTCGTTCTCGCGCTCGAAGTCGAAGAGGGCGACGGCTTTGCCGTGCATTTCTTCATCCGGCGACGCAATAGTGAACTGGTAGTCCTTTGAATAGCGGGAGTTGTTGCCATTTTCTGGTTGTAGCAAGGAGTCGTCATCCGAGTCTGTAATCTCGTCTTGCCTGTACGATCGATTTGGTAATGTTGCGAAGTGGGAGTCTCTTTGGCCTGCAATACCATACGTGCTAGGAGCTAGTAAGGATTGCCGCGCTTGATCTGGGGGATAGGTCACCAGGTCTCCTTCCGTTTCGTCGCCCTCCCCGATGTGGTACATGCGGATACCGTTGGCAAAATAGCTTCGTTCATTGAAATCATATTCTCCCTCTTCTTCGCCATGTCTCGAATTCCGACTTTTGCCTTTAGTCTGACCTCCGGCTATTGCCGCAGATGTCGACTTGTGCTTTTTGTGCCTTGAGCTTACGACCACCGGACTATGCAGATCCTCGTCCTCACTATAAGGTGGTCCATCCCCATAGGCTGTCTGCGGAAGGTGCTGAGTTGCGAAGAAGCCATCACCCCCCCATGGCCCTGCCGACCATTGCGGATCTGCACCATCCCAAGTACTATTTGAAGGATCTGATAGCCTGCGCGGAGCTTCACTGGCGGGGGTTGACACTGCTGATGTTTCCGGGGGAGGGCCATAATGATTAGGATGTATTATAGGATATGCAAAATCTCGGACCAGGGCATATGGTAGACTTGAATGGAACGTAGGAAAAGCATGTGAGGGTGGGCGCGACCGGTTCTGCGAATTATTCGAAGTCGTCGAGTAGGACGACATTCGATTTCTAGCATAAGAGGGTGGGCGTTGTAAAGTGGTCCTTTTTGACGAGGTATTGGTATTGATAGAAGGTAATGATGATAAACTCGGATTAGGCGGTGGAGATTGAGTATTATGTGGAGATTTATTGGGGGTCGGCGAGGATGACAGCACAGCCGTCATGATGCCAGCCTTGATATCCTAATTACCCAACTTTTGTCTCCCTCTGTGTATGCCAGACCTGTCCGGCGGCTTAGCTTCCAGAAAAGTCCCTTTTGGAGAACTGCGATGCCCAGAATCACAGCGCTGTTAAAGCGTGGTACCTCAACGAAAACACCGAGTCTAGAAAGAGAAAGCGTTAGCAGTGAGCAGTGAGCACCTTGTAGCGACTGCGCCTCTCGGCGGCGCAAATGCAGATTCCGTGCGATTCGTGCAGCTTTCAGCCGTAAGAAAGCCTTCTTGAGGGTGTGCTGACCGTCAGATGATACTTACTACTGCCTTAGATGGGCCCCAAGACCATCCACCCCAAGGCCCGCCGAGGTCTCCACTGGGCCAAAAGCAACAGACAGTTCTCTGGAATGAGACCTCGCTTGGTATGAAAAGCTTCCAGAAGTTTGGAAGCTGCAAAAGGAGAATCAGATAAAGAATCCCGTGATAATGGGTGGACCGTTCAGGTCGGTTGAGCCGAACGGCCGGCGCTTCGACTTGGTCGAGTAAATGGGCGGGTTCGGCCAGGTGTGTTTCAGATGCCGATAGAGGATTGATAATGCTACGTCTCAGTACTTGATGGGGTGGCACAGCGGCGGTTCCAGCGAACTCTGTATAACTGCCGGTTGATGGATGGGGAGTGTTTTGTTTTGTTTCGTTGCTTAAATTATTTATTGTTGTGGTGTACGTGGGTGGAGATGTAAGGTCAGAGGTTGTTTATGAAGCCCGCTTGGGTATCCCACAAAGCATTCTCTTTCTCAGCGTGGCCAGAACGAGGTTGTCTATATAGTTCCTATCCGGCTGGTGACTCCTTTCAATGTACAACAAAGGTATTGTCTCCTTCTCCAGCATTCACTAGGGTAAACAGCGTGAAAGGGCCATCTTGCGCTCTTCTTTATGATGTTCGATCTGGTGGAAAGCCGTTGCCGTTTAAAAATAGATGGTCCAGATCACGCAAACGTGTTTCAGATGTGTGCTTGACCGCTTATGGAAAGCGCCATCTTAGCTTCTCACTAGTGGAAAGAAAGCAGAACACCGATCACTTGTGTATTTCAATAACCGAATAATGGAAACCCAAGGGACAACTCATCATCTCTCTCCATAAGCCACCTTTAGATTTGGTCTCATAGGTAGTCAGCGAAGATAGTTGGTTCTGATGTGAGTCACAAGAAATTGCAGTCCTACCCCTATCTTAATGATGAATTCTATTTATTGGAGCTGTCCTATCCTTCGAGAATGAGGATATTCATATTACATACGCAACTTTCTGATGCCAATTGGATCTTCGTGAAGCTCAGATGTCGGATACTTATCCTCGATGCTAATCCCTAGTCTTCCTAGAAATACATGACCACCATGTCAGTCTTGAGGTGACCCAGATACAACCAGGCGTCGTCACCTTTGAAAACACCCTTCTCCGACCACATCTCTGCCCCGGCCATGGCAACAGATCCTCGACTAGCACGTGCAACATCTCGCACTGCGACCCCTCTACAACCTCCTCCACCGCCACCTCCGTCAGAACCCATACCTCAACGAAACTCCATTCCGCAATACGACGGCGCCGATGACACACAAGAAACCCCCCGCAACGACCCCGGCGGATTCAAACTCAAGTTCTGCACCGTCTGCGCCAGCAACCAAAATCGCTCGATGGAAGCTCACCTGCGCCTCTCCCTCGCCTCCTACCCTGTCATCTCCTTCGGCACCGGCTCCCTCGTCCGGCTGCCCGGCCCCAGCATCCATCAACCAAACGTGTATCCCTTCAATACGACTTCCTACGATTCCATGCATAGTGACCTCGTTTCGAAGAACCCGACGCTGTATCGTCAGAATGGCGTGCTTAACATGATTGAAAGGAATAGGAGCGTAAAGTGGGGCCCGGAGAGATGGCAGGATTGGCCGATTGGGAAACCGAGACTGGAGCATAACCAAGACAGGGGGGCAGGGGGGGTTGAGGGAGGGGTGGTAGATGTGGTTTTTACATGCGAGGAAAGGTGTTGGGATGCCGTGGTCGATAATCTCTTGGAGAGGGAGGGGAGGCTGAACAGACCGGTGCATGTCATTAATGTGGATATAAAAGACAACCACGAAGAAGCATTGGTAGGCGGGAAAGCAATCTTGGAACTAGCCGACAATTTGAATGCAGCGGCTAGGGAAGAGAGGGGAGATCGCGGGTGGAAGCAAGATGCGGACGGAGAGAGGAGCTTCGATAAGAGGGTGCCCGATATCCTGGCGGATTGGCAGGAGAGGTGGCCGCATTTGCCGGCATTGTGGACGTTGGGCTGGTTTTGAGGATATATCGGAGTACAGTGAGATAAGATACCCCAAAAAAGGCGTTTCCCTGTCGCCATAGCTTTTTCGTATGGCTACTCTCTACTTGATTTCTCTTGCGCTATTTCTTCACGTGGTCGCTAATGCTGGACACGCAATATACTTCTGCAAAGTGTGAATGTCTCCGTTGTATTCACAGATGTACCACGAGTCAACGTGCTTTCCCCCTAAGACTACCAATCATGGAACAACGTCAAATACCCATGAGTCTTTCATGTCACCGAATGACGACAAAACAAACAAAACTTTCTTCATTCCTCATCTCCCACCTTTCATTTGCAAACATCTACCTCTTACAATCTCTCACAATCCAACAACCAAACCATCCTCCAAATCCACAAACACACCAAAGAATGCCCTGCATACCCTACGTCCACGGCGGCATCTCTCCTCCCCCCTCCACTCCTCCCTCCAAAAAACCCCCATCCAACCCCACCGACTCTCCCCCAAAACCCCCCGAAACCACGCACGACGCCAAAGGCACACCTGCCGGCTACGTCACAGACAGGTCCCGCCACACAGCATCCGGCCCCTTCAATGCAAACCTTACCACTCCCCACGTCAAATACAGCTGGAATCACACCCAACACACCTCTGCCTACGAGACGCTACAGCCAGAGGGGGCATACGCCTCCTTTCCGGAGCCGGAGACTTGGTACTCGGCTGAGGAATATTTAGGGGACAGTAGTAAAGGCAAAGAGGGAGGGGAGCTGAAGAGTGGGAGTGGGGATGCTGATGGGGGAGGGGGACGTAGTGAAGAGGACACGGATGAAGGAGAGGAGGTAGGGAGTGCATGGGTGCCGATTACGGGGAGTAGGGATCCGAGGTATATTGAAAAAGCCTAGTAGGGAAGTTGGGAACGTGGTGGAGAGCTTTGGGGGATGGACTGGTGGGTGAGATGGATGAGTCTGGGGGATCGGGGGGGTGGGATGTCTTGGAAATTCACATCTTTCATATCTCCATCAGAGATTCTTTCCAGAACTAAACCAACAAACCCAACAAAAACCCGTGAACCTGCCCCGCGCACTCACTCCTACAAGTCCACAAAATTAATCATAGCGAGAGTCATGCAATAGAAATAGATAAGCTTATGTATGGGCTCTGATGTTTCAACAAACCAGAAGTGGATGTTTTGTGAAGAAAAAATGTTGGAGCTGTGAATGCTTGGAGACTTGTGAGATGTCTTTTGAGAGAGCTCGGGATGTTGGAAATGAATGAATGTGGAACATTCAGATCTCCAAGTGATCAAGATGAGAGAGATTCGTTACGGATTGCTCAAATCCCCCCAAAAAAAACTTATGATACCTCCATGGTGTTAAGTAGGAATGGAATAAACATCACGGCTTTGCGGAGATGCGTGACTGGGGAGATGTAGGGACGTAGATGGAGGAGAAGAAGGGGGGATATAAGATCTCGAGAATTCCTGCTTGTATTTCAGTACAAGATCAAACAATTGGCTTTCTGGTATAAACTCTTTCTGGTAAAGAGCCCCACATCATAAACACAGTTATATCCCAACATCCACCTCACCACTTCCTCAACATCCACACACCTCCCCGGCGCCACAACGCCTCACCCACAACCATCACTCCACCACCCCAATGTCCCACCACGTTACCTTCCCCTCCTCCCTCCCCACAGGTCCCCATCGTCCCCCTCAACCGTCCACCCACCGCATCTCCTGCACAACAGATCTCGACTCCTCCCAACACGTCTCCCTCGACGTCTCCTCCCCCAGCCACATCACCTCCTTCTCCGACATCCCGCACGTCCCGCTACCGCGCTGTCCCACGCGGATTCTTGAGAGTGCCCGTGCCCCTCCTGGCCACGTGCCTGAGAAAGCGGCGCCTGCGATCAGCACTGCCGGGGAGACGCATAAGGGGCATCGTGCTTCGAAGTTTCACGAGGGGGGTTTGAGCACGCCGATTTATGCGACGGGTAGGGAAGGGTATGCGCCGCCACGCGAGGTGCAGCCGGCTGCGATTTTGAAAGATGAGGGCGTATGGGGGAAGGTGAAGGGGAAGTTTGGGGGGAGAAAACATTGAAGGAGGGAGAGGAGGGGCGGTGTTGGAGGGGATGTTGTGGGTGGGAGATGCGGGAGGGGAAATAAGGAGGGTTTAAGGGAAACGATGAGTTTGTATGTTAAGGAAGGGAAGTCGAGCGGGAAGGAGAAGAGGCAAGGAGTAATGTGGAAATTGGCATTTTGTGCGGAGTTGATTGTTAAGTGGGCTATATGGAGGGAATGGAAATTTGTAACAGATGTAGGTAGAGAGGTGTCAATATCATAACAGGATTTCTTCCCTTCCAAGAAGAGGTCTCAGACCAGCCGCGTGTCGATGAACAAACATGAAAACTTGTGAATCAAGACGAGGGGAAGGGGTGAATAAGAACTCACCGTGGCTCTCACTGCCCCCTTTCTCGTTTCCAAATATTCCTCATCGTCAACAACAACCAACACAATACCTTCCAGATCATTTCAAGCCATATCCTCCATCCTCATCTCGCCAGAGACATTACCAATAAAATCGCCTTCTCTTCCACTCCTACCGCCGCTCCTATCCATCCAAGCGCTACCAAGTCGCTCATGTTTCAGTCCAATCCCTTCAACGAAACCTCGCCTCTTCTTTCGGGAAAGGTCCCGTCGCGGTCAGAAAAGATGCCCATGTCGCCCTCCTCTGACAAGACCCCCGCCTCGCCTTTCTCAGACAAAAAGCCCACGAACTCTCTTTCAATCGAAAAATCACAATACCAGCCCCCTTCAGAAACTCATCCCGCCTTCGCCACCATCACGGATGTATCTTCTGATAGCCCTCCAGCGTACGCGACGCACGAGGAGTTATTCGACACGGAAAACTCTCAAGCGAAAGAGAAGGGGCAGATGTGGAAAGAATTTTCCAAGCTTGATGCGGGAAAGCAAGGTAGCGGTGGTTACTTTGTAGGTGTCGGAGGAGCGGGGAATTACAAGAGGAATTAATCCTCGACTAGGGAGCTGGACGTTCGACGATGAGAGTGTTATACGATAGCAAAATGATTAGGCAGACATTACAAACCTACGTTTGAAGAAGATTCAAGTCGAATTTATATGATGACTTTGGGCAATCCTACCGCTGCCAACTTCGTAGCAGCAGAGTGTTCATGAAATGAACATATAATTTTGAAGGGGCCGGCGATACAAGTCTTCCAATAGAAGGCATCCCACTTTGTCCATCTGGAGGAGTATCAAATCCGGAGACTGAGGTTTCGTACTGAGCTAAGCAATAACACGAAATGGAAATAGCGAGACCTGATCATTACTAAGACTACGAGAGTACTCGATGACTGCCATAGAACACTGTGGGGCTTAGTCGTTGTAATATGTTCCAGTAGGATATTTCGTTGAAGTGGTGAAGCGCCTGCAGCGCTTACAAAATCCTAAGTTCAGTTTCGATATGGTTGAAGTCTTTCGTCGTACTTGTTCTTGGGAGAAGAACCCTTTCTATATCCCAAACTTGACTTTGATATCTTACTGTAGGCCAGGTGAGGCCAGGTGAAGAGCTGGTAATAAGTAGTCCAGGGACGCGTGATTATCTATTTATGTACCCCTGAGGAACCAGCGCGCAAGGGGCGGCGGTGTTTCACGACTCGCCTGTTCTTGAGCCTCAGGGGCCAGGGCCTTAACCAAATCTACGAAGAAACATCTTGACACATTTCTCAAGCACGTCCATCCGCCAAGAGTTGATTTGCGCCATTCCGCTTAGCAGCAGCGAGTCAAACAAAGGATTGAAGTAAACAAGATCCGGGGCAGTGCCGCAGGATCAAGATCAAATTCAATCATGGCACCATTCAGGAGACTTCTGTTCCTAACAAGCTTTACCGGTTTAATTAGTGCGCCCTTTCAACCCCCCCACCACCACCACCACCACCGCTTTTATCGTCAATCAAATGGGAGATATCTAACGCAACATTGCAGGTACCTTTTCCAATTTTGTCAGCGCAGACCCAGCCAAGTCGACCTTTGTCTCTGCAGGTGGAGACAAGAATTTTACCTTCTCGATCAACATCCCTAATGTTCCCACTTCGCCCGATGACATCGAGTTCCAGATCAAAGGCCCATGGGGCAATTCATGGATCGGTAATAGAATACTATAACTGTCGGAGGAGCATGAGCTGAGTCAATCCCTAGGCGTCGGATTCGGCAAGGAGATGAAGAATTCCTTGATGCTCATTGTGTACCCCGATGCAGACGACAAGAGTAGGACACACCCAGCTCAAACATCGTCCCAGGGTATCAGCTTACCTATCTTTCAGATTTTACAGTCAGTCCTAGAATAGCCACAGGTCACTCTGAGCCTTCCTCAGATACCAACATAACCTACACCCTCCGACCCGGCTCAGGCGTTTTCGACCAGCATTACATCGTCAATGGGATCTGTCATGACTGTCGATACTGGGCTGGCGGATCCCTTGACTTCAAATCAAAAGCCCAGAACATGATCTACGCTATCGGATCTGGCGATAAATTGAAGAGTAACGCAAAAGATGCAGGAATCCGAATGCATGAGTTCCGTAAGCATATTTGTGATGATAGTATATCCCAATCCGAACATTTACAAGACCATCTTACTCATGTTCTACGAGCAATCAGTCTATAGCTATGTTTCATATCTCACGTATCAATATCAAAAGAGAAATGCTAACCCCGAAATCTTCCAGATGGCTTCTTCACCATAGACATGGTGTCTGCAACCGGCGATCCTGGAGATTTCCCTGGAGATACCTCGCGAACGAGAAATGCCACTGAAATCGGCAGTCCCAAAAAAGATCATGACTTCGCTGCTGCGCTGCATGCTCTAGCTATGTGTGGGACGTTTGTCATTCTATTCCCGCTGGGGGCGGCCATCCTAAGAATATTCGAGAACGTGCGGTTCCACTGGATAACACAGGCACTTGGTGTCCTTATCGTCATCGTGGGAGCCGGAATCGGGGTGAATTTGAGTGGGAGTTACAACCGCGTAAGAACAAGAACCACTGACGCTTGGAACAGCCAATGTCTATTGGGGCTCAACTGACACCGCCAACAGTCGAAGCATTACAAGGATAAACATCAAATCATCGGTCTCACCGTTCTCTTCCTCGTACTCGTCCAAGCAACCCTCGGATCCGTCCATCACAGGATATGCAAAAAGCAAATGAAACCCACAATAATGTCTAAGATCCACCGCTTCCTCGGCCCCGCCGTCGTCTGTCTCGCAGTCATTAATGGCGCCTTGTAAAGCCCCTCTCCCTTCTTTCCCTAGCCCCCTCAAACCCCAGATCGATCCCCACTAACCCTTCTGTTTCCCGCAGCGGCTTCACCTTCGCCGGCAGCAACCACAACATCGCCTACTTGGTCATCGTCGTCATCGCCGCTCTCGTCTTCGCCGCAGCCATCTACTGGAACTCCCGCCGCCAGCGCCGTCGCGGGGCTTACCAGACGCCAGCCGCGCAAAACTTCCGGCAGGCGAACTTAAGCCAAGCCTATATCGCACCTGAGTTTCAGAACGACATCCCTCTGGAATACGGTGCGCCGCCGCATGGACCGCCGCCAGGTTATGCGGGACCGCAAGGTGGTTATGGAGGCCCCGGGAGGATTTGAGGGATGTTGGGGCTGTAGGATTATAGGATGATAGGATGGAATGTGTGAGGGTGTTTTTTCTTACGACGATCTGTATGTTCTCGGCCTTGGGCGTGAGAGGGTTCTGGTCCTCGAGCTATTGAGATCACAGTATGACTGTGAAGGAAGGCCAACGTTTGTAAGATACCCAGACTCGAGCCTTCTCAGCAATGTGAGCAGTCTGAACAACCCGTGTTTTAGATCAATCCATTAGTCAATATGCCATTCAAAGTGATATCAAGTACATAGCTTCAGTCTCTTATTATTACATGCGGACGACGGTTTCGCCGACCCTACTATGGAATTAGGCGTGATTCGAGAGGGTTGGCGTTAGAGGCAACTTGACTCGTCGGCTCGATAATGTACTGCAAGGCTGCAGCTCAGCCCGCCATGGTTGGCTACCAAATACGCACAGG
>JAABUU010007944.1_pt1 | contig 10739 bp, 10 predicted proteins | sample 5559301 | NCBI WGS metagenome assembly JAABUU01 (sample SAMN10711884, study PRJNA513360) | rock metagenome | isolation source: Antarctica rocks | place: Antarctica: Victoria Land, Richard Nunatak white
GAAGTGGGGACCGACGTGGGCCAACACGTTGCCCTTGCGCATTGTCTATGTGACGACGCCCGAAGGCAAGCAACGGCTTCTTCCCCACATGCAGCCCGGCAATGTCGAGAAGACGATCTCAGCCCCTGTCAACGCCGTGCTCGCAGTGGACAACCGCTACCACGATCAACTTCCGCGGCTGCTGCCGTTCCGCCCCGACATGCGCGAAATGTTGGAGGGCAACGACGCCTTACGGGAGAGGATCCGTGATTTCACCGGGGCCATGCAAGCGGCGTACTTCATTATTGCGGTTCGGGCGGCTGGTTTGGCGGCCGGTCCGATGGGTGGATTCGACCAGACCAGTTTGGATGCTGATCTGTTTCCAGACGGGCAGTGGAGTTCGATCTTGGTGGTCAATGTGGGACATCCGGGAGAGAACCCTTGGTTCGACCGCCTTCCACGATTGGATTACGAAGAAGCGGTGCGACGCCTCTAGCCGGGCTGAATCGACTCGCCGGTTAAACCCAACTCGGCTCCCGCGGTGCACCCTCAAACACGATCGGCTCGATAGATCGGCCCGCCGGCCCGCTGATCGGCTTTGATGCCGCTGCGGTCGACGCTGAATTCCTCGCCGACACCACCTGGCAGTCACATCTCGTAATCAACATCGGAAACCCCGGCCCCGACGCCTGGTTCGGCCGCCTGCCCCGCCTCAACTACGACGACGTCATCCGCTACGCCTGAAGCGCGACCAGCACACGTGATGGCGATCGTAGCCGGCATCTCGGACCGCAACGACGACAAGACAAGGACGAAGCACTCATGAAGATCACGACAATCGGCAGAGGCACGATCGGGGGAACGCTCGCACGGCTGTGGACTTCCGCCGGGCACGAGGTGACCGAGCTGGGGCGAGCCGGTGGCGACGCTGCCGGCGCGGACGTTGTGTTGCTCGCCGTGCCCAGTTCTGTGGTAGCGGACGCCCTTGCGGGCGTTACCGGCTTGGGCGACCAGGTCATTATCGACGCTACAAACCGGCTCGGTGGCGAAGCCCCGCCTAGCGGGTACCCATCGGTCGCCGAGTACGTCAAAGCCACCACGGGCGGACCCGTCGCGAAGGCGTTCAACCTCAATTTCGGCGCGCTGTTCGATCAAGCTGGCACAGTTTCGGTCCGGCCAAACAACATCTGGGTCGGCGATGAAGGCGCTCGGGCGGCAGTTGAGCAGCTCAGCCGTGATATCGGGATGGAACCGGTGAACGGCGGCCCGCTGGAGCACGCCGCAATCCAGGAAGCGTTCGCCAAGATGCTCATGTCGATCGTAAAGGACGCTGGTGTCGGTCTCCTCTTCTACCGATTCGCGGCGCCCCAAGAAGTCGGATAGGCTTAACATGCCTCCCACCAGTGAAGAGTTTCCCCGTGATTTCTTCTCCGGCGTAGCCGGCCCTACAACCGCAACCTCAAGCGCTCCCGTTACGAATACCGCCTGGGCGCCTATGACCTGGGCCTTGCTTTTAGTCGTCTGCGGGGCGCTGTTCTTGGACGCCCTTGACACCTCGATGGTGTCCGTCGCGCTGCTGTAAGGCGTCACATTAAGTGATATTGGTGGCGAAGTCCCTTCGAGAGTTTTGCCCACGCGTGGAACGAGGCGACAAGTGGCTGTGGTCACGATGACAAACCGACTTCGCCACCAATATCAGAACGACTCCTGATCACGTACCTGTTCTTCTAGCGCGTACAGGTCGCGCGCGTCTTGCTCGCCCATGGAGTGGCCTCTCTTGCTGTAAGATCCCACAGTTTCTGCGCGCTGTCCCATAGTTCCTGCGCCGGAAATCCCAGAGTTTCTGAGCCATCCTGCAGCTGCCCCTCCCGCGCGTGTGAAAAGCGCCCTCTGCACGGAACCCGGCGCGCGGATCGGCGCACCTTCTGTGGGATTTTGTGCAGGGTAGCGCAGGTACTGTGGGACAACCTGCGCACTATCTGTGGGATTTGACCGTCGTCCACGCCTGAGATCGGCGCAACAACTTTGGGATCTTACACCATCGCTTTCCTTGCCGCAGGGTGAGGGGGAGAGGCCGCAGCACGTACCACACCCCCCACCACGGCGCGCGACGCGCCCACAGCCCCCAGGAGCGCCCGAGGGGCCGCGTCAGGCTCACAGGGGCAAGAGGAGGACACCCCACGCCCTACCGCCCCCCTCCGGCCCTCAGGAGCCTCTATAGCGCCCCTGACGACGCCCACTGCGCGTTATAGGGCAACCCCACCGCGCGTGAGCCGCACCAGGGCCACCGGGAGCTACCAGGGGTCCGCGCCGCCGCACACGCCTGCGTGTGCGCCTACCAGAGCGCCGCGCTAGAGGACACCGGCCCCACGCCGGCCGCGAACGGAATCACCAGGGACACAGGGATGTTGATTTATGCTTAAGTAGTTGACAAGGCTGTTTACTATCTCTAGAATAGTCAACATGGTTGTAGGCTTCTACGGCTTATGGAGTACGTGATGACGACAAACGTGCGAGTCAGCTACACATCGGGTGAGGTGGAGCGGCTTCTCGGCTTAACACAACGTCAGCTCGGGTACTGGGCATCCACTCAATTCGTTGAGCCCAAAGAGACGCGGGGCTCGGGTACTGGCCGACGCCTGCGGTACAGTTATGAGGATTTAGTGCGTCTGTCAGTCATCAAACGTCTGCTCGACGCGGGTATGTCGTTACAGGCAATTCGACGCAGCATCGATTTCCTGCGCACTTTACCAGAAGTGACCGAACCACTAACAGACGTCTATCTAACAAGTGATGGCAAAACGATTTATGCGCGACGTGGAGAGAATGAAGTTTTGGATGCCCTACGCGGTGGACAAATAGTCTTGGCTCTCGGGCTCGATGGTGTGATGCGCCAGCTTGACGCACAAATCATTGAACTGTGTGAGCATCAAAGCAGAGGCTGCAGGATTAGGCGTGTGGGTGCTTAACAGTTTGAGAGGCAACAAGCTCGCTCTGAACTCCTCATTTCTTTGCCGTACCCTACCAGTAGGGGTGATAGTTAGATGTTAGAGCTGCAAGATATACTGTCGCTCCTCGGATACAGCCAGTCGCCCCATTATCGACATGACTCGGCGCAGTTCGAGCCAGAAACCGTGCACCTATTCCGTGCTGCGCGTACGGTAGGTGTGGATGGCATCTATGTTTTCCAATCCAGCTCTGGTGGCATAGCACCTGACTTACCATCTCGGCCGGCTGTATATGTTGCGCAGGCGACGACTGTAGAGAAAGCAAGAGAGATTCATCGAAGCCTGTGGAACTTAGGGTCCGCGCCTTTCTTACTCATCCTGCTACCGGACCAAATCCGAATATACACTGGCTTCGACTACGAACAGGCATCAAGCTCAACGTCGGACGACGAACGAGGCTTGCTCCATCGACTGAGCAACGATCAAAGTACAGCCGCCGCCAGTCTCGCACTCTTCACCGCCGAATCCATCGATACGGGACGCATCTGGGAGTCACCCGATTATAAGGACCGAGTTGATCCCCGGAGGCGCGTGGACACGCGCCTTCTGCACAACCTCAGCAAACTCGGTGACGCCCTACAGGAACAAGGGTTGGATACGGATGTTGCACATGCCCTTATCGGTAAGTACGTGTATATACGCTACTTGCGCGATCGAGACATCCTGTCCGATGAGTGGCTAGAGGAGCAAAGGATAGAAAAGGAGAGCGTGTTTACTCGGAAAGCTAGCGTGGCCGGGCTGTCGCGACTAGCCGATGCTCTGGAGGCACGGTTTAACGGGAAAATTTTCCCGATTGACTTCGCCAGCAGTAGAGCACCGAACGATAAGCATATCGAGCTAGTTGCCGCAGTTTTCATGGGCGACAAAATTATCATGAGCCAAGCAGGCGAGGTAGTGCGGCAATTGCACCTAGCTTTCCAAGCGTATCAATTTGATTATATACCTATCGAAACGCTTTCCTCTGTATACGAGCAATTCATTGACGATCGTAAACTGAAAGGGGCAATCTATACACCGGAGGTGCTCGCGGATTATCTATTGTCGGAGATGGAGTCAATAAAGAAGCTTACGCCTGCAACAAAAATACTAGATGCTTCTTGCGGTTCTGGTGTTTTTCTCGTCCTCGCGTTGCGTCGCCAGATAGAGAAGGTTGTCAAAGATCTCAGCGGTAAGATCCCATTGAGCACCCTAAACAATCTCCTGACGAATGTGTATGGGGTCGAGCGCGAGTTGGATGCATGCTACGTGACCGAGTTTAGCCTGATACTGACTATCCTGCACTACATCAACCCACCAGAGTTGCACAAGCATCCTGAATATCAATTCCCTACCCTGCATAATGTGCAGATATTCAAGGGTGACTTCTTTGATGAGTCCCTGCCCCTCTGGACGGAGCCTCTACAATTCGACTGGATCGTTGGCAATCCGCCATGGGTGAAAGTGGGGAGTGGCACGAACCAGGAGTATGCCGGCGCGTGGATGAGGGCGAACAGGTCTAAGTACCCCGTTGGCGACAAAAGTGTTGCCGAAGCTTTCAGCTGGCACGTCGACTCAGCGCTGAAGAGTGATGGCCTGGTTGGCCTAGTCATGCCGGCGACGACTCTCGTCAACCTCAGGTCCCGAAAGTATCGCGTAGCTTTCTTCACACAACATGAAGTCTTCAGGGTGACTAATTTCGCCAATCTACGAGAAATCCTATTCGGGCGACGTGGCAGATTACCGGCCGCCACCGTCGTGTACCGGAAGGCGATCGAAGGGAGGAACAAGGCCGAAATCATACACTATGGACCTTTTGCCGTCAATCAAATCCCGAACCCGAAGGGTGCGCCATGGGTCATCGTGATCAATGAGGGCGAAATACATACCGTGTCCTCTCACGAGGCCGAAAAGGGCGAAACGTTTACGTGGAAGCTGGCGCTATGGGGCACACATCGCGATAGGAGAGCATTGGAACAACTCGCCGAGCTATTCCCTGTGACACTCGAACGATTCTGCGCCGCCCAGGGTTGGGGAACAGAACTGCCACGGCAGGGCGTTGAGTTGCGCGCCGATGAGGGCGAGGGTGCCGACCTCGCGGTGAAGGTGCCGGAACTTGAGAACAGCAAGGTATTCAGCACCGAACGGTACAACCCTAGCCGTGGCCCGAAGTACCGCTTCTGGCTGCCGGATGATGCGCTCGTGGATAATGACAGGCATTTTGTCCGCATCCGCGGAGGCTCATCTTCATTGCGCATTAACAGCGCTCCCCACATCATCATCTCTACAGGTTGGGACTTCGTTACGTACAGCGACATCGATTTTGTTATTCCTCCACGACAGATGGGAATAAGCGCCGGCCGAGAAAGAGATGGTAGAGTACTAACAAATGCGGAGATGAGCGGCCATAAAAAGACCTTAAAAGCCTTGTGCGTGTATCTCAACTCTTCCATGGTTAGGTACTATCTATTCTTCCAGGTCCCCGAATGGGGGTTCCATCGCCAGAGGGAGAGCGTCGTATCCACGGAAGTTAGGAAAATCCGGATGCCGGAATTCACGAGCGATCAAGTTGAACGCCTCGCAGCGATGCACGGGGAGCTAGTGGTGGAGGAACAAAATGAGAGTACTAACGACCGCCTCAACGACTTGCATGAGCGACAGCAGCAGAGGATTGACGCGGCGATAGCGGGCATGTGCGAGATCCCGGAGGATTTGGTGACCTTGGCTACGGAGTTCATCGACAAAAGACTCCGGTTAGACCAAGGGCAAGAAGCTATCGATGGGGTGACAAGGGTACCTCGGAATGAAGAGTTCCAGCAGTACGTTAGAGAGTTGCGGAGCGAACTCGATGATTTCTTGATGGGTACCATCCACCCGACGGTAAATGTTGTTTGGTCGAACGATCTGACCGAATGCGTCGTGGATTTGTCACCTGACAACGCGGATGCACCCGTTGGTCCTGATTCGGTCCGTCGGGGTGACATTGGCAAAGCCCGAGCACTGAGTGGTGTCAGTGAACGTCTGCGCCAAAAAATTAGCCAATGGGCATATATCCAGCGCAGCTTGAGGTTGTACGACGGCCCGCGCATATATCTTTACAAGCCATCGCGCTTAATTAGCTGGACCAGGACACAAGCGATGAATGATGCTGCCGATATAATCGCCTACTCCATCATCGGTGGAGCGGGGCGATGAAGGAGGAAGGTCCATCCAGGCAGACCTTCGATGTCTTCAGTGACATATTTAGGCGACAGATCCATTTATTGATCGCTCTAGGGATGGACGGGGCAAGGACGAAGATAAAACCAGGATCGGAAGAGGAGGACATCACAGGATTTATCGCTGCCGCTATCCAGCATCACCTCCGACACAGGACATTCAAATGGACCAAGAACTATGCGGTGCATAATGAGAAGCCGATACCGGGCGCTAAACATTCAGGCAAGGATCGCGAATGCTTGGACTTGGTTGTAGAGTTTGTTGCCCAAGCCGGGCGCCCTGAGTATGTCTTCGAGGCAAAACCCCTCAATTACGCGAAGCGTTGGCAACACATGGGAAACTATACGGACAAAGGCAAAGCTATGGGGAGGTTTTTTAAAGGTGAATACGCCGAGTATACAGCGCGGTTTCCAGAGGTGGCGATGTTGGGCTACATGCACACAGATACGGCGGAGATCTGGCGAAAGAGGCTAAAGGAAGCGATAGACAAAAAAAAGACCGAGCTTGCACTAAGGACGACACAGAAGGACGTCTCGGTTATTCCCCAATTTCCGGCGGAGTGGGTTAGCGAGCATGATCGAGAGAGCGCGCCCGATCGACCCGTAACTATCTATCACCTCCTCCTACCTTTCCCCTTACCTTAAGCATATTGCTTTGCCGACCGCTGGACCGGGTACACCAGCCGCAATCATCCCCATTCGTATGCCTCGGCGCACCAAAACCCGAACACAATCACGGCGTTTGTCGTTGATCACGGTATCTTGGCTCTGCGCCACTCTTGATGATGCAGGCTGAACGACGAAGGTTAGGTAATAGTAGGGTAAACTATAAATAAACGGTTGTTCTATGCGTGTTACCTCTTTTCTTCCGCACCTCAAGGGTATTAAAGCTGAAAGTGTCACCGTCGCCGATCGTGGCGTCATCCTCCGCGCCGCCACAACCCGCAAGCGGGCGCAATGTCCCCTCTGCCAGCGCTGGTTCAAGCGCATCCACAGCCGCTATTGGCGGGTGATCGCTGACCAGCCCTGGGCCGGTCGGCCCGTGGTGCTCCGCCTGCGGGTCCGTCGGTTCTTTTGCCTCAACCGGCAGTGTCCGCGGCGCATCTTCACCGAGCGGCTGCCCGATCTCGTCGATCCGCACGGGCGACGGAGCCAACCGCTACGCGCGGCGTTGCGCCGCGTTGGCCTCGCGGTCGGTGCCCGTGCTGGCGCGCGCTTGGCCGTCCCGCTCGGGATGCCCATCAGCGCTCGCTCACTCCTCCGCGTGGTGCATCGCGCGCCACTGCCCACGGCGGAACTGGCGCGCGTCATCGCGATCGACGACTGGGCCTGGCGCAAAGGCCAGCGGTACGGCACCCTCATCATAGACCTGGAGACCAGACGCCCGATCGACCTGCTGTCCGACCGCTCTGCCGAGACCGTTGTCGCGTGGCTGCAGGCGCATCCTGGCATCAAGATCATTGCCCGTGATCGGGGGGTCATGTACATCGATGGCGCGACACGCGGGGCGCCGGACGCGATCCAAGTGGTCGACCGTTGGCACATGGCGAAGAATCTCGGGGAGGCCCTGGAGCGCCTGTTCGCACGCAAGCATGATGCTCTCGCCGCGCTGGCGCGGGTGGAGGTGACGGAAACGGCCGCCGCCGACCTGCCAGTGTCCCTGCCCGTCGCGGCGCCGCGCGCGTTGCGGTCGCGCCGCGACCGCGCCGAGAGCGCGCACCGCCGCGCTACACGCCTGGAGCGGTTCATGACGGTGCGGAATCTGTTCGCCCAGGGGTTAGGCCAGATGGCGATCGCGGAGATGGTGGGCCTGAGCCACCACACGGTCAAGCGTTACCTCCAGGCCACGGCCTTCCCGGAGCGCGCGCCGCGCACCACGCCCCACGCCGACCTGCTCGATCCGTACAAACCCGACCTACGGCGGCGCTGGTCCGAGGGCTGTCGGAACGGCCTGCAATTATTCCGCGAGATCCAGGAGCAGGGGTACGCCAGTTCCCGCGCGAACGTCGCGCGGTTCGTCACACACCTGCGCCGTGACGACCCGGCCCCTCCGTCATCGCCCAGGCACCCGCGTCCCCAACGGGCTGGGGCGCCGCGCGTGCGCCCACTGACGCCGCGCGCGCTCGCCGCGCTGATCCTCCGGCGCCCCGACGACCTCACGGCCACGCAGCAGACCATCCTGGAACGCGTCCGCTACGCCGACGACGTGCGCCGTATCACCAAGTGTTAGATCCCTCTCGGAGAGGGGAGGAGTTCGGAAGAAAGGCTCCTGGGTCAACAGCTTACCCGGCGGCGAAAGCCAAACGGGACCGTAGCATGCTAGTAAAGCGGGAGACATCGGAAGACGTTTATGGTGTCGTCCTGCAAGACCCGCGCGATAAGGTGAGGACCGCATTGTTCAAACCTCAGCCTCCAGCGATGCAAGCGAACATTCCCCGTCTACAGCGTCTGTTACGGGGCCATCCCGATAGGGCGGCAAAGTCGTCGTCGCTCGAACCTTCCGCGGGATGGGCGGTGGGGAATGACCCCACTCAAGGGGACGGACAAGGCACCTACGTCGCGCTAGCACGTCTAATGCTCAGGGAATGCGGGATGGCCCGCCGCGCCGCGAGGCGCAGGGTCACGGAGGGCTCATACTAGTCGTGGGGGTCACGTCCCACCAGGGCGCTGAGGAAAGCTCAGCACAGGGCGAAGGGGCTCAGGTGTCTGCGGCGGAGAGGCGAGAAGGTGTGCGAGATGCACGGAGCCGGACTTGTGTCGACGCTAGCCGCCTCGGCGGTGGTCAGGCACTGGAAAGCGGTGTACTGGGAAACCCGTACGCACCGTTTGGGGAGGGGCGGACGCAAAAGGACCGGCTGACGGCACCTCGGCGGCCGCCTACTCTACGAACTGGCCCGCGCCGACGCCCTTGGTCATGGCTTCATGCGCCTGTTGCGCGAACGGCGTGGGGCCGAGTTCGATGAGTGGATGGTGGAGGTGCGGTGCGGCGCGCTTCCCGAGGTACAGGCCTTCGCCGACGGCCTCGCAGCGGACAGGGCGGCGGTCGTGGCGGGGCTGACGCTGCCCTGGAGCACGGGACCGGCGGAAGGACACATTACGAAGTTGAAATTGATCAAGCGGCAAGCCTACGGCCGGGCGGGGGTCGCGTTCCTCCGCCAGCGCATGCTCCACGCGGCGTGAGCGGCGCACCCGTTATACTGGCACAAAGCGCGGATGACCAGGGCGAAGGAGATGATCATGCCGACAAGGAAGTCAGGACGGGGACGCACGGGTGACCCGATGGAGCCCCCGCTGCCCGACCGACGGCTCATGGAGCAGCAGATGGCGGCCATCACGCGGCTGCTGGCCGAGCGTGAGTTCGCCTCGATCGAGGAGGCCAACGCCTACCTGCGCGAGGCCCTCGTCGAGGGGAGCCTGCCGACACCCGCGCCCGCGACGCCAGTGGAGGAGGCCCAGGAAGTCATCTATCAGGCGTTGGAGGCGACGGGCAAGCGACGCCTGAACCTGGCGCGCAAAGCCTTGACCATCTCGCCGGACTGCGCTGATGCCTATGTCCTCCTGGCCGAGGCGGCGACCACGCCCGAGGAGGCGCGCCGTCTGTACGAGCAAGGGGTCCAGGCCGGTGAGCGGGCGCTGGGCCTAGCGGCGTTCACGGAGGATGCCGGGCATTTCTGGGGCATCGTGGAGACGCGGCCCTACATGCGCGCCCGACAGGGCCTCGCCGAGGTGTTGTGGCATCTCGGAGAACGGCAGGCTGCCATCGACCATCTGCAGGACATGCTGCGGCTCAACCCCGGCGACAACCAAGGCCTCCGCTACATCTTAGCCGGTTGGCTCCTCGCGGTGGGGGACGACGCGGCGCTCGAGCACCTCTTGGCCGCTTACCCGGACGAAGCGAGCGCCCACTGGGCCTACACGCGGGCGCTCCTGACGTTCCGCCGCCAGGGACCCGGTGCCGCGGCCAACCGGGCGTTGCGGCAGGCGCTACAGGCCAACCCGCATGTTCCCGCGTACCTGCTCGGGGCCAAGCTGTTCCCAGCCCAACCACCGGACCACTATGGCATCGGCGACGACAACGAGGCGGTGATCTACCTGGCGGAGGCGGCGGAGGGCTGGCTGGAAACGCCCGAGGCGCCAGAATGGCTGGCTGCTGCCCTCACTCGCCTGCGCCCATCCGCGTCACCCCGCAAGCCGCGCCGGCCGCACCGCACATAGCAGAGTTCTCATCCCCGCTCCTCGCGTCATCAGGAGTGGCGCAGAGCCAAATTCTTGTGATCAGAACAGACCCTGATCTGGAAACACAACGGCTCTGCGCCCCTCCTCGTCGCCTCCCAAGCCGCGCAGACCGCGTCGCACATAGCAGCGTCCTCCTCTCCCGCGTCCCGCATCATCAGGAGTGGCGCAGAGCCGGTATCTTTCCAGTTAGACAGCGGTCCTGATCACGTTGTGTTTCCAGATTAGGGCCTGTGCTGATCACAAGAATTTGCCATCTCATTGACGCCATGACCGATCCTGCAGGGCAGGAGGTGGGTCATGGCGCGACGGAGGATGAGTGTGG
>JAABUU010007946.1_pt1 | contig 10737 bp, 12 predicted proteins | sample 5559301 | NCBI WGS metagenome assembly JAABUU01 (sample SAMN10711884, study PRJNA513360) | rock metagenome | isolation source: Antarctica rocks | place: Antarctica: Victoria Land, Richard Nunatak white
GTTGTCGAGCCAGGGGCTCTGCCCCTGGTCGAGAAGCTGCTGCAACGTCGTTTTGTCTGACGCCATATCCTCTCCTTGGCCGCGCGGCGCGGCATGGCCGGTGGGTCACGCTACAAATAAAGCGGGTAGGCTTCGCCGGTCAACCGCGCGGACGGGTGCCGTGACGCTCACGGAAAAGCCCCATCGATCGCGGCGCGGCCCCGGCCCCCCTAGTACCGTCCGACGGAAATGGTTCCGCAGAAAAGGTACTCGATCTTCGCGCTGCTCACGGGCGAACGGGTCGCTGAATGTGCGGAATGTTTTCAGGCGAAAGGTATTAGCCTGGATTATTCATGAAAACATTCATCGAATTGGATTGGTTGCCGATGGCAGCCTTGCAGGCTCCCAGAGGCCACTTTGGACGCCAAAATCGGCTCTACGGCCGCTTCTGCCGGTCTACAGAGGTGGGTGTTCAGCTAGATGCGGTCAATCTGATTAGACCAAAGTGATCATGAATAATTCAGGCTAGTCGCCGGGTGTGGGCATGAGGTCGCCCAGGGCCGCCGTCGTCCGGTCGTCGGCGCCGTCGTCGGGGCACTCCGGCGTGAGGGGGGCGGGGACGTGCGGCGCGACCGCCGGCGTGTCCACCGGCGGCGGCGCGTCCCACGCGCCTTCCTCCGTCCGCGGCGCGTTCGCGATACTCTCGGGGGTGTTCATCGGCATCCTCCTGTCGTATGGCCTGGCACCCTTGACAACAGACGCTGGTGCCACGAATGAGGGAGAGCATGAGGTGTGCCGCGCGGAGGGGGTAGCCCGGCGCCGGGTGGGGTGGACCCTGCTGTATCTCCTCTCTACGCGCCGCGTCAGGCCCCCGAACGCGCCGCGTCAGGCCCTCGATCGGGGGCCATGGGGTGGGGACTGGCCTCTCTGGCGCTGACGCGCTGACGCCATGCCCGCGCCGTGGCGGGGCGGCCGTTGGCTGTAGGACGGGCGGCGTGCGCGCGGGTCACGCGGACAGGGTGGGGGTGCGGGCCATGATCGCCATGCGCCTCTACTTGTGCCGTGGCGTGAACGTGCGGGGGCTGCCCGTGCGAGGATGGTCGGGTAACCCGGGCTTGGCGGCCGGACGCCACGGTCGCGCCGCGCCGGAGCCGCGCGCGTGGGCAGGCTTCGTGTTGTCAGCGGACGGGGCGGGCGTCGTGTCGCCGGAGGGGAGGTAGAGCAGGGCGAGGGGGCCGAAGACGAGCGCGCCGGCGAGGGGACCCCAGAGCGCCGGCGTGCCGCCCAGGCCCATCGCCAGCGCGATGGCGGGGTTGAGCACGCCGCGCGTGGTGAGCAGGCCGGCGAGCAGGGCCGCGCCGATGGCGACCCCGCTCCCACTCTTGGGCACGAACTTGGTGGAAACCGCGAGCACAGTGAGCACCAGGAAGCCGACCCCGATGACCTCGCCGGCGGGAGACGCGGCGGCGTAGGACGGGAGCGGGGCGACGAGGGGGGCAAGCAGCCGGGCGAGGGCGGCGCCGGCGAGTTGCGCGGCGAGGTAGAGGACGCCGACGGCGACGGACAGCCGGCGCGTCACGACGAGGCCGAGGGTGACGGCGGGATTGACGTTGCAGCCGGAGATGTCGCCGAGCGCGTAGACGAAGGCGGCGAGGGTCAGGCCGACGGCGAGGGCGGTGTAGGGGGCGGGCGTGAGCAGGGCGGCGAGGGCCAGGAAGAAGGTGCCCACCAACTCGGCCAGGCCGGCTTGCCACGTCTGGCGCTTGCGTAGGTCGCCCATCGCGCTGCTCCTTCGTCTGAGTGGAAGGCGGGCGTGCGGCCCCGCGCCCGCTCAACGTGAGCGGTGCGGGGTGTCTAACGCAGGGTACGTACCACACAGGGCCTGATCGTGGTGGCGACGACGCCAGGGGCGTTGTCGCCATGGGTGAACGCTGGCGCGCGATGACCAGTGTCGCCTGACCAGCTCAAGACCGTCCCACACATCCCTGGCCCCTAGGCGCCGCGGCGCATTTTGCCCCGTAAGGATGCGGAGCTTTATGCATCATTGCTATTAAACGGGCGCGCGTGGGACGCGCCAGCGCGCACAAAGGGGGGCGAGCGGATGACAGAAGCAGGGATGGCGTGGCCGCCGGTGCGGGCGGCGCGGGGGACGGTGCTGGTGGTAGACAACGGGCGGATGCTGACCGGGGAGATCGGGCTGGCGCTGGAGGGCGCGGGGTATCGGGTGCTGGCGGCGTCGCCGCTGGAGGCGTTGGGGATGGCGCACGAGCTGCAGCCGGACGTGGTGGTGCTCGACGCGACGGGGCACGCGCGCGACGCGGGCGCGCTGGCGCGGCGGTTGCGGGGGCTGGGGCCAACGGAACTGATCCCGCTGGTGGCGCTGGGGGCACAGGGGCGGCCGACGGCGGCGCTGCCGGTGAATGAGGTGGTCCCGTCGTGTGCGGCAGGCGAGATAACCGCGCGGGTGGCGCGCTGGCTGCCGGCGGCATGAGCTGCGGTGGCGGCGGTCATGGAAGAGGGGGAAGCCGCGCAGACATAACCCACGCGCGGCGCCTCGCTGAGACTGGGAGGGCGACGGTACAGCCCCTAACGGCGCCCTCAGACCCTCACCTACGTGTACGCGTGACGGGACGCGTTGGATCATCGGCGCGGCCGGCGTCGGGGCGTGTCTCGTCGCGCCCCTCGCGGTCATGGGGCGTGCTGGCGTGGCGGATCGCCGCCCAGACGAGGAGCCAGCCGTCGCGGGTGGGGGGGTTGGGCGCCGGCGACGGTGATCCGGGCGCGCATGGCCGTGGTGTCCGCGTCAAGGGCGCGATCGGCGGCGGTGAGCGCGGCCGGGGACGCGCGAGAGGGGGAGATCGCTGGCGGCGCGGCGCGCCGGTCTGTCGGCGCAGGCTGCTGGCGCGTGGTGTCCGCCTTGTGCTTCTGTGTCATGCAAAAAGGATAGCACCCACACGGGTACGCCAATCTATCGACACGCGAGCACAAGTGCTGCTAGGGCCGTGGGCAGGGGTGCGGAGCCGGAGATGGAGCTGGGGTTGTTCGACCACTGACACTTTGAGCGACGCGCTGACAGGGTCCACTATAGGTCCGCGTGCCACCGCCGGGGGCGCGCGCGGCAGGGTCGTCGCCCACGACCAGTACCGGCCACTCCAACGCCATGGCCTCCCCCGCCCGCGGTCCTCTCACGGCGCGGCCGCGCGGTGGGGGCCACCGTGGGGCCTGTCTCACACGCTGCCCGCCGCGTGGCGGGGCCGCGCCCGCCGACCACGCCGCTCAACAGTGTGGCCCAGGTCGCCGGCGTCAGCGCCAGCCCCATCGCCAGCGCCACCGTCGGGTTCAGCATCCCCGGCTCGTGAGCAGTCCCGCCGCCAGCGCCGCCCCGATCGCCACCCCGGCCGCCCCTTCCGGTACGGCCCGCCGGGCCATCGCCCGCACGGTCAGGATCAAGACGCCGCTTCTCCCTCTCCGGCCTGGGGCGTTGGGTTCCTCTCGTGTCTCTGCTACGGGCAGACAGGCCACGCGCTCGCGCGCTGCCCCACCGTCGCCGCACCCACCATAGCCGCGCCCCGCCCCCACCCGCCATAGCCCATCCGGGCCGGTGAGCCTCGGATATTGGTCCCAATCGCGCCCGCCCCCCTTGCGGCACGCCGCCTGTGCGCGTATAGTCGCTTCGATGCGTGGGCACGACGCTGCCGCGCCCACAGCCTGCGGCCCGCGCCGCGACGGCTGGCGCCTGTGGACATGGGCGTCGAAGACGATAGGAAAGGAGATATCGTGACTATGGGACGCTCTCACCACCCCCGTCAGCGTCGCACTCCCGGCGCCGCCGCGACCGCCCTGCTGCTCGCCGCCGGCGCCCTCGTCGTCCCGGCCAGCGCCCATGCCGGCGCCCCCACCGTCATGCCCGCGGGGGCACCGGCGCGGGCCAGTCGCGCGCACGTCGACGTGGCGGCGACCGACCCGCGCTTCGGCGTCGACGAGGCCTTCCCCCAGGCCGCCACGGCCGACGCCCTCGGCGTCCGCTGGACGCGCGTCCCCTTCATCTGGGACTACGTCCAGCCCTCCGGACCCACCTCGTACAATCCCTTCGTGCTCTCGAATCACGGTTCCGACGCCGTCATCGACAGTGAGATCGCGCGGGGGCGCACCCCCGTCGGCCTGCTGCTCGGCACGCCCGCGTGGGCGCGTCAGAACAAAGCCTGGGGCGAGGCCTCGGTCCCGCTCAACATCGACAAGGACTGGAACGACCCGCAGAACTACTGGGCCGCCTACTGCTACAAGATGGCCAAGCACTACGCCGGCAAGATCGACCAGTGGATCATCTGGAACGAGGTGAGTATCCCGACGGGGAAGAACGGCCAGGCCGGTCAGTGGACGCAGTGGCGCGGCACCCCCCCGCAGTACGCGCGCCTGCTGGAGGTGGCCTACCAGGCTATCCACGCCGCCAACCCCACGGCCAAGGTCGTTCTCTACGGTGACCCGTACTGGTACGACCATGGGGCCTACCTGTCCAACATCCTTAATCTGCTGGCCAAGGCCGACCCCACGGGCAAGGAGCACGGCTACTTCGACGCGGCCAACCTGCACCTCTACATCGGCGCGCCCAGCTTCTACTGGATCATCTCCGACCTGCGCCAGCAGTTGCGCGCGCACGGGTGGTCTGACAAGCAGGTGTGGGTCAGCGAGACCAACGTCGAGCCCTACGACGACCCCTCCCATGTGGTCCCAGTGGACCAGTTCCGCGTGACCATGGACGAGCAGGCCGGCTTCCTCGTCGACGCCTTCGCCACCGATATCGCGGCCAAGGTCGACCGCATCGAGGTCTACCGCATGTTCGACGGCAAGGAGACCACCGACGGGCTCGCCGCGCTCGGCCTGGTGAGCAACCGTGTGGTCGATGGCCAGCACGTCCTGCGCCCGGTCGGGCGCACCTTCACGTTCCTGGTCGGCCTACTCAAGGGCGCCGAGGGCGGGACCTATACGAAGGGCGAACTCTACCCCGATCCGTACATCGGCGGCAAGGCCGGCGTCTTCAAGGTGGTGACAAACAAGCCCGGCGCGCGCATCACCGTACTCTACAACCAACTCGGCGCGCACCCAACCTATACGGCGCCCTACCACACCGACCCGGCGACGCCCGGCGTCCAGTACGACGCGAAAGACTTCATCGTGCTGCCGCTGCGCGACGCGCAGGGCGTGCGCTACGACCGCGCCGCCACCGCGACCTACACGCTCGCGGCCCACGCCACCCAGGCGACGGTCTACGACAAGTACGGCAACGCCGTCACCCTGACGGAGGGCGAGACTAAGGCCATCAACACGCACGACGTCGATCCGTCCGGCCGCCCCGTGCCGGGTCTCGCCCCGACCACGATCAGCCTGCGGCACGGCGTCTACACGGTGCAGTTGCGCGGCGGGCGCACCTACTCGAACCCGGCCGACCCGCGCATCCCCACCGTCGGCGGCGACCCCGTCATCATCGTCGAGAAAACCGGCCGCTGAGAGCGCCCGCGCGCGCATCTCCCCCTACGGCATGAAGCGCGACACAGCCCCGCAGGACAACGACGACACAGCCACGGAGGACTAGTACCGCAAGCTGGAAGTTTCTCCGCATGTTCGGCACGCTACAACGTGCGTGATGACTCCTCGAAACGGCTTACGGAACTTGCGGAACCATTTCCAGCGAAGGGTACTAGGCATGCCCCCTGAGATAGCATCTTCCCCCGCGACGGTGCGCGCGATCGACGACGACCCCGCCGTGCGCGCCGTCCTCGCGGCGGCCCTGACGGACGCGGGCTACCGCGTGCTCACCGCGACCAACGGGGAGGCCCAGGGCGTCGCGCACGAACGACAGCCGGACGTCATCCTGCGCGACCTGCGCATGCCCGGCCTCGACGGCGCCACGCTCAGCCGGCATGTGCGCGCGTTAGGGGCGACGGCGGCTATCCCTCTCGTGGCCCTCTCCGCGCGCGCGGACCTCGCCGCCGTCGCCGCGACGCTACCGCTCGACGCCTGGCTGCCCAAGCCGTTCGACCTCGACCAGCTCGACGCGACCCTCGCGGCGTGCGTGCGCGGCCAGCCCGGCGCGGCGGGGAGAGACGCGCCCGGCCGGGGACCCGCGGAGGCCTCATGACCATGACCCGCACGCCCCATCCCGCCCCCGCCGCCGTACGCGCCTGGTTCGCCGGCGACGACGACGGCGACATCGACGGCCGCGCCCTCGTCGCCGCCCTGCGCACCCTGCGCACCGACCCCGACTGGCGTGTGCAAGCCATCCCCGGCCCCGCCCTCTGGGACATTGCGCTCATCCACTGGCCGACCCGCACCCGCCTCGCCGTCCGCCTCGCCCCCGTCGCGGGGAGCGGCGGTACCCTGTGGCGCCCGACCCCCTGACGCACGATCCGCGCGGGGCGGGTGCGGCGACGACGGGCTCCCGCGCGTCAGGAGCGCGTGACACCCGTGGGCAGGGCGGCCCCCGGAGGGATAGCCCGAATGGGCTATTGCCCCTCCCCCATCAGGGGGACTATCGTGTCTCGGACGCATCACCGGCCGCCGACCCGCGTCCCGGTGGTGGCGCCTATGTCCGCTGCCGGACCCTGGGGCGCGCGCGTCATCATGAGAGGGAGAGACCCCATGCAGAGTGTGGCCGGATATAGGCCCGCCGTCGTGAGCGAGACGAGGAGCGTCCCCTCACCACCGTCCTTCGACCAGCTCTTCGCCCGTTATCAGGGGCCGCTCTACCGCCACATCCTCGCCCTCGTCGGCGACCCCGCGCAGGCCCAGGACCTGACCCAGGACACCTTCCTGAAGGTCTTCGCGGCGCTCCCCGGCATGCGCGACCCGGTGCGCCCGGCCTGGCTCTACCGCATCGCCACCAACACGGCCTACGACGCGCTGCGCCACCGCCGCCGCCTCACCTGGGTCCCGTTCGCCCCCGGCGACGACGATCACTTCCCCGCGCCCGATCGCGACCTACCGACGCGCCTGGCCGACGACGAGGCCGTGCGCCACGCCCTCGCCCGGCTCACGCCTCCGCAGCGTGCCTGCCTGCTGCTGCGCGCCCACGACGGCCTCTCCATCGACGAGATCGCCCACGCCATGGGCATGTCAAAAGGCAACGTCAAGATGACGCTCTCCCGCGCCAAGGAGCGCTTCCGTGCCGCCTACGCCGATCCGGCCGGATCGGCGGGCGTGGGCGTGCCAGCGGTCGGGCGGGGCGGGGTGGGCGACCCGTTGAGGCGTCAACGCCCCGCGGCGGGGGGCGCCGAGGACCAGTCCGGCTCCGGCCGGTAGATGACGACGTGCCCCGCGCGGTCCACGCAGGTCGTGTGGGCGCACAACTGGCCGTCATGCACCGCGATGGGGAGGGAGAACGGCGCGTCCGCGAAGCTGGCCGCGCCGAGCGCGAGGGTGAGGGCGAGGGCCGCGAGGCTGACCGTCGTCGTGCGGGTCACGGTTGTATCCTCCTTGGAGCCATTCCCGGTGTGGCCCCCCCAAACGGGCCAGGGCCTCCGGTACTTCTAGTATCGGCGCAACGGGCGCGGACCTTGAGGGCGCGGCCGCGCGAGGCGTGGACGACGACGAGGGCGCCCGGCGCCCTCGATCCGCCGCCTGTCTGCCAGGACGGCGCGCCTGCTCCGCGCTGTGGTGATCGGCCCGACCGTACAGGCCGCGCGGTGTCACCACGGCGACGGGACGGGGAGGGGGGTGCCGCGCACAGCCCTGCAGGGCAATCGCATTATGAGTCCTTTACCGACAGATCGTCGGCGTTGCCCTTGCCTGCAACCACCTAATTCGGTGATGCCCATGCATTCACGCCCAATACCGAACGACCGTCGGAGAAGGGGCCGTCATGCAATTGCCCTGGCACAGCCCGGACGCGACGCCTCCGATAAGGCCAGGGGAGGGCGGCGGCACAGCCCAGACCGTCGCCTTCATGTCCCGACACAAAGAGAAACGCACGGACAGGGCAGCCCTTACGTGGCTCGTGCACCACGCGACGGCGTTACGCGCGGCACAAATACGACGCGCGGCGACAACGGCGGCGCGCCGTGCGGCCTGGCCACGCGCCCCGCGTGGCCGCCGGGTGAGAGGGAGAGGAGGAGAGGGCTAGCCGACCCTCTCTCCCGTGGCGCACGGGCACAGGCTAGCGGTGGCTCAGGATTTCCTTGGCCGCGAAGCCGGCGATGCCGACGGCGGCGACCTTGCCCATCGGGTTGTTCCAGACCTGCTGCAGGAGGTTGGGGGTCTGCCGCGCGGCCTGCTGCATGCCCTGGGCCATGCCCTGCGGGTCGGTGGGGTCCATCTGCCCTTGCATCTCAGGAGGGAGTTGCTGCACGAACTGCTGGCGCTGATCCGGCGGCATCTGCTGGAAGTACTGGCCGTACGCCTGTTGCTGCATCTCGGGCGGCGCGTTCTGGGCGAACTGCTGGACATGGCCGGCGGCCTGGTCGGGGTCGACCTGGCTGTAGTCACCGGAGTCGCTGGCCTGGGCGTACTGCTGATACTGCTGCTGGTTGTTCTGGTCGAACGGGAACATTATCTGATCCTCCTTATGTGGTCCGGCGGGGGCCAGCGCTACCGCTGGGCGTGCCCGTGGGTCCACCAGGAGGCATGAACGGGACCACCAGCGGCGCGGCGGCACGGCGGCCCTATGCGGGGGCGCGCGGGGTGACGGGCGCGCGATCGTCGGGCGTCCCGCGCGCCCCCGACAGCCCGAGAGATTTCGCGCCGGCCTGACGGGTGTCGGACGCGACGACACAGGCGGGGCAGAACAGGGCCGTGGCGGTGACCGTGGCCTAGACGGCCGACATGGACGCGCGACAGCCGTCGCAGCGTAGGCCACGTCCTTTGCGCATCCGGGGCTCCCTCTCGTCGCACGGCGCCGTCGGGTAGCGTCCCGTGCGCGGCGCGTGGTCGTGCCCTATATACGCGTGCCGCCGGCGCCTGGATCAGGCGTGGCGCCGGCACGCGGCGGTGGTCCGACGATGCTACCTCATGACGCCGGTCTCCCGGCGTCAGCGCGATCGGGACATGTCGGCGGCGAGCAGCCCCTCCGCGACGCGTGCCCGGCGGGTGGTCCAGCCTTGGGCGCCGAGGGAGGCGCGGCGGTAGCGGTCGATCTCGGCGGGGGCGACGAAGAGGCGGGTGGCGTTGCCCTGAGGGAGGTGGACGGCGGCGAGCTGGCCCCGGAGGATGTCCTGCGTGACGGTGGCGGGGCGCAGGCCGAGGGCGGCGGCGGCGGCGCGCAGGTTCAACAAGGTCCCCTGCGCGTCAGTCTCGTCAGCGTCCATCAGTACCCTTTCCGCGACTCTACGCGGGGCACGGTGTCTCACGGCGCCCCGCGGCCCCGTCACGCCTGCGACACGGCGCCCAGCAGCCCCGTCACGCCCGCGACACGGCGTCAGGGGGGTCCCGTGGGCGGCGTCATGCAGGATGTAGACCACGGACACACCCGGTTTCAGCCGTCCTACACGCGCACGACGAGGACAACGAACAGGGCGACGAGGGCGACGCAGGCGAGGATGAGGGCGGCAAGGACGAGGAACGTCATCGTCATTCTCTCCGACAAATGACTAGTAGGCGACGGGTGCGGCCGCGTGGCGGAGCTGGTGGTAGGCAGCGAGGGTGGGAACGGTGCGGACCTCGGCGGTGGCGGGATCGGCCAGCTCGATGAGGTAGGCGGCGCCGGCGCCCGTCGGCAGGCGGCCGGCGCGGTGGATGGCCTGGAGGCGCCAGGTGGGGCCGGGGCTGGCGGCGTCCTGCTCATCGGCGAGGAATTGGGCCAGCTCGGGCAGGGTGAGGGTGCCGATGTCGGCGTCGTAGTCGTGACCGGCGCGCTCGGCGCGCGTCTGGAGAACCAGCCAGGCGGCCGGGAGGGCCGGGGCGTGGGCTTGGAAGGCCTGGTAGTCGCGGACCTGAAAGGTGCAGGGGTGTGTGGCGTCGTGGAGGTAGACGGTCCAATCGTCGCCCGTGCCGGCGCGCGCGGCGTCGTCCAGGATCAGGTGGCCGTGCTCGCAGCGCATCTCGGCCACGAGGAGGTAGAGGTCGTCGGTGGTCATCGCGGGTTCTCCTTTATCACTTCTTCTGCGTCATGTCAAGCGTCTATCAACAGGAGTATACATCCTGGGGCGACGCGTGCCAACCAGCGCCGGCGTTGGCCCCTACCGTGTAAGATCCCACAGTTGGTGTGCCGATCCCAGGTGTGAGCGACGGTCGAATCCCATAGATAGTGAGCGGGTTGTCCCACAGGACCTGCGCCATCCTGCAGAAAATCCCACAGAAGGTGCGCCGATCCGCGCGCCGGGTTCCGTGCAGACGGCGCTTGTCACACACGCGGGAGGAGCATCTGCAGGAAGGCGCGGGAACTCCGGGAGTAATCGCTCAGAGGGGTATGGTCAGGATCTTGCAGCTAGGGTAGGGCATGAGTAAACAAGCGCCAGAGGGGATCACAGCGGAGGACTGGGCGGCGACGCCACCGTCCGTGCGCGTGCTGGTCGGAGCGTTGCAGCAGCAGGTGCGGCTGGTGCAGGAGCACATGACGGGTCTGGAGCAGCGCGTGCGTATGCTGGAGGAACAGGGGCGGCAGACCTCGCGCACGTCGTCCAAGCCACCGTCGTCGGACCCACCGAGCGCGCCACCGCGGCCGCCGCGCCGTCCGTCGGGGCGGGCGACGGGGGGCCAACCGGGGCATGAGGGGCACGGGCGGGTGCTCCGGCCGGTGGCGCAGGTTGATCGGATCGTGGACGCGCGCCC
>JAABUU010007947.1_pt1 | contig 10736 bp, 9 predicted proteins | sample 5559301 | NCBI WGS metagenome assembly JAABUU01 (sample SAMN10711884, study PRJNA513360) | rock metagenome | isolation source: Antarctica rocks | place: Antarctica: Victoria Land, Richard Nunatak white
GCGCGCCTCTGCCGCGCCAGACGGACGACCTCGCGCGGGCGCGAGCAGCAAGAGCGGTGCGGGCGCGTGCCAAGCCATCTGCCACGGAGGCCGTCGCATGACCACGGTTCAGTGGGGTGGTACCGGCAGACCAACTCGACGTACTTTTCCAGCGGGGACAGGGCGTCGAGGCGCACGAGCGCGCGCTCGACGGGGTCCTCCGCCTCGTCGACGCCGCGGTCCAGCGCATCGGAGATGCGCGCGTTGAAGAATCCATCCACGTCGGCCGGCGGGTGCGCGAGTACATCGAGCAGGTCATCGACCGAGCGCACCGGCGGCCGCTTTCCTTGCAGGGCCTGGACGGCGGCGAAATCCTTGACCCGGTTGAGCAGGATGACCGCGCGCACGTAAGGCGTGAGCCGCTCAAGGTGGCCCGCGGCCGAGGCCCGCGCCAGGGCCGCGCTAGGCGTGGCGGGGTCGTCGGTGAGATCGACGACCAATTCCAGGTGATACGGGCAGCGCGTCGCGTCGAGCGTTTCTCCCGCTTCAAGTGGACAGTCGGCGCAGGGGCGGCGCTGTCGCGCTCCGTCGACCCGGTCGGGCACGAGCGGCAGCAGCCGCAGCACGAAGAGGGCGAGGTGTAACCCGAGGACGGTGCGGATGTACGTGGCGAGCACATGCCGCGGTACGGCGCCCTCGTATGCGAGCAACCGGCGCAGGTCATCGGCCAACAGATGACCCTGACCGACGCACAACGGCTTGATGCCGCTCGGCGCGGCGGCGGTGGCATGGTCGACGGTGACCTGGTCGACGAGGCCAAGCACGGCGAGCGTTTCCAGATCGAGCGGTGTGGTCCCATCGTAGCGGTCGCTGGCCGGATCGACGCCGCGCCCAAAAAAGCTCTTGAGGCGCGTCAAGATACCTGGATCGGCGTAGTGGAGCAGCGCCCAGACCTGCATCGACGCGCCATGGTCGGCCATGGCCGAGGGGTTGACCAGCTTGAAGGCGTTGAGGTGCAGCGGCCGCGGTCCCACCACGACCTCGCGCCCCGGCTTGCCGCGGTTCACGATCTCGAGCAAGCTGTTGCTGAGCCACGCCTCGGTCGCCTCATCGTGGCGGTCGAAGCCGGGGAATCGCTCGGGGTGCTCGTGTATCAACCGCAGCATCGCGGGATGTCGATGGCGCGGCGGCGCCGACGCACGGCCGGGCGGCCATCGAACCGCAGCAACTCGAAGAGATTGAGCAGCATACGGTCGAGCAGGATGGTCTTGCGGTCGAGATACGTGATCTCGTCGGCCTTGAAGGCGCGCTGCTTGAGATCGAGCGTCATACAGTCTCCTCCTCACTGAGGACCACGCTGCCGCGCGCGTCTCCGACGGCGATGCGCAGTAGCGTGCCGCCGGTCGTGAGCATCAATTCCGTTGCGGGGGCGGCCAGGAGGCGGTGCTTGAAGAGCGCGAGGTTGACCAGGAAGCCGCGCCCTTCCTCTGGCGAGGGCGCGTAGCCCTGTTTGAGCCGCTCCAACACCTCGACCAGGTCGAGGTCGAGGTCGAGTTGGGCGGGTCCGCGTGTGTGTACCAGCACGAGATGGTTGGGCTCGGCCTCGATGTAGGGCGCCGTGACGGTGGCGACGCGCAGGTCGAGCTCGTCGCTCGGAAAGCGCCGGAAGGAGCGGAAGATGTTCCGGGCGCGGGAGTCGCCCTCCCCGGCCATCGCCACCCACAGCGCGCCTTGGCGCCGCGCGGCGCCCATGCCTTCGTAGGACGATAGCGCCTCGATCACCTCGTCGCGCAGCGCGGCGCGCCGCGCCTCAGCGGCGGGGTCGAGGGCCTGCTTGAAGAAGGTGAGGCGGTCGTAGGGCAGCATCGTCAGCCAACCGTCGTCGGCCCGCTCGAAGTAGGCCTGGCGGCGCGCCGCCTCGTGCGCGCGGCGCGCCCGCCGCGCGTCTCCGGCGTACCCGCTGCCGGCGCGCTCGCGGGCCGCGCGGATGAGCTCCCGCTGGTAGTCCTCCGATGAGCGCGTGGGGAAGCTCATTAGTCGGGGGCCGCCGCCGTGGGCTAGCGCGTAGTCATCCTCGGGGTTGGCTACGAGCGCGATGTCGACCTCCGCGAGCAGCGCCGCGCCCCGCTCCAGCGCGCTCCCCGCCGGCACGCCCTGATCGCCTGGTCCCTGGAAATAGGCCAGGTCAATGAGGTCGAACGGGTCATCCGACGCGAGGAGGGCGGGGATCTCCTCGCACGTTCGATCGCGGAAGAGCACATGCGCGATGAGCGAGCGCACGTCGCGCATGGTCAAGTGGCGGCGCCGGCGCAGCCGCCCCAGATCGACGAGCGCGCGCAGGCGCTCCGTCACGGCGGCTCCCGATGTCTCGTCGCTAAAGGTATCCACGTTGTGCTTGAGCGGACAGCGCGCGCGGTAGTCGCAGGCGGCGCACGGCTCCCAGAAGGGGCCGTCGACGATACGCCGCAACTGGCGGCTGAAGATCGAGTCCGCGCCACCGGCGGTGACGGAGCGCAGGTTCAGGTTGACGACCACGACATCGTCGCGCGGCACGGCCAGTGTGGCGTCGTCGAGCGCCGCGATAATATCGGGGGCCAGGTGCCCGTAGCGGCCGCGGTGCGTCACGAGATAATCACGCAGGCGTCCCTCGTTGATCGCCCCGATGCGCACGCCGCGCGCCTCCGGCGCGGCGTCCCCCTCGGCCTCACCGGCGTCCGGCGCGGCGATGGCGAATGGGGCGAAGAAATCGCGCAGAACGTCGTCGCTCGTGCGCGTCCCGTCGTCCTGGCTGCCGTCGTAGAGCGTCACGATGTCGCGCCCGTCGTGCCGCAGGCGCGCTCCATTGCGTGTCCGCCCGCCCTCGACGGGAACGGCGCCGCCCCTGGTCGCCTCCCGCTCCAACTGCTGGATAAACGCGGTCTTGCCGTCCCCGGCGTTGCCCGTCACGATCACGAGGCGGTAACGGCCGTCCAGGATCGCGCGGCCGAGTTCGCCATCGAGGGCCGTCTGGACGTACGTCGCCGCCGCGAGGTCGTCCAGGCCGCGCGTGCCACGGTTGGAGCGGCGGGCCTGGCTGGAGAGGGCCAGGAACTCGCGCACCATCGGGTTGACATTGGGCGGCGCGTCCGCCAGCAGCACGGCCAGGGCCGGGGGCAGCAATGGCTCATCCGGCGGCGCGGTGGGCGCGCCCACCGCGCCGAGGGCGGCGCGCATGGCGCGCGCATGGCGCGCGCCGTGGCGAAGCGCTCGTCGCGGTAGCGCGCGCACGCTTTCAGCAGGAACGCGGCCAGGACCGGGGAGAGGTCGGGCCGGACATCGCATGGGTCGCGCGGATCGCGGTCGAGGCGCGGCTGCCGCTGCTCGTAGGGGTGCTCATGGCACAGCAATTCGTAGAGTACGACTCCCGTGGCGAAGAGATCGGGCGAGACATCCCACGTCTCGATGCCGGGATGGACGTCGGGGCTCTGGTAGGGCGGCGTGCCCGAGAGCGTATGGACCTGCTGCCCCACGCGCGAGGCGATGTTGAAATCGATCAGGACGAGACCCTTTTGCGGGGTGAGCATCAGGTTCTGCGGCTTGATGTCGCGGTGGACGATGCCCTGCCCCTTGAGGCTTTGCAGCTCCGCATACTCCTCCTCGGTCAGTTCGCCTTCGCGGGCGGCCCCTTCGAGCGCGGCCAGCCGGTCCGTGTCGGGGTGGATCGCCTCCAGGGCGGCCAGCAGTTGGTCGACGACCTCGATAGCCTCGGCCGGCGCCAGCCGCTTATGTCCCTCCGCGTAGGCGTCGAGCGCTTCGCCGCGGATCAACTCGCTCACGAGGTACCACTGCCCGATGCGCGTGCGGTCGGCCCACACGGCATGCACGACGTGCGGGTTGTCGATCTCCTGTAGGATCTTGATCTCGCGCTGCACCTTCTCGAACGGCACGTCCATGTTGAAGACCTTGAGTGCGTACTCGCGGTCATCGACGGCCCAGTAGACGCGGTAGACGGTCGAGAAGCCGCCGCCGCCGAGCACGGCGCGCACCTCGAACTTGTCGTCGATGGTGTCTCCCGGCGCGTATTGACTCTTGGGACCCGTTACCACGCGCGGACGCCCGCCCTCGCGCAGGTGGGTGAGCGCGGCCAGCACGTCGCGGGCATCGTCGGGGCGGCGCCCCTGGTCGCCCGCGAGCAGCCCCGCCAGCAGCTCGTTCATCTCCTCGCGGTGCGGCGTGTCGTCGGGGAGCGGCGGCATGCCCGCGTAGGCCTGCGCGGGTGTCTCGAAGGGCGGGCGCCCGGCGAATAGCTCGTAGGCGACGACGCCGAGTTCATACAGGTCCGTGGCCGGGGACGGCTGCCCGCGCGCGGGGTCCAGCAACTCGGGCGCGAGGTAGCGCGGATCGGCGTCGCCGAGCGCCCCCTCATGCCACACGGTCGCCGCCCCGTCGGCCATGATCTTGGCCAAATCGAAGCGCGCCAGCCGTGTCGCGCCGTCCTCATCGAGCAGGATACTGGCTGGCTCGACGCGCCGGTGTACCACGCCGTGCGTGTGCGCGTGGTGGAGCGCCTGGCACACGTCCGTGAGCACGTTGAGCCGCTCCTCCGTGGTCAGGGGCGTGCCATCGCGAAGGCGTTGGCGCAGGGTACGCCCCTCGGCGCCGTCGAGCACTACCACGACGCGGTTCTCATCGGGGAAGACTTCGCGCGCGGCCACGATGTTGGGGTGGCTGCCCATGCGCAGCAGCGCCTCGGCCTCGCGGTAGAGCGCGGCCTGCCGCTCCGCGCGCTGTTGCGGCGAGAGCGCGTAGGGCGAGAGCGTGACCACGCGCAGGCGCACCGGCGGAGCGCCGGGCATGAAGCGGTGGCGTGCGCGGTACAGCGCCTCATCGTCGCTCTGTTCCAGCCGCTCAATCACCTCATAGTGGCCGAAGACGAGCGGGCCGGAGCGCGGGCGCAGCCCCGCGCCGAGCGCGCGTACGATGTTCCCGCGCAGGTCGGCGATGGCGCCCGGCCGCTGCCGCACCGCGGCGGGGTCGGCCAGGAAGGGCACAATCTCGTCGAGGCCGAACACATGGCACCTGCCTTCGGGCGTCAGGTCAAGCGAGGCGGGTGTGGCGGCCAGGACGACCGCGGCGTCGACCCAGACGCGCCCGAGCACGGTGGCGCGCTCGACCAGCCGCGACTTGAGCACGCGGGCTTTGCGCTCGGTTACAAGCAGCGGGGCCTTACACGAGTAGCCGTTGACGAGCCACTCGCGGTCGTCGCCCCGGATATGCCCCCACCAATCCTTCGTTTCGACCACGTAGACGGCGTGGGGGGCCACGACGATGGCGTCGTACTCGAATCGTTGGCCGCCCCGCTCCAGAATCTCCACGTTGGGGGCCACGAGGTAAGCGGAGGGCAGCCCGGCCAGGAGCGTGGCGATGACGCGCCGCTCACCATCGTTGACGGGTCCCTCGCCGCCAGGGATCTCTAAGAGTTCAGCCATGCCTCGACCTCCCCGATCGCCCGCTCCTCGTCGGCGTCCGCCTGCTCCCGCAACTCCAGCGCCCGCCTTGCTTTGTTCGTCAAATCATCGGGTAAGGTCGGTATCTCGACTTGGGCAAGCAGTTGTGCGGTGATGGATGGCACCGACGTGCCAAATGATTGACGCAATATCGCTCGTCGCCCAATGTCCGACCGTGCGAAAGTATAGATGCGTGCCGCTTGCGTGGTTTGGATGCGGGCCATGTGCCACGAAACGGCGGCCCCCTGTAGACTGCTCCCGGCGTAAACAGGGCGTCCCATAAGGCCATAACGTTGACCATCGACTTGTATGAGTACGGCGCCTGCCTCAACTTCCAAGTCCTTGAAGCCTGGTAGCCAGCGTGCAATCCACTTTGTGGGAGTCGGACGGTTTTGGTAGATATCAACGCCCGTGTAAAAAGCTGCTCCCTTGTCCGCGTGTATCAACTTCATGCGTCCAGGCACGAACACCTTTGCGATTGACCCAAGGGGTTCTCCGCGCAATTGTCCCTCGGCAGCGTACCCGACGTGGTGGAAGGCGTCGAGCCGTAGGCCCAGTTCCGACCGTCGTACCAGCCCAACGGCGCGGGCGTGGTCGTGGACGCTGGGCATCGGCCCGGCGAGGCTGTCGAAGTAGGCCGCCGCCTCGTCGAGCAGGCAGGCTGCCTCAGTGCGGGCGCGCGCCGCGCCGGCTACGAGCCCATGGATACGCTCTTGTATGGCGCGGTCCGGGAGCGGCACGGGAAGGTCGGCGATGTGGTGCGGCTCGATGTGTTGGATCACGCTGCCATAGGTACGCTGCCGGATCATCGCCTGCGCCGGGGCCGAGGTGAGGTAGGCGAAGAGGTAGCCCGGCATGGTGACCTGCGCATGAGGGGCGATACGAATCACATCGTCGGATGCGACCATTCCGCGCATTTCGCCGCGTACAAACACCGTTCGCCCAATCGTCCCCGATCGTGATAGCAGCGTCCAGCCCTCTTGTATCAAGAGTTTTGATAGCTGATCGGTCTTCTTGACAGCTAAACGTCGGAGTCCTTGCAGGTCCGCGAGTAGCATGTCTGATCCGGTCAAATAGGGAACGCTGCGCTCTGGATCGGAGACATGAGTCCGTGCAAAGCGCGCTTCATAGAAGGTTCGCGCGACTTGATCGAGGCGCTGCCACGGATGTTGCCCAGTGATGATGCGGTCGCGCGCCGCCAAGCCGCCGCTGCTGTAAGCCGCGGCGTCGAGCCGCCGGCCCTCGCCGGTCAGCCAGCCGCTGCGGGCGATGAATGCCCTCGCCGTCGTGCTGGGCGGCGTTGCTGGCCCGGCGAACGCGTTGGGTTGTGCTCCGACCACCCTTGATAATCAGGATGCCGTCGGGCACGACGATGCCCATGCGCCCGCCCTCTTTGAGCCACTGCATGCAGCGCTCAATGAACAGGATCTCCGGCGGCATCTTGGCGCGCAACGCGCTCTCCTGCTTGACCCACGCGCCGCCCTCGATCTTCCAACGGTGGCCCAGGTCGAGGCCCCGGAGCACGTTGGGGTCATCGATGGGGATTCTGGCGCCGAAGGGTGGATTGGTTAGCACGATGTCGAACGCGCCGAAGCGCAGGTCGGGGGGCGCTGCCGGCTGCGTCAGTTCCAGGCTATTGGCGGTGAATAGGTTGCCGTGGCCGTCGTTGTTGATCAGCATGTTCATCTTGGCGGCGCGGCGCAACTCGGGGTCGACGTCGATGCCGAATAGGCAGTCCCGCGCGTACGCGGCGGCCTCGGCCAGGATTGGCCCGCTATTGCGGTACCGGCGCGACTCGGTCTCGTCGGTTGGCCCCATCGCCGCGGCGCGCTGGGCGCGGAAGCGGTCGAGACAGGCCACGAGGAAGCGTCCACTGCCGCAGGCTGGGTCGAGCACGCGCTCGCCCGGCCGGGGCGCCAGCATCTCGACCATGAACTCGACCACGTTGCGCGGCGTGAAGAACTGTCCCCGTTCGCGCTTCATCGTCGTGGCGACCATAGCCTCGTAGGCCATGCCCTTGACGTCGACCTCGGCGTCGAGGAACTGGTAGCGCGCGATCTCGCCGGCGATCCAGGCGAGGTGGCGCGGCTCCAGTTCGAGCTCGTCACCGGGCCGGAACACATCGCTCATATCGGGGGCCGCTTTGACCTGCTCAAATAGCCCCTCGATGCGCGCGGCGATGGCGCCCTGACCGGCGGTCTCGTTGCGCTCGGTGACGCCGACCCAGAACTGGCGGCGGTACGACGTGCTGGCGCGCAGTTGCCGCTCGTCGTAGATCTTGCAGAAGATGAGCTTGATCAGCTCCGCGAAGGCGCGCGACGCCGTCATCGACTGGTTGCCGTAGAGGTAATCGTGGCAGCGTAGCACCGTCTCGCGCAGGTCCTCGGCCACGGCCACACGCGCCACGCGGCGGTCGGGGCGGTCGAGGTCGTGCAGCGACTCGCCGGCGCCGGGGAAGTCGGAGAGTTCGACGGATGTCGCGGCCATTGGTCCACAGGCCGAACTCGCACGCGGCGGCGCCGTCGAGCAGGTCTTTAAGGAACTCGACGCCTCGCTTGGCGTCGGTGGACTTCGTGCCGGGCGGCTGGACGACGATGCGCTCGGCGTGCTCCAGCGCGTGCGGGCGGTCGGGGGCATAGACGACGAGGTCGGCGGGCTTCCTGGACGCCTTGCCGTTGGCGTACACGGGGATGGAGACATCGCGCTCCATGGCCTCGAGCGGAAAGTGATACTCGGCGGCCAGCACCCGGATCATGCGCTGTAGGAGTTGCTCTTTGTCGGTTGGTTTGCGTTCCTGGCCCGACAGGATGTCTACCAGGAGGTCTTCCTGCGCCTCCTCTTGACCCGCCGCGACGTCGTCATGCTGTTGGGATTCGTCCTGCTGGGGCTCGTCGCTCATACCCTCTCGGTGCTGCTTGCACTGCTACTATTTGCCACATCTTACACTACTGTAGCGCATGCGCTAGGGAGATGGGAAGGAAACGCCCACATGAACGTCGCTGGCGCGCTGCTCGAAGCCGAATATAAACGCGTCGAAGACGCCTTCGCGGCCGAGTAGGGAAACGGACAGGTCGGGCACGAAGTGCACCGGGCAGCGCACGAGTGTATTGGCGAGCGACATAAGTATACCTTCATGCCGATACGTCACCGCAGCGCCGCTCACACCGCGCATAACTCTTGCTTGTAGCGAAGACACATCAATGTCCAGGAGCGTAGCGACATCCAGCGGGAGGCACGTTGTATCCGCGCCGCTGTCAACCAACATACTCAGGTCGAGGATCTGGCTGTCGTCGCGCGTGTTAAATAAGCGGACGGGGACGACCGGCCTGCGCGTTGGGCTTGAAATGGTCGATGCGGAGTATGGGTATGTACTGGAGAAGGTGATGGTGCGTGGCATCAAAAGACGTATGTGACGGCGGGGTCGAGTACGCGCGTGATGAAGGGATTGGGGTGGCCCCCGTCCGCCGCGCGCCGGACCACATCTATTAAATCAGTCCCGTGACTGACCAGTTCTTCCCCGTCGAGCGCCACCCATTGTCCCACGAGTTGCCGCTCTAACTCAGGGTGCTCCTGAAAGAAGCGCAACTCGCGGTCGCGCTCAACCTGTAGATCGACCGCTTTGGCATGGCTGTCGGTCGCGCTCAACATAGCGAGACTATCCTCTGTTGTGTGCCCATCTTTATTCTGTGGCATCAGCTTCCCCAAATACTTATCTCACTAATCATGATACCATCCTCCGAGGGCGCCTGGGGCTAGAAGTCGGCGTCCTTTCCTAGATACCGCAGTTCCTTGCGCCTGGCCTGTAGGTGCGCCTCCTCAAGATCAATTCCGTACTGCTCGGCCACGCGAATGACACAGTACAGCACATCGGCCAACTCGTCGGCGATCCCCGCTTTGCTTGTGGCGTAGGCCGGGTCATGCTCCCGGTCCGGTAGATAATAGTGTTGGGCCGTCATAACGTGGCGCGCCAGATCACCGACTTGCTTCATCAACTCGATCATGGTAGCCTCGATCGTCCACGGGCGCTGCTCGACCGCATCGAAGTCCCGCATGACGCGCCGCGTGATTGCTACTAAATCCTGGAAGGTATACTGTATCGGCATGATCTATTCTAGCGTGTTTGCCGCTAAAGAATGAGCATGGCGTCGCCGAAGCTGTAGAAGCGGTACTCCGCAGCGATGGCCTCGGCGTACGCTTTATCAATAAGCTCTTTGCTGGCGAAGGCGCCGACGAGCAGCAGCAGGGTCGAGCGCGGCAGATGGAAGTTGGTGATCAGGCCGTCGACGGCGCGGAAGGTGTGGCCCGGCGTGATGAAGATGTCCGTCCAGCCGGCGTAGGGGCGCAACCCCTCGGGCGTCGCCGCGCTCTCCAGCACGCGTACGCTAGTGGTACCGACGGCGATGACGCGCCGCCCTTCGTCGCGCGCGGTGTTCAATGCGGCGGCGGTCGCCGCGTCGAGTTCGGCCCACTCCGCGTGCATGACGTGCGCCGCGACCTCCTCGCCGGCCATTGGCTTGAAGGTGCCGGCGCCGACGTGCAGCGTGACGTGGCGCAGCGTGACGCCGCGCGCCTGAAGTCGCTGAAGTGTGTCAGGTGTGAAGTGCAGGCCAGCAGTGGGCGCGGCGACCGAGCCTTCGTCGCGCGCGTAGACCGTCTGGTAGCGCTCGGGGTCGCGCAGGGGCGCGTGGATGTAGGGGGGTAGGGGTGTCACGCCGACGCGGTGAATGGCCGCGCGGACCGTGCCCTCGGCGGCGTGTAAATGCAGGCGCCGCTCGCCGGCCTCCAGGGTATCGAGGACGGTAGCCGTGAGCAAGGGCAGTTCGTCGGGCGCGCTTGTATCGTATCCACTGGGAGCGCTAGCCTCGGTCCGCTGACCGTCCAGCCAACCTACGTTCGTCCCCAACGTGTCTGCCGCCCGCGGATCGGGTTCGCCGCGACCGTGTGCCGGTGGGACGCCTGCGCTCCCAGTAGATACGACGCTAGCTGTCGGTTGGGCAGTCAGTGGACTGGCGCCGGCAGTCTGAGGCTGGCCGTCAAGCAGGAGCGTCTCGCGGGGACGAATGCGCCGGCCGGGACGAACCAGCGCGATCCACACGTCGGGGCCGGCCTCATCGTCCTCGCGCAGCAGCAGTACTTCGACGGCTCCGCCCGACCCGGCGCGCCGCCCGTAGAGCCGTGCGGGCAGCACGCGGCTGTTGTTGGCGACGAGTACGTCGCCGGGACGCAGCAGGTCGGGCAGGTCGTGGAAAATGTGGTGGTTCATGCCGCCCG
>JAABUU010007953.1_pt1 | contig 10729 bp, 15 predicted proteins | sample 5559301 | NCBI WGS metagenome assembly JAABUU01 (sample SAMN10711884, study PRJNA513360) | rock metagenome | isolation source: Antarctica rocks | place: Antarctica: Victoria Land, Richard Nunatak white
CAGGCTTGCTGATGCGTGATGTTGTTGGTCACACTGACCACTGTCTGAGCTTGTGAAGCCTCCTCTGGTAGCCCTGAGGCAGTGACAAGCAAGCCGAGCTATTACATACGTGTTTTTTGACTTTCGTTGCCAGCGTCTTTCGTCCTCACCAAACTTTTGAATCAACTGGGGTGTCACATGGCAGTCTGCGGCGCCTAAGGCAAACGAGAAGATGCTTGAAACGCTTGTCGGCAGTTCGCTGGACTGCAGTCTTGCGAGCTGAAAGACATTTGTGACTTCCTCTAGAGACTGCGTGTCGTCAGCAATCGCTACACGGCAAGCCTTCAGCAAACGTCTAACCACAAAGCGCTTGCTGAGTAGTGCAGTGTCACGGCATGTGACCAGGTTTTTTTGCGTTGTAGACCCGTGTCCAATCAGATGCCTACAGAGCGGACTGCGTTTGGATATCTGGTGGTCAAAAAGCTGTTTGCACATGCTGCAGCGCCATGCTCGGTGGTTGCTCATATCAAGGCGTTCTGCCGCAACGCCAGTGCACTTACAGGCACGTACAGACAGACATGCATGGATCTGGGCATGGAATGACATTGACGGTTTATGCACAGCAGCGCGACTCAGCCTTGCGCTGCCTCTGTCGTTTTGTGATCTGAAATACAACAGCAGCAACTCCAAGTGCAAGGCTTGCCACGCATGCAGCTGCAGCTGCACGGCTACGGTCACCGTCTGTATACGGGGTCCCGCTGCAAGGCTTTACACAAGCGCACTTCGACTCCGATTGGAGCTGCCAGAAGCTGCCACTGCGCCCCAACATGCAGCATCAAGGCCAGGTGGTGTATTGATATAAAGTAAGTGAGCTTGCCCACCCTCCTTAGCCCAGTACACTTACTCTCACCATGTGCACCGTCTGAAATGCAGATATGGTGTCAAGATGGAAGCAATAGGCCTACTGCAGGAATGGGTGCAAATCATTGGCAGTCAGGCAGGTCTGACAGCAAATAACACAACCATTTTGAGTGGAGCTGTTGGTGCGCCAGAGTCAAGGCTTGAGGCAGGTTAAACTGCTTTGTGCATGTCTAAATTCATACAGCAGCAGACTAGACGCAGCTGGTGCAAGCTCAGCATCATTCATGAACGCGTGCATACATAAACCAGAATGCAGTGCAGGCAGCGACTGACTGTGGTATGTCATGCAGCTAGAGGTGGAGCTTGACGATCTAGCTGAGTTGGAGGCATTCTGGGGCCAGATCCCCCCACAGGCACACAAAGCCTGGAGCCAACGAGCTCAGGTATCCTCTTGCTGAGCTTGCCTGACTGCTGACATGCCATTGTACAGTGACAGGTCTTGTTGCCAAACGCCATAGAAGCGCATGCAGGCACTCTTGACTGCTTGCAACAGGCTGCGTGTGAAGCACAATGAGTGCTGCACATAGAATGTCAGGCCTGCTGGACCCATATCATACATGAATTGACCTGCAGAGTTCAGCTGACAGCATGTGTGTAGATGACTGCAGCATTACCTGATCGATGGCTCACCTCAATGGGAGGTGTATCGGAATGTGCCTATGCCAGCAATGCCTGAAAGAGGCTCAGCACTAAGTCGACCTGCCAGAGAGCCATCTCAACAGACCGAGTCAGGCCTCATCCTTCCAGACTCTGCAAAGTCCCTGGTGAGCTACCACCCTCGGCTAAAGCATCAGGCGCTAGTACGTATTTGTATGATGACAGCACACGCTGATTGGCCCAAAATTGCTGTGTATACACTTGCAAGGCCAAACCTGAATAATGGCCATATACCTGATAATGCATGCATTACAAGAGATCATATTCAGTCATGCTGTGATCTGCACGCAGGAGGTGCTTGTGGCAGACACTGCACCAGACCAGGCAGAAGAAGCTGCTTCTCTGGATGACAATGTCATGCTTGATTGGAAGGGCGACCCCATGCAGATCAATCCTGGAGACAAACTGCCTTTCAGTTTCAAGTGATCAGCGTGCACATAAAACGACTTTGCATATTTATTATCTTGGTGCAAGCATGTATCTGCTCAGCAACGCACAAAAGCAGTGTTTTACACACACCTAATCACGTGTCTATATGTACAAGGCTTGGCCAAAAAATCACACACAGAGTCTTGGTTTCAGCTTGACGGCAGTGCTCCTGAAGTCATTGCGCTACTATATAGTGCGCTAAAATGTTGTGTGCAACAGCTCTCAGCCCACTGCGCAGGAAACCATTTGAGCAGACACATCTAGCAGACTAGAATAACATGTTTGGTACTCAGACAAACAATCACTTTGTCTATGATCAGTGACCTTCGCTTTGAGAACAATTCTGCAGTAGTCTCAGCCAGCCACACAGCTTTGTCATGGTCCTGCTTCGCCCCAGAGGCAACAAATTGGGGCAAGCATTAAGGCAATTTTCGCTGGTACACTCAATGGTCAGCTGCAGTGATAACCCAGCATGCAGACAAGCAACTAACTGGTTGGCTGCTTGTACAACATTTTGCTTGCCAATGTCAACAATGGTAGCCAAAAGCAGCAAGCCGTGTGTTGACCAGCTTTGCCGCATCTTCACTGGTAGGGAGCTCACACGCACCTCACATGCACAATGAAACATGGTCAGTGAGCTGATTGTTTGACTACTCCCTGGGTAGAGTAACTCAGCTTCACACATGCAGATTAGCAAATGAATCCATTGGCGTGTCAGCACACTGCACTAATCTTGGCTGCATGCGGACTACTGTTTCTGATAGGCCGGATTTTGTCTGCCTACTGTAGCCTGTAACAGGAATGGTTCATGTCCACATGAAGCAGGGGGGGCGGAGATCTTCTCAAAGTGTTAGCAACCAGCTTATGCATTTTGTAATGCCACAGCAATCTGGCACATGCACCTGGAAACTCGGCTTTCTGCAGTCACTTTTTCAATGTCACTCGATGTGCGCCCAAATGTGCTGCCTGCTGAATTTTTCTCAGCGAAGTTCCCCAAAGGAGATGTGCTGGACTTTGTTGTCTTGATCCTTCAGCTTGAGTGTCAATAATTGCTGAATTGAATTATTCAGCTGCACATGCTTCAGCTGTAGCTGCTGGCTAGGGGTCTATGCTGCAGCAGTGCACAAGTGTACAGCTTCAAATGGCTGTGACATGGAAATGCCCTGTAAACTACGTTGTATTTGCAACTCACAATTGTCACAGTACAGGCCTATTTATTAAACAGTAGCGAATGGCAAGCTTCGAAGCTTGAATTCAACGTGTAGAGTGTTGTTGCATGCACGCCGCGCTGTCTTTGGATGAGAGGGGACAAGGCTGCACATGCAGCTGTCAGCAAAACAAAAGAGTGCGCATGAGCAAAATCGCATATAGGTGGGGTATGAACCCGGGTTTCCTATGATAGACTAGACGTCATCTGTGGAAGTGGCTTTGAGAGTGCTAATGCGATGACAACCGGCTGAATATAACATTATCATAATTAGTCTGTAAGCATGTGCAGAGCAAATCTTGTCTCTCCAGTGGCTATGCTATATCTCAGTGGCTTTCTTTACAAACAAGAGGGACCGGCTGCAGAACAGCCGCCAATTGGAGATCTCAGGAGTGTTGAAGTTCAGCACACATGGGCAGGGCATGTCTCATTGACATTCTCAGGACCTTCTTGGGCCCTTCACATATTCAGTTTGTAATCCCTTAATGTTCTGGTAGACCAGCCTTAAATTAAGTTAACAAGCTTGTTGGGCCCTTCACATCGTCCATATCCTAATCCCTTGTTAGTCCAGTAGACAAGCAGGCATAGCAGGCATGTGTACATGAATAGTACAGGGCATCGCATTGGGTGATAACAACAGAGTCAAAACTACCCAATGAATTCGAAGCAGGCAATCCTAGTTCAAATTCCTGATTCAGAATGAAATGCCTGGTTGTGTACTCAATCTAACTGTTCTACTACATCTCGTCAAAGGTCTACAGCTGGTGTCATGCAGGGTGCATGCCCGCATCAGGCATGCTTTTGTCCTGTTGAGCATGCCTCCAAAACATCAGACCTCTTCACAATGGCCTCCATGGCATCAGGTTCCTCCGTGAAAACCTGGGCTGACCATGTACTTCAGGATCTTTGTCAGGCAGTTTCTGCGCTGTTGTCACACCAATACCTTGTAGTACGAGAGCTATCTTGCGCCCCAGTTCCTGCTTTTGTCGGTGGTTTTTGCAATCCTTCCAGGCTTGCAGTAGACAGCCTGCATGGACATGTGAGCTGAACAGAGCTCTGCTTTGCTTGATGAAACAGCTTGACAGCTTTGTGAGAAGCAAATTACACGCAACATCCAAAGACCAACAGCAATACGAAGCCCATTGAACATCGATTGCAATGATGTGTGCATGCTCAGAACAAAGAGTGCAGTCCAGTAACACGAACGCTGTGCAAGCACTTTAGCGGCACAGCATCATACCTCCTCACTATGCCCGCAATTATCTTCTGTGAAAACTTGATGAGGGCTTGTGCAATGTCATTGAGCATGTCATGGCTTTTCACCCATTCTACAAGCTTGCATCTTTGATGCCATTTGACAAAGCATCATTGTGTAAGAAAATGAAGCTCAACATGCCAAAACCTACTTGGAGCATCTGTAGGCTCTTGTTCAACTTTCGAAACGCCAGCAGCAGCACAGCGCAGCGCACGCCATCAAACTTCCCTCTCCACACCCCCGCCTTTGCACCAGCACTATCAGAGCCAGCATGAATCCCCAGAAATCCATCCCACAGACTCAGGCATTGCCTTGCAATCTCGGATGCTGTTTGTTTCATTTCTGGTGAAGGAGTAATTTACTCCGTGACTTCTTGCCACGGCATCATCAATGGCAATGTCAAGTTTCAGAGGACTACTTGATGCCACACTTGACAGCCCACTGTGCAAGCCTGAGCAGATGTGCTTGTGTCTGAATTCACTGGCCAGACAGCCAAATAGAGTGGGGCTCACTACCATTATGTCAACCCCTCTACATGGTGCTGTAACAAAAACCCCAAGCAGCAGAGTATATGCTGAACTCTGCGCCAGCCTGGCAAGCTTGCACACAACCGCATTTTGCTGCAGTCATTGTAGTCTCAGCTCGTGTGGAATACCAGCAAGGAAGCCAAGGAACCTTGTACGCAAGGCGATGTCTCCATCTGCTTTGTTGCATGTTTGCAGCTCATCACCATGACCAGTTGTGCATGGCCTAAGGGAATCTATGACGACACAGAAGGTGTTTATGCTGCCAGAAGTTGTTTCAGATTTGGGGTGAGGTGGCAGGCACGCAACCATCGCAGGATGGAAGAGCGTGCATGATGTTGTGCACAAGCTTAGGGTTTGAGCTACAAGCTTTTGGAATGATGACACGTGACAAGACAGCAATTGGTCATGGACGAAAGGTAATGTACAAGCATATTGTGTACACAAGAGTTTCAGTTTCACACACGCACCCCCCAGTCACCTGTTGAGCGTCACAGCCAATGTGCTCGGCTGACAGAGAGGATGCAAAGCGTGCCCTTGCACACTAGCAATTTGCAACAACAGCAGTGACTCACTCAGCGCCTGCCTGACAGGTTGTCTACTGTTCAGGGCTACCATCTGCATTGGATGCATCTGAGCCTGAACCATCTGCAATATCTTCAACCATCAGGTACTTCAACACTCCCAGCACAATTCTGCGCTTGGCCTGTCTATGGCTGTACGTCAAAATCAGCCATGCTGCAGCTCCAGCTGCTGGGCTTGCAACTCCTAGCAGGATGCCAAACACAGTGCCTGCACCAGACACGCTTCTAGGTAGGGAAGTGGTTTGAATGAAACAGCTCAGCCAGGAAAGAAATGTGTAGAATATGCAAAAGGCAAGCACATTGACAAGGTCCTAAGTACGCACTCTAGCACCTGACTCAGAAACAACAATGCAGACTTGGGCACAGACAGCGACACCAAAATCGGCAAGAAGCTACACAGAAAATGGACATCTACACAAGCAGCCATCTGCAGGTCAAAGAAGCATCGTTTTGCATATCTGCGAGTCGTACATAAGCAAGCATCGGTACATCCTAACATTGTGCAATGCCCACTTTGTGGACTGCATGACTGGGACAACAGCCTAATATTAATATTGGTATCGATATCGTAATGAAAAGCCTTGTCTGCAGCCAACTGAATCTGTATGCAACAAACCCCCTGCAATCCCATGGCAGACATGCAATGGAAATGCAGATGGTGATAAATAAGTTAACACGATGCTATGTCAAAGGTGCAGCAGCCGTGTATAGTGCTTGTTGGTGACATGTGGGGACTAGATGGAATCACTGGTGTCAAGCAAGCATGTCAATCCATTCAGGTGGATCACACATGAAGCACGATACCATACCAGCAGTTGCTCCGACATTGCTCCCAGACCTGTTGCCAGCTGCCCCAGGAGACTGTCTATCATCTGTTACATTGGCACCAAGAATTGCTGCAGCTCAAACTTGCAAAGTCAGCATACGCATCTGCAGTTGCTCACAACAGGTTTTGTGCTGCATGCAGATATGCAGAGGATGCCTTCACTTTTTACATGAATATGCGCATACGCATGATATGTATGTTTGCAATGTATCAGTTTATGCAAGCCATGAGTTACAGGTTTGCAGCTTTCTCCATGCATGCACTGACAATGCATGCACGTGTGAAGATGTTTGGCAGTGAGTTGCCAGGCGTTATCCCTGCTGACTTTGTCTCACCAGTTGTACACTATGCTATCATTTGCAAGCAATGCCGTCTTGATCTGTTTGCAGTGCGCTCAATACATATGCATGCATCAAACAGCCCTATTTTAAAAGCAGTGATGATGCTTGACTTGCATCTGCCAGTGGATATAGATCTACATTATCAGCTACAGCAAACATCCAATCACATACCTCCTTTGAGCAGCCACATGGATGACCCGGGTCTGTTGCATGTGGTGGGCTGCTGTGACAGATCAATGAAGCTGTGTTGCTGGCGGTACAGGAAGCACGCAATGCCGGAACTTGCGTCGTAAACAAAGCCCTGACAGACCTTTTTGCCTAACCACAAGTTGTTGCAGACTTGGGCCAGCACCGCCGGCAGGGAGCTATCATTCACGCCACGCTGCAGTCAAGACTCAGCATTTTAAATGTAGCTTTTGGCGGATTGCTTTGGTGGAGCAGCACACCATGACACGTACAGCAAGATACAAGTTGCTGACTGCATTGGAATGCGTCAGGTGAGTCAGGACACATGATCAGCACAGTCAATGCAAGCATGACTTGTGTCACATGACTTGAATAACGATGCTTTCAGCATGATGCACATATGGAGAACAGAAGCAGCGGCATTTGACATGAGCCAATCGCGGATGGAATGCAGGTAGGGAGCACAAGAAGCTTGGGCTAGCGCAACACCTGGTAATGGGCAGCATTGCTGTCATAGCAGCAAAGACTGTATTGGCCTCAACTGCCGTGGTGTTCTCAGTGTTGAAGTCACTGCAGTTGCCATTGGTTGCTGTGACGTTGATCTGGAAGCTACCGGGCATGTCAACACCCTGATACAGAATGTATGTCTGTGCGTCTGAACTGCCGGTCACGTTGTGGTTTGTAGTAGCGTTATACCCTGTAACAGTGAAGTTACCACCCTGCAATAAGGCATCTTGGCTTAGTTAATCCAAGCGTGTTATCTCAAGGTAAGTTGCTGCCACAACAGGATTTTCAAGTGTGTCCAGGAGAATACCAACACAAAGCCTCAATCATTTGCTAAAATGGTGTGCTGAGCTGGATTTGGTGACCCAGCTATGTATGTACAGGCGCAGGCAGTTGTCTCCAGACACCGCTGTCTTTGGCTGAAGTGTATCACACAATTCAAGTATGGGCCATGACATGGAGCAGCATGCCTCATGCTTAGTTGCTTGACTTGTCATGTTGAGATATACGTGCAGTAAGCATGTAATAAAACTGCAAGCGAAGCCGCCCCATTTTGGCATATATAGCGAGCAAAGACAAACTTATTCTCTTTGTCTTCTGCATCACCTTTCATGCACATGTATCATTGAGCTACTTGTGTGCTAAGTTGCAGTCTTCTGTGATGTGTCAACAGCTACAACAGACAGCACAGTTTTGTCCACTAAGCAGCATGGCATTCTGGCTGCATGTATATGTGACATGCAGAGGCACACAGGAAGTAGATGTCCTCGCACCTGAGACGTGTTCTGTGGCTGCACAAACTCTTGTGGAGAGCTCCAAGATGAGACCGGGCAGTTAGGGAATGGAGGAATTGCTGCAACGCTTGCTACTCCTGCAACATAGCACAGCAACCATTGCTGCGATGGCAAGAACCCCATCTGCCGTAGCTGGCTTGTTAAGCTGTCCAAAGCTCCTCGTTAACCCATAGTACCTTGGGCCGACGGCAACACTAAGCCAATATGATTAGCAAACACAGTTGTGCCTGTACAGATATGGCCTGCGTTGCTTCATTGCTGCAGGAGCGACAAGCAGAGCGCCGACTCACCCATGAACATGCACAGCCTTCTCAGACACATGAGATATGGTTATTGGCTCGACATTCACTGCAGTCACTGTCCACAGTGAAAGCTCATTCACTGATATGATGTAAGGAATCATTATTACTGCAAGGGTTGTTATAGCAAATTTAGTTGGTCTGCATGACAAACAAAGCACGAGGGCAGGTCACCTGAGTCTAGGACTTGACTTGGCAGCATTGTCAGGTTACTCACACAGACAGCGGCCCCAGCAGTGGCGTTCATGACAAAACTCAAGCTAGCAGCCTGATTCAGCACTGCAACACATGACTGCGCATTCTGATACAAAGCTGTGGCTTGGTAAAGGTTGCCACCAGGGGCTACCACACCAGTGGAGGTGAGTGTGAGGTCGTGAATGGGAACGCCAGTCGCGTTCTGCAGCTGAAGTATCGTGGAGGACACAGGAGATGCTCCATGTGCCACTGTGAAGTTGCCTGAATGCAATCAGAAACTATATTTGGTCTTTATATGTGAATTATACACTCTTTGTACCATTTTGATTGTGGCTAACAATCAATAGAAGCCCAGGCTGCCATATCAGTGACAGACATTTGTTTGCATGCACAGCCAAGCTTCTGTGCAGGAAAGCTCTGCAACACACGAAACTGCCCTTTGCATGACGCCAACAAGCATCTGTGGTCTTGCTTGCGGAAACTCATGCAGATGTGTGCTCACTGACCATCAATGCATTTGAGATCAATCCAATGCAAATGGCGATAGAAGTGCTCCTGACAACTGACAGAGGACTTCACCTACTGTGCAACATTATGCAAACTCAGAGATGCTGACACCTCATGCAAATGCAAGTGCTGCCCATGCATCCATGTGAGCTCAGATGCATAATGTCAGGAGTGCTTGAGACAGTTGTGCAGTGTTAGATGCGCTCACTGGAGCTGTACTATGCTGCAGCAATCCACATCTCAAAGCCTGCTGTGTTGCCAACCCCAAAAGGCTGCATCTGGTCTCTGGGAAAGTCTTGGCATGTCAATTGAAATGCACTCTGCACCAAATCATTTCGTTCAATTCACAGCTTTGGTACTTTGCATTTGTCTGACAACTTCAGACAGCCACTACATTGACCAATGCGAGGCCAAGCAACACAAGCATTGCCTGTGAGCATTGTCAGTGTTGCATGCATGGCTGCAATTTGCAGCTGTGCACACAACAAAGTTTAAGAAATGCATGATGACTCTATAGCTCAGTTCTGAGGTCAAAAGCCAGACATGTGGTGAGATGTTTGGATCAGGAGACAAGTGCTCAACAGGACGCATGCATGGTCTCAAGTACTTATCTTCTGATCTCAACACCTATATAGGCTGCTCTGGAGAGACAAGACTTGTCCTGCATGTACCTAGCTCATCATGAGCTGGAAAGCGTTTAATTATTATTATTGTTATTATTATTATTACTATTAACACCTATATACTTGTGTCTGCACAACCACTCTAGTTACAAGAGACTGGGTGATTGTGCATGCAGTCTTTATAACTGCAAAGGAGTGGCAAGCGCCTTTACATGGCACCCTTACGCCTCACAATCACATCATATCTACGTACATGCGCCATATGTACACAATAAGCCTCTAAAGCTGAGACGTTATGCGGAAGTGGACATTCAGACTGACAAGCTGCTGTCTGCTTACCTGAAAGGCAGGCATGTTGGCACACATAGCCAGCGTCCCATTGATGCCAATGGGTACTTCCTGCAAAGTGATGTTACTGGTGGCATTGACATTCCATCCCAGCTGTAAACCGTCTGAGTATACTTCTCTAAGATCGACACCCCCTGGCTGAGGCACATAGCCTGGTCAGGCTGCACAGCAGTACATTGTTGGTCAACAAGTGATGTGTACCAGTTGTATGTGTAGCCAATTCTGGGCTCGCAGCGGGTGTATTGAGCAACTCAGCATGCCTAGTGGGCGAGAGAGACAGCCAGGGATTGAGACGTTCAAGCAGTGAGTGAGTGAGCAAGCAAACAACTGAAGTATGTCTATGGGCATACAGTGTACTGGTGATGCCACTCTTTGCAACAAAGATGTCAGCTCAACGTTGCATAGGCAAGATCAATCTCATGTAAGCCAGTCTGCATGATGCACAAACCTCATGGATGGTTTTCAGTCTCATAAGGTATGCCAATGCTGAGTGTGCAGAGGGACAACGCCTTCTGCAAGCTAAAGCAATAATGGCAGGACTGTAGCAGTA
>JAABUU010007954.1_pt1 | contig 10728 bp, 14 predicted proteins | sample 5559301 | NCBI WGS metagenome assembly JAABUU01 (sample SAMN10711884, study PRJNA513360) | rock metagenome | isolation source: Antarctica rocks | place: Antarctica: Victoria Land, Richard Nunatak white
CGAGCGCACCGCGAGGTCCTGGGTGACGGCGGCCAGCATCGCCGGGTCGCGGTCCGCCTGCCCGGTCAAGTACGCTTCGCCGGTCTGAAAGGTGTCGACGATCCGCCCCCCGTTGGCGAGGGGCAAACGATCCAGGCCCAGCGCCTGCTCCTGGCGAGCGAGGTCGGTCTGGGTCACCCCCACGGCGGCGAGGCTCTCGTCGGCCGGATCGTACAGGAAGACCTCCGCTTTCTCGCCCCCCACGGCCTCCGCGACCAGGCGGCCAGCCTCGCCAAGAGCGTCCGTGCCCTCGGTGGCCCGGATCGCCAGCAGGCGCTCCAGCGTCACGAGCAGCCGCGCCTGTCCATCGTCGGCTCTGACGTCTCTACGGGTGGTCATAGCCATGCTGTCCTCCTTGCCGCCCCATGAGCTGTCAGCGGCAGCAGAGATCGCTCGCCACGCATGATCTGGGGCCAACCATGATAGAGGTTAGGTTACCATAAGCGCGGGGTGGCGCGGCGGCGCCAGGGCCTCGTTCACGCCTGACCACGCGCTTATTCCCGGGATGAGCGCCATGGTCTTCTCTCGGTGTCAATGATCACGAGAATTTGCCACTTCCATGTCACTACGGACCGCGGCGGGGCCTCACAGTCGGAGACCAAGCGACCGTTGCTGACGCCCGACGAGGTGATGAACAGTCGGGAGGACGAGTTGCTAAACAGATGCCGCAGCGCCCGGCCGCGCGCCTCACGCAGCACCGCTACTACCCGACGCCGAGGTGAAAGGCCGCGCACCGGCCGAGGGCGAGAGCTGGATACCCCCGCTCGGCCCGGAGCGCCCGGACGGCCTCTTAGAACCGCCCGCGTTCGACGACGCCCTCGACGACGACGAGCCGGACGGCCCGGACGGCGACGACTCCGGCCGCGCGCCGTCCAGGGGCCAGGGCGGCGACGAGGCGACGGCGGGCGATAGCGCCGCGTCCGAGGAGCCCGACCCCTTCGGCGACGATCTCCTGGTGGGGGCCGTCGCACCCACCAGGAGACGAGGCTCCCAGGGCCGCGACAAGGGCCGTACAGGGGCGTGGGGTTGTGAGATATAGACAACCACAACCCTACACCCCTTCTCTCTGCCGTTCTTGCGGCGTCACAGCGCCTCACGCCCAGCCGCGGCCGTGCTCATCGAGATCACCCTGCCACCGTCCCGCGCGCGTGCGCCGCACGAGCAGCACCAGCACCAGCGCGACGATCACCCCATCGACGGGCCAGGTGACCCCTGAGGGGGCGATGACGCCTTGCAGGGCGTCGTACCCGAGGTTGGCGCGCAGCACCTGGTCGGACGGGACGACCCGCAGCATCGCCTCGTCGAAGGCGAACCAGCGGCGCGTCGTTCCGTCGTAGCCAAAGACGGTGAGGCGGTAGGTCCCCGCGCGGGCGTAGCGGTGGACCACCGCGTGCCCGAGGCTCGCACCTCCGTCGCCGAAGGTCCAACGATAGGGGGCTACCCGGACAGCCGGGGGCAACGTGCGCGCGAGGTCGGCCGGCGCCTCCGCGAACCGCACGGACGCGCCGGACGCGATGGCTTGGGCAACGGTGAACGGCGCCCAGGGGAGGGCCCCGTGCGGCGCGGACGTCGTGAGCATGGCCGGGACGCCATCGGCCAGCAGCGAGGCCACGTTGTCGATGGCGCAGGCGGCCACCGCCCCTGGTGTCAGGGTCAGGAGGAGGGCCGTTAGCGCGGTGAGGCCAGACGGCCACCGCGTGGGCACGCCGCGTCTCATCGACACGCCCCTCACGCGCGGCTGTCGCGGAGGCCGGATCAACGTCCGCCACGCGGGATGCGCCCGCACCCTAGCGCACACCGGAGCGCCCCTGGGTAAGGGACTGTCGGGCCAGGACAATCCCGGTCACCAGCACCAGCACGCCGACCCCAATCCACACCACCTCAAAAGGGATGTCGGCACGGCAGGAGAGGATCGAATTGTGCGGGTCCATAGGCGACGCGCAGACGTGCTCATTGACGAGATGCAAGTGCAGGATGACGTGCTGCACGATGCCGTCGTAGGCGTTGAAACCACCCGCCCCCAGGAGGATGCCGCCGACGATCGCGCGCGCGTGGAGGGGCGTCCCGCTCGCCCGGTCGCGCCACAACCGCCACGCCCCCCACAGCAGGACCAGTGTGCTACCGATATGGAAGAGCCCGTCGGAGAGGATGCGCCCCCGCTCGTCAGTGGCCCAGTAGAAATTGTGCCACTGCAAGAGTTGGTGGAAGATCGACTCGTCGATGAAGCCGGCGATGCCAACCCCCACCAGGACTCCGGTGACTATGGCGGCGCCAAGCCGCCGCGTCTCCCGCGTGCCCTCGTCCGGTGTCATCGCGCTGTCACGCCCCGCTGTCAAGGCCATGTTCCTTTCCCTTTCGCTCCGCCGCTGCGACGATGGTGTGCCGGGGCAGACTGGATCGGGCCACACGCGCGGCCCGGCGGCCGAGACCGGCAGGTGGGCGCGCGAATGGCTCTATGATACCACAGGGGGTCGCGCGCCGATGCGCGCGGGGCTACCCGGCAGCGCGGCTCATTGCCACCTCCCATACAGCCTAACCGCGGCTGTGCTCGTCGCGACCCAGCGCATGGCTTCGGCCTTGGCCTGGCGCATGGCCTCGGCGTGGGGGTACGCCTCCGTCACCTGCGCCCACAGCTTATTGCCGCCGCGTCATTGTCGAAGCCGCAGTGGACGAGCGCGCCCCTGTCCAGCCCCTCCTCGATCCGCCGGCGGGGCAGCTTGCCGTGGCCGTCATTGGACAGGACCATGTACTCCCCTTTCTCCCACCCGCAGGTGGCCGTGTGTGGCGCGTGCCTCCCCGCGCATCCGTGTCCCCTCCACGACCCGAACAGTCACGTTCTGTCGCGCGCCCACCACACAGGGCACGCGCTGCGGCGCGCGGGGAAAAAGCGGCGATGATACGCCCCTCCCCGAGGTTCCTTGGCCCTCTCCCCTCAAACTCAGCCAAATGACCCGTCCCCGATCAAGAACGTACCCGTGGCCGAAAAAGCATTTGATCTAAGCTCTGCTGACGCCTATGACGGCCTCAACGGCATCATTTTTTCGGCCACGACTATGTTGCTATTTGGGGACAGCTCATTTGGCTCGGTCTGCTCCCCTCGACTAACGAGTATTCGACACGCACCCCCGCAACGCCGGCGAGACCGCCACTTTCACGCGCGCCACCACGGCGGCCGCACAGTTCCGCACCCTGAAAGACGTTCGCTTTATAGGGGTGCTGTCCGAATGAACATGTACCTATTTTGCCCCTATTTTGCCCCTATTTTGCCCCTTTTACCCTTGATATTCATGCTTATAAGCATGTATAATTAGGGTGTAGGGAATAAAAAAGACGGGTCGCCAGCCCTAGACAAGCTTTTGGGCGACCCGCCTCCACAGACCCCCTACGAGGGAGTTCACCTTATGGTAGCACAGGCCCAGGATACCTATACCCCGGCTATCCCCGCCCCAGGCGGAACGCCCCGCGCGCTCACCCCCCAGGAGCGCGGGCGGCTGGGCGGGCAGGCGACGTTTGCCCGCTACGGGCGTGAGCATTACAGCCGGATCGGCGCGGTTGGGTTCGCCCGCGCTATCGAAGCGGGCTGGGGCGAGTACCTGCTAGCGAAGCTGGCCCCGTCGTACCGCGCCAAGTTCGGGCGCGATCCGGTGTTAGGGCGCAACGCGGCCGGTGACAAGGCCCGCGCCCAGGCCCGCACGGCGACGCCGACCCTCGGCGTGTGCGCGTGGCTCGGCTGCACCGCGCCGGCGACCGAGCGCCACCACGTAGATGGCTGGAAGGTCAGCTCCGATACGTGCGGCCTCTGCGATGAGCACCACACCGCGCTAGAGCGGGCCTATCGGGAGGCGCTCAGGCGGCACCGCCCCCATGCCCGCACGCAGGAGCCGCCCACCAAGCGCGCCGTTGCTATCGGCGCCGGTGTCGGCCTCGACGGCGCGATCCCCTTCTAACCCGCCCAAGGGCCGGCGCGCTCCCCCCGAGCGCGCCGGCCCCCCACCGTAGAGGAGACAGCACCCATGGGTATGAACCAGATGATTGTCTTGCAGTCAGAGCGGGACGCGCACGAGGCGCAGGACGCGCCCGCGCCCAGCTCATTCAACGCGGCCCCGACGACGTTGTTTGAGGTGATCGACCGGGCGGTAAGCGCCGTGATCGACCAGCTCAACCGCTGGGACGACCTCGACGAGCGCGAGGGCGAGGACGAGGCGCACTTCGAGGCGTACGTGCGCTGGCGCGTCGCCATCATCGACGACGCGGCGACCCAGGCGCTGACCCTCATGGCCGGGGACGGCCTGGCCGCCGAGGGGAGCCGCTGGCTCGGCGCCCACGCCCACGCGTAGCGGGCCTAAGCGCGACCGATAGACGGACGCCGGCCGGGGGGACGTTACCCCGGCCGGCCGTCGCGCCCAGGAGCAGGAGGAGGATAGACCCATGGTGAAACCGAATGGCGTCAGAGGGCGGGGCCGCGTGACTGGTGTGCGCAAAGGGCCGGGCCTCCCCCGCCCGACGCGGTACGATAAAGGGGACACGACGAGGGGGAGGAAATACGTGCCAGTAGTCATCGACGGCACGGCGCATTACACGACGACCGAGGCGGCCGCGCTGTTAGGTATCCAACCGGGTGCGGTGCGGGACGCCATCGCGCGGGGCGCGCTCGCCTACAGGTCTATCGCCCCAGGGCAGAATATGGTGCCCGAGCCCGCGCTTGAGGAGTACAAGCGCAAGCGGTTAGGGCGGCGGGGTCGCCCCAAAGGCGCGAAGAACAAGCCGAAGGACTCGACGACTGCGGAGGACCCTTCTGCAGGGGCTAAAGATTAGAATTGTAGCGCGAGGAGGGTTACATGCCTATCCACCTAGACCATCTCATGCGCCGCGTGGCGCCGTTGCTCTCCACGGAGGCGCGCGAACAGGAGGTGCGCGCGCGCGAGGAGCGTGTGAGGCGAGTAGAGGAGCATCTAGACCGCAGGGAAGAGCGCCTTCTGCTGCATCAGGGGTTGAGCTACGCCATGGCGTCAGACATCGGGCACACGATCGCGAGTTGGCGCCCGTACATGGACGCGCGCGATCTTGCCGCCCTCAAAGCGGAGTGCATCGCACGGGGGGAACCGGCTGACCGGAGATCCATCGCGCTAGAGGTGGCCGTTTTCGCCAGCCTCCCCGTCCTCAAGCGGGCTGTCACCGGGCGTGGGGTGAACCGTCCGGCCGCGGCCTCACCCTCGATCACGGAGGACACGCCGCAGACGGCGGAAGCCATGGATCGAGTCATCCGTTTTTACGTTGATGTCCTCAAGGTCGCCGGCCTAATAGGTGGCCGCCCGCAGCCGGCGGGGGCGTCGCAGCCGGAGCAATGGCACCGGGATCTAGCAGCCATGATCAGCAAAACTATCGGCGACGCAGGGCCATAAGTTAGGGGGCGAGGGACGAAGCGGAGGGGTGTAAGGTCTCATAGTTTCTGCATCGTATTCATACGGGGGACAACCTCGGTGTCTCACAGTTCCTGCGCCGCCCGTCTCATACTCTGTGAGACACCGGTGTTCGGTCTACTCTCTGATCGTCTAGGTGGCGAACGAACGATGGAGGATAACGGATGACCCAGGACCGCACAGGCGCGCTCTGCCGTGTCACGATGGCGCGCGCAACCGATTATCCCGACCCCATAATCCTTCATGAGGGTGATGTGGTTGAGGTCGGACAGACCGATACGACGTGGCCAAGCTTCGTCTGGTGCACGACCAGCACGGGCACCAGCGGATGGACGCCCGACGCCTACCTCCAGCGCGAGGGGAGTCGAGCGCGCGCCCGGCGAGACTATGAGGCCACGGAACTCACTATTTCTGTCGGCGAGGAACTCGCCATCGAGGACGAGATCGGCGGCTGGCTCTGGTGTCGTAATCGCCGGGGAGAGTATGGCTGGGTACCCGCTGGGAATGTCCAACCAGCCAGCCCCCAGACCTAACGCCCTCCGACTCAATCCCCTTTGCGGTGGCCTATTCCCTTGGTTGTACCCGACACGTTCATCACCAACTCTACGGGTAAAGAGCGTACTGCACCTTTTCGAGGGGTTATGCAAAAACCTGTATTGGGCAAAGACATGTTGCACAGCTACCCGCCCGTCTACATGCCAGCCGCAGGGACTGCTGAACGCGGCGTGTGTGTGCCCCGCGGATAGACGTGAGGCCCACGCGCTCTAGCTCGTGTGCAACATGTCTTTGCCCAATACAGGTTATGCAAAAACCCTGTTTTGGGTAAGAGGTTGTTGCACACGGGGGACGCCGCCAGCAGCCTCGGATACGGTCGGTAGGCGTGGCGCAGGGTCGTCGGCTCCCGTGTTGATAACTGTGCAACATGCTTCTGCCCAAAACAGGTTATGGCCTTGTCGTAGTAACGGAACAATTAACAACGTTTAGCGTCGGTGAGTCCGCTTGCACACGCGCCTCTGGCCGTGCCATCCTATTATCGGAAGCAAAATCGAGGCGTTAACCGGCACGGAAAGCAGCATTATCAGAAGTGAACACCCCTCTTTGCTTCTGCTAATGGGTGTTATAAGCATGTTGGGCCGAGTCCTGGGATGGAGCGACGCAGACATGCGATTCCCCTTGTCGGATCAACACAGGAACTAAGAGACAACGTGCAGCAATTGTGATGTACGTTGTCATAAAGGTTGATATTGGTGGCGAAGTCGATTTGTACCCGTGATCATGCCTACTCGTCACCCCGTTCCACGCGTGGGCAAAACCCTGGAAGTGACTTCGCCACCAATATCAACCTTTGTGACAACGTACATGTGAGACAGTGTGTCCGTTGTCGTAAAGGTTGCGCCTGGTCCACCCTGAGCAGCCTCCCTTCTGCCGGAAAGGTTGCGCCGCTTGTGACACAAAGGTTGCGCTCATATGGACGCTTTGCCAGAAAGGTTGCGCCGGCGTTCAATAGCCTGTACAATGGAATGGTAAGACCAGCGGACACACGATTCCTGCAATAACAATAAGCAAGCAGCCCTAAATCCGCGCCTTTTCCACGCCTGGCGCGGCGCTTATTCCTGTGATAATAGCCATTCTCTCTGCTTCTATCTTATCCAGGCCGTGCTCACTGTTAGTAACTCGTATTGATGGCGCGACGCCCTGTGCTAGGCTACAGGCCATGGCACGAACAGTGGCCCTCTTATTGTGCGCGGCGCTGCTGGCCCTCTGGATCACGAGCGCCCTGCGTCAGCAGCCGTCGGTGACGTCGGATGAGCACGTCGTGCGGGCTCAGATGACCGCCGTGGCCGCTCCAGCCAAGACAAAGTGAGCGGCGGGGTCCCGCCCGCCTCCGGGCGTGAGCGCGGTGGCGCGACCAGCTTGATGGCCGCTCGTTTCGGGGAGAGTGCATGGGCAAGCTGAGTAGCATCACGCTCGGGATCATCACGGCGGTCGGTGGCTTCATCGACATGGGCGAGCTCGTGACCTGTTCGCAGGCCGGGGCCCAGTACCGCTACGCCCTGCTCTGGACGATCGTCGTGGGCACGCTCGGCATCATCGTCTATGCCGACACGGCCGGCCGCGTGGCCATCGCCTCGGGCCGCTCGCTCTTCGACGTGATCCGGGAGCGTCTAGGCTTCCGCCTTGCCCTGATCCCCCTGGCCGGTGCCTTGCTTGTCAATGTGCTCACGCTCGTGATCGAGCTGGCCGGGATGGCGCTGGTGGTTCAGATCATCACCGGCTTCTCCTATCTGTGGTGGTTCCCCCTCGCCGCGCTCGCGATCGTGGTCGTGCTCTGGTTCGCCTCGTTCGAGTTCGTCGAGAACAGCGCCTCGCTGCTGGGCCTCTCCATCCTGATCTTCGTGATCGCCGCGATCAAGCTCGCCCCCCCGTGGGGCGAGGTGGCCCGCCAGGCCGTGGCGCCCGCCATCCCGCACGGCCAATCCCTGGTCGGCTACGGCTTCGCCGCCGTCAGCTTGATCGGGGCCTTCATGACGCCGTTCGAGATCTACTTCTACGCGTCGGGCGCGATCGAGGAGAAGTGGGGCGGCAGCGACATCGTTGTCAACCGCGCCACCGCCACCATTGGCATGACCTTCGGCTCGCTCATCGCCTTCGCCATGATGATCGTCGCGGCGCAAACCTTCTTCCCGCACGGCGCGCAGCCGCAGAGCTTCGGCGGTATCCGCACGCCGCTCGTCTACGCGCTGGGCGGACTCGGCGCGGTGGGCTTCCTCGCGGGGGCGTTCTTCTGCACCGCCGGGGCGGCGCTGGAGGTGACCTTGAGCACGGCCTACGCGCTGTGCCAGTTCTTCGGCTGGGGCTGGGGCCAGAACCACAATCCCAAAGAGGCGCCCGTGTTCACCCTGTGGTATATGGTGGCCATCCTCGCCGCCGTCGCCATCGGGCTGAGCGGGATCGATCCGATCAAGCTCACGATCTACACCACCGCGCTGGCCGCCTTCTCGCTGCCGTTCACCTTCGCGCCGTTGCTGGTCATCGCTAATGACGAGCGGTACATGGGCGAGCAACGTAACGGGCGCCTGGCCAACGTGGCCGGCGTCTTCTTCCTGGTCGTGCTGACCATTGTCACCCTCATCACCATCCCGCTGTTCATCCTGAGCGGCGGGGGGGGTGGGTAAGGGGAAGGAGTGCTGTGCCGTGTACCTGGCGCGCGACGTGTTGGACAAAGAGATCCTCGATCACGAGGGCTTCAAAGGCGGCAAGGTGGACGACCTGTTGCTGGAGCTGCGCGCGGACGGGCCGCCGGTCGTCCGGGCGCTGGTCACGCAGCACGGGGCACTGGCCCGCCTCCTGCCTGCTCCGTTCGCGCAGCTGGCGCGCTGGCTGAGCCGCACCGTCCTGGGCCTCGCGCCTGACGTCGCGCCCGTGGAGATCGCGTGGCGGCATGTGACGCGCATCGACGTGACCGTGCATATCGACCTCACGCGTGCGGACGCCGACCTGATGCACAGCGAGCGGGCCGTCTGGGAACGCCTGATCAGTCGCCTTCCGCTGGCCCGGCGATGAGGGAGCGGATGGAGGCCGGGGGCGCCGCAACCGTGCGCGTGCAGGAGTTGATGGGCCGCGTGGTCGTCGACGGAGCCGGCCGACGCCTGGGCCGTGTGGTCGAGTGCCTGGCCGAGCCACGGGGCGACGAGCTGTGCGTCACGGCGCTGCTGATCGGGCCGGGCGCGTGGAGGGGGCGCTTTGGTCCGGGGCGGGGCAACCACGGGCGTCGGGTGAGCTGGGACGCGATCACCGCGCTCGCGCCGCACATCACGGTGCGCCTGCCTGCGGAGACAGCGGATGGGGAGGGCTGAGGGGTGGCGCTGGTTGAGGGGATCGCTGCAGTGACGAGTATCCTCTCCATCGTGTGCTTCATCCTGTACGTCGTGGCGATCCTGCGCCAGCCGACGGGCCACCGTCCCACGATCGTCCCGATGGATCGCCTCGGGCGTCTCCTCCCTCCCGCCGAGAACCCCGACTACCGCGACACGGAAGACGACCCCGTCGTACAGTAACTCTGTGAGGGCACCTATGCAGGGTCTCGCTCCAAGGAGCGCCTCTGGCCATGTAGAACGGGACAGCCACGCCTGCCATCCCGTTCTAGATGTCCCGGCAGGCCATGAAGCGCGACACCCTGCTATGGTAGATCGGCGCAACCTTTATGGCACGGTGGCGCAGGCTTTGTGTCAAACGGCGCAACCTTTACGACAACCGACACAGTGCGCAGAAACTATGAGATCTTACAACATCGTGCACGATGTGCTGGACGCCCGCGCGATAGCTCCGCTGCTTGACGCTAGCGGTAAGATACATTACCTTTAGCTTCAAACCACGTATACTAATTCGGATTGACAATTGGAAAAAGGAGGGGTGAGCGGGTGGCGAGAGACCAGGGCGACCAGGGCGACACAGGTTTTAAGAGATTTAGGAAAAGGTTGGAGGACAATAAGATATTCTTTGAAACCCTGGCAGCTCTATTTGTGGCGGTAGCTGCCGTGGTCGTCGGCATTCTTGCCGACCGTATTTACGCTCGCCAGGCCGACTTATTGGCTGTTCAAACTCAGCTAATGCGCATTGATCACATGGCCCGCATCCGTGCGAGCCAAGGTCTTACATACGACCCCCGTACGCACAAGTATGCGACTGAGTATATGGATATAACCAACTCTGGTGCGCCTGTAAGCAACTTCCATGTCACTGAATACTCCTTCTTTTCTGTAGAGACTTTCATCAGTGACACAGCGAGGATAGATTATCTTGTGCCGGTTGGGAACTATTTTGATGCCGATACTGAAACGGACAGTCCTACGGGGCAACTTGCACACTTTTATTCTGAACATCAGAACAACATAAAGGCGTTCGATGCGGGCAATTATCTAACAGAAGAGGCGGCTTTGCCCATAAAGTCGACCATGGCCGAACAGTTGTCGGCCTCATTCAAACAGTCCGAATGACATCCCATTCAAGCTGGTTTAGTGGATATCGTTCGGAAAAAGTTAGAACGCATGTACTTTATGGGCAAAGCCCAGAAGAGGCCAACAAATTAACAAAAAGGACTGATAAAGTACAGGACTATGCCTTTACTCATGTGATCAAATTTATACTCTCGGTTCGCTCATTTTCAGGGCGGTTGGGGTAAATAATGTTCGACAGACGCATAGATAGCGGGGGCGAATCCGAGCAGGGCGAGAATGTCGTGCTGCGTGGGCGAGAGCGCGGTGAGATG
>JAABUU010007956.1_pt1 | contig 10725 bp, 12 predicted proteins | sample 5559301 | NCBI WGS metagenome assembly JAABUU01 (sample SAMN10711884, study PRJNA513360) | rock metagenome | isolation source: Antarctica rocks | place: Antarctica: Victoria Land, Richard Nunatak white
CATCAGCTGGTGGGTCGCGCCATGGACCGCGGTGCAACACGCACTGCACTTCACCCCGCCACCCTGGATGAGCGCGTCGCTGATGTCCTTCACCACCGCCGCTGCCGTCACCCTGCTACTCGCCCCGGTCATCCGCCGACGACGCCTCACTACGCCCACCTCACCCAGCACCACCAAAGCGACCACCAACACCACCTAAACCCGTTTCTGGTGCGTAACAGCGCTGCTCTGCGCCCTCGGTGGACGCACACCGGGATGGTGCGCGGTCAGGGTGTGGGGCGGGCGGTGTCGGAGCGTAGTTGCAGACCAGTACGCAGCAGCTGGGGTGCCAGGGCGGCACCCACGCCTTCCCCGGCGCGCAACCGCAAATCCAGCAACGGTTGCAGGCCCAAGCGTTGCAGGACAGCGGGATGCGCGGGTTCCCGGCCGCGCTGACCCGCGACCAGGTGCACCGCGACCGCCGGCTCCTTGGGGGCCCTTGCGGTGCACCGGGGTACCCTCCCCGTCTATCAGATGCGGCGCTGGCGCCCGATCGCGGTCACACGTAGGAAGTGGCCAACACAACTCAAATACCGACGATCATCATGTCCTCGCAGCAATGCCTTCGAACTCACTCGCCGGGGTGCCGGGGGCAGAAGTCCTCGTCGACCGTCGGAAGGGCGCGAACACTCACTCGCGTTGACCGTGCACCCCTGGTATCGCATGGTCGTGCTCACCGAAGCAGGGTCAGGGACGAACAATCACCACCAACCGCCCAGGCAGTGTGCAAAATTAGAGCCACCGCCGGAAATCCGGACGTTCTGGGGGACCAGGACACCACTTTGAGGAGAGTGCCATGAGTGTCACCGACAAACTGCTCGGCAACGCCGAGAGCTACGCGGCGAGCTACGACAAGGTAAGCCTGCCGATGCCTCCGGGTTTACACGTGGCCATCGTCGCCTGCATGGACGCCCGCATCAATCCCTACGGGATCTTCCGTTTGACCGAGGGCGATGCCCACCTCATCCGTAACGCCGGCGGGGCCATCACCGAGGATGCCATCCGTTCCCTCGCCATCTCCCAGCGCCTACTCGGCACCGAGGAGATCATCCTGATCCACCACAACGACTGCGGCATGCGCACCTTCACCGACGAAGACTTTCACCGCCAGATATACGCCGACACCGGAATCCGGCCCTCCTGGGCGCCCGAGGCCTTCGCGGATTCGGCCGAAGACGTACGGCAATCGCTGGCCCGGATCACGGCCAGTCCCTTCCTTCCCCACAAAGACGCCGTCCGCGGGTTCGTCTACGACGAGCAGACCGGACGCCTGAACGAGGTCACACCCTGAAACCCGGACACCAACACGCTGACCGGAGTTGAGGCTGTCGCTGTCACAGAGCGCTGCGCGTACCGCATCGAATGCAATACGCGCCCCTCGCGTTGCGTGGACCAGGCGAGGCGCGGGGATCGAGCAGGTCACCATCTCCCAATGGCGCGCACTACCGCTCCACCCTGTGGACCGGGTACGTGTCCGGGCTGGGCTGGATCGTCGAGGTCTGCGACCGCGCCGACCTCGCCGCGATCGTCCTGGAGCTGCTCGCCCCGCTGACTGCACGCCACCTCGTACTCGCCGTGATGCACCACCGCGGCGCCGTCGCACACTGGCAAGGCGTCTGCCACCGAGTGCTCGGCGACCTTCACGCCGCCGAAGGGCGACTCCGCCAAGCCCTCGCCGAGCACGAAGACCTCGACTGCCCACACTGGATCGCACTGTCCGCCGACACCCTCGGCATGACCACCCTCACCAACCGCTACACCCGCCACGGCCTGCTCACCGAATAAGGGCTAAGCGAGGGAATGCTGCGCAGGGCGCACACCCCTACGCGGCGACTTCGAGAGCGAATGGAGCGGGATGAGGTGCTACCTCATCACGGTCCCAACACGGCAAAGCCGCTGCCGGTCCGAGTGACCCGGTCAGAAGCCGTGCGCTGCGGGGAGCAGTGCGGCGGCGGTGAGGACGTCCGCGGTGAGGAACTGTAATGGGCCGCGCAGGATGGGGGCGCCAGCGGTGAACAGTTGTTGGGGCTCGGCGAGCTGCCGGTCGCTGGCCAGCAGGAATCCGAACAGGCCCAATTGGTAGGACGGCACCATCGCTGCATGCAGGCGCGTTGTCGCGAAGATGCTGGCCAATCGGTGGTGGGTCTGGCGAACCTCGTCCGGTTGGAACACCAGCGACCCGCACTGCATCGCCATGACCCCGCCGGGTGTCAGCACCCGCTGCACCTGCCGCAGGAACGGTTCGTCGAACAATGCCTCGGCGGGTCCGCCGGATACGGGGTCGGTCAGATCGAGAACGACCACATCGAAGCGTTCGCTGCACTCCTGCACATATTGCGCCCCGTCGGCGTGGAGCAGCTGGACCCGTGGGTCGGCGAACGCACCACCGGACACCGTGGGGAGGTAGCGGCGGCTCACCTCGGTCACCACAGGGTCGATGTCGACGGCGATGATGCGGTGCAGACTGGATACCTTCACCGCCTGCCGAAGAGCCCCACCGTCGCCTCCGCCGATGATCAGCAGGCTCGCGGGCCGGCCGAAGGCCAGGGACGGCGGCAGCACCAGCATCTCGTGGTAGATGAACTCATCGACCTCGGTGGTCTGGATGATTCCGTCGATGACAAGCATTCGTCCGAAAAACGGTGTGGCGAACACCTGGATGTGTCCGTAGTCCGACCGCTCGTCGTGCAGGATTTCATCGACGCGGATGGAGATCGCCACCCCCGTCCTGCCGTAGGGCAACGGTGCTTCGGTGAAGGTGAAGCCCTGCTCAGGTGTCGTCGACATCGCGGCGTCCCCGGTCGATGGTGTGTTCCCTCACCTGCGTCGGGTGCAGCGCATCCTGGAACACCGCTGCCGCCGCCGACGGGCTCATGCTGCGACCACAGGTATAGGCATCCACCGCCACGTACCGCTCCTCCGGCCAGGTATGAATGGAAAGGTGCGACTCGGCGAGCACAGCCACCGCCGTCACCCCCCACGGCGCCCCGAACGAGTGCACCACCACGTCGATCACGGTGCCACCAGCAGCGTCCGCCGCGCGACGAACGAGCGCGACAAGAGCGTCGCCGTCGCCAAGGATGTCCACCCGGCAACCCCACATATCCAACAGCAGATGCACGCCGAAACGGTGGGCGCCTAGATCAGGATGCACCGGGATACGCTCGACCGGGCTCATCTCGACCGCAACCCTTCTCCTCCACAATCGACACCACCACAAGGGCAGCAGCCCCGCGAGCACACCCCGCGGTAGGGCTAGCCAGTCCGGCCCGGTCTGAAGCCCGCACACCCGTCACCAGCCAGTCACTTTACAACTGGATCAGGAACAGATCGGCCCTACCGAATCAACCCATCCGCGGGACCATGTCCGAAAGAAACCCCGCGCAAATTGCGCCGACAGTGGCCCTCTCGTGGCGCTTCTGAGCGGCCGTTCCCTGCCGGACGGCCGAGCCCTGCCTCGTCGCTGAGCCGCCGCCCGGTCCGGAGCCGCTGGCGTCATGCTGGCGGCAGTTATCGACTGGTCCTCACCTACGCTGATCCGCCGTCGGCGCCCTATTACGGTCGCGCGGTACGGACCGCGCAGGTTGGCCAGCGAGGAGCGGCATTTCGTGAGCGCGCCGTCAAGAGGGTGGCGTGGCGGGGCCTGCCGGTCGTCGCGGTGCTCGGCACTGCGGCGATGTTCGTGTGGTTCTTCGTGTGGGAGCACCGCTTGCGGATGCTCATGGACGCCGCTCAGCTGTCTGTGTTCGACAGCGTCGTCATCGTCGTGCTCACCGTCGTACTGTTCGGGCTCATCATCGGCGTGTCCCGGATGTGGGTACGTGCGCAGCGATGGCTCGAACCCGTCACTGACCAGCAATACCGGACAGCGCAGCACTAGCTAGTAGGCGTCGCCGGTGCGCCAGGGCATCTCCTGCAGGGTCATCGTGTTGCCGTCCGGGTCGGCGAACCGGGCGTACTTCACGCCACCGCCGACGTCCTCGACCGGCGCGACCTCGACGCCACGGTCGAGGAGCTCGCGCCGGGCTGCCTCGATGTCGGCCACGACCAGGTGGAGCGCCTTGATGCTGCCGGGGGCCATGTCGGAGATCTCGGGGAGGCCGGTGCTCAGGACGATGGAGCAGGCCGAGCCGGGCGGAGTCAGCTGGACCACCCGCACGCCGTCCGCGGGCTGCACGTCGACGTCGAGGGAAAAGCCGACCTTGTCGGTGTAGAAGGTCTTCGCCCGGTCCACGTCGGTCACCGGCACGGGGACGAGTTCGAGCTTCATGTGCATGGCATCTCCTGGTGGGTTGTGGGGGGCTCGAATTTCGCAGGACCGTTCACGCGTCGCGCCCTCTTGCCTCGGGCCAATTCCGTGGCCAATGAGTCAAGCCGCTGGGTCCAGAAGTGGCGGTACGGGTCCAGCCAGGTGTTGATCTCCCGCAGTGGCTCGGCATCGACGGCGTACAGGCGCCGCGTGCCCTCGGCGCGAACCGTCGCGAAGCCACTCTCGCGAAGCACCCGCAATTGCTGAGACACCGCCGGCTGCGAAATGCCGAACTCGGTCTGCACGACGGCGCCGAGCTCACCGGCCGAGCGCTCCCCGTCGGCAAGCAACTCCAGGATGCGCCGCCGAACTGGGTCACCGAGGACGTCGAACGCGTGCATGCGAGTACTGTATCTGGTGTCACTTATATACGCAATGGGTTACGGGTGCATTCGTTGAGCGGTGGAACACTGGAGCCATCGCTGGCATGGGACCGGATCCGATCCGGGGGCCGATTGGTGGGCGTCGTCTTCCACCGAGACTGTCGGTGCTTGTCGCTACAATTCGCTCATGAGTTCGATGAAGTTGCGCGAACGGCCCGCCGCCTTCGCGGCGGTCGTCGTGCGTGCTGCGCTAACCGAGCTCACCCGCGCGGTGGACACCTTGCAGCGCGAGTCGCTGGACAGCCTCGACGACCACGAGATGCTTGCCGTATTTCAAGTTCTGGAAACGCAGCGGCGGCGGCTGCCAACCGTTGATCACCGGCTGATCGCCGAACTGGAATGCCGCTGCACCGGGAGGAAGCTGCTGTCCCGCGGCACCCCGGGCTTGCTGACCGAGTTGCTGCATGTAGACGTGGCCGAGGCGAAGGCCCGGGTCCTGGCCGCGGCGGTGCTGGGTCCGCGCACCGCGCTCACCGGTGAGCCGCTGGACCCGGTGCACCCGGCCACGGCTGCCGCCCAGGCCGCGGGCACGATCTCGGAGAAGCACGCCCGGGTGGTGACGGGCACGATCTCGGAGAAGCACGCCCGGGTCGTGACGGGCACGATTGGCCGCCTGCCGCACAGTTTGGACGAGGACACCGTCGCCTCCGCTGAGCAGACGCTGGTGAACCAGGCGCAAGGCCTGCGGCCAAGAGAGCTGATCAAAGTCGCCGAGCGGCTCACGGCGTATCTGGATCCCGACGGGCAGCGCTCCGATGACACCGACCGGGCCGCCCGGCGAGCGCTGAACATCGGCCGACAACGCCCCGATGGGATGAGTCCCATCACCGGATTACTCGACCCCGCGACGCGCGCTTTGGTCGATGCCGCGTTCTCCGCGTTGGCCCGCCCGGTGTCGGAGGGGGACGCCCCCGATCCCCGCTCGCCCGCCCAGCGCCACCATGATGCCCTGGCCGTATTGTGCCGCAACGCTCTCGCCGCGCAGGCAATGCCGTCGAATCGGGGGTTGCCGGCGACCGTCGTGATCAACATGGACATCGACCAGCTCGAGGATGCCGCCGGCGTCGCGACCACCGCCACCGGCGGCACTGTCCCGATCCGCGCCGCCCTGGCCATGGCCACCGACGCCTTCCCGGTGCTGTGCCTGTTCGACACCGACGGCCAACCCCTGCACCTCGGCCGCGGCGCCCGATTGGCATCGGCCGCGCAGCGCTTGGCCTTGTACGCCCGAGACCGCGGGTGTACCCGACCCGGCTGCGATATACCTCCACAATGGACTCAAGTGCACCACCTGGACGAATATCAGTACGGCGGACGCACCGACATCCACCGAATGTGCCTGGTTTGTACTTTTGATCACCGGCTGATCACCGAGCACGGCTTCACCGTCCGCATGGGCGCCAACGGCCGGGTGCAATGGATCGCACCGAAACATCTGGACCCCACCCAAACACCCCGCATCAACACCTTCCACCACCCACCCGATCTCTCCGATCCCGACCCGCCTTGACCAGGGCCGGCGCAGCCGCGAGTAGCTGATCTTGCCCCGACGAGCCACCCCATGCTCGCCTGAAGACATCGGGGCTGCGAAGCACGACGGTGTACAGCTGGCCAAGGTACGGGGGGCAGTGCCACGTGCTGGGCGATGGCGTCCGCCTCCGCGGCGGCTCAGCCGGTACCGACGATGCCCTCGTCAGTCAGAGTCCGCAGTTGCTCCGTCGATACGCCCAACTCCGCCAGTACCTGGGCAGTGTGTTCGCCGATCGCGGGTGCCGGCCCACGGGGACGGACGTCGGCGCCGGCGACGGAGACCGGCGACCCGATCCTGCGGAGCGGGCCGGCGGGATGGTCGATGGTCGGAAACAGGCCCAGCGCCTCGGCCTGGGGATCGCTCGCGAACTCGGCGACGGTCGACGCGGGACCCCAGATGAAGTCGTTCGCGTCGAACAGCCGCCCCCAGCCCGCGAGCGTGCGCTCGGCGAACAGCGCGTCCATTCCGTCGGTCAGCTCGGACATGTGCGCCTTGCGCCCAGAGAAGTCCGCGAAGCGCTCGTCCGAGATCCACGCCGGGCGGCCGACGGCCTCGCAGAACGCCGGCCACCAGCGGGGCTCCGGCATGAACAGCAGTACTCAGCGGTCGTCGGCACAGCGGAAGGCGCCGTGCAGCGCGTGCGGCCTGCCTCGTCGCCCCTGGGTCGGTGGGTTCTGCCCGTCGACGAGGGTGGCGGCGAGGTCCGTCGCCATGGTCCACGCGGCGGTCCCCAGCAGGCTGACATCGACGACCTGCCCCTCGCCCGTCCGCTCCGCCAGGCGCAGTGCCGCGAGCACCGACGATAGCAACGCCAGCGCAACGGTGTGATCGCCGACGGCGGGCCGGAGCCGGGGCGCCTGGTTGTTCGGCTCGGTCATCGAATCGACGAGGCTTACGCGGCCGAAGAAGGCGGTGATGTCGTAGCCGGGCCGGGCGACGTCGGGCCCCGTCACCCCGTAGCCGGTCAAGGTGGCGTGCACGAGTCGCGGGTTGACAGCGAACAGTGAGGCACTATCGAGACCGTACTTCGCCTGCCGGGACGGCAACAGGTTCGAGACGAACACGTCGGAGCCCGCCACGAGCCGCCGGACCAGGTCCGCTCCTTCCGGCTTGTTGACGGCGACGGCGATACCCCGCTTGCCGCGATTATCGTGCTGGAAACTGGCGTCGATCGCGGGGGTGCCGGCCGCGACCTCCGGTTGCCGGGTCGCCCCGCGCATGGCGTCGCCGCGCAGGGGCTCGACCTTGATCACCTCGGCACCGAGGTCGGCCATCATCGCGGTCGCGCCGGGACCGGCCATCCAACCCGCCAGCTCGAGGACCCCAACGCCTTCCATCGGTTCCAGCATGAAGTCACTCAGCGAGGTAGTCGAAGCAGACGGAAAACGGGGCCAGCGTCAGGTCGGTGAGGATGTGGGTGGTGGACACCACCTCGAGCACCGGCAGGTCGGCCAGCGGCGCCAGTGCGTGCTCGAACAGCTGCAGTCGGCCCGGCCCCGTCCAGGCGCCTTTGATGTTGATGTCGGTGATCTGGCTGCGCACCAGCTCGAGGATCCTCGGCCGCCGGTCGTAGCCAGGCAGGATCTTGAGCGCGAATGTCGGCTGTCCGATTTCCGCGCGCGCAGCGTCCTCGTCCATCGTCCGGTGCTTGTAGCCCATCGTGGCGGTCGCCACCCGCAGCGAGCCGTAGTCGAGGGTCCCGACAAGGGTGTCCGAGTCGACGTAAAGCTCCGGGCTGCCCGACTTCTTCGGGTACGCGCTGATCTCCCGGCCGCTGGCAATCGAGGCCAGACTGTTTACGTACATCGCGTGCAGATAGTCGGCCGGCTGCCCCTCGTACTCGACGCGCAGCACCTGCCCCGACTCGTTGAACGACCCGAGCCCGGAGACGTCCGGCATCTTCATGACCTCGAACTTCACCAGCGGGTCACCGACGGTGAGCGGTTCCGGCACCAGGCGCCGCATCGCCTCCGGGTCGGTGCGGTAGACGATGTTCAGGTACTCCCGGTTCGTGAACCGGTAGCGCGAGCCACCCGGGAACGCCGGAGCACCGAGGGGTGTCGTCTGCTGTCGCCGGACCTCGTCGATTCGCACGTGAATCTCCTCTCGACTCTGGCGCCTGACTGACTCAGACGAAGGCGCCCATACCGGTGATGGCCCGACCGACGATGAGGGTGTTGATCTCGCGGGTGCCCTCGTAGGAGTAGAGCGCCTCCGCGTCGTTCCAGTAGCGGACGAGGTCGTGTTCGAGCAGCATCCCGTTGCCGCCCATCAGCTCCCGTCCCCGGCCGACCGCCTCGCGCAGCCGCACGGTGCAGAACAACTTCGCGAGCGACGCCTGCTCGTCGGTGCAGCGGTTCCGGTCCTGGAGCTGAGCGGTGCGCACAGCCATCCCCAGCGACGAGGTCGCGTTGGCGAGCATGGTCACCAGGTGGTCCTGGATCAGCTGGAACTTCGCGATAGGGCGACCGAATTGTTCGCGATCCTTGGCGTAGGCCAGGGCGCTTTCGTAGGCGCCCAGCATGCAGCCGACCGCGTTCCACGCGACCCCGCCGCGGGACAGCCGCAGCACCCGGCTGGTGTCCTTGAACGAGTTGGCGTTCTGCAGCCGGTTCGCCTCAGGAACCCGGCAGTCGGTCAAGGCGATATCCGCGTTCTGCACGGTGCGCAGCGTCAGCTTGCTGGCCATCTTCTCGGCGGCGAAGCCGGGGGTGCCCTTCTCGATTACGAAGCCCTTGACCTTGTCGTCGGTCTCGTCCCGCGCCCAGACGACGACCAGGTCGGCGAAGGTGCCGTTCCCGATCCATCGCTTGTTGCCGTTCAGCACCCACTCATCGCCCTCGCGCCGAGCCGTCGTGGCCATGTGGCCCGCGACGTCCGAGCCGCCGTCCCGCTCGGTGAGCGCGAACGCCCAGACCTTGCGCAGCGCATACATGTCGGGCAACCAGCGCTGCTGCTGCTCCGGCGACCCACAGGCGACGATGGTCGCCATCGCCAGTCCACTGTGCACCCCGAAGAAGGTCGCCATCGACGTGTCCACCCGGGACATCTCCAACGCCAGGAACCCGGTGAGCAGACGGCTGGACGCCGGCCGGTCCCCGTGCGGATAGCCGAGCCCGACGATGCCGAGCTCGCCGATCTTCGGGATCAGCTGGTACGGGAACTCCGATGCCGCCCACTGCTCGTTGGCGATGGGCCGGACCTCCCGCTCGAGGAACTCGCGGGTGCGCAGCACCACGCCCTGATCGGTCGGGGAAAGTAGATCCTCGTAGCCGTAGAAGTCACCGAGCAGCGGGGTCAGCGGCGTCGCGCGGGAGGCGTGCTGCTGGCGATGTTGAGCTCGGACCAGGAGTCGAGGTCGTCGCGAAGCGCACGTGTGGTCGTTCGCTGGGGGCGTGGCCGTACTGGTGGGGTGTCAGACCTCTGTCGCCATCGTGACGATCGACCGGCGAGCACCGTCAGGTGATACGTCGCCCTACGCACACACGGCAGAATCGCAGGTGGCTCATTGGTGACGCATAGATTCCCCGGACAGGTTGAAGGCGTCGGCCGAGCCAGTCGGGTTCAGCCCTGACGAAAGAAGTCGTCTCATGCAAGACTCCACGACACCCACCGCCACCAAACCTGCACGCAAGGCGAAGCGCGTCATCGTCGGCGTCATCGCCGGCGGGGTCATCACCAGCGGCCTCGCCTTCGGCGCGATGTCTGCGAACGCCGCGACAACACCCACACCGAGCGCGGCGTCGGCGGCCGCCACCACCGACGCGCCAGCCCCGAGTGGCACGAGCCACGGGCACGGCCGCGGGCTCAACCTGAGTGGCACCGTCACCGCCGTGGGTACCGGATCGGTCACCATCAAGACCGCCACAGCCACCACGGAGTACGCCGTGTCCGCCACCAGCGACATCGACAAAAATGGCGAAGCCGCGCTGGGCGACCTCGTCGTCGGTGACGCCATCACCTTCAGCACCACCACCACCGCCAACAACACCGTGACAGTGGACAAGCTGCACACCGGCAACGAAGCCCTCAACAAGCCATCCGGACCACCCCCAGCCGGCGGTGAAAGCGGCGCAGGAGCGGGGGCACCCTCGACCACCGGCTAACAACCAGGCCGACCTTGGTCATTGTTCAAATACGTGGCAACGGCCCGGGACCGTCACCATTGCGGCCCCGGGCCGTTGCCTCGACGCGAACTGGTCGGTCCGTGCCTTCCTGTATCGGCAAACCAACAAACCTCCATCGCGCGTACTTCCGATTACCCGAGACCAGCCGCTACCGGCTCTGGGAAGTGGCTGGCGCGGCCCTCTGCTGTCCGTCGTTTCGACTCACGGCGTGGCCTGAGTCAGACTGTGGGTAATCCATCAACATGTGCGTTGACAAGCAGACAGGAGCACGGATGAAGACCAAGGGCGCAATCCTCTGGGGTGTCGGCGAGGCGTGGTCGGTCGAGGAGATCGAGG
>JAABUU010007958.1_pt1 | contig 10718 bp, 10 predicted proteins | sample 5559301 | NCBI WGS metagenome assembly JAABUU01 (sample SAMN10711884, study PRJNA513360) | rock metagenome | isolation source: Antarctica rocks | place: Antarctica: Victoria Land, Richard Nunatak white
GAAGATTGATGCAAGAGCTTCTATTTATGTAATGTTCAGAGACTGCGCTAGACTCGAAAGAGATGTGTTTGTAACACGAAAAGAAGATGATGTAAATAAACAAGATGTTGATGAAAGAAAAGAATGTTGAGAAAGAAAAAAAGTGTTGAGTCATATCTGAGTCAAATCTGAGTCAGATCTAGGTCAGATCTCGACTAGATCATTGACTAGCTTTAATCAGTCTTGATACGCTCGTAACAAAATGTATAAGTTAAGTCTTCTGTCAAAGTTACTTTCTGTTATGATTCTAGCCTTTGCTTCATCTAACTTTAATCAATTCACAATCAACATTAGTGAGTTGATTGCATATTGATTAGAGCTAGTTGACTCAGCTATGACACAGTTTCTTTTATTTCTTTCTCAACATCTTGTTGATGTCACAACACATTTTCTTCAGATCTAGCGCAGAGATCAGAAACACATATTAAGAATCAGATTCTTTTCTGTAAATACTTTTCTTTCTTAGCATTTATTTATTAGTTAAATGACATTCATATGACTCACTTTATGCTGATTTCTAACATTAGATAAATGTTCATCAACTATTCTGCTATCAACGTGTAAATGATATGAAATAATCTACTTCGTTCATTCAAAAAATTTGCAAGAAATTCTTTGAATTTATATTACTTTTATTCACAAGAGATTCTTTGAATATTGCATTCATTTGTTTATCAGAAAATTCACAAAAACTTCTTTGAATTACTTTCATCAAAAAACATCATTCTCAAATCTATTTATCTATCAATATCTTTCTCATTATGACATGTGACTTTGAATCAGTCAAGTCATGATCAATTCATCTTTTTAAAAGCACTGCAAGCAGATGAGTTTTCATGCTATTCAGCGATGCTTTAGCTGAAGTTAAACAAGTCAAAACTTTATAAAACATAAAGAATAAGAAACAACTTCATCAATGAACTTGTGAACAGTTGAACAAAATCATCAAAATGTTAAATGAGCTAAGAGATCAATGAGACATGACTTTGAAATGCATCAAGCCATGAATCATTCTACAAGTCAAACATATCAGCAGATTGAATGAGCTAGAAATCAATCAAAACACAATAGAGACTCAAGAAAAGACTATCACTAAGCTATAAGCGAAAGTGTTGACTTTAAAAAAAACACAATGTTCATCTGATTAATCTTTATCTTGTCAGCTCACTGAGTCTGCAAATTCTTAAACTACTATGAAACAGCTAAATTTTGAGCTTCATACTTTCACATGAAAGTCATTTATTTTATTCAACAATGATCATCACAAGTTCTACAAGTTTTTAAATTCATCTATCTTCATTGATGAAGATGTTGAATCAACATGAGACAGCTGAAGAATCAAGATTGATGATAAGCTTGAAGCAAATGCAGATCATTTTCATACTGAAAATATCTGTATTATTTATGTGATATTTAAACTAGAAGAAGATGCAGCAAAACAAATATTCATTTGACATCATCATGATACATCTCATTCATACACTTCAATCTATAAGCTGTTCAAGCATTTGAAGTCAATTTATGATGATTAGAATAAGAATCAAAAGTGTCATCATAAGTATAATGCTCTGAAACAGATAAACAAGTCTTTTAATGTCTTCTACTTCAAATTCATGAAACTATTCAATTATTTAAACTACAAGAATTGCATCTTGATGAATGATCTTCAGAATAAAATCAACAATCGCTTGCAAGACGCTTTATCAATTTGCTTGAAAGATTTTATCATTCTATCTCATCTCAAGAGCTTTCTTCAGAGTATGAATAATAAACAGCGAATTAATTATCAGCTTCGCAGCAAACGTTGCACTGTCATCATCAAAATCATTATTGCATCTGAAAAATGCACTACTCTTTTATCAGCAGTATCAACTTCGATAATTGATTATGTTTAATTGATCATTGCTTTTATCTTTGAGTTAGCAAGATCTTTCATCATCTGCTACACTTGCAAGATATCAGATCACTTGTTCAAGAATTGCTCTCAAAACAAGATCAATACTTTAACATTTTATACATTCATTACTCATCTACATAAAATCATCATTTCAGAAGATAAAGAGAATGAGAAAATGATTTTCTCATCTGATAATAGTGAGACAAAAAACTAGAGACTTTTATCAAAGACGCGATAAAAGATATGTTAATTTCTTTAATGATGAGCATGTCAGATGATTCTTTTGCTTTTGAATCTTTGACTACTAAATGTATACTTTCTAGCAATGAAATTAATTATTCATTGAAGTCATTGATTGACATTGAAGCTGCTGACTATTCATTCATTGATGAAGTGATCGCGCAGATTGTTTGTGATCAGTTGTAAATTGAATCTCTGACTTTGATCAAAGCGAAGTCAATACAAGAATTCAATGATCATTATGCAAAAAAACTCATTATTCATGTCATTTACTTGAATCTGACAGTTCAAGATCATATGATTGAAACAGCTTTTATATTGATCACTTGATTGAATCAATATCAAATGATTCTTGAAAAAACATGAATGAACAAAACAGATCTAGTCATAAATATGCAAATCAACTTTCTTCAATTTTTGAAATCTGTTGATGCTAAAAAAATCAATCAATCAGAATTTTGCAGATCTGAGCTAAGCGAGATCTGTGAAATAAAATGAAAGAACTTGAAGTTGATTGTTACATCAATTGTCATCTTGAAAAGATCTATGAACTCAAAATTGATGAATCAGTTCATTGAATCTGTCTCTGCATTAAAGCAAAGCATTCAAGTTGATCTCAATCAACTTGCATCTTTTCAGTCTACTAAGACAAAGCAGATCATTAACATAAAAATGATAGAGACAGCAATATATAAAATGTTAGTCAAATGATCAAATGTCAAGATCTTTGCAGTTATCATTTCAAAAAACAATTGACTGATAACTACAGTTGAAAATCAGTCTGAGAGAGTAAATCTGCATGAACTCTCTCACGTTAAAGCACTTGAGCAAGTTAAGATCAAGCTTTTCTCTGAATATTACAACTATCTAGACATGTTCAATCGAGCAATGATTGATCAGCTATAATCTCATCATTTCTACAATCATAAAATTGAGTTGATTAATGAAGAAATGTCTTTTTGAAGCAGACTATATCAGATGTTTGAACATAAGCTTCAAAAGATGAAGAAATATCTGATTAAACATCTGAACAAAGAGTTTATTTTCTTGAGCTTCGCTTCATATGCATCACTCATTCTGTTTACTGAAAAGAAAGATGATAGTCTGCATTTCTGTGTTGATTATAAAAAGCTCAATGCTTTGATTAAATGAAATCGCTATTCTTTGTCATTGATAGATGAGATTCTCGCTTGCATACAAGAAAGCAAGTATCTGACTCAATTGAACATCATTATCATGTTCAACAAACTACGCATGCATTCAGATAGCAAAGCTTTGATCATCTTTATTACTTTCTTTAACTTCTACAAATATCATGTGATGCTCTTTGAATTAATCAACGAATCAACATTTTATTAACATTACATGAATAACGTGCTGTTTAAATATTTGCATCAGTTTTGTCAGATTTATCTAAATGATATTATTATTTACAACAAAATTCTGAAAAAACACAAGTGACATGTATAATTGATCTTGAATAGACTACAAGAAGCTGATCTACAGATGAACATAAATAAATGCGAATTTCATGTTCAAGAAATCATCTTTCTAGAACTTCTGATGTTAATCAAAAAACTTAAGATGAATTCATGAAAAGTACAAGCAGTCATTGATTGATCTACATTCAATAATCTCATTCAGATGCAGTTTTTCATTGATTTCTGCAACTTTTATTAACATTTTATAAAGAACTTTTCAAAGATTGTTCATTCTATGATTCAACTTATTTCAAAAAAAGTCATCTTTGAATGAAATGAGACTTGTCAGACAGCATTCAATCACATGAAGAGATAATTGAAGCTTTTATATTTCATCACTTTAACATGATTCATAAGATTATTCTGAAAACTGACTTATTTAACTACGTCAATGATGAAGTATTATCTCAATATGATGATGAAAAGATTCTACATTTGATGACTTTTTATAGCAAGAACATGTTCTCTGCTAAATGCAACTACAAAATATATGATAAGAAACTGCTGATCATCATTTAAGCTTTTGAGCATTGATGTTTCAAACTAGAACTGATCAACATTTCTATCAAAGTGTTTATCAATTATCAGATACTCATTTCGTTGATGAAAGATAAAGAGCTGAGTAAATGATAAATGCATTGAATTCAGAAGTTAGCTGATTTCAACTTCAAAATAATGTATTGATTTGACAAATAAAACATCAAGATCAATGCATTAACTCATTGAGCTGACTTTGTATTTAAAAGTTCAGAAAATGAGCATGTTTGCTATTAATGAACTATTATTCTAACATTGAATTGAATGAAGATTGCTGATCTAAAGAAGAATAATGATCAATCAATTTATAAACAAGTTCTTGATGCAAATAAAATTTGTTAGAAATCAGCATAGAGCGAGTCATATGAGTGTAATGTAACGAGTATATAAATGCTAAGAAAGAAAAGTATCTAGAAGAGAAGAATCGACTATTTATATGACTCAGAAGAACATAAGCTAACTCTGAATAGAATTGACTTCGAAACAACTCGATAGTCTAGTGACGAGCGATCGACGATAGTCAGAAACATAGTCATCAACATAGTCATCAACATAGCTATCAACATAGATGCGTAGCTAGAATCGTAACAGTATTTTTCCTCTTCAACGATTCATGTTCGCATGAATGTATTTTCTTAGCCTTGTGTAGAATCGAAATGCCTATTGTAGCAGACTAGCTATGTAGAAAGAAATCGACTTGCTCAGCGAAGAGATCAACTATTGGCTGATGTCATTGAAGCAGACTCACTAGAAGATGTTACGATTCTAGCCTTCGCCTATTCTTCGTCTAGCCTTCGCCTGGTTTCATCCCAATCGGGCCTAGCACAGAGCTGAGGAACACACATATAAGAATCGAGTTCTTTCCTGTAGATACTTTCCTTCCTTAGCATTTATCTATTAGTTAAATGACACTTCTATGACTCGCTCTAGGCCGGTCCCTAACAGTAGATAAATGCTAACCAACTACTCTGCTATCGACGTGTAGACGATACGAAATAACCTACTCCGTTTATTCAGAAAATTCGCAAGGGATTCTTCGGATTACTTTCACCAAAACACATCTGCAAATTTACTCAAATTTATCAAACCAATCACTCAATCTTACTACAATCAAATCTACTCATCTACTCTTACCCCTCTCACAATGGCACGCGACTCTGAATCAGTCGGGTCACGAACAGCTCGTCTGCTTAGAAGCACTGCTAGCAGACGCGTTTTCATTATTCCTTCCGATGCCTCAGCTGAATCTCAGGATGCCACTACCTCATGGGACATCAACACGGATCAACAACTTCGTCAATGAGCTCACGACCAGTCAAACGAGGTCATCAAAATGTTGAACGAGCTTAGGTCTCAACGAGACACGACTTTGGAACTCAACGAGCAGTGAATCGTTGTTCAAGCCGAACATGACAAGAGATTGGATCAACTAGAGGTCAAACAGGTGACCATAGACACTCTGGAAGAGGCAAACAAACGCTATCGAGAGAAGGTGTTGAACCTCAAGGATAAACTCAAAGAAGTAGTACCGCATTCAGCGGATCAGCCTCGACCTCGTCAGCCTACTGAACCTCGAGTTTCTACGGAACCTCTACCTCGTCAATCTATCGAGGATCATACTCGACGTGAGTCATTCACTCTATTCGATAATGATCATCACAAGTCTTTCAAGTTTCCGAACCCATCTGTATTCATCGGCGAAGGTGAATCAACATGGGATAGCTGAAGGATCAAGATGAACGACAAGCTTCAGGCAAATGCCGATCACTTCGCCGATGAGACTATCTGCATTGCCTATGTGGTATCTAGACTAGAAGGTGACGCTGCTGAGCATATCTTCGCCCGACGTCGCCATGACTCTTCGCATCCTTACATCTCGACCTACGAGCTATTTGAGCATCTGGAAGGAATATACGATGAACTGAATAGAAACCGAAAGTGCCGTCGCGAGTACAACGCTCTGAGGCAAGCAGACAAGCCTTTCAATGTCTTCTACTTCGACTTTATGAAGCTATTCAGCTACCTCGGTTATGACAATCGCATTCTGATGAACGACCTTCAGGATAAAATCAATAACCGCTTGCAGGACGCTCTATCAGTCTGTTCAGAGAACTTTACTTCGCTCACCCGCTTAAGAACCTTCCTCCAGGGTGTGAATAATAAACAGCGAGCCAACTATCAGCTACGCAGCGAACGCCGCACTGCCATCGCCAAAGCCACGATCGTACCTGATAAACGCGCTGCTACTTCATTGCCAGCAGTGACGACTTCGATAATCGAATATGTCAAGCCGACTATCTTTTCTACCCCTGAGCCAGCCAGATCGCCTATCGTCTGCTATATCTGCAAGGCCCCAGGTCACTTATTCAAGAACTGCTCTCAGAACAAGGTCGACATCTCGGCACCTCGTGCATTCACCCTTCGCCTACATGAAATCGTCATTCCGAAGGATAAAGAGGATGAGAAAATGTCTTCCGAGAATAGCGAGGCAAAAAACTAGAGACTTCCACCAAAGGCGCGATGGAAGATGTGTTAATTTCTTCAACGACGAGCATGTCAGATGACCCTTTTGCTTCTGAACCTTTGACTACTGAATGTGTACTTTCTAGCAATGAAATTAGTTACTCATTGAAGTCATTGATAGACATCGGAGCTGCTGGTTATTCGTTCATTGATGAAGTGATCGCGCAGATTGTTTGTGACCAGTTGCAAATCGAGCCTCTGACTTTGACCAAAGCGAAGCCAATCCGAGAATTTGACGGTCATTATGCTAAGAAACTCATTACCCATGCCATCTATTCGAACCTGACTGTTCAAGGTCATACGGTTGACACAGCTTCTATGTTGATCACCCGATTAGGCCAACATCAAATGATTCTCGGAAAAACATGAATGAACAAAACCGGCCTAGTAATTGATATGCGGACCGATTCCCTCCGGTTTCCGGATTTCACCCTCAATCAGAAATCGATTGTTCTATTCACAAGCAACAAGACAATCACGAAGCAGAAGAGTTTGACTTCTACTCATATACTGAAGAGGTCTTTCACTTTCGTTACACCTCAATCCCGTCAGGAATCACTCTCTTTCAGTCAGTTCAATGAGAAGTCAGTTAAACTAATCAGACAGTCAAAATCGCCCGAAGCAGTTTCGCCTAGCGTCAACCCTAAACCGACGTTCAGTCTGGAACCAGCTTTCAGTTCAACCAACATATTCATGATAGGAGCAGCGGCATATAGGATGTTAGCCAAACGATCAGACGTCAAGATCTTTGCTGTTACCGTCTCGAAAATCGATCGACTCATAACTACAGCCGAAAACAAGCCTGAAGGAGTGAATCTACATGAGCTTTCACACGTCGAGGCCCTCGAGCAAGTCAAGGCCAAGCTTCTCTCTGAATATCATGACTATCTAGACGTCTTCGATCGGGCAATGACTGACCAGCTATCACCTCATCGTACCTACGATCACAGGATCGAGTTGACCGGCGAGGGAACGCCCCCGCGAAGCAGACTATACCAGATGTCCGGCCACAAGCTTCAGAAGGTAAAGGAGTATCTGATCGAACATCTGAACAAAGGGTTCATTTCCTTCAGCTTCGTCCCATACGCCTCGCTCATCTTGTTCGCTGAAAAGAAAGACGGAAGCCTGCGTTTCTGCGTCGACTACAGAAAGCTCAATGCTTTGACCAAACGGGATCGCTATTCTTTGCTCTTGATAGACGAGACTCTCGCCCGTATACAAGGAAGCAAATACCTGACCCGATTGAACATCATTGCCGCGTTCAATAAACTGCGAATGCACTCAGGTAGCGAAGATCTGACTACCTTTATCACCTCCTTCGGCTCATACAAATATCATGTAATGCTCTTCGGATTAACCAACGGATCGACGTTCTACCAACACTATATGAACGACGTGCTGTTCGAATATCTTCATCAGTTTTGCCAGGCCTACCTAGATGACATTATCATCTACAGCAAGACATTGAAGGAACACAAGCGACATGTACGATTGATCTTGAATAGACTACGAGAAGCTGGTCTACAGGTAGACATCGATAAATGCGAGTTTCATGTTCAGAAAACCATCTTTTTAGAACTTTTGATGTCAATCGAGGGACTTAAGATGAATTCACGAAAGGTACAAGCAGTAGTTGATTGGCCTACACTCAATAACCTCACTCAGGTGCAGTTCTTCATTGGCTTCTGCAATTTCTATCGACGCTTCATCAAGAACTTTTCGAAGATTGTTCGTTCAATGGTTCGACTCACTCAAAAGAAGGTCATATTTGAATGAAACGAAGCCTGTCAAACTGCATTCGACCACATGAAGAGACGTATGACTGAGACTCCTATACTTCGTCACTTTGATCAGATCCGCGATTCCATTCTTGAAATCGACTCATTCGACTACGTCAACGATGAAGTCCTGTCTCAATATGATGACGAAGATGTTCTACATTCGATTGCTTTCTATAGCAAGAACATGTCTTCTGCTGAGTGCAACTACGAGATATACGATAAGGAACTGCTGGTCATAATTCGAGCTTTTGAACACTGGCGACTCGAACTGAAGCTGATCGACATTTCTATCAAGGTGTTCATCGATCACCAAGCACTCACCCCATTGATGGAAGACAAAGAGCTGAGCAGACGTCAGATGCGCTGGGTTCAGAAGCTAGCTGACTTCAACTTCAAGATAATGTATCGACCTGGCAAACAGAACATTAAGGCCGATGCCTTAACTCGCCGAGCTGACTCCGTGCCTAGAGATCTCGACGATGAACGCGTTCGATATCAAAGAACTACTATCCTGACATCGGATCGGATGAAGATCGCTGATCTAGAGAAGAATAACGATCAATCAATCTATAAACAGGTTCTTGAGACTAATGGGATCGACGAGGATTGTACGCTACTTCGCGAAGCAATAGCAAGAGGCGAAGCACAATGCGAAGGCATCAAGCTGAAGAATTGCCGAGTTCAGGATGAAATCTTATACAAAGGCAGTCAGCTATGAGTCTCGTTCAATGAATCTCTGCAAATGAATCTGATTCGTGAGGTGCACGATCAACCCTCAATAGATCACCTCGGTATTCTTAGAACGATGGAGATCATCAAACGGAACTACTATTGACCGTCTATGCGGAAAACGGTAGATCGATATATTCGGAACTGCTATGTATGTCAACGTTCAAAGGCATCAAGGGATAAATCAAACGGCTTGCTTCAACCCCTACCTATACCTGAACAGCGATGGCAGAACATAGTCATGAACTTCATTACCGGCCTACCTGATTCGTACGGCTACAACGCTATTCTGACTGTCATCTGCAGATTGTCGAAAGAAAGGCATTATATTCCTTGCATCACTGATGACGAAGGTATCACAGCCGAAAAGACAGCTGAAATGTTGCTTCAATGAATATATCGGACCCACGGTCTATCAAGCTCCATTGTATCCGATCGAGATTCTCAGTTCACCTTCATCCTCTGGAAGTCCCTTTGCAAACGGCTGAGCATTTCTCTTCGGTTGTTCACCGCCTATCACCCTCAGACCGACGATCAAAGCGAACGAGTCAATCAGAATGTCGAGCGATACCTTCGTTCTTTCTGTTCGTATATGCAGGACGACTGGTCTAAGTGGCTATTCATGGCCGAGTTTGCCGACAATAACGCCTTGTCCTCAGTCACCTCCTTGACCCTCTTCTTCATGAACAAGGGCTTCCATCCTCGTATGAGCTTCGACCCTGACATCATCGAGTATGGAAGCATCCGCGAACGACTGCAGGTCGCTCGGGTCGAAGATATATTCGAACAAATGAACAAGACATTGATCTTCGCTCGTGAAGCTCTGGCCAAAACACGGGAACAAATGGTGAATCAAGCTAATAAGCATAGAAAGGAGGTCAATTACGAGATCGGATCAAAGGTGTTTCTGAACGAACGAAACATCGTTACAGCGAGGCCTTTCAAAAAATTGAATGACAAGATGCTCGGCCCATTCCAGATCACTGAGCCTGTTGGCTCATCCTATAAGTTGGAACTATCAGAGACTATGCGTATACACGACGTATTTCATTCAGGGCTTCTTCGTTCTGCCGTCGATGACTCTCTACCTGGCCAAAAGAATGAACCTTCGGGGCCAATAGTGGTAAACGATGAAGACGAATGAGAAATCGATGATATACTGAACTCTCGACGCTATAGGAGACGGCTTCAATATCGGGTCAAATGGAAGGGTTATGACAACGATCTCAACTGGTATAACGCTGACGGCGACGAATTTATGAACGCTCAAGAGGTGATTGACGACTTTCATATCAAATATTCAAGAAAAGCGCACTAAGGAACAACATTCATGCGGACATGAATAGTCAAGGGGGAAGAGTAATGTTACGATTCTAGCCTTCGCCTATTCTTCGCCTAGCCTTCGCCTGGTTTCATCCCAATCGGGCCTAGCACAGGGCTGAGAAACACACATATAAGAATCGAGTTCTTTCCTGTAGATACTTTTCTTTC
>JAABUU010007959.1_pt1 | contig 10717 bp, 12 predicted proteins | sample 5559301 | NCBI WGS metagenome assembly JAABUU01 (sample SAMN10711884, study PRJNA513360) | rock metagenome | isolation source: Antarctica rocks | place: Antarctica: Victoria Land, Richard Nunatak white
AGCGGCAGCAGAACCTGAAGCTTCAGATGAGCCAGGAAAAGCCATCAAGTGCCAAAGCACAGAACAGAAACAAGTCCAAGACTGCGGTGGTGCAGCCTGTGAAGAAAGCGCCTGCTGCTAAACGGCGACTGCTGGAAAAGCAGGAAGATGATGCATCCTTGGTAGAAGATTACAGGCAGCTGAAGAAGCTGAAGAATGGACGCATATCGCAGGTATGATGCAAGTGTTATGTTCTTGGGAGCATAGGCATGCAAGTGATGCACACCATTTTACCAGCAAAAAGCCATAGAGGTTCATCAGTATAGAATTTGCTGATTTTGTTTTTATGCAAGAATTCTTGCACAAGAATGCTTTCTTTTGTGTTCAAGAATTCTTGCACTTGGTGCTCTGCAGGGTAGCTGCGTTTTGCTCCTGCAGCATGTAAAGACCTAATGGCAACAAGTGCTGATAGCAATCATAGCACATCATGAAGCTTGTTACCTGAAGTGTCTTTCACTCATGGCACATCTGCAGAAACAGCAGCACAGTCTGCTTAAATTTCCCTTCCAAATTGCTCTTGCAGCTGCCTGCTATCATTCCTCCTGCTGTCTGGGTTTTCACACCTATTTGATAGCTCCTAATGTGCTACTGCCACACCGAAGCGATCTGTGTGGTGCTTGTGCAGCATCAGTTCAACCAGCACTTGGGCATTTCCAGTGACAGTGAGGCAGACAATTGAGGGGGCAGCCCTCTGCAGGCGGTCCATACCCTCACTTTGCCATCCGCACAAGGTATTGCACCAGTTTCAAGCATTCCACAAGGGTGGATAGCCAAAGTTGTCGACAGTCCCAATCAAGGCATGTGGTTGCACTCTTGTTGGCTGTACGCATCATCAGAGCAGCATTTGAGACAAGGCCTTTGGGAGCATGACATTGCATGCTGGCGACATGTGTGTTCCACTGCAACAGGAGGTGTGATAGCTATTTATTCACCTCCGTGTGTATATGTTGCAGGCTTGTCGTGGACTTTGGGGCCACGCGTAAGTTCATGCATTTTTAGCCAACCCTACTCAGTAGTGTATATGCCAGAGGTAGGACAGATGTATTTATTTTTGTGGACAAGCTGGCTGTGCTGATGGTAAAGCTGTGAGGGCAAGCTGGTTTAAGGCTGATCGCTGGTGATCATGGGTGAATAAGGCAAGAGCAGGCATGTTAAGACACCAGCTAATAGGGGCTGCTTTGCATAATGAGGTAGGCAGCGCCACATATATATGGTCCATTACTGACTGCTGTGACTGTTTTAATTGAATCAGCATACAGAGCTGCGGCCTCAGCAGCTTGTTGACTGAACTTCTCAAAGTTCGGATAGTGGGCTGAACACATTGGCCCTTTGGCTTTGAAACAAGATACATCTATGTATACATGTCTACCTATTTACGTAGTGATAATTTCAAGAGCATGCTGCATTGCGCTGACCTGTAAAAGCAGACATATGTGGAATTGTGCACCAGATGTGCCAGTGTGTGTGGTGGTGTCCTGATGCCTATGGCAGCTGCACGTGCAACACAGCCATCACCACGCAACTATACTTTGCTTGCCCCTGGACCAGCTAGGCTAGGCCACTGACAGCAGCCAAAGGATCGACGCTAAGCCACTGACAGCACCTTTAACTGCGTCGATCCTTTGGCTGCTGCCAGTGGCTTAGCGAAATCGTCCAACAGGCAGCAGCCGTCTTCCGCCCCGTCACTTTCTCACCAGTCTTGATCGGACCCAAAATAGTCCATGGCCCAGTCAAAAGGGTTGTAACTAGCCTTGCGCAACAATGCGTGTGACTGTCGCGGTGCGGTTGTAATGACTAACCCAAATTTCGCATGGCGAACCGCATTCAAGTCTTGAAAGGTTGCATTGATCCATGCATTGATCATTCCAACACAGACCTGCAGCATTGTCTCTCGCTGAAGACTAGTCGCATACAAACAAGCAGGTCCGCTGCGCGGAGAATAAGCCAAAGGTCTCAAGGTGTAGAGGTGTGATCAGACCAAATCAAATGCTGTGTCTGTACGCGGGTACCAGCTGAAAAAGGCTGGAAGACGCTCGGCGCGACTTGCCGGCAGCAGCATGCACGCGCTTGGCAGTTACGCACCTGCAAACGTCACAAGCGCCCAAGACGAAGCAGTCCTGGCCTCGCCAGCACCGGGTGCTGTAGCTTTTGCACAAACGGAGCCTCAGCAGAACGTGCATCAAACTATGCTCGCGCCGCACAACCAAATCAGTGCGCGTAACTTACCAGAAGAGAGCGCCGTCCCCGTAGCTGGCGGTCGGACCAAGGACTACTGTGACTGGTGGCGTGGGGTTTTGGAGCAGAATGATCTCAGCTTGTTCAACGTACGGTTGGTAGGGGACGCCAGCCGTCCACAGCTCTTTACTTCGATGGCCCACAACGATCTGGCATATTGTAGGTATGCATGCTTCTGAAACGATCTGGTCGGGCGATTGCATTCTCATAATACTCTTGTCTGATTTCTTTGCAAAACATAAGGCTTGAGCACCTTTTTCCTGCAGCAAGTGGGGTCACAACAGGGTAATGGAACATAAGGAAACTAAGGGACCTGTGATCTTGATGATGCCCGAGCTTACACAACCAGAAATTGTGTAACAAGCTGTTGCTGGCGTACTCCGTGGTCAGATCAGCCTGTCATTGTCTAATGTGGAAGCTGTTCTTGTCCTTGCCAATGCTGTAGGGGTGAGTCAGCTGCCTTGTTGATACAGCTCCAAGTTAACTGCATTTGCACTTGTCTGAGCACAGTTTGATCACTCAGCTGAGGCTCTGATCAAGATCGTCTGCTTTTGATGCAGTTTGTTTCCCTGGAGACAGCCTGCGTAAATTACCTCTGTGTACAAGCACAGCAGATGACAGCTCATGCCCTGACCTGTCTTGCAAAGCTCGCAGACCATCTTGGGCTTTCATCTCTTCGTGCTGCGGCTGCTAGCTCTCATTAAGCTGCCATGGGAAAAGAACATGGGACGGCTGAATAAGCTTCTGCTCATGTCAGTGTATAAGGCAGACACAGCCAAGCCTAACAGGCTACTGCATCATCCGCAGCGTGGAGCGTACACTGAGCTGCAGCTTTTGGGTTTGCTCCACGCAGCTATATACAGTCCTGAAAGTACTTGTGCCTCTGCAATTGATCTAGAAGGTTTGCAGCCGAATGAGCTTCATGCACTCCTTGGCATGTTAGTTGACAATCCAGGGAGCTCAGACGCACTTCTCTGTTCAGCGTTGAAGCAATCTCGGATACCTGAGGCTTTGCGATCAAAGCTTGACTGGTCAAAACCTGTCAGAATCATCAGTGACATTGTGCTTCCAGAGCAAGGGGAAGTCCGCAACAGTGTGCAAAATATCCGTCTTCCTGACTGTGATCTCACGTTACGCATTACTCATAGACACAGCGAAGGTGTGGCTACGCTCACCCTTGCTGATGTGCATGACCAAAGTATCAGTTGTATCAATGCTCAACATGAGTCTTGCTCTTGATGGCTTCAAGTTTCGATCAGAATTTGTTCTCTTGCTTTGTAGGTCAAACATGGGATGGCCTCTACCTATATCCTTCCAGTACAGAGGCACAGTTTCACTTTCTTCTCTGTGCTCACATCTGCACCATATTTCAGATTATGCTACAAGGCTAGTTTCAAGCACATCGCAGCAGCGAAGAATAGAGGGTGGCCCAACTATTTTGGTGACTTGAGAAAAAGGTATCCAGCAAACTACAATGGCCCATTCGCAGTTGGAGTGTGCTGGCAGAGGCACCTCATCATGTATATGGTCTCTATACCGTGCGAGTTCTGAAATGTATCCTGGCTACCCTGAAATTCCCTCTGTCTCAGCTGTCTCAACGCACATCCCTAGCTGCTTTTTTGCTGAATTGTCCTCTGTCTTATGGAAGTGCGTTTTCAGCACGGTTAAACATGTATATTCAGCCAGCAGTTGGCAGTGGCTGTACATTGTTTTGTATACGTGGTCCATGAGCCCGCTTTCTGCTCTGCCGTCTTTCTGTCAATGGCCCATGTACTCTATCAGGGCTCATTACACTCGCCTGAACGGACTTTCGACAGCGTCACTTTGAGCGTGTAGTCAGTTGCAGCCTGGCAAAGATGCGACAAGCCTGCCCATGTGCATGTATGGCTGTGAGTTTGACAGGTTATGAACAACCTTACAAACTTTCACTAGCCAGCAAGCTTGATGAGTTGAAGGGATCAGTACATGTTAGAATGAGTGAATGGTTTTGCACAAAGCACTGTTTGCAGAGTGTGTAGTACTTTCAAGATACAGTGTACACATGTGCCAGAATTGAAATGTTTATGGCCAAATTATCAAAGACATCGTTTCTGGAGAAAGAAACCTTAGGATTTGTTTCGAAGTGCAAATCCGACGGCAGCTGTCTGAACCCGCACCAGCGAGAGCACATGTCAAGTTGCTTAGCCAGGCTGGCCTGTTGCAAGTGTGTTTCAGAATGGCATGTTGCATCATCTGCAAATAAGGAACTGGGTAAGGGTACCCTGCAGCATGTGGTGAGTGTATACTTACTTGTTAGCAGCAGTGGCCTATAAGCTGCGTGTGCTTCTGTTGGAGGCATGATGACCTTCGTGCAGCCGTATGAATCCATGGAGAGCCAGGCATCTACTCAAATTCACACCCGACAAGAGGAGATGAAACGGCAATTTAAACAATTTGCTGTACTCGTACGGTGCAGACAGTAAGAGATTTGGCAACAACACACCCAAACTACTGTCGTTCATGGCCCTTTCACTTTTTGGTTGTATGCAGACACGTAATGGTTCGCTTGAAGCAACCTGCACGACAAAGCACAAGTTATGCACGATTCTTGGGATTATTGCCTCGACCCGAAGTCACGAAGAGCTATCGGCAACCCGACAGCAGCAATAATGACAGCACAGGGCCGAGCAATGTTTATACTAGTGACACAGTTTGCGCAGAGCGTCGTGATGGCTTTGACATCACCAGGTCTCAAGCTGTGCACTCACCCTTTCTGCCAACGACGGGTGCAGAAGTTGGCACACATGGCTATTCAACAGTTCCTGTTCACAGCGGTTGGGCAACCACGTACTTGGCATCGCGGCAAAAGCACCTGCAGTTACCGGGAGTGTTTGTTGCCCACCTGGTCGGGGATGCAAGCAAAGCAGACTTGTATGTTTCGTTGGCCTCCAGCAATTTGGCCTTGTGCAGGTGTAAAACTGCTGCTGATTCTTACGCTGCAGGTTCCCATGCTGTCATCATGTCACTGCTGACACAAGTGCAGTTTTGCAGTGAGTGGGGTCGAAACAGGGTTGATCAGCACAAAGACACAACACAGCCACTCCAGCTGATCATGCCAGTCTATACAACACGTGAAGTTGTATTGCAAGCTATTATTGGTATACTTGGTGGGCAGATTAAGTTGTCGCTTCTCGACGTGGAGCCTATTCTGGTGCTTGCCAACTCCATTAGGGTGAGTCATGCGTCCTTCCTGCTCAGACAATCTACATAAAACCACTCACAATTGCCATCTGACGCTAATCTTTGCAGTAGCTTGCAACATAGAGACTTGTCTGTGCTGGGCTGCATGGTCTCTTACCGGCGCTGTGCCGTTTCACGGTACATTCATGGCGATATGCACTTATGCATCAAAGAATTTTGCAAATAAATTTTGAGTTTAAAGGTCGTTTGCGATATTTTGGGCAGTCACAACCTTATATGAAATCCGTCCTTCTTGAAATGCACCACAATATTGGGACAAACAATTCAGTAAAACATTTTGCGTATTTTGGTCGGCCACCAAACGATGTATACTTGTGTGTGTAAGTCAAAGGTGTGTGAAGTTGAGTTATGCATTGCTGCTGCAGGTAGAGTGTCTGGAGGAAGCATGTGTGCAGTATCTTTGCAACCAAGCTGGTCACATGTCAAGTAAGATGCTGGTGTGCCTTGCAAGGCTTGGAGACCACTTGGGCTTGTCAGCCTTAGGATCGGCTGCAGCTGAACACATTGTGCAGCTGCCATGGCAGGTGAACATGCTTGCCTTAGCAGCTGTTCTACAGACTTCTTTCTACAAGCACAGGCAGGACAAGCTCTCTGAGCTTCTGCACCACGCTCATCGAGGTGCATACTCCGAGCTGCAAGTGCTGCAGCTCCTTGAGAGCATGAGCTGCGAGGAAGCTGACATTGCTGCCATTGTGCAAATTGACATGTTGCAACCAGCAGAGCTGCAGATCTTGCTGGCCATTCTCGTGAATCCTGAACACAGCACACCAGGCGAGTTGCTGCACAAGGCAGTGCAACAGCATGTGAAATGCGGGGACATGCACGCTCAGACACTTACAGAGGAAGAAGAAATTGCAATGGATGTCAAGCAGACAAACAGCCCAACCAGATGCATACCAAACATCATCTTCATTAGTGAGCATGATGGCTTCCGGTTTGATGAGGTTTCACAAGGCTCTAGAAATGTTCCCAGGGACATTCCAGACTCCCAGCTGCAAGTGTGGCTGAAGTCAAACAACATAAATGGTAAGACGCCATCTGTCTGCAGGTGTCTGTGTCTGTATGAGTGTGATTGTGTCAAAGCAACACTTTTTGACTGAAAAGGCTGGCCATTGTGTCTGTGTGCAATGCCATGCATACAAGGAGGCATTGCAACAGAATGCTTTGAACCAGCATGAGTAACAAGCATATTAAATGACACTTTGATACAATGCTGCAGGAAATATCAAGAATGGCATCTACTTTCATTCTTCTGACATGTCGCAACCTTTTGCACAGACAGTGCAGAGCTTTGCTGTGTTCAGTATGCACACCAGCGCACCGTACATCAGAAGCATTAGAGCGTCAGATCACTCGGAGTTCAGAGATGCTGACAGCCTGACTTGGGTTGGCTATAATGACTACTTGGATGAGCTGAGTAATGCGCATCCAGCTGGTTACAAAGGCCTCTTCACCATTGGATTTTGGTGGCAGGAACACACAGCTGCAGCATCATCTTCTTCAGAACCAGTACTAATAGTTCCCAAAGGTGATGATTGAACCAAATGATGATGCTGCCTAGACCAGCCCATTTGCTTTGATGTCCAGCAAAATTGCAGCAAGTGTGGACTCTGGCGCAGTGCAGATCCTGCTGCAGAGCTTGGGCATCTTTAATGTATGCAACAGAATGAAGGGAACCTCATGCTTCAAGTTTGATACTGTATCTTCAACAAATCGAGACTAAGTTATCTGTCGCTTCTTACACTTCATGCCAGGAGGTAGCTGTTTTGATGTATGGACCGCCTTTGAGACCAGAGTTGGGAAAAGGCTTCAGAAGTTGTTCAGACGGACTGTTCAAGTGTGATGTTGGATAGGACTGAGTTGTTCACAAGGACACGTAAGAAGGTTGCTTTGGTTGTAGAATTTGGTGGGAAGACTGATTGTGTGGTGAAGAAGGTCAGTACCAGCATGCATATGCACAGCATATATGCATATGTTTTTGTTCCTTGTGGACAATCACCACTAGTCAGGCTAGCCTGACTTAGCGCTAAGTCAACAAGGTTTGCTGAGTATATAGGGTTTAAGCACAGTATATAGGGTTTAAGCACAGTATATAGGGTTAGGGCACAGCTGTGAAAGTGATCTTGAAGGCAGCTGACTGTCCTGCAGGTTCATGATAAAGCAAGGCTGCTCTTACATCGCAGTTGTGTTGACTGGGTATCACGGCCTAGACTCACTGAACCTAGGCTAACAGCAGTTGCCTGACTGATCTTTGCTAGTGAGAATATAGCCTTGGCTCTTGATCTGGTATCTTGTTTTCTTCATCACCTTCAGATTCAGTGTCTGCGCTGTGTTTGACTACATGTCAAATGTTAATGCATCGCACACATGTGTGGCATGTCTCTGGAACACACATGTGTAGCATGTCTCTGCAATGAACTCGCTTTCCTTTAAACTCTGTTGCGTGCTGCCTGGTGCTCGTGGCTGGCAGGCTTGTCAACCAGCAAATTTCTAACTTTCAACTACAGCCCAGCCAGACGCGAAGTGTACATTTGTAATTCTTCTTTTGCAGAAACTGACACACAATGTATTGCATATTTGGCGTGGTTCTCTAGCTCCTCCTCATGCACGATCCCTCGGGACTGAGCTTCAGAGTCGATTTTACCCGAACTTGCTTTCGAAAACTGTCAATGTTAAGCACGGTATGTTAGACTCTCGTCACGTGGGCATATAAGCATAATGTCATATTGTTGCAAGGAGAGAAGGGATTTGCTGCATATCGTCACACATAGCTGCATTCCCATTTCATGCCAATTTGCACAGCATAAAGTAGGCACATCTGTTGCGAAACACTTGCACACTCATGTAGACATGCACCTAAGTGTTTCATGCACAGCTCTATAGAGCCACCGCTAACAACTATATGCATGATGGTGACCGCGCCACTGGATCTGATGTTGCCCTTGACACTCCTGCACATGAAGACAACCTGTTTGCAAAGTACCATGGCATCGCAATGTCATGGACACATGCTGCGAGCTGACTTGGGCACCAGCATCCAACACGGCGCAGTCTGTAGAGTCCTTCTCAGCATCCACCAAAATGTAAAAGTTCCAACTCTGCTCAGGTGCAGACGGTGCCACAGCCCTGATTGCAATGTTGCGCATCACAACTACTTGCAAGTTGCAGAAGCTGCAGTCGTGCCTGCAGCTAGTCATGTGATTACATTGCTTTTACTGGCCAAAGGCAGGCAGGAGCATGTGCAGCTTCTACAGGTTTCTTTTGCTGCATGATCAGCCTGAAAGCATGGAGCTACACTGTGGCTGAATGCGTGCACGCAGCTAATGTGCAGACCATGACAGACTTGCGACCACAAGTGTTGTGATCCAAGCACAGGCCATCACAGGCAGCCTGTGCATACATGGCAACAACAGTTTGCCAGAGCCCCCCCAGACAAACAGCGCGCCGCAGCAAAAGTTGACTGCTGCTTCAGGAGGACTACGCTTACTTGTTGAGTGAGCTCTGCGCCGTGTCAGAGCGGCTGATGCCAATACAAAGACAGGCTTTTCTGCAAACCCTGCAATGTCCCTTCCAATGGCAAGCAACACAGATCTAGTAAGCAATGCGATACACACTACACATAGAGTGACTTGTGTGTTACACACAGTGACTAACCTCATTATCATTTCAAACCACAAAACACCCAGGATGATTGGCATACCATGAGCTGCTCATCAAGATGTGACCTCAGTGAGTATGCGCACAGGCCAAACTTTGGCTGCACCAGTCACTCACTGCCCAGTGAGTTCTTCCTTTACAATTCTGGTGTATAGCTGATATGCCTCCTTCATACCCTGTGTGTTAACTGAAACATCACTCAGTGAGCCTCCAACTACAAGTGGGCTTAGGGTTGAGGGAGACATGCAAGGGGTCAGCAGCAGCAAGCATCTAGCTGCAGTCAGGGCAGATGATTCCAAGGCTGATCTGAACAACCTGTGGTCTGGCAGCCTCTGGTGTAGTCCGAACAGCTTAGCAGTTGCAAATAGTATCACTAGCATAGTCTGAGGTCACAGATGCTGCTGACGTCATTGATGTGGTGATCAGTCAGACTGTGTGCCGTGTGAGCAAGCTGCATGTTGCAGTATGGCACTTCATGAGCATGTGGGGTTACATGTAGTGTGTGGTTGCTGTGCAAAATTATGGTGCAGGGCCGCCCAAAACAGGATATGACATAACAGATGGGTGTACAGCTCAGCACAATGCAATACAGTGAGAATAGACCATGACTGCATCTAGAACTACATACAAGCATTGCAAGGGCTGACGCTGTAGACGCTTGCACAACAGCAACAGAATCTGAGCTTGCTAAAGACGACAATCTTCAAAAGTATCAGAAGAAGAGACAAACCTCTTCTGAGGCCTTCTGGATGATGCCCTTCACAAAACAGGCCTTCGTGAACTTCACCTCGCCGGTGATACGGAGGCGGCACCTGCCTGGCCCCTCGTGCTGACAAGCCCACTGCAGTTCTTGATGAAAGGTGTCTCCGAATGGTACCTGTATGGTTTCACACACACATTCTAGGCCAGTTCTTCCCCACAGTTGTTGTGCAATGTCAGGATTGTATAAAGATGCCCTTAACATAGAACAATGTCATACAAGGAGGAAACAACAAGACTAGTGCCATGCATGCTCATCAGGCTGTGTGTTGTGATTGATATGTCACAGCCTGCAGAAAGCCTGAACAAAGCTACAGGAAAGCCTGGAAAAGTATGCTAGTCCGCCAAGGAGGCATGTACATGCACCTAGATAACAAGCATTGCCTTTCATACACAAACGCAAGCCCGGAAGTAAGCACAATCAAGGGAAGGTCAAATTCACCGAACCTGCAGTCAACTTGCTTTCATCAGGATGTGGTTTGCAGCAACAATACACAGACCATTGTATGCATATGAGAGGTCACTCTAATGGCTGAAAGGCCAAGGGAAGCTTGGGCCCAACTCGAGATCACATTACACTTCTCAATATTGAACACCTAACGGCTTTTCTTTTCTTTTCTTTTCTTTTCTTTTCTTTTCTTTTCTTTTCTTTTCTTTTCTTTTCTTTTCTTGTCTTTTCTTGTCTTTTCTTTTCTTTTCTTTTCTTTTCTTTTCTTTTCTTTTTCTTTCCTTTCCTTTCTTTTCTTTTCTGCATATGAGAGGACATGATAATCAAGCAAATGCTGAC
>JAABUU010007963.1_pt1 | contig 10711 bp, 16 predicted proteins | sample 5559301 | NCBI WGS metagenome assembly JAABUU01 (sample SAMN10711884, study PRJNA513360) | rock metagenome | isolation source: Antarctica rocks | place: Antarctica: Victoria Land, Richard Nunatak white
TCAGAGCGCGTGCTGCCAATGCTGACCAGAGCAGCACAGCAGAAGGCAGGAACCAAAGTGCGGCTGCAGATGTGGGTTTTGACTGTCTGACACATGTCAAGAGGTGCATGCTGAACACAAATTTTAGATGTGGGTTTTGAGTATTGACAAACATTCACAGGTGCATGCTGGGCACAGATGTATGATCTGAGCAAACAGCCAGATGCTCTGTGTCTAGTTAATCTTTTGCACCATAAGCTAGACTACATGCACATAAAATTCTTTCAAGTGCACCGCAGTGATCACGTCGCCACACAGACAGCAGCCTGTAGCGTAACTTGGGGTACTGCTCATGCTCAGGGGCTTCTGCTTTTTGACACAGTAGCAGAACACCTCACATGTAAGAGCAATGTGTCAGACACCCATCATCATGTGATGAAATGCAAAAGTCGTAGTAATCAAATGGGAGCAAAGGGAAAGTTGATAGGCAACAAATGGGGGCAAACGGGAAAGTCATAATGGCTGTGTTGCTCCCCTGTTGACGTGTGCATATTCCTGCTGAAGGTGAATGTGATCAAGGGGGATAAGGGAGCAGAGGACTGGGAGTATGAAGAGAATGCTGCTGATGATGATGACATGGGTGAGCAGGATGACCCCCACCATGGGGATGCCTCGCCCCCTCCCAGACAGTGAGAGTTGCAGCCCTCGTGTAACTGTCTGTCTGTCTGCCTGCTGTTCTGCTTGTCTGTCTGCCTGGCTGTCTATCTGTGCATCAAATGCCCAAGCTAGCATTCACTGGGTGCGTAGAAGTTGCAACTTCAAGTCAGATGAAGCCACCAAAGTGTTGGTTGGAATCAAGTGCAACCATGAGCTGCGCAAGCTGCAGCCTGGAACATGACAACATGCAGCATTGACATATTGGCAACTTTGTGACTGCATTCCAAAGTCCCTTTACAACAATGCATTGCAACAAGACCGGCGACCGCACCAAAAAAAGAGAGGCATGATGTCTTCTTTAACTCTGCATCAGCGCATCTAACAATATGTGTTACAAGGTACCACACAAGACACTTGCTGTATGCGCAGATCGCCAGCAGCAAGTCAGGAGGATGAAGAAGCAGAGGAAGGCAACAGCCTGAGCAAGCATGGGCGAGAGCTGCAGCGTTTGCTCAAAACCACTGGCCTGTCTGAGTCCGATGACGACCCTTCAAACGAGGTCAAACCTGTCCTACATACAATCTCTTGTCTGCCCTTTGTGTGCAACACGCATGAGCATTTGCATGGAAGATCCAATGACAAGTCAGATCTATTGTAGTCATGCACTTCCTGAGTCATCGAGGCTTCATATGTGTGCATGACTGTGACTACAACCTGCCGTGTGGGGTGTGCAAAAGACACTCTTGTCATACACATTGGATACCACCTTTAGAGGGTCAATGCTAAAGTGCTTTTGGGGATGCAAAAGCGTCACAACTCTAGATCTCCGTTTCATAGTGCCTTAATCGCAAAAATGCCTGGGGACTGGTCTCAGGCATTTCTGCTTTATAGATTTTACATGACATGAGTTTGGCCCGTAAGCATCTGAGGCTGAACAATGCAGTGTAGTCCTGAGGACATGGCCTCTACACTTGTGTTGGTGTAGGTTTCTATTGAAGCACACAAAAAAGTTGTATTGAAGCACACAAAAAAGTAGTGTACAAAACAAGAGAGTTCCAAATCAAGCACTGGGCTAAATTCCAGGTGTGTCCAATGTTCCATTACAGAGTGGATACACAGATGCAATTGCTGCAGGATGTGAAGGAGGATACTAGTCTGCTGACAGACGATGATGATGACGATGAGATGGAAGATTTAGATGCCTTGGCTAAGGGTCTTGACGAGGGCACCCCTGCTGTATCCCCCAAGCCTGCTTCCGCAGCAGAAACAGGTAACACACCCATCTGAGTCTCGTCTGTAGACTGGCACAGCAGGTCATAGGTGGACACCTCAAGCTCTGCCTTGATCACCAAACAACCGTTGGCATTCACTGATTTTGCGTCTTCCCCTAGGGTCAAGTACTTAGCATTCTGAATAGCTCCCTGTGTGAGGTCCTACTTCGGCAGCTAACATATCTTAAGGGGCCAAATGAAAGTGGCCTAAGCTGACTAAGACAGAAATGCTTGTGGTGCAGGGCGCAAGAGGTCACCCACACCCACCTCTGGGGCCACCCCAGCACTGGGGTCCAAGCGCAAGACTGAGGGGGGTCAGCCAGCCACTAAGCGCAAGCGTTCGGCCACCCCTCCAACATCTCAGGTGCACACAGACACCATCGTTACTGTACTACTGTTACTGTACTACTGTCGCAGTACTATACTTTGTGCCACTGTGCACAACTGTTATATTACTGTACCACTATGATGTTCAGCCAACATTGAGGTCACTTTTGCGAGCCTGCTTCCTCACATGTTGCCCAATGTTGGTTGAGTGAGTCCACATCAACGGAGGACAGCACTGCAGCTTCATTCAAGTCAATCTTAGTCAGTGTTGGCAGGAACACGTTGAGCTCAGTGTTGGTGGCGTTCAAAGCACAGCAAACCCAGACGCTTCCCCAGCAGCAGGCTAAGTGCTGCGTCTGGAACATAGAGATGAATATGCAAGCATTGTAACACTTTATGTGGCTCTTTACAAGCTGCATTTCAGCCACAAAGCCACCCATTCACATTACATGCTGCAAATGCTGTCTGTACGAAACACAAAAATCAAATACAAATAAGATATATTGGCTATGTGAACATATGTCTATGTACATCACAATGGCCCCTTCTAGCCTGTTCATCACTGGCGAATGAAACGTTTTGCAGGCGCAGCTTCCTTCAATCAAATCCGAGGATACAGCTGCACCTGCCATCAAGAAAGAGGCAGCTATCAAAAAGGAGCCAAACCCCTCACCTGCCATCAAGTCAGAACCCACTGCATCCAAGGCTTCTGGGCTGGTCACCAGTGAGGAGATCAAGGCCTTGATAACCAAATCAGGCGGCAGCATGGGTGCCACTGCAGTCAGTAAACACTTCAAAGGCCGCCTCAATGTGAGTCCTGCCTGCTCCCCTCTAGTGTGCTGCAAACTATGAAGTGAGGATCCAAGGCATGCAGCGTTCACTATTTCGCAATGCTCGCACGCTTTGTTGTCGCTCACACACCTGGGACCACTTCCAGCTGCTCTAATTTGTCTGTTGGCCGTGAACAAGATGTGTGTACATCACTTTGGTGTAGGTGTTGCAGTAGCACCGCTTCTGCGTCTTGCATGCGCTCATGTTGCAGCGTCAAACTGGTTGGTGCATCATGAGCTATGTTGGACCAGTCCTGTTGTCAGAAACTCCCTGCTGTCGCTTTTGCATGCAACATCAAGACGCCAGGCTGAACAGCAGCTGAGAAGTAGCTTGTCTGGATGAGAGTTTGTGGTGATCTGTGCTGCAGACAAAAGAGGAGAAAGACCAGTTCAAAAGAGCTGTCAGAATGGCCACCAATTTTGACACCACCACAAAAGTGCTCAGCATTATTGAATGACCAAAACCAAGCAATGTTGCCGCCTGGAGCTCATATATGGCCGTCTGCTTTCAGATTGTGGCACCTCAACACACTTTTAGTAATTACCCAAAATGCTTGTGAGAAGTTTGCAACACATTGCATCGGATGCTGTGGTGTTATGTGCTGACCTAGGTGCGCAATGCAGGCCTGCATTGCCATGTTGTGTGCAGCATGAGATAAGTACTGCTTTACAAGTGTTAGATGATGTCAAGGACTACAATGCCCATACCACATTGTAGACAAGCCAACACGCAACTTCAAGCAGACCTTCAGGAGCAGGTAATAATCTGCTGCAGCATACCAGGCATGTTGCGTATGAAAAGCAACGCAGCCTTGCGACCTTTCGTTTGTTGTGTTCCTGAGCTCAAGCAAGTACTTTTGGGCTTTATCTAGCTGGAGGGTGCCGTGTGTACTTTGAAACAAAAGACATGATCTGACCCAAGACTGGTCTGCAATCTGTACTGGCTGCAATGCTCAGAATTTATATGGAAAGCTCAACTCAATAGCTCCAGCAGCTCATCATCGCCATTGATAGGGTTTTGGTCTGAAAGCCTGCAACAACAGCATGGTTGCTCACAGATCTGATGGGCTTGCAATCAGCAACAAGATTCAAGTGAAACTTCACTTGTTGAGACACAAGCTCACAAAGACCAATGTCACACATCATAGAGCAGCCTGACATCTCAATGATGACAGCCACCAACCACCATACCACTTTCTATTCAGCAACAAAATATGGAATATAGAGCTGAAGCATAAGTTTCATGCCTCCAAGCTCTGCAAGAGGAGCGCAGCTGTTGGTTTGCTGCCGTGCTCAAGAAAGCAAATGACTGCCATGCTCAATCATAATCAGACAGCAGGAGCTACAGAGCACAGCTTGTCATGCAAAGTAGAGGTGTGTCCTTACTTGACCAAGTCTAGACCTGTTTTGCCAGATGCATTGGTGGCATGCACATTGGCACCAGCATCAATCAGTGTTTCAACACACTGGCCCCTCCCATACCCACAGGCATAATGCAGGGGCGTGTTCTGCATATTCTCTGCTGCGTCTAGGTTTGCTGATGCGCTGATGAGAGCCTTGAGCACGTCACGCTTGTCATGAGCAACTGCATAATGCAGCGGTGTCCGACCATCTGGATCTGGCTCATTCACATCTTTGCCGATTGCTATGAAGTCCTCGGCTGCTTCTAGGTCCCCATACCTAAATAGCACAGAAGAGTACAGAACAGCAAAGAATGGCATTTGCAGCTGTTTAACTTTCAGGCTTACTTGGCAGCCTCCCATAGATTGTTGATCTCAGGCTCTTCTCCAGATGTTGCAGGGGCGCTGTCCAGCTTACCCATAACTTTCTGAGTCAGTCCAGGATCTGTCAGCATCTTTATTAGAGCTGATGGATGACCGCTTTTGGCTTGCTCAAATAAGGGCTTTAGTTCTGGATCCTCCTGTATTGTCAGATGTGAATGCAAGATTAAGGACTTGTCATTTGAATTTTGAGTCAGTCAAGTGTTGAGGCATTGCATCGGCACGCTGCAAACAAAACGTATGATATTGACCAGTTGCAGCAGCCATCATGGCATGACGTCATGGTGGGTGTATGCGCAAGCAGCAAGATAGTCTGTACACAACCTGCATCAAAGTCAATGCTGCTGCATCACTGCATGTTGATGCACGCAGCGATGCATTAGAGTGGCAGGCATTTCTCGAACAGCATGACACGCTTTTGTAAGCGCTTGATGCATTCTAACAGAGTCAACATGATAGAGCATACGCACCCTGAGTTTCTCGATCTTTGCAGCAAAGTCCTTGTCTTGCATCAACGATTGTACTTCTTTCATCTGCTCTTGCACTTCAGGTCGTTGCAGCTGCTCGTTTAGCGCCTCCATTTGCGCTTTCACCTGACATGTCACAACGTCAGTCAGACCAGTCAACTTATAGATGTTGAGCCAGACTACCATGTACGTGTACTTGCACCTGTGGATCCTCGGTGTCTAGCTGAGCTGGCTGGTCTACAAACGCATGCTGCCGGGGCGAGCATCTTCTGCCGTGCGACAGGCGCTCAGCACGCAACAGTTTGTGCCTAGTCGAACATGCATGTGCTGCCGAAGTTGTCGAGACAGCTTGCTGGCTGCATGCCGGCAAGCGAGAAGTCTGCATCGTGTACTGCTTCAGTCAAGGCGTCCCAAGCTTGTTGCAGGATTCATCCTGGCGGAACCGGCGCAGCACGGCGTTATGGATTTTCCGACGTTTCCTCTTCTTCCCATGTCGACTCCGTCAACCTCTTGTCGTAGCGTATCTTGAGCCTCAAGACTTGAGGCTGATGCTGTTTTGGACTCTGTTGTCACCATACGGCAAGAGATGAGGTGCATCGCAGGCGGCAAGTCTGGCAGAATTGAACGCTGGTTGCATGCCCGTGTTTGCGATCACTTCTGCAGTAACTGAACCGTTCCAAGTCCCCCTGTTGTGCACACCCGCGCGACCTAGCTGACGGTCACCAATAGGCAACATAAAGCTGTCCGTAATCTTAGCAGTTGCAGCTGTCTTGTGTGTTTGCGGTGGCGGCCACTCCAAGAGTATCAACCAAGGCCCCTGAAGCAAGCATATCATGCCAAGCTTGATAGGTCCCCTGAACACTGGCATGACATGAAGCGGTGGCTGCAGAAAGAGCTCTAGTGCGATGCAATCACGAGTCATGTCCAAACGAGCTGCACTGGCTCTAGCACTGCTAATCTTTGTTGCTGCTCCGATTGTGCTTCTTCAGTGGGACTTTTGGCTGCCTGCAACCAGCAGTCCCAGTGAAGCCATCAGCAACGAACTAGAGCTAGCTTTACCTGTGGAACAAGTGCTGTCCGTCAGGTATCTACCATGACCAAACTTTGAGTGAGTGACGTGCATCTGTGTGTCCTTGCTGGCCCACGATGCATGTGCTCTCACTGGTGATCATCAGCTGCATCGCTCACTTGGGTGCATGTTTATGAATAGCCCACCCAGCACTCAAAGTAATTTTGGCCCAAAGGGACACAATACAAGCTGCATATTGCAGTGTCTGGTACAAAAGCTCACCTGGCTACCCATTCTGTTACGTCTACCATCTCAGAACCAATATTATTGCTTCAAGTGGTCTGCACGTCTGTGTCTGAGCTAGACCCAGGTGTGTGCCTAAGCCCAGCATCTCTCCTGCATGTCAGAATACCTCTCAACATGTATGCACCTGGATGATATGGTGCATAAAATCCCCAGTCTGCTCTCATAAATGTAACCTCAGCATGGTTGCAGGGTGCTTCTGACAAGCATCACCAACTCATCACAAAGCCATCTCTTACAGACACGCTCTGCATGTCACATGTGTGCCCTGCTATAGTATGAGCAAGCAGCACCCGACTGCACAGTCATGAATGAAACGTGGGTTTCCGCTACAGGCAGCAATTGGCCTATCAAGCGTACAATCCTCAGCTGAAACCCCTGTCAGATCCTGCACAACAAGCTTACAACACTCAGATTCTACCCAGCCACACAATGGCCATTCTGCCAAATTTTGCCACACCTCAAACCCTAGCTGCCCCTGATGGCAGCATTGTCTTCCTACAGCCAGAACCCTACCTTCATGATGCTCAAGATATTGTCAATCACACAGCAGATACCGTCTTTGGAGGCAGCAAGGCAGCAAAGCAGCACCAGAGGAGGTCAGCAATATTGAGAGGACAGCCAGTAGACATGCCGCAGCCGGAGTTTGCACCTGTGGCACGCGATGATCTGGTCATTGCTTTGACATCTTCAGCTGATAGGTGTGTAGCTATAGCCTGCCCAACACCAGTGATAATCACCTCCTGCATTAGCATCAGTCTGTCAGTAACGCAACCAGCCTTGTTTTGGTCACAGGCTTGATGTTGACCAGCGTGTGCTTCAATTCATCCAACTGTTTTTTCCTTTTGCTGCACACAATATGGTGTTACATTGTTATGCAATGCATCTGAATGGACAGTCAGCTGCAAAGGCACCCCAGCTTGTGGTCTTCAGTACCTTTGCTGCCAATCTCACATAATTTCATGCTGCACAACCCCAATCCATTGCAGTCCAACACTTTTTTGTTTAGACACTTTTGTTGCCCTTGTATGCACATGTGTCTCAGAGAACTGAGGTGAGTCATCATGTCTGATAGTTACATCAGAGTAAGCAACAAGACTTTTGTTTGATTGTATCTGTTGCCCCCCAACATGCAGCAGCTGTGGTTATGTGCCAAACCAGCTGAAAATGTATCTTGATAATGCCCGAGACACTGACATGCACAACCATGAGGATGGCTTAGAACAAGCTGAGTCATGTCTTGTGGAGAACATGCCTAAACATGTCAAGTTGCCCAATGGTTTCTGTGGTTAATTATGCAGAGAATGCATGATTCAAGCTGGGCGGTCTTGGCGTAAAGGTGTGCGCACACACATTAACCTAGACATTGCCAACCCTTCTGGCCCCCTCTTTCAGGTATCCTTCATGTTCATCATCATTGCTTTGTTATTGTCAATTTGTTGCATTGACACGCCCAGGTGTTGTCCTGGCCACTCACATTGGTAGCTCTTGTCGATGTATAACGTCACTACATGTAAAGAAATATCCGTTTCGTACTGGAGGTTTAAGCTCAGACCGGCCTGGGGACTGTTACCAGGCAGTTTCACTTTGGGGAAATGATGCATTTATGCCTCATCCTTGTTTTTGTGTCCCAAAGGCAGACTGAGGATGATGTCATGTATGCCTGACGCATGTTATTGCATGCCAAAGTCAGACTGAGGAGAATGTGATCGGGGTAGCCTCACTGCACATTATGGCAGGTAGCCTGTATGTAACTCTGGTGGGCTGACGTTCACAATATCGTAGGCAGGACGCAAGATGATTAATGAGAGCTTTGGGTACTACAGAGACTTGGAGTCTCACATGACAGTCAGCAGCCCTGATGCTCTCAGGTAGCCTATGCTGCATCCATGCTCATCAAGTTTGTCAGCCCTGCTGCATATCAAGCTAAGGGATTGCAATCAAGAGGTACCCTGTGCTGCATCAGTGCTAGTGGAATCTGGCAGCCCTTCTGCATTTCACTTACATGGCTTGTGATCAAGCTCCCATGGTGACTCATTTTGTGTATGATGTCGAGTATATTTGCATGAATTGTGCATGTAAGCAGCGTTACATGCTCAGAAGGCAAGCCCAACAGCATACCAGTTGCAGGGACTGCAGGTGCAGTCCCATCTTGGCTCATGCTGTGTCCATTGCTGCCTTTGCACGAACTGTGCATGTAAGCAGCAATGCATTCCAGCATTCCATGCTCAAGAGCCAGTCACAGTATCATCAACAAGAATGCAATTAGTCCAAGGCCCCCTTGAACACCGCAATCACCTCGTGATGATGTACCTACAGAGCTGCTATGACCCCCTTTTTGGCTAACCAGTCCCTGGGAGTGGACAGATACAAGTGGATTCTGTTCGGTGAAGACGACACGGTCTTCTTCATTAGTAATGCAATGAAGCTGCTGGAGCACCTGGACCACAACCTGCCGTACCTCCTGACTGATAACATCCAGTATCCCCAGCAACACATCAATGGTGAACTCCAGCTTCTGTTTGGTTGCACCTATGCTGATGTGCATATGTACCCTACTGCAGCTAAGCATGTTTACAACCATCTGAATCAGCGAATCAACATATTGCAACCAAAAAATGTTGGACAGCCTATGGCTCCTACTTCTGTATGCTGATGCATGCTAAGCAAAGTTTGGTTCCTCTCCAGAGTGCTGGCAGGCTCAGAAGTGTGTACAGCATTACATTGGACTCGTTGATAAGTGAAACCCCTGCAGCATCCCCGACCTGTTGTGCCTTTCTGTGCAGGTGAGCAGTATGTGGCAATGAACCCCAACCCAAGAGGCCCACGCTGCCTGCCCTGCAACTACACAGACCCTTTGCAGGGCCACTATCACAATCCTCACAGCTTCAATGCAACACCGGTAAGCCTTTCTTGATACATGACTTGCTGAAGCTATCTGCCCTGCCCTGCCCTGCCCTGCCCTGCCCTGCCCTGCCCTGCCCTGCCCTGCCCTGCCCCGCCCTGCCCTGCCCTGCCCTGCCCTAGCAACCATGCAAACGTCTGCTGTCAGCATACCAGCATTCACGCTCACTGCAACAGTGCTGTGCACAGCAAGCTTAGACACTCAACTTAGCTATGTCGTGCTTCTTCACTCTTCAGGCATCTTGACATGGGGTCTTTTGGCAGGAATGCTCTCAGCACATCTTCCCTCACACTGTTTTGTGTATGTACGAGTGATACCACAGCTGTATGTTGATGCAGGCTTGTCCATGCACCCAAACAGCAGTATGTCAATCAGACAATCTATGGTTGACAGATCAGCAGTGCCGCTTCAAGTTCAATCCCCCCGGCCATGGCTACAACTTCCACAAAGGTACAGTTGGGTTGTTACTCTCTGCTGCTGTTAGTGCAGACCTGTCATACTACGCTGTGGAGTTGGTCTGTCTGTCTGTTTGTGCCTATGGGCTCCAATGATGACTGCTGATCAGCTGTCTTGTCAGCTTGTTGGTTGCTGGTCAGATATGTGGCCCTTGTCTGCCTTAACCTAAAGCCTAACCCGTAAAGCCTGCTTATATACCATTCCATGCAGCTGCTGCTGGAATGGATTTGTGCCTCTGTTTTATATCCTTAGCTTGCCTCTGTCCTTCTGATTGTTTATCCAGTACCTGCCCATCTGGCTTAATACCCATGCAACAAGCCTGCAATTGTCAGACCTGTTTGTCTGCATGCAGATGTAGCCTGATGTGGGTTCACACCTTATGACCTGCATGATGCTTGCATCTGTCAGTCTCTGTGTCATATTATCAGACAGTGTGAGGGTATGCACAAAGGAGGTTGAGCTAAGCTCTCCAGATGAGTAGGTTTGTAAAGTTTCATGACTGCATGATATAAATAACATGTGTTGTATGTGTATCATATGTTACAGCGTATGAGTATGTATATACACCCCTCCTTTTTTTGCAGGAGCAGGGGTGATCATCAGCTCAGGGTTGATGCGCATGATGAGCTTCCAAGAGGTGGAAGAGTTCCTCACCAACAGAAGCATCTATCAATCAGGAGGTGAGCATGAGCAGGAGCATGAGCATGAGCACAAGCATGAGCACGA